>PR_CR_10_Liq_1_inCRDRAFT_1000002_pt1 | contig 142935 bp, 132 predicted proteins | sample PRCRCaboRojoPR_3_FD_10241 | JGI IMG/M metagenome (IMG submission 10241) | reverse complement strand
CCAGATAACGAATCAACACGCCAGGCTTGGCGGGTGCCCTCACCACTGCCGAGCCCGCCACATCGCCAACCCGCCAACCACCCCGGCGAGGCTCAGATGGATGGGCCAAAGCCCCACTCCGCCCACTTGGTTTGATTGCTCCATCCAAACCAAGCCCACATGAACGCCGTTGCTGTAGATCAGGTACACCAAAAGCGCCACCACCACAGACCCAAAGCGTCCCGCGCGCGGCGCCCGCCACGCCAATGGAATGGCCAACAGCCCCAGCAACAACGTCCCCACAGGCGGCGCCAAACGCCAATGCCACTCGCGCTGCTCGATGGCACTCGCCGGCGGATACAGCGCCGGCAAAGTGGCGATCATCTCCGCATTTTGGGTGGGTCGCGCGGCAGGCGGCGGCAATCGGATGTCGTTTTCACCAAACCGCAGCCGCATCCACCCGCCATCATCTTGGCGCAGCTGGTGACCGTCTTGCAGTGACAGGTAGCGAGCGCCATCGCTGGGGTCTTGCCACAGCCGTCCGCTGGGCGCTGCAATCATTTCCTCGACATCATGGGTGGCGTGCTGGACAAACACCTCTTTTAACGTCGCCGCATCGCCATCGACGCTGGCCACATACAAGGTCAGCCGGCCCTGATCCAGGCGATCAAATTGCCCGGGCTGTAAGCCAGACATCAGCGCCTCGCCCGCCGATTGATCAAGCACTCGATCGGTTTGGGCCACCGTCCATGGCAAGACCCAGCCTGAAATGACCAACACCGCACCGGCCCAAACAACCGCCAGTCCCACCATGGGTTTGAAGCATTCGGCAAAGCCCATGCCCGCAGCCCGCGCAATGGTGACCTCGCCGGCATCATACGCCTGGCCCAGCGCGAACAACACCCCGACCAACAGCGCCAACGGGGCCACCATCAACACAGCCTCAGGCAAGCGAAGCGCCAACAAACCCAACACCGCCATCCCCGGCAACTGCCCCTGTGCGGCCTGCGCTAAAAGCTCGGCCAAAAAAAGCGCGCTGACCACCGCCAGCAACACCGCCAAGGTCATCAGCGAAGTCACCCAAGCTTGTCGGTTGAGATAGCGCGATACAATCATGCCAACGGGCTCATGGTGGGACAATCCACATTGTTTTAAGTCGGGCGGTTACAATGAATCGTTGTCTGCATTGTGGCATGAATCACCCCATTGCGACCCCATCTGTGAAACCCGCTCAGATCAAACACACCAATCAAGCAAAAGATAAAGGCAAAGACGCAATGAAGTTTACAACGACCCCCGACGCGCTCGATCAGCTCAACGTGGACTGCGTGCTGATTGGCGTGGGCACCGATCCCGACAACACACCTTATCTGGGCCCAGCGGCGCGGTCGATGGACGAGGCCACGGGCGGCTTAATCACTCGCCTGATCGACAGCGGTGATGTCCAAACCAAAGTCGGTCGCTGCGTGATGTTGCACACCGCAGACCACCCCGGGACTGAACGCATCTTGGTGGTGGGGTTGGGTGAAGATCAAAAGCGCGATCGGATGGCCTTTAAAAAGGCGCTNNCNGCCGCCGGGAAAGCGCTGCGTCAATCGCGCGCGGTGACCGCGCACTGTACGCTCACCGAGTATGGCCTGATCGACGCCGATGGCCCGTGGGCCACCCGGCAAGCGGCGCTGACTTATGCGCACGCGGATTATGTGTATCAAGCCACCAAAAAGCCCAAAGACGACGCCGCACCGGCCACAGAATCGATCAGTTTCAGCGCGGGCGAGGGCGTGGCGGATGCGCTCCACATTGCCGAGGGCGTGGCCGCCGGCGTGGGGCTGTGTCGTGATCTGGGAGATCTGCCCCCCAACGTGTGCAACCCGCCCTATCTGGCGAAAGTCGCCGAACAGATGGCAGGCGATCACGGTGGCTTGGCGGTGGAGGTCCTCAATGAAGACCAAATGGCCGAGTTGGGCATGAACGCGCTGCTGGCGGTGGGCCAAGGCAGCGAATGCCCATCCAAGCTGATTCATCTGCGCTGGCGCGGCGGTGGCGAAGATCAAGCGCCCGTGGCCTTGGTCGGCAAAGGCGTGACCTTTGACACCGGCGGCATTTCAATCAAGCCGGGCAACCTCATGGAGCAGATGAAGTTTGACATGTGCGGTGCCGCGACGGCGTTGGGCGTTATGAAAGCCGTGGCCAGCTTGAAACTTCGGATCAATATGGATGTTGTGGTCGCGGCCGTNGAGAACATGCCCGATGGCAAAGCCTACCGGCCCGGTGACGTCATCACGTCCATGTCGGGTCAAACCATTGAAGTGCACAACACCGACGCAGAAGGGCGAATGATCTTGGCCGATGCGCTGACCTGGACAGGCCAAAACGTGAAGCCGGCCGCGATGGTCGATATCGCCACGCTCACTGGGGCATGCGTGGTCGCGCTGGGCCACCACGCCAGCGGCATCATGACCCAAGACGATGCGCTGGCCGATGAATTGATCAACGCGGGCCTGGAAGCGGCCGACCGCGGCTGGCGGCTCCCGCTTTGGGATGACTATCAAGAACAAATCGACTCGCCGTTTGCCGACATGAAAAACATTGGCGGCATGCCGGCAGGCACCATTACGGCTGGCTGTTTCTTGTCGCGCTTTGCCAAGGACCAAACTTGGGCGCACATTGACATTGCGGGATCCGCGTGGGCGTGGGGTCAACCCGGTTCGGCCACCGGGCGGCCCGTGGGCATGTTGGTCCAGTGGGCCGTGGATCGCGTCGGCGGCTGGTCAGCGGCGCTGACGCGCTGAGTCATCGGGTCGGTGACCTTGCAGGTTGACTTCTATCAAATGGGCGGGCGTTTTGCCGATCCATTGACCGTAACCGCGCTTTTGGTCTCCAAAGCCTGGCCCCAACTTGATGACATTGCCGTGGTGGCCTCAAAAAAACAGTTGGACGCGCTCGATGAGACCCTGTGGTCTACGCCCACCGGGCGATTTTTTCCACACGCGCGAGACGATGACACCGCCCCGATTCGTCTCCTGACCCAAGCCCCCAGCCAGGCTCGACTGTTGATTAACTTAAGCCCAGATGCGCCGCTGCCGGCGGGTGATTTTGAACGTGTATGCGAGCTTGTGCCCGCCACCGAAGAGGCGCGCGAGCCGCTGCGGGCGCGGTGGCGCGCGTGGCAGGCGCGCGGCGCGACACTGAACCACCACGCATTGAAATGACCATGGACAAAAGCTACCGCCCTGAAGACATCGAAGACCGCTGGTACCGCGCGTGGGAAGCCGATGGCCTGTTTAAACCGTCCGGTCGCGGCGAGCCCTACTGCATTTTGCTGCCGCCGCCCAACGTCACCGGGACGCTGCACATGGGGCATGCGTTTCAGCACACCCTGATGGATTTGTTGATTCGCTATCAGCGCATGCAGGGCAAAGACGCGCTGTGGCAGGTGGGGGTGGACCACGCCGGAATCGCCACCGAGATGGTGGTCACCCGCCAAATCGAGGCCGACGGTCAGTCTCGCGACGATTACAGTCGAGCCGAGTTCATTGATCGCGTTTGGCAGTGGAAAGAACAATCCGGCTCGACCATCACGGCCCAAATGCGCCGCTTGGGCGCCTCAGCAGATTGGTCGCGCGAGCGGTTCACAATGGATCCCGACCTGTCTGAGGCGGTCATTGAGACCTTTGTTCGGCTGTACGAGGAGGGCCTGATCTACCGCGGGCCGCGGCTGGTCAACTGGGATCCGGTGCTGCAAACCGCGATCTCTGATTTGGAGGTGGTCAATGTCGATGAGCAAGGCCACCTGTGGTCCATTCGCTACCCCAGAGTCGATGGGCGTGGGGATGTGGTGGTGGCCACCACGCGCCCTGAGACCTTGCTTGGGGATGTGTGCATCGCCGTCCACCCAGATGATGAGCGCTACCAGGATCTGGTGGGTCAGTCCGTGCGGCTGCCTTTGACCGACCGCGAAATTCCAGTCATCGCCGATGCCTACGTCGATCCTGAGTTTGGAACGGGGTGTGTGAAGATCACCCCGGCGCATGACTTCAATGACTGGGATGTCGGCCAGCGCCACGGGCTTGACCCCATCAACGTCTTCAACCCGGACGCCACCATCAATGCCAATGCGCCCACGCCGTATCAGGGGCTCGATCGCTTTGTCGCTCGGGCACGGGTGCTGGAAGATTTGAGGGCCCAAGGCCTGTTAATCGAAGAAAAACCCCACGCCATGGTGGTTCCCAGAGGCGATCGATCGGGCGAAATCATCGAGCCCTTTTTGACGGATCAGTGGTTTGTGAAAATGGATCAGCTCGGCGAGCTGGGGCTGTCATTGGTCGAGTCAGGACAGATTGACTTTGTGCCGGGCAACTGGATCAACACCTACCGCCGTTGGATGGAGGATCTCAAAGATTGGTGCATCTCCCGACAGCTTTGGTGGGGTCACCGCATTCCGGCGTGGTATGACGAGCAAGGGCACTGCTACGTCGGCCGCGATGAAGACGCGGTCCGTCAGCACCACGGCTTGGACGATGAAGTGGCGTTGCACCAAGACGACGACGTCTTAGAGACCTGGTTTTCGTCAGCCCTTTGGGCGCATTCCACGATGGGCTGGCCCAATCCTGAGCGGATGGCCGAGGCGGGCTTTGATCGGTACCTGCCCACCCAAGTGTTGGTCACCGGGTTTGACATCATCTTTTTTTGGGTGGCACGAATGATCATGATGACCGGCCACTTCACCGAGCAAGTGCCGTTTAAAACCGTCTACATCACAGGCCTCATCCGCGATGCCGAAGGTCAGAAGATGTCGAAGTCTCGGGGCAACGTGTTGGATCCTTTAGATGTGATCGATGGCATTGAGTTGGAATCGCTGGTGACCAAGCGAACGCAGTCATTGATGCAGCCTGACAAGGCCCAGCGCATTGAAAAAGCCACGCGCCAGGAGTTTCCCAACGGCATCGACAGCCACGGTGCTGATGCGCTGCGCTTCACGTTCACCTCGTTGGCCGGTCATGGCCGCGATCTCAACTTCGACTTATCACGGTGTGCAGGCTATCGGCATTTTCTCAATAAGCTTTGGAATGCGGCACGGTTCACGTTGATGCACGTGGACCATGATCCCATCGCCACGCCGCCGGCCGATGCGCTGGACACGCCCGCGCGTTGGATCCTGTCACGGCTGGGCGAGACCATCAATGCCGTGGATGACGCCTTGGATCAGTACCGGTTTGACCTGGCCTCTCAAGCCTTGTATGAGTTTATTTGGCATGAGTTTTGCGATTGGTATTTGGAGCTGGCCAAACCGGCGCTGCAAACGCCGCAAGCCAACGAAGACCCCGCTTGCGCCAACGCCACTCGGCACACGCTTGCCCATGTGCTCGAGACCAGCTGTCGTCTGCTGCATCCATTCGTGCCCTTCATCACCGAAGAGCTCTGGCAACAAGTCAAAACGGCCGCGGCGGTCTCGGGCGAGAGCATCAGCACCCAGCCTTGGCCCACCGCGCCGACAGCAGACCATGAGGCCACGGCCGATGTGGAGTGGCTCAAAGCCGTGATTTCTGCCATTCGCTCCACCCGCACTGAACTTGGCCTGGCCCCCGGCAAGCCGATGCCGCTGTTGATTCAGCAAGGCAGCGACGACGATCAACGCCGCATGGATCGGCTGGGCCCTTGGGTGGCGCGATTGGCACGGCTGTCGTCCATTGACTGGCTCGAGCCCGACACCACGGCTGACGACCCGGCCGAGGGTGCGGCGGTCGCTTTGGTGGGGTCAATGCGATTGTTGATCCCGCTGGCAGGCTTGGTGGACATCAAAGAAGAGCTCGAACGGCTGAACAAACAGCTCGATAAAGAAACCAAAGGGCTCACCAGCACCGAGAAGAAGCTGGCCAATGAGCGCTTTGTGGCCAATGCCCCCGAAGCGGTGGTTGAAAAAGAGCGCGAGCGATTGGAACAACACCAACAGACGGTCAAGGCGCTGACCAACCAAATCGACAAGCTGAAGTCGCTGGCTTAGGCGATCATGCAGATGACCGCGCCCAACGCCATCAAACAAATGAAGCTCTACACCCAAATGGAGCGTGTGCAGCGCGCCCTGTCTGCCCGAGGGATGGCCAAAGGCGCGTTGCGGCCGTCCGACCTACATGATCTTGACCAGCTCCACTATGGCGGCATTGATGCCGTCGAGCATGCGATTGACGTGTTGGGCTTGACTGGGGAAGACACCGTCTTGGACGTCGGTGCAGGCTTGGGTGGTCCAGCACGCTACATCGCTCAGCGCTTGGGTGGCCAGATCGAGGCCATCGAACTTCAAGCCGATCTGAATGCGCTGGCACAAACGCTGACAGCGCGTTGCGGTTTAGATAACCACATTCGCCACACCCAAGGTGATGTGCTGGCAGCACCCTTGCCGCCCAATCACTTCGATGCCGTGGTCAGTTGGTTGACGGTGTTGCACATTCCCAATCGCGCCGGGCTTTTTGAATGCCTCAAAGAGACGCTCAAACCCATGGGCCAAATGTATTTGGAGGACTTTTACGCGCGCCAGCCGCTCGATGAGGCCACCCAAAAAACCCTCACCGAGGAAGTGTTTTGTGCCCACCTGCCCCATCAGGCGCAATACATCCAAGACCTGAGTCATGCGGGGTTTACCAACATCGTATTTGAGGACGTCTCCGAGGCGTGGACCGACTTTGTGTCTGAGCGACTTTGGACATTTCAAGATCAAGCCGATGCGTTCATCAAAGTGCATGACCAAGCCACTTATGACGCGCTCGCTCATTTTTACTCGGTCATGGTGACCTTGTTCAAAGGGGGTCAGCTGGGGGGTGTTCGAATTCGAGCCGAGGCCGCTCGCTGAGGTGGCACATCATCACCCACGCGTCCTCTCGTCCCGCGTGGCTTGGATAGTAGCCAGGCCGCCGGCCGATGACCCGAAAACCGGATTTTTGATACAGCCTTCGAGCGGGNTTATTTGAGGGTCTGACCTCTAAAAAACACCGATCCACACCCAGCAATGCCGCATCGGTCAAGGCATGATCGAGCAACCCCTCGGCCAACCCCTGCCGGCGCGCTTCGTGGCGCACACACAAATTCAAAAGATGCGCCTCATCCAGTGCGCTTGANACAATCGCATAGCCCAGCAACTCACCCGACTCAAACATCCCATGGCACGCGTACCCCGCCCGCAAGCAGTCTTTGAAAATGGGCAGGCTCCAAGGAAAGTCATACGCTTTCGTTTCAATGGCCATCACCGCCGCGACATCGTCCTCAGCCAAGCGCCGGATCGACCGATCCGTTGAGACAGGCATGGTGTCCCAGCGCGCAGCCATCAGTTCAACCGGGCGGTTTGCAGTTGGCGCCATAACGCCCGCTTGGCTTCAGGGTCGTCATGGATGGCTTGCAGTGTCGGCACCTCAATCACTTCAGAGGCCTCCAGTGGACGTGGAGGCGGGCCGAAGGACAAGACGCGTTGAACCCCGCGCTCAGCCAACTCAGACACCCCGACGCCGGCCTCCTGGCTCTTGGCCCACTGACCAAAGCGACAATCCGCCACGCCCAAAGTCGCGGTGATATCAGCGAGCAAGGCATCGAACTGACCGCGCCACGGCTGGCGCTGGACCAATACCCACCGCCCATCACCGCTGGCCAATCGAATTCTCAGCTGGTCTACTCCGCCGCTGGCGTGCCGACGGGTCCACACATTGATGCCCATGGCGTTCAGACGCTGATGCTGANCACGGGTCAGTCGCGACATCACCTACTCCTGACCTCGTCGACGCCGACGTTGCGCGGCGTAGCGGCCCTTGACGGTGAGCAAAGGCCCCGACAAGGTATAGCTCACCCCGATGGCCAACAACACCGCAGGCAAGTCAATGGCCAGCAAAGTCAGCACCGCAATCACCACCAACACCTTGGTGATCGGCACCCTGCCGCTGGTCGGTGCTTGCTTGAAACTGAAATATCGAATGCCCGAGACCATCAGCGCGCCCAGCAGCACCATCAAGATCAGCACCGGTCCGGCCATCACCTCAGACGGAACGCCTCGGTCGATCGAAAACCACACCGTCGACATCAACGTCCCCGCCGCCGCCGGCGTCGCCATGCCTTGGAAATAAGCCTTATCCGCCACGCCAGCTTGGGTATTGAATCGGGCCAGCCGAAGCGCGGCACATGCGGTGTAAAAAAATGCCGCCAACCAGCCGAGCTTGGCGGTGGTGGTGTCCGGCGCACCCAAAGCTGACGACACCCAGGCAAAGGCCAAAAAGCCAGGCGCCATTCCGAAGGACACCAAATCCGACAGGCTGTCATATTGCACGCCAAATGCCGATTGGGTATTGGTCATGCGCGCAATCCGACCATCCACCCCATCCAAGATACCGGCGACCAAAATCGCCACGCATGCTGCAATGATGTCGCCATTAAACGAGGCAATGATGGCGTAGAACCCGGCCAACAGTGCCGCGGTGGTGAACGCGTTGGGCAGTAAGAATGCGCCACGTGCTTTTTTTGGAGTGTTCGACGCCATAGCTGCGTCAGGTTATCACCATTGGGTCAATGGGTCATCTCCTGCTATGATGAGGGTTTGTTTTAACGGAAGCATCACGCTCTCGCTCGCATGAAAATCTCACAGTTTCATTTGGCCACCCAAAAAGAAGTGCCCAACGATGCCGAAATTGTCAGCCATCAGCTGATGATCCGATCGGGCATGATTCGAAAGTTGACCTCAGGCATTTACACATGGACGCCATTGGGCCTTCGCGTGCTTCGAAAAGTCGAGCAAGTGGTCAGAGAAGAAATGGATAAAGCAGGGTGTCTCGAGCTTTTGATGCCTGCCATCCAGCCGTCTGAGCTCTGGCAAGAGACCGATCGCTGGGATGCTTTTGGGCCGCTTCTTTTAAAGATCACCGACCGTGCTGGACGCGAATTTGCGTTTGGCCCCACGCACGAAGAGGTGATCACCGATTTTGCGCGCGCCGAGCTTCGCTCCTACAAACAGCTGCCCATTTGTTTTTATCAGATCCAAACCAAATTTAGAGATGAGATCAGGCCGCGGTTTGGCGTGATGCGGGCGCGCGAGTTTTTGATGAAAGATGGGTACTCGTTTCATATGGACGAGGCGTCTTTGGATTCGTTTTATCAAGTCATGTTTGACGCCTACACGGCCATTTTTGAAAGACTGGGGCTGCTGTTTAAAGCTGTGGAAGCGGATTCTGGAAACATCGGCGGCGCCACCAGTCATGAGTTCCATGTCTTGGCCGATTCTGGGGAGGACCAATTGGCTCACGTCCCCGATACACAGTATGCCGCCAACGTGGAGCGCGCCGAGGGCGTGGCGATCGGCGAGCTTGACCCCCCTCAGCAAGATTTGGAGGTTGTGGACACGCCCAATGCCAAAACCATTGATGATCTGGTCGAGCAATTCGATCAGCCCATTGAAAAAACCGTCAAGACATTGGTTGTTGAAGCCCACCCTGACGCCGATCACGAGCTGATTGCGCTGCTGGTGCGTGGCGACCATGAACTCAACGAAGTCAAAGCCGAAAAACGCCCTGAAGTCGCCAGTCCGCTGACCTTCGCCAGCGATGAAAAGATCAAACAGGCCACGGGCGCGCATCCAGGCTCGCTTGGCCCGGTCAACCTGCCCATCCCAATGGTGGTCGATCGTCAAGTCGCGCTCATGAGCGATTTCAGCGCTGGCGCCAACGTCGACGGCCAACACCACTTCGGCATCAATTGGGGCCGTGACGTGGCACTGCCCGCCGTGGCTGACTTGAGAAAGGTGGTGGCCGGTGACCCCGCGCCTGATGGCTCAGGCGAGATTGAATTGATCCGTGGCATCGAGGTGGGCCACATCTTCCAATTGGGCGACAAATACTCTCAAGCCATGAACGCCGTGGTCATGGATGAAAACGGCAAAGCCATGCACCCTTTGATGGGCTGCTATGGCATTGGCGTATCTCGGATTGTGGCGGCAGCGATCGAACAAAATCACGATGATCGGGGCATCATTTGGCCCGCGCCGATGGCGCCATTTCAGGTTGTGCTCTTGCCGCTCAATGGCCACAAATCACATCGGGTCCGCGAAACCGCTGAAGATTGGTATCAAACGCTGACTGAAGCGGGCGTAGAGGTGCTGCTCGACGATCGCAACCAACGCCCCGGAGTGATGTTCGCCGATGCGGAGCTGTTGGGGATCCCGCACAGCGTGGTGTTGTCAGATCGAGGATTGGATCAGGGTGAATGTGAGTATCAGCCGCGCGGTCAAGCGCGGGTGGTCATGCCACTGGAAGACGCCAAAGCCCACCTGCTGTCATTGATCGAGCATTAAGCCCGCATCGGCTTCAACCGCCTTTCAAGTGCGCGCCACCGTCTGAGCTCAACCGCAAAAGCTCAGCCGTTTTGGTCCTGGCCTTGGGGACCCAGATGCTTCGCGCCACGCTCGCGCGCCAAAGCCATTTGCCGAATCCGCTCTTTAATGCCGGCGATTTTGTCCTGGCTAAACCGCTGCTGACAGATCGAGCACTGCCCGGTCTCATCCCAAGGCGGTAAATGATGGGCATCGAGACCCTCCACAGGGTTGCGACACCCCGCGCAAATGCCCTGATCGGTGGGTTTAAGCGCATGATCCACCGCGATGCGGTCATCGAACACAAAGCACTCTCCATCCCACAGCGACTGATCTTGATCGATCTGTTGTAAGTAATTAAGAATGCCGCCTTTGAGCTGATAGACCTCACCAAACCCATGGCTTTTGAGGTGGGTGCCCGCTTTCTCACAGCGTACGCCCCCGGTGCAAAACATGGCCACCGGCCGCGTGGGGTCCAAATGTCTCGTGGCCCACTCACCGAACTCACTGAACTTTTCGATGTGCGGATTTTGTGCCCCGGCGAAGCTCCCCACCTGGCACTCGTTGTCGTTGCGTGTATCAACAAGCTGAACGTTGGGGTCTTGAATCAAGGCATGCCACCTCGGCGGCTCGACGTGCTCGGCGGTGCCGGCATGATGGGGCTGGATGTCGGGGTCAAAGGTGATGATTTCTGGGCGGATGCGAACCCGCAAACGCAAGAATGGCACCGCCTCAACGGGCTGAAAATTGGTGACCAGCTGATCAATCCCGTGCGCTTGGGCCAAATAGGCCTGCCAATCATCCAATTGAGGCCGCGACCCCCCCAACGAGAAGTTGATGCCCTCGCGAGCGATGACCACGGTGCCAATCAAGCCCAAGCGCTTGGCCTGGGCGCGCAAATCGGCCTGTTTTAGCGCCAGACGATCTAAATCAACGAATTGATAGGCACTCAAAAGCATCATCCGCTCTATTTTAAAGCCAACCGGGCTGGAAAACAGGCGCATGGGCGTTGCCGGGGCTTGCCCGGCGCGCGCCGCCCAAGCTATAATTGGCGGGATTTATCGACACACGCTGGTCGTTAAGTGGTGCGGGGTTGCCACGGTTTGATTGATCAAACCGCGGTTCGCAACCACAGGCCATGCGGAGGCTTAAACCCCGGACAAGTCCATCTCGATCCGTCGCGACCCTTTTGGAAGCCTCGGGACGATGGTGGGTTGTCCAACACAACAAGGATGCAAGATCATGCCAAATGTCACCATGCGCCAAATGCTGGAAGCAGGCGTTCACTTTGGTCACCAGACCCGGTACTGGAACCCCAAAATGGAACCGTTCATCTTCGGGGCCCGGGGCAAAATCCACATCATCAACCTCGAAGAGACCCTGCCTCTTTTTAAAGAGTCACTGGATTTCTTAAGTCGCTTGGCTGCTCGTCGCGGCACCGTCATGTTCGTCGGCACCAAGCGCGCTGCCAGTCAGGCCATCTCGGAAGAGGCCGCGCGTTGCAACAGCCCGTATGTCTCACACCGCTGGCTCGGTGGCATGCTGACCAACTTCAGAACCGTTCGCCAGTCCATCAACCGACTCAAAGAGCTCGAGCAGATGGAGACCGATGGCAGCTTTGAGCGCCTGGTTAAAAAAGAAGTGTTGCAGCTGACCCGCGAACGCGACAAGCTCCAACAGAGCTTGGGCGGCATTAAAGACATGAAGGGCTTGCCCGATGCGCTGTTTGTGATCGATGTCGGTCACGAGTCCATCGCCGTGGCCGAAGCCAAAAAACTGGGGATTCCGGTGATTGCCGTGGTGGATACCAACCACTCTCCTGATGACATTGACTACGTCATCCCAGGCAATGACGATGCGATTCGGGCCATCCGTTTGTACACACAAATGGCGGCGGACGCGATTTTGGAAGGGCGCGCGTCGGCACCCGCGCCAGGGCCAGCACAGGGTGACGATGAGTTTGTCGAGCTTGACGCAGACGGCAACCCAATTGTGGCCTCCGATGCGCCACCGCAAACCGACAAGCCTGCAGCCAAAGTCACTAAGAAAAAAGTGGCTAAGAAAAAGAAAGTCGCCGCCGCAAGCAAACCGAAAGCTGAGGCCTCTGAAAACGCTGCCCTAGAGTCAACTCCAGCAGAAAGCGAAGCCAGCACCGAGGCCGAAGACGCACCCAGCGAGGCGCCCGCACCGGCTGCGGCACCCGCCTCTAAAAAGGTCGCGAAGAAAAAAGCAACCAAGAAAAAAGTCACGAAGAAAAAAGCGGCCAAAAAGAAAACAGCTAAAAAAGTGGCCAAGAAAACAGCGGCCAAAGCAGACGACCAAAGCGATTCAGGAGACGAGTCATGAGTGTGACAGCCTCACAAGTGAAAGAATTAAGAGAGCGCAGTGGCGCGGGCATGATGGAGTGCAAAAAAGCCTTGGTCGAAAGTCAAGGCGACATGGACGCGGCGATCGAGACTTTAAGAAAATCTGGCCTGGCCAAAGCCGATAAAAAATCCGACCGCGTGACCGCTGAGGGCGTGATTGTCCACGCCAGTCAAAACGGGCACTCGGTGATGGTCGAGGTGAACTGTGAAACGGATTTCGTGGCCAAAGATGACAACTTTGCTCAGTTTGCATCTTCAGTCGCCACCAATGCGCTGGACGCTGAAGACATTGATGACTTGCTCGGCTCGACGTTGCCAAGCGGTCACACGGTAGAAGACGCCCGTCAACAGCTGGTCGCAAAAATTGGCGAAAACATCCAAGTGCGGCGCCTGTCACATTTGCGGGTCGAGGGCGCGAACATGGGCTGCTACATCCACGGTGGACGAATTGGTGTCATGGTGGCACTGCGCGGTGGGGATGAGGCGCTCGCTCGCGATCTGGCCATGCACATTGCCGCGCTCAATCCAGCCTACATCAAGCCCGATGATGTGCCGGCTGAAGTCTTGGACAAAGAAAAAGACATTCTCGTGGCCCAAGCGGCAGACAGCGGCAAGCCCGCTGAAATCATCGAAAAAATGGTTGAGGGTCGATTGAAGAAACATCTCGGTGAGATCACGCTGACCGGCCAGCCATTTGTCAAAGACGGCGACATCACCGTTGAGAAGCTCCTCCAATCTCGGGATGCCGAAGTGATGGCCTTCTCGCGATTGGAGGTTGGCGAAGGCATCGAAAAAGAAGAAGAAGATTTCGCCACCGAGGTCATGCAGCAGGTTCAGGGAAGCTAACCATGTCAGACTCACCGGCCGTGTCCCGCATTTTGCTCAAACTCAGTGGCGAGGCATTGCTCGGTGAGCTCGACTATGGCATCGATCCCAAAGTCAGCTCTCGAATTGCCCAAGAAGTCAAAGCCGTGGTGGCGGCCGGTGTCCAAATAGGCATTGTGATTGGGGGTGGCAACATCTTCCGAGGGAAAGGCCTTGCCGCGTCTGGCATTGACCGGATCACGGGTGATCAGATGGGGATGTTGGCGACGGTCATGAACGCGTTGGGCCTACAGGACGCTTTAGAAACCGCCGGTGTGACCACGCGTGTGATGTCGGCGGTCTCTGTTCGTGAAGTCTGTGAAGACTACATCCGACGCCGAGCGATCAGACACTTGGAGAAAAACAGAGCGGTGATTTTTGCTGCCGGCACGGGCAATCCATTTTTCACCACAGATACCGCCGCCAGCCTAAGAGCAATAGAGATCGGCGCCGATTTGATGATCAAAGCCACCAAAGTTGACGGGATCTACAGCTCAGATCCAATGACAAATTCTGATGCCAAGCATTATGCCAGGATCAGCTATGATGAAGTCATAGAGAAAAAACTGGAGGTTATGGACACCAACGCGATTGTGTTGTGCCGTGACCAGTCAATGCCCATTCGAATCATCAATCTTCACCGTGCCGGCGAGCTGGATCGATTGATTCAAGGTGAGCAAGTCGGCACGCTGGTGAGCTAGGGAAGCGAGCAATGTTGAACGAAGTCAAATCTGAAGCGGACAGTCGCATGGCGAAGTCAGCGCAGGCGCTGGAAAATGAGCTGGCCAAAATCCGCACTGGACGGGCACATCCCAGTCTGCTCGAACACATTACCGTGGAATACTACGGGTCTGTCGTGCCACTCAATCAGGTGGCGAACATCAACAGTGAAGATGCCCGCACTTTAAGCGTCGTGCCCTTCGACAAGACCATGGTTTCAGCTGTTGAGAAGGCCATCATGACCTCAGACTTAGGTCTCAATCCAGCCACCTCGGGGACCAACATTCGCGTCCCGTTGCCCGCCTTGACTGAAGAACGCCGCGCTGAATTGGCCAAAGTGGTCAGTGGCGAGGGTGAGCAAGCCAAGGTGGCGATCCGCAACATTCGCCGAGACGCCAATGGGCAACTTAAGGATTCTTTGAAAGACAAAGCCATCACAGAAGACGATGTCAGGAAAGGGGAGAGCATGATTCAAGAACTCACTGATCGCTACGTCGCTCAGGTCGACGAGCTGGTCGCGACAAAAGAGCGGGAACTCATGGAAATCTGAGCCATGTCTCAGTCCCCTTCGCTTCCCCGGCACATTGCCATCGTCATGGATGGCAACGGCCGTTGGGCCAAAAACCAAGGCAAGCCTCGATCAGCAGGTCATCAGGCCGGCAGTGATGCGTTGAAACGAACGGTTGAAGCCGTCGGCCGGCGGGGCATCGACACCTTGACGGTCTATGCGTTTTCGAGTGAGAACTGGCACCGCCCCAGTGTCGAGGTTAAACACCTCTTAGAGCTTTTTTTAAATGCACTAAACCGCGATGTGGCGGAGCTTGACCAGAACAATGTGGCCTTGCGGTTTATTGGTCACCGCATGGCCTTCAATGCCGCCATACGAGATGGCATGCGCCGCGCAGAAGCCAAGACGCTCAACAATGATGGACTGTGTCTGAATGTGGCTGTCAACTATGGCGGGCATGCTGAAATCACGCATGCCGTGCGCCAGCTGGCTCAAGAAATCACCCAAGGCGTTCTTCGCCCCGAGCAAGTCACCGAGCAAGCCATTGAAGAGAAACTCTACACCCAGGGCTTGCCCGCGCCTGATCTTTTGATTCGCACAGGTGGCGAAAAACGGCTGTCCAACTTTTTACTCTGGCAGATGGCCTACACAGAACTTCATTTCACCGATACGCTGTGGCCCGATTTCGGCGCGGAAGATCTGGATGCTGCCTTGGCCGATTTTTCGTGCCGCCAGCGACGTTTCGGAACCCTCCCCCAAGTCGAAAATGCTTAAAGACCGCGTTCTCACCGCGGTGGTGATTGCCATCGTCGGCTTGAGCGCCATTTTTTTGGCGCCCCCGTGGGCCTTTGCCTTGCTGGCAATGGGCGTGATCGTCATGATCGGTGGCTGGGAAGCAAGCCGGCTTGCGCAGATCAAAACGCCCGGGAAAATGGCGCTGTATGTGACCGTCATGGTCCTCGTTGGCGCGGTGCTGTGGTGGCCCATGAGCATGCAGTGGTCAGGTTTGGCGTTGGGCTGTGTTGCGCTGAGTTGGGCGAGTCCGCTTGTGTGGTTGCGGCAACCACAAAAACAGCGGGCGAGCGCTTGGGTGGCGGTGTTTCTGGGTGGGCTCTTAATCGGGGCCTGGCTCTCGTTGGTGCTGCTCCAATCGATCAGCCCTTGGCTGATCGTCTGGGTGGTCGCCATCATTGCCGGTGCCGACATCGGCGCCTATTTCTCGGGCCGCGCTTTTGGGGGCGCCAAGCTTGCACCGAATGTCAGTCCGAAAAAGACATGGGCAGGGGTCTATGGCGGTATCGTGGCGGCCATGGCGGTCGCGCCCATCGCTCAGGTCCTGGTGCCGCTGGACTACCGCGCGCCCTGGTACTGGCTGGCGCTTTTGGGATTGGCGTTGGCTGCCATTTCGATTGTGGGGGATCTCACCATCAGCCTTCTAAAACGCCAGGCGGGCTTAAAAGACAGCTCTCAGCTTTTGCCGGGTCACGGTGGCATCTTAGACAGACTCGACAGCCTGGGCGCCGCCTTGCCCTTTTTTACGCTGGCCATGGCCGCGCTTTACCACCTCTAATCCAGTCCAACGCCCCAGGCTCAAACCAGTACAATGGAGCCTGTTCGCCTGAATCGACGAAACGCATCTAGATGGACATAATCGGCCCTGTTTTTTGGTTGCTGGTGGCCCTTGGGCTTTTGGTGACCTTCCATGAGTTTGGCCACTTTTGGGTGGCTCGGCGCTGTGGTGTGCGCGTGCTGTGTTTCTCGGTGGGGTTTGGGCGCGCGCTGTGGTCAAGAACCGCGCGCGACGGCACCCGCTACCAAATTGCAGCGATCCCGTTGGGGGGTTATGTACAGATGCTCGATGAGCGTGCACAACCCGTGCCGACCGAGCAGCAAAGCGAGTCATTTAATCGAAAGCCAGTCTCGCAGCGCATTGCGATCGTGGCGGCAGGTCCGATCTTTAACCTGATTTTCGCGGTGGCGGCATTTTGGTTGATGTTTGTCATTGGCATTGCGGCCATGCGGCCCATTGTGGGTGAACCCACCGGCATCGCTGCGGATGCTGGCATCGCCCCACAAGACCAAATCATTCAAGTCAATGACCAAGCCGTAGAAACATGGACACATGCCGTGTTGGCCTTGACCCCAATCGCGTTGGATCGTGGGACGGCGCGTTTGGTCGTCGAGTCGCCACAACAGTCCCAGCGTTTGATTGAGCTCGACCTCAGCACGCTGGGCCGGGATTTTAAAGAGGACGAGACCTTAGAGGCGCTGGGTTTGCATCCCTGGCGGCCGGCACTGCCGCCGACAATCGGTGCGGTCAGCCCGGGGTCTGCGGCCGATCAGGCCGGCCTTGAGGCGGGCGATCGTGTCATTGCCATTAACGGTGTGACGATCGATGACTGGCCAACCATCACCCAGACTGTCCCCCAACAGGGGCTCAACGATTCAGGTCAATTGCAGCGACTGAATGTTGTGGTTGAGCGCAATGGCCGCGAAATCGAATTTGACATCATGCCCAACCTCGATGAAGCAGGCAATCGGCCCTTGCTGGGGATTCAATCCGTCGAACCCAGCGCGTCGATGCAATCTGACATCCAGCGCGCTTTTGTTATTGACCAACGCGGACCCATTGAGGCGCTGGTCGAGGCCACCTCTGAGACCTGGCGACTCAGCACAGCAACGCTTGGAATGCTGGGTCGAATGGTGGTCGGCAAAGCTTCACTGGAGAACCTGTCTGGACCGATCACGATCGCCCGACTGGCTGACCAATCAGCGCGTTTGGGGATTTCTCGATTTTTGTTCTTTCTGGGTTTGATCAGTCTGTCACTGGCGATCATCAACTTGCTGCCCATTCCAATGCTTGATGGTGGGCATCTGCTGTACTACTTGGTCGAAATCATCAAAGGCTCGCCTGTGTCTGAACACACGCAAGTCGTCGGTCAGTACGTGGGGTTGATGCTCATCGTGATGCTCATGGGGGTGGCGATATTTAACGATATATTAAGGCTGATTGCCTAAACTTAGAAGGTTTACCAATGCCAACGCCCAACCGATACGGATGTTTTGAATGAGAAAAGTCCTCGCTATTTTGATCTTTGTGATCACCGCCAGTCCAGCGTGGGGGGAGCGCTTTATTGTTGAAGACATCCGTGTAGATGGCATCCAACGAATCTCGGAAGGCAACATTTTCAGTTTTATCCCAATCGAGGTGGGTGACGAATAACCCCTGCATTGGCACGCTCGACCATTCGTGATCTCTACCAAACGGGCTTTTTTTCGGATGTTGAACTCCTGAGAGACAACAACACGCTGATTATTGAAGTCCAAGAGCGCCCCGCCATCTCATCAATTTCTATCACGGGCAACCGGCAAATTAAGACCGAGGAAATGATGCCCGCGTTGGCAGGGATTGGCATTGCTGAGGGTGAGATTTTTAACCAACTCAACCTGGATCGAATCCAACAAGAGCTTGTGCGTCAGTATTTTGGCCGCGGCTACTACAACGTCAATGTGGATATGCAAGTCACCAATTTGGTGAGAAATCGAGTCTCTTTGGTGATTGACATCACTGAAGGTGATCAGGCTCAGGTGCGCCATATCAATATTGTTGGCAATGAAAGCTTCACCGAAGAGGAGTTGCGGGACGACTTTGAGACGGACACAAAGCGCGGCTGGCGATTTTGGCAAGGCAAGACCCAGTATACGAGTGAAAAGCTCTCAGGCGATCTTGAAACACTCCGCTCTTTCTACCTCGACCGGGGCTACATTGACTTTGCCATTGAGTCAACTCAGGTCTCTATTAGCCCCGATGCGCAGGACATTTTTGTCACCGCGAATATTCGAGAAGGCGAGGTCTTCACCGTCAGCGACATCAATATTACTGGCGATCTTGTGTTGACAGAGGAGTTTTTGCGCCGCCTGCTGGTCATTGAGATTGGCGATCGATTTTCCAGAAAAGACATCGAAGCATCGGTTGAAAATATCACCGCCGTGCTGTCCAACATTGGCTATGCATTTGCCAACGTGAACCCCAGGCCCTCACTGGACCGTGAAAACCAAGAGGTGGAACTGAACTTTTTTGTTGAACCAGGCCAGCGTGTGTACGTGCGACGCATTGAGTTTGAGGGCAACGATCAAAGTAAAGATGAAGTGCTTCGCCGCGAGATGCGTCAATTCGAGGGCTCTTGGTTCTCACAAGCCCTCCTGGATCGCTCTAAAATACGCATCGAGCGCTTGGGCTTTTTTGACAACGTGAACATCGAGACTGAACCGGTCGATGGCAGCGATGATCAAATCGACATCACCGTCAGCGTCGAAGAAACCCCCTCAGGCAACTTCCAAGTGGGTTTGGGTTACTCCCAAATCCAAGGCTTGATTGCCTCGGTTTCTGTCGAACAGAATAACTTCTTGGGCTCAGGGCGCCAGGTGGGCTTTTCCGTCTCAAGAAGCTCAATCTTGTCGCAGATCGGTGTCAACTATACCAACCCGTACTACACCGATGATGGCGTCTCTCGGGGCTTTTTCTTGCGCTATACCGAGTTTGATCAGGGTGATGCCAACATTTCCTCGTTTTCAACCAGTCAGGCCGCCGGTGGCGTCAGCTTTGGCTTTCCCTTGACCGAGCTTGACTTCTTGCGCGTCGGTGCGTCTGCCCAGCGCATTGACATCAATCTCCCCGTGGCGTTCTTGCCAACCGATCCTGATGACCCTGACTCACCGGTCGTCTTGGCGACACCCGCTGAGCGGCCCTTGGGGATTTCGTTGGATGAGGATCAAGACGGGTTGATCTCGGCTTCAGAGCGTCGGGTCACATCTTACGTGCTTGATGCAACTTGGTCTCGCGACAGTCGAAACCACTACTTGAACCCCACCCGAGGTTCATTGAATCGCCTCACCAGCGAAGTCGCGCTGCCAGGCAGCACGCGAGAATACTACAAGTTCTCATATCGAGGCCGGAAATACTGGCCTGTCGGACAGACGATGGCATTTGGTCTGCGCGCGGATGTATCCTATGGTGGCGTGTTTGACGATTACGACGACAAAGTCGGCATTGAACCCATTGAGCCCGAGCGACTGGCGGGCCGCTGTCAGGTCGATGAGATTGTCACGCTCGATGATGGCCTGCCTTTTTATGAGCACTTTTTTGCAGGCGGTGTTTCCGATATTCGAGGCTTTGACGACAACTCACTCGGCCCCAAAGACCGCTTCTGTCGTTCAGTTGGGGGGGATTTTAAGCTCTCCGGTGGCGTTGAATTTGCTTTCCCCATTCCCTTTGTCGAGGCGTCTGGGACACGATTGTCTTGGTTTGTTGATGTGGGCAATGTCTTTTCAAACTATGACAGTTTTGATGCTGACTTACTCAGAGCCTCAACCGGGTTTTCAGTCAGGTGGCAAGCGCCCGTGGGCCCGATTGTGATTAACCTTTCCCAGCCATTGATCAAACGTCAAGGCGATGAGGTTCAGACCTTACAATTTAGTTTCGGTCAGGTGTTCTAAACATGTCTGCTCGCAGACTCTGCTTACAGTTAGTCTGCTTGGCGGGTCTTGTCTTCGCCGGCCCACTGGTCGCGCAAGAAACGAAAATCGGGTATGTGGATATGCAGCGCTTATTTGATGAGGCCCCGCAGGTCCAACGTGTCAGAGAGGCCTTGGACCGGGAGTTCCGGCCTCGAAATGAAGCCCTATTGGCCGATGAGGCTCGCCTCGAGGAGATCGAGTCACAGCTGGCTGACGACACCCTCTCTTTGATCAACAGCCAACGCCAGGCTTTGATGCGAGAAGCCAGGGACCTGCGTCGCTCCATTGATCGAAGACGAGATGACTTGGCTGAGGAGGTTCGATTTCGCACCAATGCCGAAACCAGTGATTTGGAAGCCACCATCGAATTGGCGGTCTCGCAAGTCGCACGCGCCAATGGTTATGATCTGATTTTAACCAGCCCGGTCGCCTACGCCTCTGAGCGCGTGGATATCACCGATGCGGTGCTCGTCTGGTTGGCCAACGATATCGAGTCACAGGCCGACAGCTTGCCATGATTTGGACACTGACAGAGCTGGCTGAGGCGTTGGGCACGTCTTTTCATGGCCCACAAGATCGAACAATTGAGAGCGCGGGCACGTTGGCGTCAGCCAAGCCTGACCAACTAAGCTTTTTGGCCAACCGTGCCTACACCGAACAGTTGGCCAACACGCACGCAGGTGCCGTCATTGTGCACCCTGATCATGTCGATGCTTGCCCAACGGCCGCCATCGTGAGCAACAATCCCTATGCCACATGGGCGAGCGCATTAAGGCTGCTCAACCCACCTCCAAAACGACAAACTGGCGTCCATGCCACCGCCGTTGTGGATGACTCGGCCATGGTGGATTCCGCCGCCTACATTGGCCCCCACTGCGTGATCGGGTCAAAGGCGCGCATTGGATCCGGTGCTGTCATTGGGCCTCACACCATCATCGAGGACGCCGCCGAGATTGGTGAAAATGCCCATCTGGTGGGCAACGTCTATGTGGGTCCTCGGTGCATCCTGGGCGATCGGGTGATCGTGCATCCGGGCGTGGTGATCGGTGCCGATGGCTTTGGTTTGGCCATGGACCAAGGCCAGTGGCAAAAGGTCCCCCAACTGGGGCGTGTGGTGGTGGGTGACGATTGCGAAATCGGCGCCAATACCACCATTGATCGAGGTGCGTTGGACGATACCCAGCTTGGCGTAGACGTCCGCATCGACAACCAAGTCCAGATTGCACACAACGTCCAGATCGGAGATCATACGGCCATTGCAGGCTGCGTCGGTATCGCCGGATCGACCCACATCGGTGCCTACTGCATGATTGCCGGTGCCAGCGGCATTGGCGGGCACCTCACGATCGCTGATCAGGTTGTGATCACCGCCATGAGCACCGTGGTGACATCAATCGATCAGCCGGGAACATATGGCTCCGGCATCCCAGCCCAGCCTCATCAAAGCTGGAAACGCACCCTAGTGAGGCTGACCCGCTTGGATGAGTGGGCCCAACGCATCAAAAAGCTGGAAAAGTCAAAACAACCCAAAGACTAAGTGGCCAGCCTGAGCCTCAGATAAGGATCGCCCAACCATGATTGCTGACATCGAAAAAATTTTAGACTTGCTTCCCCATCGTTACCCTTTCTGTTGGTTGACCGGGTGCTGAGCTTTAGCAATGATGAACCTGCCACTTTGACCGCTCTAAAGAATGTCACGATCAATGAGCCCTTTTTTCAAGGTCACTTCCCTGGCCATCCCGTGATGCCGGGCGTGTTGATTATTGAGGCCATGGCTCAAGCCGCAGGATGCCTTGCTTATTTGGCCGATGCCGCGGCCAGAGAGCAAAAGCAGCTGTTTTATCTGGTGAAAGTCGACAAAGCGCGTTTTAACAAAATTGTGGTTCCGGGTGATCAATTGTTTTTTAACGTCACCCAAAAGCGTTTGATGCGCAATATGGGGGTCTACGAGACAACCGCCTCCGTTGGTGAAGACACCGTGGCCAGCGCCGAACTTTTGTGTGCAGCGAAAGCGCCCGAGGAGGCGTCGGCATGAGCATTCATGCCACTGCAGTCGTCGAGTCGGGTGCTCAGCTTGGCGAAAACATTACGATCGGCGCCTACAGCGTCGTCGAGTCTGATGTGGTCATTGGCGATGACTGTATTATCGGCCCCCATGTGGTCATATCGAGTGGCACCACTTTAGGCCAACGCAATCGCATTTTTCAATTTGCCTCTATCGGTGGTGATCCCCAAGACAAAAAATATCAGGGGGAAGCCTCAAAGCTTGTCATTGGCAACGACAATACGATTCGAGAATCAGTCACCATCAACCGAGGCAGTGGCGATGGCGGCGGGGTCACCACATTGGGTGACCACAACTGGATCATGGCCTATTGCCACATCGCACATGACTGCCAGGTGGGTTCTCATGTCACCATGGCCAACGGTGCGACCCTAGCGGGGCATGTGCATGTGGGTGATCATGTGATTTTTGCTGGCTTTTCAGGAGCCCATCAGTTTTGCAAAATCGGAGATCACGCCTTTTTAGGCATGTATGGTGGTGTGACCCAAGATGTCCCTGCGTATGTCATGGTCTCAGGCCAGCCTCCACGCCCGCGCGGCATCAACAGTGAAGGACTCAAGCGCCACCGGTTTTCTGACGACCAGATCCGCAATATCAAAGAAGCTTACCGCATCGTCTATCGCAGTGGCCTGCAGCGCTCAGAAGCGCTCGAGAAACTGCAAGCACGCGCTTGTGAGCAGCCTGAAATCGCACCGATGATCAAATGGATTCAGGCCTCTGAACGCGGATTGTGCCGCTGAACACCATGCGCGTTGTGCTCTCAGCGGGGGAGGCGTCCGGTGATTTTCTCGGGGCCCACCTGGCGGCTGCGCTCAAACAACGTCATCCCGGTATTGAAATGGCCGGCATTGCCGGGCCTCGAATGAAAGCTCAAGGGGTAAGGCCTTGGTTTAATCTCGATGACTTAAACGTCATGGGCTTGCAAGAGGTCCTTGCCCATTTGCCTCGATTGGTTCGACTCCGCCATCAATTCAAAGCAAAAACGCTCAACTGGCAACCGGAGGTCTTCATCGGTATAGACGCGCCTGATTTCAATCTTGGACTGGCCAAACGGCTCAAGCGACACGGCGTGCCCACCATGCACTATGTCTCTCCCTCGGTCTGGGCTTGGCGGGCGCATCGCATCAAGACAATCGCTCAAAGCGTTGATGCCTTGATGACACTTTTCCCATTTGAACCAGCGTTATATGAGGCTCAAGGCCTACAAGCCACTTGCGTTGGTCACCCGGCGGCCGATGACATCTCAGCGATGTTGGAGATGAGCTCCGAGATCACCAAACCGAGTGATCATGGCCCCATAATCGCTCTGCTCCCTGGTTCTCGGCAAAGCGAGATTGACCGTCACGGCCCTATTTTGGTGGAGACGGCGTCAGCCATTCGAGCCCATCGGGACAATGCTGAGTTCATCATGCCATGGCACAGCTTAAACACGCCCAACAAATGCAGCAGCGTTTTGGACAGGCCCTAAAGACTCTGAAGGTGAAGATTGTCACCGACGCCACCCGCCAAACCCTTGCTCATGCCGATGTCGCCATCACCGCCTCTGGCACTGTCACACTGGAGGCCTTTCTGATCGGCTGTCCCCAGGTTGTGTTTTATCGCTTGGCGCCTGTCACGCACTGGCTGGCTCGATCCATGCGCCTGGTTCAATCGGCTCATATCGCCTTGCCAAATATTTTGGCTGAGCAATCCGTGGTGCCTGAATTTATTCAACATGATGCGACACCACAAGCGCTTTCACGCGCCGCTTTAGACTGGTTGGACACACCCAAGCGAGCAGGGCAATATCGTCAAACCGCGGCTCAATGGCGAGAACAGCTGGCCGCAGGTGATCAGGCAGCTCGGTGCGTGCTGGATTTCATTCAGACATGATAAAAACGGTCGCCGGTGTCGATGAAGCGGGCCGCGGGCCACTGGCTGGACCCGTGATGGTTGCTGCGGTGATCTTAAATCCTCGCTCCCCCATTGAAGGGTTAAACGACTCTAAAAAGCTGACCGTCAAACGCCGGGAGCAGCTGGCAGACCAAATCAAAAGACATGCGCTGAGCTTTTCGGTCATCGAGATCTCTGCTCAGACCATCGATCGACTTAATATTCTTCAAGCCACCTTACAGGGAATGGTGCAAGCCGTGGCGACTTTGGACCAACCGCCTGATTGCGTTCGAATCGACGGCAATCAACGCCCACCCATCGCGGGTCACGTTGAGACCATTGTCGGCGGCGACGGGTTGGACCCGGCCATCTCAGCGGCCAGCATTCTGGCGAAAGTTCAACGAGATCAGTGGATGGCAAACCTGCACCAACGTTATCCAGACTACGGCTTTGATCGTCACAAAGGCTACCCGACTGCGCAGCATCTTGACATGCTGACCCAGTTGGGACCGTGCCCTGCCCATCGGATGAGTTACAAACCGGTCATTCGAGCGCTTGAAGCTCACCAATCCGAGCGGTGATCATCTCACTGGTCACAGGCCCCAACCAGGTTTCAACCGCGTGGCCCTGTGGATTGAGCAGGTGNGTGGTGGGCAACGCCCGGGGGGCTTCAAAGGCCTCAGGGGGATTGAATGTGTCAACCATCAAAATGGGATAACTGGCCGGGTAGTCTTCCAAAAACGCCTCAAACATGTCCACGGAGATGTCCTCGAAAGCCAGCCCTAAGACCGTCACATCATCTCGGGCGTCATGGAGACGAGACAGATCTGGAATTTCTTTGCGGCACGGGGCACACCAGGTCGCCCAGAAATTCACCACGACCCACTGACTGCCCCGATACTCCGACAACGTGTGGACCTGCCCAGACAAATCCAATAACTCAAACTCCAACGGCGCTTGCGCCTTCGCCTGAGCGCTGGCCATCAGAACAACGCAAGCCACCACCCATCGAGACAATGGTGGGGACAACAATTGACATCGCATAGATTTCTCCTCTGATTGCCCACGACAGGTCATTTGAATGCCATCAAATGATGACTTTTCTCAAAGTGCCATGATACGGCATCTCAGTCACTGAGCGCGCCCATCTGTGCGGTGTCTCAGCCCAACCATTTCACACCCATCCACTTATAATATCGACCCATGACTGAACCAACCGATAAAACCATTCTCATCGTCTGTCACTCTGTCCACGGCAACACGTTCAATATGGCCAGAGAAATTGCCCGCGGTGTTGAGCAGGTCAACCGAGCGCAGGCGTGTGTTCGGGCCGTTGCCCCCATCACCTCTGCCATTGACCCCGCCCCACAGCAGATCCCCGACCAAGGCCCGGCCCTGGTCAGCCATGAGGACCTCAATCAGTGCAGCGGCTTGATTTTAGGCAGCCCGACGCGTTTTGGCAATATGGCCTCAGCCGTGAAATATTTTCTTGACGGCACAGGCGGACAATGGTTTTCAGGCACATTGGAAGGCAAACCAGCTGGGGTGTTCACCTCCACCGCAAGCTTACACGGCGGACAAGAAGCGACGCTGTTGAGCATGATGATCCCCTTGCTCCACCACGGCATGATTATGGCTGGGCTTCCCTATTCCCAAAAAGCCCTGAACCGAACACAAAGCGGCGGAACACCTTACGGTCCCAGTCACCTGGCAGGGCCCGACAGCGATCGAGCTTTGGATGCGGATGAAATTGAGCTGTGTCGAGCACTGGGTCAACGCATTGCCCAGCTCGCTGTAACGCTGGACAGCTGAGACCATGTCGGTCACATGGTGTCGGTGGTCGTTGTTGGCGTTAATCGCCCTTCAGGCGGTGTGGTTTGGCTGGCTGTATCCGCCCAGCGCATTGCCACCGACGTTTGTTCTTTTGGTCATGGTCGGTCCGTTGTTGCTTGTTTTTTGGGGTGTATGGAACAATCGCACCCGGGCCATGGTGATCGGTGGCTTTATTTTGTTGTTCCATTTCTCGTTGGCCGTCTCGGAAGCCTATGCCTCAAGCCAAACGCGCTGGCTTGCGATATTCCAAATCGTTTTGATTTGTGTTTATTTCACCGGTCTTCTGGCCGTTCGTCGTCAGAAACCTCGGGGTTAAACATGCCGCCAGCAACGCATGGGCTTGCTGAAGCGCCGGCGCCATTAGGCCCCTCTGGCGAGTGGATGCGGGCCAGCGACGCCAGTGTTCCAAAAAGGTCGCGCTGCGCTGCCGGGCGATGGAGGGCAACTCGCGCATCAAGACGCCACCATCTCGGGCTTGCCGCACCAATGCCGGTGACATCAACCCATTTTCTCCCCAAAGCACTGATCGCAGCTGCTGATCATGCCGAGCAATCGAGGCATAGTGCAACGTCAGTGCTTGCTTGAGCAGTTGAGTTAAGGTCTCCACCTCTTGCATGGCCTCCATCAATGGATCTTCGGGCTCGAAATCCGAATGAGTCAGACGTGTGGCCAGCGCCCGCTCTCGTCGATTCACCAGTTCAAGGCGCGTTTGTTCCACCTCTTCCAAGATAGCGGCATCATCAGCTGAGTGGACCACGTCAATGTTGTGACCTTCAGCCAATTGAGACTGCCAGTCATCCCCTTGTGTCCAGTTCGCCAAAAAATGCGCCGTGGTTGTGGTTGGTACGCTGGTAAAGTAGGTCAACCGATCAGGCACGAGACCCGCATCATTGCCTGAGAGTTCACTTTCAATCGGTTGGCCGTCCATACCGTGGGGGCAGTCCATTGACAATCGGTCCTCATCGGCTTGCCCAAAAAAATAAATTGCCCGGGGCTGACTGGCGAGACGATGTGAAAAAATCAACTCTGTGGTTTCTGATCGCTCAAATCGTGCCTCCAACGAAAACCGCAAGCGACCGCTATAATTGGCGACGCCAGAGTCGTTATGGCGTGCGGGGACTTGCTGGCGATCAATCCAACTGACTTTGTCATAGCAGAAATTAACTTCACCCATACGCAACTGCTCGGCCAACCAGTAGCCTCCAGGCACCAGATCCAACAGACCATCACTGACAGGCAGCGTCGCTCGAGCCCCACAAACGCGCGAGGGATGACAAGGCTCAATGGTCAGTGCAGCGTTGCGGTAGGCGGTCTGTGGATCAACCGGCGCATCCAACTTGATCTCTGCCTCGGCCACCAATGCCTCGGCAGCGTAGGCATCATAGGCTCTTGACAGGGCCTCATCTAAGGCATCGACGGCTTGTTGGTGCTCAGCCAGCAGCCGCAATATGATGTCTCGCCGCTCACCTCCCACGCCGGCGATGCAATCGAGCCACTCGGTGGATTGTGCCATCAGCGTTTGATTTTGGGCCATCAACTGGCGCACGATTTCTTCGCTCCCGGCACCCTGCGCCAGCGGTTCCAAATAATGAACGCCCAGATTCCACTCAAGCACATTAAACCATTCTGGCAAGGCGCATTCGCTGTCCAGCTGCCAATTGAGGTAGCTGTCAAGATACCGAGCGCGCTGCCAGTTGACCAAGTCCAACTCGCGACGTAAAAATGCCGGAGACAGGGGACCCGTCGCACCGACCAATTCATCACTTTCGAGGTCGTTGCGCAGGAGGTTGGCGATTTGCTCGATGCATTCGCTCTGAACGTCTTCAGTGATGGGTAAGGATGAATTGGCACACCGTTGATACAGCGCGCGGAGCTGCTCGCGAACAGGCTGATCCAAGTAAGCTGAAAGGCCCGAGCCAATTAATGCAAGAGCCCCGTAGGCCTGAGCGAGGGCCTGCATGGCTTGATTGTGGTCCTCAGCAAGCAAATATCGAACGCTGTCTTGCAGCAGCGCCACAATCACCGGGAACTGGCCATCCAAAGACTGCAGTGCACGAATATCATCAAGGGGCAGTGAGTCCAGCCAGTTTGCATAAAACCGTGTGTTTTGCTGATCGTTCGACGAGGCCAATCGCATCAAGCCCTCAAGGGCCAACCAGACGCTGGCCAACTGCCGACCCCCTGCCCACTCGTGTTGAGCCTGCGCCAGAATTAAAGACCGTTGAATCAGCGCCTGGGTTCTCGCACTTGGCGCGCGGTGCATCCGCTCAATCCGACGCGCCTGGGCACGTGCATGGTTTAAAGACGCCGGATCAGCGGCATCAAAACGAGCGATCAGCGGCGCAAAAATATCGTTTGGATTGATCCCCTCGACCGATGCCCAAATCTCAGACACCTGACGAGCCACCACGGCTTGCCACAGCCACCACTGTCCCTCCAGCACTTCGGGCATGTCTTGCCACCGCAAGGCAAAGGGCCGCCGGGCCCGCGCATCATCGCCACGCTGACCAATGACCCAATGACCCCAGCGGCCATCGACCAGCTGATGCGTCACCGGCGCTGATGGGACAAACGCCTCCCATTGGTCCACCCGCGCTTGCCAGCGCTGCATGAACGCCTCGGCCGAGACCTCACCCTCTGAAGCGCGCAACACCTGCGCCGCGGCCAGAGTGTAAAGACGCGCCGTTGCGGCCGTTTCTGGCAACCAATGCGCAGCGATCCCCTCTCGGCTCACATTGGCCTGAGACTGCGCCAAACAGTTCACCGACAGCATTAAGCCAACGGTCAAAATCAGCGAACGGATGATCATACGGTTATACTACTCTACCTTTGGGTGGACTCGCGGCAACGGGTCAGGCCCACCCACTTTGCACCCAACGCTGCCAGGTCAGGATACCGATAGTGAATACCCTCAGCATCATCACCACCGGTGGGACGATTGACAAGATCTATTACGATGATCAATCGGATTATCAAATTGGTGAACCAGAAATTGCCCGCATCTTACGAGCGATGAATGTGGCTTTTGATTGGGAGATTCAGGCATTGATGCGGAAAGACTCCCTCCACATGACAGAGGCCGACCGGCAGCTGATTGCACAGACCATCGCCGAGTCCACTTGTGGGCATGTGCTCATCACGCACGGCACCGATTCGATGATCGAAACCGCCAGGGTTCTAGAACCCATCCCGGACAAAGTCATGGTCATGACGGGTGCATTAAATCCCGCACGCTTTATTGACTCGGATGCGGTGTTTAACATCGGATGCGCGGTGGGGGCCATTCAGGCCCTACCCCCAGGCGTTTGGATCGCAATGAACGGTAAAATCTGGCCGCCCAGTCAAGTCCAAAAAAACCGCCAGGCCAACCGTTTCGAGCCGGTCAGCTCAGCCTGAACTCTCACATTGAGTTGACCGCCTAGATCGAGTCCAGGTCCACCTTGATTTTTCCGGCGCGGACAAAAGGGGGGTTCACCACCGCCGCGGGCAAAGATTTGCCCCTGACCTCGACCTCGACTCGATCAAAATCACCCCGCGGGATACGCGCAAGCGCAATCGGCCGGTCCAATGTGGGTGCAAAGGAGCCGCTGGTGATCACCCCAGGCCCTCCAGGCGTGGTGACCACGCTGCCTGTTCTTGGGATGGCGCCTTTATTGAGCACCAGGCCCACCAACTGCCGATCAAATCCGGCAGTCTTGGCCTTTTCCAATGCCGCGGCCCCGATAAATGGACGCTCGTTGATATTCATCACCACCGTCCAACCCAAGTTGGATTCGAACGGATGCGTATCGGTCGTCATGTCTTGCCCATAAAGATTTAAGCCACCCTCTAAGCGCAAGCTGTCCCTGGCGCCCAAGCCGCAAGGGACCACGCCCGACGAAGTCAAGGTTGCCCAAAATGTCTCAGCCTGACTGGCTGGGAGCAGAACCTCAAACCCATCTTCACCGGTATAGCCTGTCCGAGCAACAAACCAATCGCCCACTTGGGCGGCGTTAAATGGCTTCAAAGAATCGAGTTCAGGCGCATTCAAGGCGTCGATGACATGCTGACGTGCCTGCGGTCCCTGCACCGCCACCATGGCCAAATCATCTCGCTCAACAATCTCCACCTCAAAGGGCTTAGATTGCGCGCGCATCCAGTCCAAATCCGCCTGCCGCGTCGCCGCATTGACCACCGTTCGATAGAAATTGGACTCCAAGCGGTAAGTGATTAAATCATCGATAATGCCACCGGCCTCATTTAGCATACAGCCATACAACGCTTGCCCAGCATCGGTCAGCTTGGCAACGTCGTTTGCGAGAAGATGTCTCAGGTACTCGTGTGTTTGGGGGCCTTGGATATCGACAACGGTCATGTGCGAGACATCAAACATGCCTGCTGTTTCACGCACGGCTTGGTGCTCTTGAATTTGCGAGCCATAGTGAATTGGCATGGACCAACCGGCAAATGAGACCATTTGTCCACCAGCGTTGACATGCGCATCATGTAAAGGCGTTTTTAGTTCCATTGTTATTTATCCATTGTTGCCCACCAGACTCAAGGAGCGGCGGATCAAAATAATCACAGGCACGGCACCGATGACCACCAACACCAATGCCGGCGCCGCAGCCATGGCCCACTGTCCCTCAGAGGTCAGCTCATAAATCCGAACAGCGAGTGTATCCCAACCAAACGGTCTAAGCATTAGGGTGGCTGGCATTTCCTTGGCAATCTCAACAACGGCCAAAAGGAATGCTGTGATCAAACCTGGCCACAGCAACGGCACGTTCACCCGCATGATGGTGTACCACCGCGACACGCCCAAACTTCGAGCCACCTCCGTATACTCTGGACGAATCCGCCCAGCAACGCTCTCCAGTGGCCCCCAAGCCACCCGTAAAAAGCGGATCACGTAGGCCAGCAAAAGCGCGATCAGCCCCCCTGCCAAGGCTGTGCCCAGCCACTGATCCACACGTATAAATGCCAGCATGATTGCCACCGCCAAAACCGTCCCGGGAATGGCATACCCCAAAGCAGCAATCTCAGCCCACACGTGGGCACGCTGTCGGAGTTTGTGCGTCGCAGCCAGCAGCATGACCCCGCCCAGCACCACCAATAAAGCGCCACCGAAGCCCAAAAGCAGGGTATTGGCGATCAGCATGGGCATGGGTCGAGCGAACAGTGCGCTGGCTGTCGGCCACACCCAAACCACCAACTGCACCAACGGCATCACCACCGCCAACAACACCAGCGTGGCTTGGGCCAGCGGTGCCAAAAAGGCAGGCGCACCCCGAAGGGCAATGCGGTGACCGTGGGGCGTTTTTCAGATTCACCGGCGCCCTCCGCGCGACTGACGCGCTCAACCAATATCAGCGCCAAAATAAACAGCATCAGAATCGACGCCAATTGCACCGCAGAGGTGAGGTTAAACAACCCAAACCAGGTTCGATAGATGGCGGTGGTGAAGGTATCAAACCCAAAAATCGAGACCGCACCGAAATCGGCCAAGGTCTCCATCATGGCCAACGTCAACCCCGCCACAATGGCTGGGCGCGCCATCGGCAAACTGACCCGGAAAAATGTCTTGATCGGTCCCACCCCGAGACTGCGGCTGGCTTCAAAAGCCGCCAACCCACCGCTGGCAAAAGACGCACGGGCCAACAAGTAGACATAGGGATAAAATGCCAAGATCAAAATCACCAATACCCCCCAAGGCTCAGACAAAAATTGCAAGAACCCCGGGTCGGTATCAAACCACTGGCGCCATTGCGTCTGCAGTGGTCCACTGTAATCCCAAATCCCCAGATAAATGAATGCCAATACGTAGGTGGGGAACGCCAGTGGCAACACCAGCAAAGGATCAAGCCAGCGCCGGAATGGATAATCGCAGCACGCCGACAGCCAGGCCATGCTGATGCCCACCACCGCCACCCCAATGCCCACGATGACCAACATGGCCAGACTGTGGGTCACCAAACGGGGCAACAGGTGCACTCGAATATGTGCCCAGACCGCAGGCTCAGGCTGAAGCCAAGACAACATCAGCATCAGCAAAGGCAAAGCCACCAGCAACAACAGGGGCCACAGCAATAACTGGCGAGTCAGGCGCCAGGGGCGCATCACCGGTATCCGGCGCGATCCATCAGCTGAACGGCTTGAGCTTGGCGCTCACCGGCAATGACCAAGGGCGTTTCATCGGCTTGAAAGTTGCCCCACTGTGCCACGATTGGACTGATGTCCACGGTGGGATCCACCGGAAACTCGAGGTTGCGTTCGGCAAATTCGCCCTGTGCTTCGGCCGATGCCAACCACTCAATTAAACGCTGACCTTGCTCAGGCCTGGGCGCATGGCGAACCAAGCCTGCTCCAGAAATATTGACATGCACGCCGGTACTGTCTTGGTTGGCCCAAAAAAGCTCAACAGGATAGTCAGGATCGTCCAACAGCTTTCGACCCAAGTAATAGGTGTTGGCAATACCGACATCACACTGACCCGCTTCGATGGCTTCAATCAGCTGGGTGTCAGACGAGAATGGATTGGTGGCCAGATTCGCCACCCAACCTTCAACAATGGCCTGAGCTTGATCTTCACCATGATGCTCGATCAACATCGCGACCATCGATTGGTTATAGACCTTTCTCGATGTGCGCAGGCACAACCGACCTGCCCACTTCGGATCGGCCAGGTCTTCATAGGTCGACAACGTGGCCGGATCCACCCGGTCGGGGTGATACATCAACGTTCGTGCCCGCACAGACAGCCCGAACCACTCGTTATCAGCGTCTTTAAGTGCTGCGGGCACCCGCTCATCCAATTCGGGCGACTGAATCGATTGCAACAGATTGCGCTCGCTGGCAAACCATAAATTGCCTGCATCCACAGTGATAAAGACATCCGCCGGCGTTTGTTCGCCCTCGGCCGCCATCCGCTCAATCAAAGCAGCTTCGTTCGCACTGGTAAATTCGACGGCCACTCCAGTTTGTTCGGTATAGCGCGCAAACAAAGGCTCAATTAAATGGGGTTGGCGCGAGGTATAGACCACGACCTTGTCAGCGACGTCTTGTTGAGTTTCACTGGTTGATTCGGAAGGCGATGAGGCCGGCTGGCAGGCCAGCAAAAACAACGCCCACACCAGCACCAAACCAAAACGAATCATACGAACAACATCCATCTGCATCAGACTCATTGACCTCCATGTTTAAAGGGTTGAGATCCCGCATACACCGCTTGGCTGCCCAAGTGATGGTGAATGCGCAAAAGTTGATTGTACTTGGCCACGCGGTCGGAGCGGCACATGGAACCGGTCTTGATTTGCCCGGCGGCGGTGGCCACCGCCAAATCCGCGATGGTGACATCTTCGGTTTCCCCAGAACGATGAGAGACAATCACGCCAAAGCCGGCCTGCTGCGCCATTGCAATCGCATTGAGGGTTTCTGTGAGCGTCCCGATTTGGTTGAACTTGATTAAGATGGCGTTGGCAATGCCCTCATCGATGCCCCGCTTTAAAAGAGCGGTGTTGGTCACAAAAAGATCATCACCCACCAACTGCACACGATCGCCCAAGCGCTGAGTCAGCAGTTTCCAACCGTCCCAGTCTTGCTCATCCATGCCATCCTCAATCGAAATGATCGGGTACCGGTGAACCAAATCCTCCAGATAGTCGACAAATCCTTCACGGTCAAACGAGCGGCCCTCTGAAGCCAGCACATATTGGCCTTCATGATGAAACTCACTGGCCGCCACGTCCAGCGCCAGCGCAATGTCTTGGCCTGGGACATACCCGGCTTCACTGATCGCGGTGACCAGCAACTCGAGCGCCGCCTCGTTGGAGGACAAATCAGGCGCAAAGCCACCCTCATCCCCAACCGCGGTACTCAGACCACGGCTTTTTAAGATGGACTTCAAGGCATGAAAGATCTCAGCGCCTGCTTGAATGGCTTCACCAATGGTCGACAAGCCAACAGGCATCACCATGAACTCTTGGATATCCACACGATTATCAGCATGTGCACCCCCATTGAGGATATTCATCATCGGTGTGGGCAACACAGGCGAACGTTCAGTGCGCTGCATCAAAGATTGATACAGCTCAAGCCCCTCAGCTCGCGCAACGGCGTGTGCATTGGCCAGGGAGACCGCCAATAACGCATTGGCGCCCAAGTTTGATTTATTGGATGTGCCGTCAAGATCAATCATGATTTGATCGAGTGCCGCTTGATCGCGCGCATCCTGGCCGATCAGCGCTTGAGCAATGTCTTGATTGACATGGCCGCAGGCGCGCTGCACTCCCTTTCCAAAATAGCGGGCCGTGTCATCATCACGAAGCTCACACGCTTCCAGTGCTCCGGTGGATGCACCCGACGGGACGATGGCGCGCGCCTCACTGCCATTGCTCAGCCTCACACAAGCCTCTACGGTGGGTTGACCTCGAGAGTCCACCACTTCTAGGGCTTCCACGCCCACCACGGTCAATGCCTCACTCACACTTCACTCCCCATCTTTGGATCACAGTTTTGGATCACGGTTTTTGACGACTCGATCAAGCTGAACCAAAGTCTCCAGCATCGGCGCCATGTCAGCAAGCACCATCGAATTCGGGCCATCGCACAAAGCCTGATCTGGATTGGGATGCGTCTCACAGAACACCCCTGCCACACCCACACCCACCGCGGCACGTGCCAATGCGGGCACAAACTCGCGTGCCCCACCCGAGGCCTCGCCTTGCCCCCCCGGCAGCTGCACCGAGTGGGTGGCATCAAACACCACCGGATATCCTGTTTGCCTCATGATTTCCAACGAGCGCATGTCCACCACCAAATTGTTATACCCAAACATATAGCCCCGCTCGCACACCAGAAGCGATTCGTTGCCGGTTTGTTGGGCTTTGTGGACCACCTGACCCATTTCCCAAGGGGACAGGAACTGCCCCTTCTTAAGGTTAATGGGCAAACCGGTGCGAGCCACGTTTTGAATAAAGTTGGTCTGGCGGCACAAAAATGCCGGGGTTTGAAGCACATCCACCGTGCCCACCAACGTGTCCAGTGGCGTGTCTTCATGGACATCGGTCAAAACGGGCACCCCCACCTGATCCTTGACCGCTTGTAAGATCTTGAGCCCCTCATCAAGGCCCGGACCGCGATAACTGTTGACTGAGGTCCGGTTGGCTTTGTCGTAAGACCCTTTGAAGATGTACGGGATGGCGAGTCTCTCAGTGATTTCTTTCAAATGCCCCGCGACCTCGACACACAGATCAAGCGATTCAAGCGTGTCGGGCCCAGCAATCAAAAAAAACGGCGCGTCTCCACCGACTTCAAAGTTGAGCAATTTCATCCTCGCTCCTTTTGCCCTTGCTGCCAGGCAAGCGCGGCCTCAATGAACCCTTTAAAGATGGGATGGCCCTCCCGCGGCGTTGAGGAGAATTCGGGGTGGAACTGACATGCCACAAACCAGGGATGATCGGCAATTTCGATCACCTCGACCAGGGTGCCATCGGCTGAGAATCCAGAAAATGTGAGCCCATGCTCAGCCAACTGGTCACGGTAGGTGTTATTGAACTCATACCGGTGCCGATGACGCTCACGAATGGTTTGCTCACCGTAGAGTGCATGGATCTGAGTGCCGGCCACCAACTGACAGGTTTGCGCGCCTAAGCGCATCGAGCCACCGAGATCATGGTTGGCNGCTCTCAGTTCACGCTGGCCTTTCTCATCGAGCCATTCGGTGATCAGTCCGATCACAGGATCGGGCGAGTCAGGATCCATTTCAGAGGAATTGGCCTCAGTCAGGCCACAAACATTGCGTGCAAACTCGACCACAGCCGTCTGCATGCCCAAGCAGATGCCCAAATAGGGCACCAGGTTCTCACGGGCATAACGAATCGCTTCGAGCTTGCCCTCAAACCCGCGTTCTCCAAAGCCACCGGGCACCAAAATGGCATCGGCTTGATGCAGCACGTCCACGCCGTTTTGGACCAACGCCTCTGACTCAACCGGCATGATCTTGACCTCAATGGATTTTGCCAATCCTCCCGCACTCAGCGCCTCGTTGAGCGACTTATACGCATCCGCGTGTTCAACATACTTTCCGACCATGGCGATGGTGACAGCATGTTTCGGATTGGCTCGACACTCGACCACCCGCGCCCAGTCAGACAGATCCGCTGTATCCGCCTCTAAACCCAAACGGTCGAGGACAATCTGATCAAGGCCCTGTTGCTGATAAAACATCGGAATTTGGTAAATATCGTCAACGTCCACCGCAGAAATCACAGCATCCGTATGGACGTTGGTAAACAAAGCAATTTTGGCGCGCTCATCATCTGACAGCGCGCGCTCACAGCGGCACAACAACACATCCGGCTGAATCCCAATTGAGCGAAGCTCTTTCACCGAGTGCTGAGTGGGCTTGGTCTTGATTTCATTGGCTGCGCGCAGGTAGGGCACCAGTGTGAGGTGCATGAACAACGCGTGCTGACCCCACTCAGAGCCAAGCTGGCGAATGGCCTCTAGAAAAGGCAGAGACTCGATATCCCCCACGGTGCCACCGATTTCGACCATGGCCACGTCAAAGCCCTCCACCGCTTGGCGAATGCACTGCTTGATTTCATCGGTGATGTGGGGAATGACTTGGATGGTCGATCCCAAGTAATCACCGCGACGCTCTCGGGCAATCACGTTGGCATAGATCCGGCCCGTGGTGAAGTTGTTCAGCTGAGTCATGCGGGTGTGGACAAACCGCTCATAGTGGCCGAGGTCTAAGTCGGTCTCGGCACCGTCTTCGGTGACAAACACCTCGCCGTGTTGAAAAGGACTCATGGTGCCTGGATCAACATTGATATAAGGATCCAGTTTTAACAGCGTGACTTTCAGGCCACGAGATTCCAACACAGACGCCAACGACGCAGCCGATAAACCCTTGCCAAGCGATGACACCACGCCGCCGGTTACGAAGATAAGAGAGGTCATCGCTTTGGATCCACACCAAGGTTGGTACGGGATACCATTGTAACTCAAGCCAGCCAGATCAGGCTGCTCATTCGACCCTGTCGATCCGCCGGTGTTCGGCCCGCTCGGTGGGAGAAGTAACGCCCTGGCGCGGAGGCGGTGCACTCCCCGGAGACCGCGATGCGACTCACGCCAGCGCGCTGAAATTGCCAAACAGCAATGCCCACCAAATCCGCGCGCCAATGGCCCGACCGTGTGGGTTGAAAATAATCATCCAGGGTGGGGTTTTGGCCAACGAATGCCTGATACACCGGGGCATCGACCTCGTAGTGGGCCTGACTGATGGCGGGGCCCAACCAAACTTGCATGTCGTCTGGATGACCCGGGCAGGCCTCAACGGCCGACGCCACCATGCCCGCGGCCAACCCGCGCCACCCGGCGTGGATGGCGGCGACGAAAGGGTGCGCCTGGCCTGTCATCAGAATCGGCAGGCAGTCGGCGGTTTGGATGACGGCGATCTCGCCGATTCGGTCGGTCCAAGCGCCATCGGCCTCAATCCCAGGATGCCAGGCATCCAGGTTGATGACGCAGTGCCATGGACCTGGTGAAGCCAGTGCGGTGATCCGGGAGAGTTGAGCGGGATTTGGGCGCTGCCGCGCGTTGTTGTCATGGCCACCAGCGGCGGGCACGATGGCGGATGGGGCCACTGTGGGATGACCCAATGCGCCTCATCGAACACTGGTCCAGTCGCCTCTGTCACTGGGCGTGTCCACCCAAGGTGGTGATCAGTGCCCTCATGTCCGTCGGCATGGGCGCATTCACATCAATCCTTAGCGCCGGGTTGAGGGGGTGGGGACAGGCCAAGTGATGGGCATGCAGCGCTTGTCGAGGAAAGTTTTGCCAAGCATCACGCTGATCCTCCGTTAACCCTTTGGGTGACCCCCGCCGACCGTAGACTGGATCGCCAATGATGGGGCAGCCGTGATGGGCCAGGTGAACGCGGATTTGATGGGTCCGCCCGGTGGCCAGCATCACGTTAAGCCAAGTCGCGCCGGCCAGACGTTGAGCCACTCGAAAATGGGTCAGCGCCGGCCGGCCGTCGCGGCGAATGGCTTGCTTGCGACGATCGGTGGGATGGCGCCCGATGGGCGCATCGATCTCACCGCCCGACAGCACCTGGCCCCACACCACCGCCCAATAGGCGCGTTGGATGTCGCGCTCTTTGAGCAGGTTAACCAACACAGGGTGGGCATGCAGGTTTTTGGCAACGAGCAAACACCCGGTGGTGTCTTTGTCGAGGCGGTGCACCAGACCAGCTCGGGGCAACGCCGCCAGCGCTGGCTCGCGGGCAATCAGCGCATTGACCAATGTGCCGTCAGGGTTGCCCGAGCCGGGGTGGACCACCAACCCCTCAGGTTTATTAATGACCATCACATCGTCATCTTCAAACAGCACCTCCAAGTCCATGGCTTGGGGTGTGAGCTGATCATCATGCGCCACCCACTCAGCCGCAAGCGCAATGTCATCTCCCATCGACACAGGTGTTTTGGGCTTGACCACCTGACCGTTTAAGGTGATGTCGCCTGCCCGAATCCACTGCGACAAGCGACTTCGAGAAAAATCACCCCACACGGTGGCGACCAGCTGGTCGAGTCTAAGTCCCTGCTCGGCGGAGGTGACATGGTGTTGGCGCTTAAATAATGACAATTTAACTCGGCTCTCTAGTACCCTAGGCGCGTCTTGCGAATTCCCATCCATGCCCAAAAGGCTTATCATTGGCCATTATGCACACTATTTCAGCCAAACCCCCAATCTTTCGGATGATCCTGATCGTGGCCAGTGCGCTGCTGATTCTCAGCGCATGCAGCCAAGAAAAGCGTGATAACGATCCTGGCGCCGAGGCGATGTATGAACAAGCCAAAGCGGCCTTGGATGCGCGCCGATACGAGCAAGCCATTCGCTTGTATCAGCGGTTGACCACGCTCTATCCTTTTGGTCGCCACGCCGAGCAGGCCCAACTGGATCTTGCCTATGTGCAATATCGATCCAATCGCGGTGAGGCGGCAATCACCACATTGGACCGGTTCATTCGGACCTATCCAACGCATCCCAACGTCGACTATGCGTGGTATCTCAAGGGCTTGGTCCATTACGCAGACTCTCTGGGGTTTTTGCGTCGGCTGTTCCCCGATCAGATCATTGACCGAGATCAAACCAGTCTTCGCTTGGCGTTCAATGATTTTCAAGAACTGACGCAACGCTACCCGCAAAGCCGCTACGTGGCCGATGCCCGCCAGCGCATGGTGTTCTTACGAAACACCATGGCTGAGTATGAAATCACTGTGGCTCGATATTATTTCCGTCGAGGTGTTTACTTAGGTGCGATCAATCGTGCTGAGTACGTGCTTGAGATGTACCCCAACGCCCCGGCCAAAGTGGATGCACTTGAGATCATGACCGACGCCTACAGCGAACTCGAGCTCGATGAGCTGGCGTCAGACACTCGTCAAGTGCTGGAAATGAACGCGCAAGGCGCATCCAAACCCGACCCTGAGTCTGAAGGGTTTTTCAAAAAACTGTGGCCCTTTAATTGACCGGCATGGCTCAAGTTCGCCACAGCGCAGGCTTCGAGACGCGGATATCGGACTATCTGGAGGTCTTCGAGCAGACCCTCAAAGCGCGTTTGGTGGCCAAGCCAGGCCTTGACACTCGCCTAAAAGAGGCCATGCACTACGCTGTTTTCAACGGCGGCAAAAGACTGCGGCCCCTGCTGGTGTTTGCCAGCGCCGAAGCGATCGGTGTCGACCCAAGATCCATGATGGCACCTGCCGCGGCGGTGGAATTGATTCACTGTTACTCACTGGTGCACGATGACTTGCCGGCCATGGATGACGATGCACTGCGCCGCGGCCGACCCACCACGCATCTGGCCTATGATGAAGCCACCGCCATCTTGGTCGGCGATGCGTTGCAAGCGCTGGCGTATCAACTGCTGGCGGACGATCCCTTAGGTGCAAGCCATGCCCACGGCGTCATCCGGGTTTTGCAAGAGCTTACCGAGGCTTGCGGGGCCGATGGGATGGCCGGGGGTCAAGCGTGGGATCTCCAACTGGAAAGGCACCGACCCGATCGAGCCACATTAGAGACCATGTTTGCTCTAAAAACCGGGGCTTTGATTCGAACCTCAGTGATGATGCCGTGCTTGTTGATCGACGATTTGAGTAATGAATGCTTGGACCATCTTCGCCAATTCGGTGAACACTTGGGCTTGGCGTTTCAAATCCGCGATGATCTGTTGGATGTTGAGGGCGAATCTGACATCATCGGCAAGCCCACCGGTTCCGATGCGGCCAAAGACAAAGCCACTTGGCCGGGACTGTTCGGCACCGGCGCGGCCAAAGAGCGCATCAATGAACTGTATGACCAGGCCATGCGGGCTTTGAGTGCGGCGCAGCCAGAGTTACAGGGCGACAGCGAGGGCCTCATCTGGCTGGCCAGCCAATTGACGCAAAGAGACCATTGACATCGATTCCACGTCGCCCTTAGCGTGTGAGGTATCGAGTGGGGTCGGCCACACCGGCGTCTAAAAACCCTTTTTTTCGCAACCGGCAAGAGTCGCACTTCCCACACGCCAAACCCTCATCCGTGGCCTGATAGCACGACACCGTGGTCGCATAGTCCACGCCCAGCGCGATCCCACGCTGAATGATTTCGGCCTTGGTCAGGTTGATCAGGGGCGTCTCAATCGCCACCGGCTGGCCTTCAACACCCGCTTTCGTGGCCAGCTGCGCCAACCGCGAAAACGCCTCAATAAATTCGGGTCGACAATCCGGATAACCTGAGTAATCCACCGCGTTAACGCCAATGCCAATGTATCGGGCGTCCAACACCTCAGCGTGACCCAAAGCCAACGACAGCATCAACGTGTTCCTGGCAGGGACATAGGTCACGGGAATGCCCTCGTCAAGCTCTGTGGGGATGGCCAGCGCGTCATCGGTCAGCGCAGACCCACCAATGGCCCTCAAATCGACACTGATGACTTTATGCGAGCAAGCGCCCAGTGACCGGCTGACCCGCTCGGCCGCCAGCAGCTCGGCTCGGTGGCGCTGGCCATAATCCACAGCCAGCGTATGACAGGCATGGCCTTGAGCAGCCAAGTCCGCCAACACCGTGGCCGAATCCAACCCCCCAGACAACAACACCACAGCCTTTGTCGTCATTGAAACACCGCCACGCCAAACAGCACCGGGTGCGCAATCAACAACCCCGCATACAGCACCAACCCGCCAGCGACAGCCACCCCATCGGCCCAAACCGGCTGTGGGCCGGTTCGACGGCGAACCCCTCGTATCCAAGCCAGGCCCATGGCCACCAGCGCATAGAGCCCCAGACCTCCAAACAACACCATCGAGGCCCAATCGCCACGCACCAACAAATGCGAGCCCGCCCACAGCACCACTGCCCAAAGCATGGGGTGCGCGGTGAGACGTTTGATGTTGCTGGGCAGATAGGCTGCCACCAACAACACGCTGGCCACAGGCATCAATACAGCGCTCAACTCGCGGCCCCAAGCCAGCGGCATCCAGCCTGGATAGAACGGTGCCGCGGCATAGCCCTGCACCATCATGGCCAGACCGATCAAAGCGCCTGTCGCAACAAAGGCGCGAAGCCCCCACCGGCCCCAACGGTTCTCAATTTTCTCGCGTCCCGCGCGCACCGCGATCAGCAGGTGCACCGCGACAAACAACAGCCAGCCGAGAATGAGTAAAATCATCATATGCGCCATTGTAATCCCACCCGATGAGCCTTGAGAAGGACAACACCCGGCTGGACTTATGGTTGTGGGCGTCTCGATTTTTCAAGACCCGCGCGCTGGCTCAAAAAGCCATCAAAGGGGGCAAGGTCAGTCTCAACGGACAGCGCGTGAAACCGGCAAAAACGATCAGCGTCGGCGACCGATTGACCATCACCAAACAAGAGCTGAGCTACATCATCGACGTGCTGGCCCTGGCCGATCGGCGGCTGAGCGCTGTGCAAGCGCAGGCACTTTATGCGGAAACCCCTGACAGTCAAGCCGCCCGTGAAGCGCGCCTGATGGAGAAAAAGGCCCAGCGACGGAGTGAGGTGAGACCGCCGAAACGCCCCGACAAACGTCAACGGCGCCAACTGCGCGCCTTAACCCGAGGCGATTGAACCCATGTGTGCCCGCGGTGCGCAGGTGTTTTCATGGCAGCAGCTCTTTGATGAGTTCAACATCAACGGGCCGGCACCCGAGGGAGGACTGACCCGGTTTAACGTCGCACCCTCACGACAAAGCAAGCACGGCGCTGAATGGACTCGTTTGCCGGTGGTCACGGCCGACGGTCAGAACCAACGCGCTGTTCGGGGGATGATCTGGCCGTTGATCCCGGATTGGTGTCACGGGCAATTGCCCGCGTTTTCTACAGCCAATTGCCGCAGCGAGCCCGACGAGGCCTTCTCCAAAACGATGCAAAAAAAACCGGCTTTTCGGGAGGCGTGGCAGAAACAACGCCGATGTTTGATTCCCTTTTCTTGGTTTTATGAGTGGGATCAGAGAAGCCAACCCAAAAAGCCTTGGAAAGTCGCACTCAAAGACCGGCCCATCATGGCCATGGCTGGTCTGTGGGATGTCACAAAGCCGTCATCGGACGCCACTTGGCTGTCTTGTACGATAGTCACCACATCGCCCAATCACACCTTGCAAGCGATTGGACACCACCGAAGCCCAGTGATCTTGGCTCAAAACAATTGGCGCACGTGGTTGGAAGGCGCGCCTGATCAGGCCGAACGGTTGCTGCAACCGCCCGATGATGCGGTCTTGGATACCCAACCGGTCACCACAAAAATCAACAACCCAGGATTCAACGAGGACATCCGCACCCATGACAGTTAACAGCAGACAACGATTTATCCGCAAGATTCTTTTAATGGCCCTCTCTTTTGGGGTGTTGGCCTTGATGATCACAGCCACAGGTGCGCTGGCCCATGAACGCAACACACTCGTGCCTCGCGGTCACAGTGAGTACACGCCAAGCCCCATTCCAGATCGGGTCATGCTAATGCTCACCGCTTCGCCACACATCAGCCAAGCGGTCAATTGGCGAACCAATGCCGAGGTGGATCAATCAATCGCACAAATTGTCCCGGCCGATGGGCGCCCTGGTCTTCACCGTGACGCTCGCACAGTCACGGGCAACCACCAGTCAATCAAGACTGAGAACGGCCAGGCGCATTATCACGCTGTGACATTCACCGACCTTGAGCCCGACACCCTCTATGCCTATCGAGTGATTGGAGACGAGACTTGGAGCGAGTGGTTTCAGTTCAAGACCGCCCCAGCGCAAGACAGGCCCTTTAGTTTTTTCTATTTTGGAGATGCCCAAAACTCAGTGCGCAGTCATTTCTCGCGGGTGATCCGGGAGGCATTTATGCAAAACGCCCGCCCAGCGTTTATGCTGCACGCCGGTGACATGGTGAACTTAAGAGAGGGCAACCATGACGATGAATGGGGTGAGTGGTTTGATGCCGGGGCGTTTCTCAACGCCATGATCCCCTCGGCTGTGGTGGCGGGCAACCACGAGTTCGTTGATCGTCCCTTTCGTTTACAGCGGGCAATCAGCCCGCAGTTTCAACCCCAATTCACCACCCCTCAAAATGGCCCTGAAGGCCTTCAAGACACGGTCTATCACATCACTTATCAAGACACCTTGATTGTGGTGATGGACTCCATGAACGCACTGTATGACGATGATCATGCCAAAGCCCAAGCCGAGTGGCTGGATCAGCTGCTGCAAAAAAGCAACCATCGTTGGGTGATCGTGAGTCATCATCACCCCATTCATTCGGTATCGGTGGGGCGCGATAATCCCCCACTGCGGGAACATTGGCAACCCATCTACGAGCGCCACGGCGTTGATTTGGTCCTGCAGGGGCATGACCACACGTACGGTCGAGGCTCGAGCGCACCCTTGCCTGACAGCAATCGCGCCCAGCACAATGGCCCCGTGTATGTTGTCTCGGTCGCGGGTCCAAAGATGTACATGATTGCCGATGAAGACAATCCCAACATGGACAGAATGGCTGAAGAGCTGCAGCTTTATCAAACCATCGAGGTCTCAAAAGATCGGATTCATTTCCAAGCATGGACCGCAGCCGGCAAGCTTTATGATGCATTCGCAATTGTTCAAGATGAGAAGGGCCAAACAACGCTTGACAATCTCATCCCAATGGATCGCCCCATCCATCGATGCACCAATCCCGATATGCCCGAATCCGATCGGTGCTGGAATGGCAAGGAGTTGATATCATCCCCCAACTACTGAATTCGCTGGAGTTTGCATGATTGATCTGTATTACTGGCCGACGCCAAACGGCCACAAAATCACCATTTTTCTAGAAGAGGCAGGGCTGGATTACGAAATCCATCCGGTCCATATCGGCCAGGGCGATCAGTTCAAGCCTGAGTTTTTGGCCCTCTCACCCAACAACAAAATGCCCGCGATCGTCGATCATTCGCCCAAAGATGGAGGGCCGCCCATCAGCCTGTTTGAATCCGGGGCCATTCTTGAATACTTGGCAGATAAAACTGGACAGTTTTTGCCCCAAGACAACACTCGAGCACGATTTAGCGTTTTGCAATGGCTGCATTGGCAAATGGGTGGCTTGGGCCCCATGCTCGGTCAAAACCATCATTTCAACCGCTATGCGCCTGAGAAGATTAGCTACGCAATAGAGCGCTATACCAAAGAGACCACTCGGCTCTACAATGTTTTGAATCGCCAACTCGACAACAGCGAGTTCATCTGTGGGGACTACAGCATTGCGGACATGGCCAGCTACCCCTGGATCGTCCCCCACGCAATTCAAGGTCAAGACCTCGAGCAATTTCCCGCGTTGAAAGCGTGGTTTGAGCGAATCAGCCAACGGCCCGCCGTGCAGGCGGCTTACCGTCATGCTGAGAACTATCAAATGCCCAAAGAGATGACCGACGCGATTCGGAAAAATCTGTTTGGGCAAACAGACACCCGCCCGGCTGAGGATTGAGACAAAAAAATGGGGCGCCGAGGCGCCCCAAATTCGTTTGACACCATGGGGTGTTTTTTAGAAGCGAACTTCCACACCCAGCTCGACGGTGCGGCCAAATTCGTCGTACTGGTTTGCGTATGCTTTCTCACCCAAAAAGGCGTAAAACGGCTCGTCAGTGATATTCGAGACGTTGAATACGCCGGTCACGTTTTCTGTGAACTGGTACTTAGAGGTGAAATCTAAACGCGTCTCTGAGCTGACATATCGATCCTGGGTTGGATCATCAGGCTCTTCGATCTCATCAAAATACTCACCACGATGGTTCGCGGCGAGACGAAGCGACAAACCTTGATAGTCATACCCCAATGCCACATTGATAATGTTGTCCGATTGACCCGGCAGCGGAATGTCAGAGTCTCGGAACGGCACCTGGGCGCTGGAGTCAACCAGCGTGTAGTTGGCGGTTAACAGCAAACCACGCCACGCTCCAGGCAAGAACGTGAATTCCTGCACGTAACTCAACTCCAAGCCATACACCTCGGCGTTGCCTCCATTGATGACCGATTCGACCTCATCGAAAGTCTCAAAAGGAGACTGACCGGCAATGTTGCTTGTCACAAAGAAATCTTCAACGTCTTTGTAGAACACGCCGACCGACGCCGCTCCAAGGGCTTCGCTGGCAAAATAGCTGAACTCTGCATCAAAGTTATCAACATAAAACGGGTTGAGACCGGGGTTGCCCACTTCTGCGACCGTCTCTCCCCCTTCAATCTCAACCACCTGGCGCGCACCAGCCGCCTCAAATGTTGGGCGCCCCATCGAGCGTGTATAGGCTGCACGGAATTGCCAGTTGTCATTGATTGCGTAACGCGCTTGGAAATTGGGGAACAGATCGGTGTAGTCGTTGTCGCCTGAAAATGGCTCGATCGTCGGGATGCCGTCATTGACATCTTCGTTGACAATCGCGCGGAACCCACTTTGCTCAATGTCGGTCTGTTCAATACGAAGACCTGCCAACAGATCGAGATCACCGATAGAAGACTCCGCCATAAAATAGGCCGCATACACGTTCTCATCTAATGTGTAGTCTTCACCCTCACTGTCGAGCAAGAAATCCGTCGGGTCAATGCCCCAGTTAGCCGAATTCGCGAAATAAAAATCACGAAGTGTCGCGGTGCTGATGTAGGGCCCAAACCGGCCCAACGGATAATCACGTTGGCCTGGACCGACCAAATCATTCAACGTGTAATCGGCGTCAAAGTCCACAAAGTTTGAGTTATTCGCGTCGTTGAACTTTTCTCGGATGCGCGCTTTGGCCCCAAACTGAATGCGGCCAGGGTTGCTGCCCCAGGCCACATAGCGCTGAGTGTTGATTTCAAATGACCACTCTTCTTCTTGCGTTTTGTCGCTTTCCAACTCAACCAGGTCAAGCTCGTAGGCACCCAAGTCCTCCAATGCGCTGTTGTCCAAGCCAAACAAATTGGGCGCCTCGCGCCCACCGGCGCCTGTGTAGTCGTACCCAATGTCCAGATCACCCGCGATCAGAGCAGTTCCGAGTGAGAATGGCTCTGAGGTTGATGCTTCGGCATACCCCACCTGAAAGTCGGTTTCCCAATCGCCTTGAAAAATGCGACCGCCGGCAGCGATGGTCATGATCTCACGGGTGGCGGTCGTTTCCTTGCCGCGGCGCTCCACCTCACCCCCTGAGAAAATGCCGCCGCCTTCATTCAGATCGACAACGTCAGCATCTTCAAAAATGTACTCATGCTCAAGCTCGATCTCATTATCAGCAAACTCGCTGTAAAGCGTTCGCAAATAAAGCTCTGTTTGTTCATTGGGACGATAGTCGAAGTTCAACACGCCGCCGGTGCGTTCACGACTCAACTGATAATCGCGCTGCTCGGCCGCTTCTGGTGCTCGGACCACACCGCCACCGGGTGCGTCAACCTCAGGATAAATGCCGGCTTCGACATTATCCACTGCAAACTCCCGGTCGAAATAGTTGATCGAACCAGACACCGCGAGATTGTCCACGCCACCGCCGACGCTGAACAAGCGCGTGCCGGTGAGGTTGACTCGGGGACTGGTCTTTTCAAGGGTCTCGTTGTAGCTGCCTTGAGCATTGAGCTTGACTGAATTGCCCAAATCAAACGCACTCAGGGTGGTCACTTCAATGTTGCCACCCACGCCATCGGCGTCTTGATCAGGCATCAGTGACTTGCTGATTTCGACACTCTCCACCAAGTCAGACGAGACCACATCCAAGTTCACCGCTCGGCTGTCGTCTTCTGGACCCGGCACGCGCAGGCCGTTGAATGTGGTGGTGTTGAAGTTGGCGTTGGCCCCTCGGATGACCACAAACCGACCTTCGCCCTGATCACGCTCAAGCGACAAACCAGAGACCCGCTGCAAAGCCTCAGCCACATTGTTGTCTGGGAATTGGCCAATCGCGTCAGCCGAGAGCACGTTGATGTTGTTAATTGCGGACCGCTCACGCGATAAAGAAGCGCTTTGAATCGCCGCCTGACCGACAACGACCATCCGGTCCATCTGGGCATCCTGGGCCAATTCGATGACCAGTTCGGTGGTTTGCCCAGCGACCACCTCAGCGGATGCGCTCAATGCCGGGGTGCCCACGTAAACGATTTCGAGCTCGTAGTCACCGGGCGCGACCTGAGCAAAGCGAAATGCACCGTCACGATCGGTTGAGGCGCGCCGGTCTGTGCCCACCAAGCGCACACTGGCACCCTCTAATTTGATGGCCTCGTCCACCACCACTTCACCGATGATCGCGCCAGTGTTGGGTGTTTGGGCCTGAACGGACATCATCATGCCGCAAGCCAGCAACAGGCCTGCGAGGCGTTTAGAAACATTAACAATCATGGGGCTCACCTGACGTATATGAAAACATCGTCATGGTGGAGCGGGCATGTAACACCAAAGTCACATGGATATGACGTTTTTTTTACAATTTCACCTCAGCACAGCGTCAACCACGTCCGTCCATGGAACGAGCTTAAAGTTTTGACGCTCGGGGGGCTCACATTCCGCCCGTCTTGAACCGCGATCAATCCGGCCGGAAATGCCGGGCCGAGGTCATGACTGACCACTTCCAAGCCATCGGTCTCACTGACCCCGTCAATGCCATCGGCTGGATTGGCCCCAATCTCAAAAAAGCCCCGGAAGGCGTGGGGTGGCTTTCGGTCGTACACGGCGAATTGATTCGCTCCCTGGACAGAAGCCACCAAATAGCCTCCGTCGGTGCCCTCCAAGTAAAGCGCCAAACCTTCAATATCGGCCGTCAGGCGACCCTCTGGCGCCACCGCGTCGACCGAAAATCGATCGGCTTGGGATGCCGGGCGATCGGGCCGCGCGTCATACGTCCAAATTCCACGAGTCTCTTCACCGATGAACAGACGATGATGGGCATCATCGACCACACAGCCCTCTGTGATGGATCCCACTTCAAACGATCGAACCAACGCGGTGGTGATCTGATCCTGATCAGTGGCCATCAGGCGGTATTGCTCCACCTCACCCGCTTTAGAGTTCGCGATGGCATAAAGCGCATTGTCATCGGCATGCATACAGGCACAACCCATAGGGCTCGTTCATCACCAGGTTCTCGCGCCCCGCGCCCAGCTCGACCAATTCACCTGTGCGCTGATTAATGCCCCAGATGGTCAATGTCCCGTGGCTTCGGTTGGTTGCAACAGCGATGTCCACCACAGAACCATCACCAAGCTCAAATCCGTAGCGCACATCCACGTTGTTGACTTTGCCTGCGGGCAAAAACTGCTCAACGTCGCCCGCCAGGTTGTAGACATATAAGCCTGCCTGCTTGTCTGTGCCCAGGATCAGGCTTCGGGTGGCGTCTTCAGGATGTATCCAAACGGCTGGGTCATCGGCCGCATCACCCACCGAAGCCACCGGCTCGGTTTCCACCGTCGCCTTCACTGTCGCCACGGGGGAAGGCCCAGAAGCGGGCGTGAATTCGACATTGGGCAATGCGGTCGAGACCAACCGACCACCGCCTTCCCGCTCGCCCCCTTCGACAGCAAAGACCATCCAATCATCATCCACACTCATTCCCTCGGCACCCAACGCTTCAACCGGCACGGGCTGGCTCGTCTGGATGGCACCGTCGCGGCTGCTCAAAAAATAAATATTGCGCTCGCCCAATACGCTCAGTGTCCCGTTCGGCCCCATCGAAACCTTAACGGCCGCATCAAGCTGACCAAACGGTTCAAGCAAGGCCAGTGGCTCACGGATTCTTTCGGCCTCCGATGCCGTCTGCAACCGCCAGACGCCCACGCCAGGCTCTGTCACATACAACCACTGATGGTCAGAACGGGTGCTGCAGCTGCTGATTTCGCCACCGATTGCCAGCGTTCTGATCCGCCGTAGAGAGGGATTTTCAGCGCCATCCAAAATGCGGTAGTGGTGGATGGTGCCATCCTCGGTGGCCGCAAAGACAAAGTATTGATCATCAGAGGCATCGTGGGCCAAACACGCCACCACCGGCGCAAAGTCAACTGGCCACAAGCTGTCTTGACCCATCCAGGGTGACAAAGCCCCTGTGGCTTGATCAACCGACCACAGGTGAATGCCGGCCTGCTCTTCGGGGGCAGCCAAAATCACTTGGTCGTCTGTTTCGATGGCATCCACACGCTCAATCCAGTGGCCTTCAACCGTGGAGACGGGCTGACCATGTTTGTCCAACACCGCCAATCCACCGGCATCCAACGCGACAATTCGCCATGGTGTGGGCGTTTGTGAGGGCGCCAGGGCCACATCTTTGAGATAGCCAGTGCTGACCGCATCGACTTGTCGATCCGACGCTTGAGTTGGCGCGATCGCGGCAAAGGCAGCGACGACAGTGGCAACAATCGAGACAAAAATGGCATATTGAATGCGCAAGTTAAGTATCCTTTTAGTTGGTGTCGAACCAGTGAATGCGCGAACAATCAAACTGTGCGCGCCCCTTGATTTTTCTTTTTTTACTTTAAGCGATTCAGGATGGATGGATGTTACAGATTCAAAAGCTTAGATGGTCATTGATGACACTGACCTGCATGATGATGCTGATGGCGCTGGTGATCAAGCCTGGCGATGCGCAGTCTGCCACCGCTCAGCCCGTGTTGACGTTCGCCGTCATTGGTGATGCCGAACCCAAGCCCAACGCTGAGTTCCCAGGCCTGTCAGCCGCAGTAAACACCCTCAATGCCCTGGCTGGGCCAAGAAATATCGAGATGGTCTTTGGAGTCGGCGATCTCCCGCACAAGGCCACCGATATTCAGTATCGAAACCTCACAGCGGTGCTCCAGAAGCTGGCGTTGCCGTTTTATCCCATCATGGGCAATGAAGAGTTCAACGACACGCCAGAAAAATTTTTCGAATATGCCCAGCATTGGGGCAACCTTCAAGCGCCCGTTGATTCGATTCGTTATGTCACACAGCGCCCGGTCGCGACTTTCATTTCCGCCTCACCCGATTTGGATGGTCGCGAATTCACCGATGACGGCGTGGCTTGGATCGAGACACAACTCAACCAGGCACCTGAGCAGCCTAAGTTTTTGTTTGTCCACGGCGCTCAAGTGGGCGTTTTCCCAGAAGGCGGTGACAAAGGCACCGCCAACCCCAGCTTCCAGGCTTTGTCTGAACACGAAACGCTCGCGGTCATTTTTTCTGGCGATTTACACATGGATCTCCACCGCGTGAACGGCATTGTCGAACACCAAGGTGTCGAACATGTGCATGTGCCTGCATTGGAGCGCACCAAACTCCCGGATGAGACGTTTCACCATCCTTACTTTCGACTGGTCACGCTCTATGACACTCGTTTGGGTGTGATTGAAACCATCGATGCCCAAACCGGACAAACCCTGCCGAAGTTCACACACCGGTTTGACTACTGAGGCCTCACCCCAAAATCACGGCCACCGCTCGTGAGGGCGCCCCATTGGTGGACACACCGTGGACGCCGTGCCTGGCGGCGTCGGTTGGTGTCTTTGCTGGTGGAGCGTCTGGCGCTTGAGCCATCCAGCGAAACAATCACCCACTCCCCTCAGCGCATCGTGATCATTCGGCCCAACCACCGATTGGGCAACATTTTATTGCTCACACCCCTCATCGCAGCCATTGAAAACCGCTGGCCGAACGCAAGGGTTGATCTCATTGCCGGCGGTCGCGCAGCGGCCATCTGTCAATCTTTTCACTGCATTCGCGCCTGCATTGAAACGCCCGAGCCCATCTTGAAACTGCCGTTTGATATGGCATTTAGACGGTCGGTCCGCCATCAATATGACTTGGCCATCTTGGTCGATCCAACCTCACAGTCGGCGCATTTGATTGCCCGCATCATTGATGCGCCCATCACAATCATCCCGCAGGCACACCACGACCCGCACATGGCTTTGGCCGCCCTAAGTGCTTTAAACGAGCAGCTCGATGTGCCTTTGCCGACACCCTTTCCACGTGTCAGCCTGCGCTTGACTCCAGAGGAGAAGGCTCAAGGCCAGCATCGGTTAATGGAGAGGCTGGGTTTCAGTGACAGACCGGCGCACTTGATTGGCTTGTATCCCTTCGCCAATAAAGGACGGGATTATCCCATCGAGTGGTGGCACTCACTGATCGAAGCGCTTCGTCACGCCATGCCCGATGCGCGGTTAATCGAGATCTTGCCAGCGCATGGTGAAACGCTGCTTGATGGCACCGATGGTGCTTTTCTTGCGCTGGAGCTTCGCGACTTTGCGGCACAGTTGAGTGCGCTGGATGCCGTGATTGCCACCGATGGTGGCGTCATGCACCTGGCGAGCGCGGCCGACACGCTCACACACGGGTTATTTAAGGTCACTCGAGCTGAAGTCTATGCCCCTTACGGCGGAGGCAACCGGGGCTGGGCATGGACCGACGCCCAGCCCCATGTTGTGGCCAACAGCCTGCGGGAGGCGCTTGACACCCCAAACGAGTCGGCCTGATCAGGCGTCCAAGACCACCCGATAACGTGCCTTGCCTGATTTCAGATGCGCCAACGCTTCATTGACCGACGCCATCGGGAAGTGTTCGGTTTGAGCGGCGATGCCGTGTCGTGCAGCGAATTGAAGCATGGTTGTTATGGCGTCAGGCGAGCCCACAGGCGAGGCACCCACACTGCGCTCGCCCATGATTAATGGAAAAATCGGAAGCTCGAGCGGTGCATCGACTGCGCCCACGGAATGAATCCGGCCTCGGGGGGCCAAAGTCTCCAAAATGCCTGCCCAGTCCATGGCAACATTGACGGTCGATAGCACCATTTTGAACCGGCCCAAACCCGCTTCACCCGACGCCAATTGCTGAGGTGTGATCACGTGGTGCGCACCCAGCGCTTGTGCTTGTGAGGCTTTGTCGCTTGACCGCGTGACCGCTGTGACTTCGCATCCCCACTTGTTGAGAAATTGAATGGCCAAATGGCCCAGACCACCGATGCCCACGACGGCGACCTCATCGGTCGGTGAGACGTGCTCAAGAATCGGTGCAAAGACTGTGATCCCGCCACACAGCAGCGGGCCGGCTTTGGCGGCATCAAGTCCCTCTGGGAGTTTCAGCACCGCAGGCGCTTCAGCGCGTACATGACTGGCAAACCCCCCATGGCGCCCCACAATCGTCATCTCGACGCTGGGACACGTGTTGTGGTGACCACCCATGCACTCAGGACACGCCATGCAATAACCGGCTTGCCATCCCAGTCCGACAGTGTCTCCCAATTCAAGGTTGGTGACGTGATCCCCTTTGGCCTTGATCCGACCAATGACCTCATGTCCCGCCACCAAGGGGTAGGCACTGAAGCCCCAATCATTGTTGAGCATGCTCAAATCAGAATGGCAAATCCCGCAGTGCAAAACCTCGATGTCGACCTGATGGGCGCCCAACTCAGGCAACTGATATTCATAAGGGACCAAGGTTTGGCCAGCTTCCATGGCGGCATAGGCTTGGACGGTTTGGGTCATGAGTGAGGCTCCCTGTGTCGAAAATAAAAACGTAAACCCANAGGCTATCAGTGCCCGCCTCCAGACTCAGTGAATGGCAATCACCACGGCCACTTGGCTATACTGGCCACATCGATTACAGCAACCCAATGGGGCGTTTATGGTGGCGGTGTGGCTAGAAACAAACCGATGGCTGCACATTGCCATTGGGTCAATCGGTCTGTTGGCTTTTTGGGTGCCTGTGTTTACAGCCAAAGGCAGTCAACCCCACCGTCGGTTGGGTCAAACGTTTCGATACTGCGGGTGGGTGGTCATTGCCTCGGCTCTAATCGCTGTCGGGCTGTATTATGCGACCTTGTTAAACGCAGGCCTGGGTCCTGAAGATCGACCCAACGATTGGGCGTTTTTATTGTTCTTGGCTTATTTGGCAATCGTCACCGGTCTGCCCTTGTCTCATGGCATCGCGGTGTTGCGTCATAAGCGTGATCTCTCCGAGTTAAAAACCCCCTATCGAATTACGCTGGCATGGTTGGGCATCGCATCCAGCGCGGCGGTGATCGGTTGGGCACTGTATTGGCGACCCCCCAATATGATGATCTTGCTGGCGCTATCACCCATTGGGTTGAGCATTGGCGTGAGCATGCTCCGGCTGTTCCACCGATCGCGGCACGAAACCAAAACGTGGCTGTATGAGCATCTGGCGGCGATGCTGGGTGCCGGCATCGCGTTCCACACCGCTTTTGCGGTCTTTGGTGCCAATCGGCTATTTGGCTATTCACTTGAAGGATTTTGGCAAGTGATCCCGTGGATCGCACCGGCCGCGATTGGCATTCCAGCCACTCAGATCTGGATACATCAACTGAAAAAAGCTTGACCTTGCGCTCAATCCGCTCGCCCTGGACAACGTGTAACCCACATGTCCAGAGTGAGGTGTCAACCATGTGACCGGAATGCGCCCCCAAAAGCATGGCGCGCCCGGCAGGATTCGAACCTGCGACCCCTGCCTTCGGAGGGCAGTACTCTATCCAGCTGAGCTACGGGCGCGTGGCTGGGAATTATAACGCACCGAGGCGAAGACGCGCTGCGCCCACGGGCTCAGATGAAATTCTGGGTTACACTTCGTGCTCATGGATGCCCTCAACGCTGCGCTGCTGGCTCTTGTCCAGGGCTTAACCGAGTTTTTGCCTGTCTCCAGTCAGGCGCACTTGGTGCTTTACGCGCTGATCACCGGCCAAGACTACCAAGGCCTCAATTTCGACGTCATTTTGCATTTTGGCTCATTGTTCGCCGTGGTCACCTATTTTCGAGTTGAGCTCGTCACGATGACACGCGATTGGCTTGGCGCCATCACCGGGCATGGCCACACCCCAAACGCGCAATTGGCGTGGCTGATCATCCTGGCGACGCTGCCTGCTGGTGTGCTGGGGCTGATGTTCAAAGACATCGCCGAAATCGCCCTAAGAAGCCCTGTGATCATGGCCAGTGCTTTGATCGGGTTTGGGTTGCTTCTGGGATGGGCCGACTGGCGTTATCGCGGCCATCGAGTCGAGCACGACCTTGGGGTGCGCGATGCGCTGATCATCGGCTTTGCGCAGGCACTGGCCCTGATCCCCGGCACCTCGCGCTCAGGCATCACCATCACTGCTGGATTGTTTCTTGGAATGACGCGCGAGGCCACCACGCGTTTTTCGTTTTTATTGTCTATCCCCATCATTGCAGCGGCGGGGGCTTTGAGTTCCATCGAAGTGATCCAATCAAACACGGCCATCGATTGGACAGTCTTTGCATTGGGCTTTGTTGTCTCGGTGGTGGCCACTTATGCGTGTATCCACTATTTTTTGGCGTTTATCCGTCGCATTGGAATGCAACCATTCGTGGCCTATCGAGTCATTTTGGGCGGGCTGTTGCTGTTGTTTTATCTGTGAGCGTTACGCTCTCGACATAAACTCGCCGGTCTCGGTGTTGACCTTGATGACCTCGCCGTTGGTGATGTAGTCAGGCACCATGACATCCAGCCCTGTCTCCAGACGGGCCGGCTTGGCCGAGCGTGAAGCGGTGGCGCCTTTCAACACCGGGGCGGTGTCTTCAACCGTCAACGCCACTGATTGCGGCAGCTGGATGGCAACGGGCTGATCATCAATAATCAGCACGTGAATGTCTGCCTGACCCTCTAACAAGTACGGGGCTTGCTCACTCACAGCATCCTCATTCAACACGTACTGACTAAAATCCTCTTGGTCAATGAACACCCATTCATCACCCGATCGATAAGAGCACTCACTGACTCGGCGGGCCAGATCAGCGTCTTTCACTTGATCATCGCCTTTGAAGGTCAACTCTTTTCGATCACCTGAGGGAATGGCCACCATCTTAAACCGATAGAGTGTGCCAGCCCCACGTGCGGTGGGGGCTGAACGATCGATTTGGCGAACGGTGTAGACCACGCCCTCCAGTTCGATCACTTGGCCTTTTTTAATGTCAGATGCCTTAGGCATAATCGCTCAAAATATTGATCTTCAGGCCAAGTATAGCCAACGCCGATGACCTCATCAGGATCATTCGAGCACAAATGTCAATTCATAGCGAGACGGCACCGGCCCTGTTTGCTGAATGGTGAAGCTGTATTGTCCGGGGCCCAGCGGGGTCTGAAAACCCACGCCGCCTTGCAGGGCAATGCCAAGAAAGGCCAATAGATTGTCGCCGGGTGCATACAGGCTTGAAGAGACATGCGCGCCCCCCAGAAACTCGCCGGCAGTTTCGGCGCTGGCAATCACCGTGGTTGCCCCATCATCGATGAAGACAAACCCTTGATCAATGCCCGCGCTCCAGTCGGTCAAGAACACGCCCGTCAACTGCGCCCCATCAGGCACGGTGAAAGTAAAAATATCGCGCGTGTTTCTGGGGTTATCGACCTGGCCTCGGACCACATTGTCACCTGTGTGAAACGCCAGTGCAGTGGGCGCCATAGGATCGCTGGACAGTTCCCGGTCCGGGAGATCATCTCGCGCACTGACAAACACGATCTCACGTCCTCGGCCACCCGGCCCAATGCTCGCTCGGTAGATGGCGCCTGGCTGAGAAGTGAACGCGATGTCTTGACCTTGCTCAAACACCTTGACCCACTCGTCACCGTTTAAGCGTTCGATGGCTTGAATCCCCGGATTGACCCGACCGCCCTGACATACATCTTGGCTGTCATGAATGACTTGGCGATCCACAACACGGCAAGCACCCGATACAAAACCATACACGGGCGCTTGTGACTCGGCAAAATCAAACACACTGGCGGCATTGTCGGTTAACACCAGCTCAGCCACCAACCGCTGAACGCCTTCCAGCTTCAGCTGCCGCTCAATAATGGCACGCGTCCCTTGAGCTCCTTCAGCGTTGAAATTGAGACCGAATCGTGCATTCGACTGCGCGGTGATGTTGGCATAGTTGCTTTCAAATCCCGCCCCCAATACATCCGCGGGGGCGCCCGCGACCTCACCTTGATCATTCCGGTAGATGGCAAACACCAAGAAACCTTGCTCACTGCAGGCCCGAAACTGAGCCCGACCCTTTGAGATCTCGGCAGATGAAGAGACCACATCAATGCCATCGTTTTGGAGTGCATCGGCATCAATGGTGAGCGAGCGATACCCCTCATCGGTGGCTTGCTGGACCACAAACGACTCCAGCTGCCCACTGCCTCCGACGGCAACGCCTGACACCGCCATCAGATCATCGCGACGTGTTTCGGCCGATAAAAAGAAAGACCGTGCGCTCAAGCTCGGATCAATGCAAGCCGCGCCCACCCCATGAGCGCCCAAACACATGACCGCCCAAACCACCCAGCTCAAGATGCGAGGCTGTGTCATATTGACCCCCTTTTTTTCAGGTTAAAAATGCCGTCATCTGTCAACTGCCAGTATACGGCCTGCTCAGTCCCATTGAAATACGCCGCACAACAGGCGATGATCTTGACGACCATGCTCACTCCCACAAACCAATGGCCTGGCACCAGCCACTATGCCGCCGAGCTCGGCGCCCAACGCCGCTGCTGTTCGCCCGCGAAAGGCCGCATCCACCATGACATCCTGGTGGTGGGCGGCGGTTTGGCGGGCCTCAGCACCGCGTTGAGCCTGACCGAGCGCGGCATCACCGACATCGCCATCTGCGAGGCCGGTCAACCTGGCGACGGCGCATCCGGCCGCAACGGCGGGTTTGTCTTTGCAGGCTATTCGCTGTCCAATGAGGCGTTGACCCGTCAGGCGGGTCTCTCACAGGGTCGGCAGTTACACCAATGGACTCAGCATGCCGTGGGCTTGGTGAGACGACGCATCGATCAATGGGACATCGATTGCCAGGCCAATGATGCCGGCGTCTTGCTCGCGGATTGGTTTGGTGATGATGCATCGATGCTGAGCTTTCGCCAGCGCATGCAGGACACGCTCAGGTTTCGGCTCGACTGGATTGCCCCAAGTGAGTTGCCTGACCACATTCGAACTCGGCGCTACGGCGGTGCGTTGCATGAGCCAGGAAGCTTCCATTTCCATCCCCTTCGCTACATCAACGGACTGATTCGCGTCTTGCAAGAGCGCGGTGTCACGCTGTATGGCGACACCCCCATTCAATCCATCAAACCACCCTCTCAAAGCCACCGCCTTGGCGCCGATCGATGGCAGGCCGTCACTGAGCAGGCCACGTTGAGTGCAGACCAAATCGTGCTCACCACAGGCGGATACGATCGCGGCGTGTGGCCGCGATTGACGCGCGCGGTGTTGCCCATCGCCACCTACATTGCGACCACCGAGCCATTGGGCGATGACCTGGCGCGCCTCTTGCCGAACGGGCATGCCGTTTATGACAATCGGTTTGCGTTTGATTACTACCGTCCTTTGCCTGATACGCGGCTTTTGTGGGGCGGGCGCATTTCGACTCGGGCCCGCCGACCCGATGCGATTCGGCGGCTTCTTAAAGCCGATCTGGCCCGAGTCTTTCCGTCACTGAGTGAGGTGAAATTTGAGCATGCCTGGGGTGGATGGATGGGCTATACCCGTCACCAAATGCCCATTTTGGGTCAGCCTCAGACCGGGCTTTGGCACGCCACAGGATTTGGTGGGCACGGCATGGCGCCCACTGCCTTGGCTGGTGAAGTTCTGGCCGAAGCCATGAGTGGCGATGAGACGCGGCTGAGAGCCTACCAACGCTGGCAGCCGGCATGGGCGGGTGGCCTGGCAGGGCGCGGATGGGCACAGGCGACTTACGCTTGGCTGAATCTCAAAGACGCATGGCGCGACCGGGTGCGGTGACGCCCGAGTCAGACTGGCTGCGATATAATGTCGGCTTCAATGATTCAGGTTGAGGATGAAGCTTCGTGTCCGTACAGTCCGATAGCGCGTTTATCAAACAATTCAGTCTGGTGTTGTCCGGCTTGGTGGTGTTTACGATCATCATCATGGGCTTGGCTTGGATTTTGCATGGTCAAACAGACACGCCAGACAACCCCGCCCGCCAGCAAGCCAAGCTCGATCGCCTGGCCCCTGTCGCGGGTGTGTATGCTGGGGAAACCGGCCGAGCCGCGGCACTGGCCGCCGCAAAAGCGGCAGCGCCCGAGGCCGTGGCGGTGGCGTTTGACGGCTCGCTGGACGGGGGCATGATCTATGAGAACGTGTGCGCGACCTGCCATGACAATGGCGTTGCGGGCGCCCCAGAAATGGTGGCCAGCGCATGGAGCGGCCGCTTAGACAAAGGCACGGAGATGTTGATCACCAATGCCATCAACGGCATCGGCGCGATGCCCGCTCGAGGCGGTCGCGCAGACTTGAGCGATGAGCAGGTGGCCGCGTCGGTCACTTACATGCTGGACATGCTCGAATAAGCCTTATGCCCGACCATTCCCCCGAGGCATTCCCCACCGAAGGAGGTCCACTCCAGCTGCGGGGGCCGGCGGGTGCCATTGAAGCCCTCATCGATGTGCCCGAGGCGGACGTTGCCAAACGCGCATGTGCAGTACTTTGCCATCCCCATCCCCAGCATGGTGGAACCATGCGAAACAAGGTGGTGACCATCATGGAGCGCTCGCTGAGAGAGTTGGGTTTGGCCACGGTGCGCTTCAATTTTCGAGGGGTGGGCGACAGCGAGGGTCAGTTCGCCGAAGGCGTCGGTGAAGCCGATGACCTTCGGGCGGTCCTTGACTGGGTTCGAGCCACTCGCCCAGATGACACGCTGTGGTTGGGGGGCTTTTCATTTGGGGCGTACATCAGCATCGAAGTGGCCAATGAGTATCCCATTGGGCAACTTGTGAGCATCGCCCCACCGGCGGGGCGATTTGATCTGAATACGCTCACGCACCCGAAGTGTCCATGGTTGGTGGTTCAAGGCAGCGAAGATGAAGTGGTTTCGGCCGCGTCGGTGCAAGCGTGGGCAGAAGCCCTCACACCACCCCCCATGATGGTCATGATGGACGGCGCCGGCCATTTCTTCCACAGGCGACTGATGGATCTGCGTGGGGTCATCAAAAACCACGTCCAAGGCCAGCTCCCCGCTTCGTAATGCCAGGACCCCTGGCCCTGTATCGCGCGCAGATTGATGCTGGCCAATTGCTGGCCGACCCCGCTCAAGAACGGGTCGCCGCTGAGCTGGAGAAGTTATTCAAAGCGCTGTGTGCCAGTGCTTCATCGCACAGACGGTGGGCTTGGTGGGCAAAGTTGTGGCGGCGCCAAATCACGGCGACGCCGCCAGGGATTTATCTTGTCGGCGCGGTGGGTCGCGGCAAAACCCATTTAATGGACTTGTTTGCTCAAGCCTTGAGTGAGCACCACATCACCCATTGGCGCGTCCATTTCCATCATTTCATGGCGAACATCCAGTCCTCGCTGAGCGCCCAGCAAGGGCGTCACGATCCGCTGACCGATGTCGCCGAATCCATTGCCAAGCAATATCGTGTGCTGTGCTTTGACGAGTTTCATGTCGAAGACATTGGCGATGCGATGATCTTAGGCGAATTGCTCACTCAGCTGTTTGCGCAAGGCGTTGTGTTGGTCACCACATCCAACACACCCCCGGATGATCTTTATGCCGATGGTCTTCAGCGCGCGCGGTTTTTGCCTGCGATCGAGCAAATCAAAAAACATACCCAGCAGGTCCACTTGGATGCCGCCACAGATTATCGCTCAAGAGCGCTGACTCAAGCCGATGTCTATTTTTATCCCCTCTCTACAGAGACCCACACCGCGCTCACTGAAGTTTTCAAGCGTCTCACCGCTCAGCGTCCACATGCCGAGCCGACAACGGTGCAAGGTCGCCCGATCCACGCTTTGGGCCTGCACTCGTCGGTGGCGTGGTTTGGGTTTGACGCCCTGTGCACTTCTCACCGCGCCACTGCCGATTACATTGAACTTGCCGAGCGATTCGACACCCTCATGATTTCTGATGTGCCGCAATTGGCCGATGGGCAAAATGATGAGACCAAACGCTTCATACACCTGATTGATGAGCTGTACGATCGAGGTGTCAAAGTGGTGATCTCAGCTGCGTGCCCGGCGACTGAGCTCTATGTGGGGCGTCGGTTAGAAGCAAGCTTTGCCCGAACCACCTCGCGCCTGTTAGAAATGCAAAGCACAGCCTACCTCGACACGGTTCGACGATAAGCCGCCAGCACAGCTTAAATTAAGCTGTCAATGACATGCTCAACATACCGTTTCAGGCGAACATCACCGGTCGGTGGCATCAAGCAATGCGACTGCAGATGCAAATAACCCACGTAAGCAGAGTACAACAGCGTGGCCCGTTTGGTTGCCGCTGCTTCATCCAGCCCCAACTCCTCTAACGCCCTGGCCAAAAACTCAATTCTGCGATTGGTCACGCGCCCCAACACCTCGCTGATCAGCGCATTTTGGTGCTCTGCACACAACGCCAGATGAATCTTGTGGGTCAGGGTTTGCTCCGTGGTTCGCCAGATGAAATTCTCCAAGCGCTCTGACGGCTTGTCTTTGGCCTGAAACGCTTTTTCTAAGTTTTCTTCATCTTGGTGTTCCCAACGACGCAACGCAGCCGCCAACAACTCATCTCGCCCGGGGAAGTGCCAATAAAAGCTCCCCTTGGTGATCCCCAATCGGCGCGCCAGAGGCTCAATGGCCAGGCCGCTGACGCCTTTTTCGGCGATCAGTGCCAACGCCGCCTGCTCCCAGTCTTGGCGGGTCAGGGAGATGCGTTCAGCAGCAATGTCTGGACGGGCGGACATCAGGCTCCTAAAATGGTGAATCCTTGGTTTAAAACGCGGGTCGTGAGCCCCATATTAACCGTTCTAAGCGAACAATTGACTTCAATCCCCCTTAAGGACATACTCTACCGTATGGAAGCTGCTCGAAAACTCAATGATGACATCCGCCGCCGTCAAATCTGGACTGATGACGGCATTCGTTTGAGCCTGCGCTACTTTGGCGATGATCGCGCGCCCTGCGTGCTGATGGCCCACGGCTTCGGACAGACCCAGTATGCCTGGGAGAACACCGGCTGGGCCTTGGCCGAAATGGGCTATCAAGCCGTCAGCTATGACGCCCGCGGGCACGGCGAGAGCGACCGCGCGCCCAGCGGAGAATATGATTTTGAGCAATTTGTTGAGGATTTTCGAAGGGTCTGTGCCTCATTGCCGAACACGCCCATGGTCATCGGCGCCTCAATGGGCGGACTGACCGCGCTGCTGGCCCATTCTGAGAAACCCAAAGTGGACCTCAAGGCCATGGTGCTGGTCGACATCGCCCCCCGCTGGGACGAGCGCGGGGTGACCGCGATGCTGGCGTTCATGCGCCAACACCCCGAGGGCTTTGCCTCCTTAGAGGAGGCCTCAGAATCGGTCCGAGCGTTTCTGCCGCACCGTCGCCGCGGTAAACCCACCAACCCCATCAAATTGAGCCAAAACCTCCGGCAAGCCAGCGATGGCCGCTGGTACTGGCACTGGGACCCGGCGATGCTGGCATTGGCTGAAAAAAGCGCCAACCTCCAGTCCAGACTGCAATCGGCCAGTCGCCGGCTCAAAATTCCCACTTTGCTGATCGCGGGTGGCAAAAGCGACATGATTGGGGCCGAGCACGTTGATGAGTTTCTTAAATTGGCACCGCACGCGCAAACAGCCGAAGTGACCGACGCCGGTCACATGGTGGCCGGCGATGCCAACGATGACTTTATCTCGGCCATCACACCATTTCTCAACGATCACCAGGATCACCCCGAGGACAATGCAAAAGCGAGTTAGCTTATGTTTTATCTGATTTTCGTGCTGGCCGTGTTGGCCACCCTCATCACCTGCGCTTTCTTTAAAGCAAAAATTCCCACATGGACTGCCGCAATCGGGGTGGTGCTTGCGGGGTTTACGGTGATTGGCGAACCCGGCGCAGTGGCGTTAATCGCATCTTGGTTGGTGTTTTTGGCAGTGGCGGTGCCACTTAACCATGTTCCATGGCGGCGCGAGTTTCTGACGCTGCCCGTGCTCAAGGCATTCAAAGCCATGATGCCGCAAATCTCTGAGACGGAGCGGGTGGCGTTGGACGCGGGCACCGTTGGCTTTGAGGGCGAATTGTTCACAGGCAGCCCAAACTGGTCAAAGTTTGTCAAGCAACCCTTAGGCGAGCTCTCAGTTGAAGAACAGGCCTTTTTGGATGGCCCGGTTGAACAGCTGTGCGACATGATTGATGAGTGGGAAACCACCCACTACCGCGCGGACTTGTCCGAGCAGGTTTGGGACCATGTCAAATCCAATGGCTTTTTGGGGATGATCATTCCCAAGTCCTACGGTGGCCTCGGTTTTTCTGCCGTCGCCCACCGTGCCGTATTGCAAAAAGTCTCGGGCATGAGCTCGACCCTGGGTTCTGTGATTGCCGTACCGAACTCGTTGGGCCCAGCGGAGCTGCTGATGCACTACGGTCGGGATGATCAAAAAGATCACTATCTCCCTCGCTTGGCCGATGGTCGCGAGATCCCCTGCTTCGGTCTGACCAGCACCACCGCAGGTTCCGACGCCACCTCCATCAGTGATTACGGCGTGGTCTGCAAAGGCCAGTGGCAAGGCCAAGAGACCTTGGGCATCCGATTGAACTTTGAAAAACGCTACATCACCTTGGCACCCGTGGCCACTGTGGTGGGCTTGGCGTTTCGCTTGTACGACCCCGATCAACTGCTTGGCGAGACCGAAGACATCGGCATCACCTTGGCATTGATTCCAGCCGATACGCCAGACTTGGACATCGGCAGACGCCACTTCCCACTCAATAACCCGTTCCCAAATGGGCCCATCCGCGGGAAAGATGTGTTTATCCCACTGGACTATTTGCTTGGCGGCACCGATTATGTCGGCCAGGGCTGGCGAATGCTGGTTGAGTGTTTGTCTGTCGGTCGTGCCATTTCGTTGCCCTCATCGGCCACTGGCGGCGCAAAAACCGCTGCACTGGCCACCGGCGCCTATGCTCGGATCAGAAAACAGTTCAACTTGCCCATTGGCCGGTTTGAGGGGATTGAAGAAGCACTTGCTCGCATCGGTGGCTATACCTACGCCATCTCGGCGCTGTCTCGGCAAACCGCAACGGCGGTGGATGCCGGTGAGAAACCCGCCGTCCCAGGTGCCATTGCCAAGTATCAAGCCACAGAGATGAGCCGCGAGATTATCAAAGATGCCATGGATGTCCACGGCGGTAAAGGCATCATCATGGGCCCGAAAAATTATCTGGGGCGCGCTTGGCAAGGCGCGCCCATTTGGATCACCGTTGAAGGGGCCAACATCTTGACTCGATCAATGATGATTTTTGGCCAAGGCGCGATTCGTTGTCACCCTTATGTTCTCGAAGAAATGCAAGCACTTGAGATTGACGATGAAGAAAAACGCCTCAAAACCTTTGATCGGTTATTGTTTGCGCACATTGGTCACTCGATTTCCTGTGCCGCTCGCTCATTGGTCTTGGGATTGAGCTTTGGCGGCTTTACCACCGTCCCGGGTGATCGGAAAACCAAACGCTATTATCGCAAGCTGTCCCGCTACAGCGCGGCTTTTGCGTTCATGACTGACATCACCATGCTGACTTATGGGGGCAAGCTCAAGCAAAAAGAAAAGATATCGGGCCGCCTGGCCGATGTGTTGGGTCAGCTCTATATTTGCTCGGCCATGCTCAGACGGTTTGAACACGACAACCGCCCCAGCGCCGATCAGCCGATTTTGGCCTGGGCGTTTCATGACGCCATCTACAAAATCCAACACGCCATGCGTGGCGTCATTGACAATTACCCCATCGCCTGGGTGAGACCCCTGTTGCGTTTTGTGGTGTTTCCAATGGGTCGCATCGAGCGTGCCCCAAACGATCGCTTGGGCCACAAAGTGGCCTCGCTGATGCTCTCACCATCTGAAACGCGCCAGCGGCTGGGTCGCGGCGTTTATACCTCTGATCGAACCGGTCAGACCGTGGGCGTGCTTGAGGCGTTATTGCCCGACGTCATCGCCTGTGAGCCGATTGAGCGTAAGCTCTTCAAAGCGCTAAGAAATGGCGAGATCACTGGACACACCTTTGATCAGCAGCTGGAACAGGCGCGAGCGCGCGGGGTATTGACAGAAAAAGAAGCCACCATGATGGCGGATATTCGCGCTCGCAGCCTAGAGATCATCGCAGTGGACGACTTTGATCTGGCGACCTTGCAAGCTGGGTTGACCCGCATGGGGGATCAAATCCGGCAGGGCGGTGCCCAACAAGCCGCCTAAATCGTCCTAGGCCCTGCACAATCCTGCTACACTTTTCAGTGAGCAACAGGTGCTCAACACCACACGCGTTGTGGTCGAGAGTGAAACGGGAAGTCGGTCAGATGCCGGCGCTGCCCCCGCAACTGTAGCCGTCGATTGCAGATATTGAGACACAGAATCTGTGATGCGGCTGAGATCATGCCACCTGATCTGAAACCGTCAGGGAAGGCCTCAGCCCAGCGCCACTCGCGCTGACGGAAGCCAGGAGACCGGCCTGCTGCACAGCCATAGACGGTGGTTGCGGTGGGCGACCTGGGTCGATGCATTGCTGGCTGCTCAATCGCACGATGATACGGTGCTGAGCTTGCCCAGCCCATGACCCATTGATTGTTCTTCTCTCACCCTCTGCCGTTGTTGTAGTCAACTTCGGGCGCGGGTGAGCGCCTTTGTGATGGAGACAATCTAATGAATCAGTTCCGATGCACGTCCATGCTCGCATCCTGCGCGGGTGTTTTTTTGATCACCGCACCAATCAGTGCCAACACACTCGATACGTTCGGCATAGATCCTGCTGAAACCGTTCTTGTCACGGCCCAACGCCACGACACCTCGATCGAAACCACCCTATCGCGGGCCGATGTCATTACTCGGGATGACATCGTGCGCTCTCAAGCGCGTGACATTAAGACGGTTTTGGAGCAACAAGCCGGAGTCGATGTCACGCGCACTGGCGGCCCGGGAGGCCAAACCAGCGTTTTTATGCGGGGCACAAACTCCAATCATGTCTTGGTTTTGATTGACGGGGTGCGGGTCACATCCGCGGGCACAGGGGGCTTCCAGTGGGCGTTACTGGATCTGGCGACAGTCGAGCGCATCGAGATCGTTCGCGGACCGCACGCTGCCCGCTGGGGCTCGGATGCCATCGGCGGCGTGATTCAGATTTTCACCCGCCAGGCGCAAGGCGCTTCGGTCCAAGCGACTGTCGGGAGCGATGGCGAGCGTGGCACAGCACTGGCGCTTGGCGGCGCCGGTCAGTCGTTGACCCTGTCTGCGCGTCGCTTGGATGGATTTTCGGCACAAAATGCCCAAGGCTTTGCGTTTGATCCTGACGACGATGGCTTTAAAAACCGACAAATGGTAGGCCAAGGCACCTTCGGTCTGGCTGTGGGTGAAGTCCAATGGGTCGCACGTTGGCTTGCGGGCGAGGTTGAGTTTGACCAGGGCGTGTCCGATGTCGAACAGTATGCGGCCCATCTGGGCTACCAAGTGGATCTTGAACACTGGACGGTGGAGATTGATGCGGGGCTTTATCGTGACCAGCTGGAAACGCAAACCAGTTTTGGGACGAGCAAGAATGTGACCCGCAGAACGCAGGGGAGTGTGAGAGCAGAGCGCTCCATTTCTGATGCGGGGATTTGGCTGATTGGGCTCGATGGCTGGCAAGAGTCGGGCGTCAACGCAGGCAGCTGGCGCCAAGACCGAGACCATTGGGGACTTTGGACGGCGTTCGACGGGCAATCTGGCCGGCTGTCTTATGCGTTCAGCGCGCGATGGGATGACGACGAACGCTACGGCTCAGAAACCACTGCGCAAACTGCCTTGGGGTGGCAAGCCACCTCGTCGGTTCGATTGTTTGGCAATTGGGGTCAAGGGTTTAGGTCACCTAATTTCAGTCAGTTGTTTTCACCTGGTTTTGGCGGTTTGTTCGCCGGCAACCCCAATTTGGCCCCTGAGACCTCCCAGAGCATTGAGCTGGGTTTGGACTGGGCGCTGTCTGACCAGCAAAGGTTCACTGCCAGCGTGTTTGATACTGAGATCGATGAGCTCATTGACTTTAGTGGCCCAAAGTTTCAGGCCATCAACATCGACCAGGCTCGAATTGAAGGCTTGGAGCTTACCCATCGATGGGCGTCACAGACATGGTCCACTCAGTTGAATTGGACATGGCAAGACCCGATCGATGCCGCATTGAAGCAACCACTGCTTCGCCGTGCGAAGAACAAAGGCTCGGCCGTTGTCACTCGGCGGTGGGGCAATTCGCGCTTTGGCGCGGAGCTGATATATTTGGGTGAAAGATTCGACGTCGGTCAGATTGCGTTACCGAGCCACACCTTGCTTAACCTGACCGCCAATTGGCAACTGACACCGCAGTGGAGCGTGATGGCCCGTCTTGAGAACCTGACCCAACGCGATTACGAGCCGTTGGTGGGCTTTAATGCCCGTGGCCGCAGTGCCACGGTATCGGTGCGCTGGCGTCCTGCCCTGTGAGCTGCCTAGCCCGCATCGTGATCTTGATCTGGGTGGTTGGCTTGGCCGGCTGCGCGCCCCCAGCCACCACTTCTCAAGCCACGTATGCGGTCTTTGGGACAACGGTCACAATTCAAGTGCGCCATGCCCAGAGCGTTGATCCCAGTCCCATTTTGGCGGACATCGACTATTTACTCCAAACCCTTCATCGGGACTGGCACCCCTGGGCGCCGGGAGAACTCACGCGCCTCAACGAAGGCCTGTCCCAGGGTGATTGGGTTGAGGTACCGGCCAACATTGAGCCACTTCTCAAACGATCACAGCGTCTGGAGAAGGCCTCGGATGGACGGTTTAATGCGGCCATCGGACGACTCGTCGCGCTTTGGGGATTCCACACATCCAACTATCCAATCACCACACCACCCCCCGATGATTCAGCCATTGAGGCATTGATGGTTGAACAACCCTCCGCACTTGATATTGTCTGGTCTCCCGATCCCCCCAATCGTATTCAAACCACCAATCCAGCCGTGGGCCTTGATTTCTCGGGCATCGCCAAGGGGGCGGCTGCGCAAGCGGTATGTGATCGGTTGGTGGCCAATGGCCTTGGCGACGCATTGGTCAACTTAGGCGGCGATGTCATGGTCTGCGGACCCGCGACCACCCCGTGGCGAGTGGCCGTTCACTCGCCGCAATCCTCCGCCCCAACCATCATCAATGTGGACCGTCGACTGGCCGTGTTCACTTCTGGGCAATATCACCGCTTCGGCATCTGGGATGGGGAACGCTACGCTCACATTCTCGATCCCGCCACAGGCCGGCCGGTCGATCATCTGGTCCAGGCCACGGCCATTGATCCAGATCCGATTCTGGCCGACGCTGCGGCCACCGCTCTGGTGGTGGCAGGACGCTCTTCGGCCGACACTCTTGGCAAAAAACTTGATTTGGAGCGGTGGATGGTGGTGGACGCCCGCCCCGAGGCACCGGCGTCTGAGATCACAAACCAAGACTCGCGCTGACCGTCGTCTAAAACATTCCTGTCTCAAGACGCGCGGCCTCACTCATCATGCTCTGATTCCAAGGCGGATCGAAAGTCATCGCGATGTTGACTTGTGAAACCGTGGGGATCATTTTGAGGCGGTCTTCGACGTCGGCCACCAGGATATCGCCCATGCCACAGCCAGGCGCGGTCAAGGTCATGGCAATATCGACTGAGCGCTCACCGCTGTCATGATGATGAACCGTGCATTCATAGATCAGACCCAGGTCAACAATGTTGATGGGAATCTCCGGGTCATAAATGGTTTGCAACTGGTGATGCACAAGGTCTTCATAGTCCTCATCAGTTGCACCCTCTGGGACTTGAGGTCTGGGCGGGGGCTGTTTACCGATGGCATCCGCGTCTTCGCCATTGAGTCGAAACAAACGCCCATCAACAAAAATGGTAAAACTGCCCCCCAGCGACTGCGTCAGGTAGCCGTTGGTGCCTGCTGGCAATTCCACAGTTTCCCCCTCAGGCACCATGATGACCTCACAATCGCGGTCAAAATGCACCGGCGCGTAGCTGTTGGAAAACATGGTATCGACACCTCAAACTAGGGTTAATTTGGTCCTATTATATCGGAATCAATGCCCAAAGCACGTTCAGAGGCTTGACGCGTCAGCGGGTGGTAGCCCGATTGAGCCTGCTGATATATCTCAATGGCCCGCGCTCGACCCCAGTCCGTTTTGGCCAAACTGGCATACAAGGGTCGAGTGAACTTGTTGCGGCCCACTTCCATTAAAAAAGACGCCAGCCGATCAAGCCCTGGGCCATATTGCGTCTCGATCGACAACAACAGCCACAAGTACAGCAACTCGACGTTTTGAGTGTCGGTGAGTTCAAATTGAGCATCCAGTGACGCCATATCTTCAGTGTCAACCTGACCGGATAGGCCTTTTAAAAAGTGCTGCCACTCATACACTGACCAAGCCTGTGTGGGGAGCTCGAGCAACGCAAGCTCTCCCGAATGCCATTGCTCGGCAAGTTGATCAACACGCTCAAACGCATCAGACTCTGGAGCCACAGCGAACGCCGGCATCCCAGGCTCATACAGCCACTCATCCATCTGCTCGATTGAAGCTGCATCGGGGTGGCGTTGAAACAAATGCTCAATGGCATACGCGCGAAACGTCTCAGAGTCGATTGATTCAAATGCAAAAGCAGCAAAATAGTCTCGCAAAAAAGCATCCAGCGTTTCACGCCCAAAACGACTCTCCAGCCACTCGATAAAAAATCGACCTTTGTCATAGGGCACTCGAATAAACGCTTGCTCCGGATCACGACCACTTAAGTCTCTCACCAGCTGTTGCTCGCCTGGCGCGTGCTGGGGCAAATCGGCCATCAGTCCATCCCAATCTAACTTGGCCAGCATCCGCTCGATGCGTTCGCCATAAAGCGCCTCCATGATGCGGGCTTCGAAATAAACCGTAAAGCCCTCATTCAGCCATAGATCTTGCCACGCCGCGTTGGTCACCAAATTGCCTGACCATGAGTGCGCCAGCTCATGGGCCACCAACGCAAGCAGCGAGCCGTCACCGGCAATGATCGTAGGCGTCAAAAAGGACAGCCTGGGGTTTTCCATGCCACCAAACGGGAAGCTTGGTGGCAGCACCAGCAGGTCGTATCGGCCCCATCGGTAAGGCCCGTATAGCGTCTCACCAATGGAAATCATCTCTTCTAGAACATCAAATTCATTGGCGGCTCGGTCAATCCAATCCGGCTCGGCATAGACACCACTTCGCGGACCAAGGGCCGCAAATTCCAACTCGCCCACCGCGATCGCCATTAAGTAAGACGGAATGGGCTGGGGCATTTGGAAGTTGTAAATCCCATCGTCGTTTATATCGTCAGCGTTACCCCCTGCCCCCATGACAACCATCAGCTCTTCAGGCGCGCGCACAGTGGCTTCAAAGGTATAGCGGACTGCGGGGGTATCTTGGAGGGGCACCCAGGTCCTGGCATAGTGCGGCTGGGATTGCGAAAACATGAACGGCCGACCCGAACTGGTTTGCTCAGCGGTAAGCCACTGCAAACCGAATGCTTGAGGCTTGGAGGCGTAATCGATCCTCACCTGTTCAATCCCTGACGGCAGCACCACCACCAGAGGTTGACCCAAATGGCCCTGCGCGGACCCCAGGTACCATGACACCGGCAAGACGGTGCCATCCGACCGAATCGCCAGGACATCATCGATCACAAGATCACGAGTGTCGAGCACCAACCTCTGCCAACCAGGCACATGGCGGTCCAAGTCATAAACAACATGTCCCTCGAGTGTCTGAGCGTCCATGTTGACCGACAGGTCGAGCGCCATGTGGGCAATGCTGACTTTTTCATACTCAGCAAAGCTGTGGGGATCGGCGCCGGTTTGGATGTCAAAGGACTGCTCAGGGACCTCCGGGGTGGGACGCTCACCCTGGCAGCCCACCATAAGCCCCAACATCACCAAGACAATGAGCTTTCTAGAGCGCATCATCGCCCTCCTCGCGGGTGCGAATGCGCACGGCCCGTTCAATTGACGAGACAAAGATTTTGCCATCACCAATCCGGCCTGACTCAGCGGTTTCAATGAGCGTTTCAACCACTCGATCAACATCTTCGTCGGCAACAGCAATTTCTAATTTGAGCTTGGGCAGAAAGTCGACCACATACTCCGCGCCTCGATAAAGTTCGGTGTGGCCCTTTTGTCGCCCAAAACCCTTCACCTCACTGACCGTCATGCCCATCACACCGGCTTCTCCCAATGCGTCCCGGACATCATCGAGCTTGAAAGGCTTAATTATGGCTGTAATCATCTTCATGATCTGTATCGCTGATTTGGTTACACTGATTTAGGATAACCGCAACGCCCGAATGTGTGGGCAACAAACATGGATGGAGAGAACCGATGCGCGTGGATTTTCAAACCCTGGACGATCTGGCCCACAAACTGGCCCAAGCCCTCCCAGAGCCGATCCGCTCAGCCCAAGCGGGCGTGGAACAGCAATTTCGTCAAGTGCTCGAAAAAGGCTTATCCCGCATGGATCTGGTGACACGAGAAGAGTTTGATGCTCAAAAAAAGGTCTTAGAGCGGGCGGAACAAAAACTGGCGGAGCTGGAAAAACGCCTCAATGGCGATCAACAGCACTGACCTGAGCTTGGCCGCGGTGGGCCCATTGCAACGCCAGGCCCAGCAAAACCGCGCCCCCGAGCAAGCGACCCCAGTCAGCAGGGGCGCCCCAAAATACAATGTTGACCAATAATCCCGCCGGGACGAGCATGTTGTTCATCACCGCCAATTGAGCAGCATTCACCTGCCGTGCGCCACTGTTCCAAGCCAGATATCCTAGGCCTGATGCACCCAACCCCAGCCAAATCAAAATGCCCCACTGTGTGGCCCCCGTGGGCCCCCGGTCCCAATCGCCCAAAGCAAGGACTGCCAGTGTGGCCACAGCCAACCCGCCGACAAAAAAGAAACCAAAATCCCGAATCTGATCGGTGGCATGACCCAATCTTAGACGCCGGTAAAGCACCTGACCNGCCGCGAAACANGCATTGGCGGCCTGTACCAGCACAAACCCCGTCCAAATGTCACTTTGAAGACCATCCCAACGAATGACCGCTGCCCCAGCCACTGCCAGCCCAGAGGCCAACCACCATTGCCATGGCAATCGAATTCGTCGATTGAACAGCTCCTCGAACAAGGTGATGTAAAGCGGAGTCAGGATGGTAAACAGCAAGACTTCAGGGACAGCCAGATGCCCAAAAGCGGGAAATAAAAAGAGATACATCAACCCAATTTGCAGTGCACCGATGGCCATCAACTGAAAGGCCAGCCGGAGGCTGGGTAAACGCCGAATCATGACCGGCAGAAACAACAGGCTGGCCAGCGCAGTGCGAACAAACACCGATACATAATCATCCACTTGGCCTGACAAATAGACTCCAATCAAGGAAAAACTGAATGCCCAACCCACAGTGACCGCCCAAAGCAAACCCACGCCACACCTCCTGCAGCACTCAAAAGCCAGGCCATGGTAGCACCCCAGAAGCCAATGCCTCACCGATCATGCCCGCACACCGGCACACGCCAATGGCTTTAAAATGGGGCCTCCCACCATCAGACGGAACAAAAAGATGCGTGCCAACTCAAGAGTCAACCCTCTCGTGGTGTTTACAGTTATTGTTGTTGTGCTGTTGTCCGCCTGTGTGGGTGGCCCAACGATCAGTGACAAAAGCAGCGATGAGCAGGATTGGACGTTGGAGCAAGCCATTGCCTGGGCGCAATCTGACTTTGCCCAACAACAAGGCGTGAAGACTGAGCAAGTGAAGGTGGTCAGCGCCAAAGCCGTTTTGTGGGCGAGTGGCGCACGGGGTTGCCCCCAACCTGGGCAAAGCTATACGCAAGCGCTGGTGCCTGGCTACCAAATTGTGTTGACCCACAGCCGGCAAACTGCGCACTATCACGCCGGCGAAAAAGAGCGCCCCTTCAACTGCCCGGAGGTCTTTAGAGTGCCCCCATCTCGTGCAGGCCCCACAGTCATGTAATGCTTCTCCACACCCGGTCGACACCGCGGGCGTTAGCGTATGGGTATGAGATTTCACCATCGGCATGGGCTCAAGGCCATCGCATCCATTGCGCTGGCAGTGTTTGCCGTTGGTTGTACGGTCCAGTTGGCCTATTTGAATCTTGATCGACTGCTGATTCGTTGGGTGGATGACAAGATAGATTTGAGCACTGAGCAAAAAACATGGGCCCGCGATGTGCTCGACGAGAAGTTATCGTGGCACTGTGGGTCCCACCTCCCCAGATACGCCGCCATGCTTGGCCAGTTCAGAGATGATCTTAATCAGGGCAAAATCACGCTCAGCTCGATGTTGGACTTACCGCGATCAGATCACCCAATTCGGCCAAGAGCTGCTCGACGTTGCCACTGTGCCGGCAACAGAGCTCATGGCATCACTGACTGACCGGCAGGTGAAAAACCTGCTGCAAAGCTTTGACGACAGCAATCAAGAACTGGTCTCACGACTGTCAGAGCCTGACATTGAAAAACGGCACATGCAGCGCGCAGATCGGATGGAGCGCCGCCTGGCTCGATTTATGGGGGACCTAAATCCCGAACAGCGAACCGCGATTGAACAGTGGGCCCGGGATTATCAATCGACCGAAGCGCATCGGCTGGCTCATGCTTATCGATGGCAAGCAGATTTTAAGAGGGCCCTGGCACTTCGCCACGACCACCCCAAAAAATTTGCTGACGCCATGACCATTTTGTTGCAGCCCACTCGAGGCTGGACCGCAACCCACCGTCAAATCAGCGACGACAATCAGATGAGAACCCTGCAATTAATCACGGCCATACTCAACCAGGCCACACCGAGGCAAACCAGTCAGCTCATGAGAAAACTGGAAGGCTATGCCAATGACTTTGACGCACTGAGTTGCTCAGCATCGCCGCAAGTGGCCCAACTGAATTAGATGGCCAGAAACCAAAAAAGCCCCACAAGGGGGCTTTCTTGAAACAATGAATTTTGAAAAATCAGTTATTAAACAGCGTTGACGTTGGCTGCCTGCGGCCCTTTCGGCCCATCCTGAATTTCAAATTCGACTTTTTGACCTTCAGCCAGGGTTTTAAAACCGCTGCCTTGAATGGCACTGAAATGAACGAACACGTCTTTCCCACCGTCATCTTGACTGATGAATCCAAAACCTTTCGCCTCGTTGAACCACTTAACGGAACCTGTTGCCATGTTACTACTACCTTCTAAAATGTATAAATGAAATGCGTGCAGATTGGTGAGGAGGGTTTGGGGAGGTCTATCGTGTCTTTCATTAGAAGAAGATTTACAACCTAAACTCTTTTCGCCTTAATCCACAGGCTTGTTCAGTGTATCTCATCGGTCAGGAAAATACCAGCGCCCCTGGCGAGCTTAAAATGACAAATAAATGACGCCTCTTTAGACCGTATCGCCAAAAACAGCGGCAGAGTCGGCTTTAAGCCTGTACTGAGAAAAATAATCAAAGGCCTGCCTTGAAATACGGCCCCCTCCGAATTGACCATCGTTGACCCGCTCAACGAGCTGATTTATTGATATCCTCTATATGTTTTTAGGTGTGCCCATTTTTTTGCATCAACATGTCAGACATTTCAACAAAAGCCACGAGGTGCCCAGATTGTCAGATTCATGACACCTGTTTCGCGAGTCACCTAACTTCGAACCGTGTCCATGGTTTGGACGTGACAAGCTCAAAATCCATTGTGACTCTTCCCAACGAATATCTTTTTCGAGCTGGAGAAGAAACCCGGCGGCTTCATATCGTATGCTCTGGATCCTTAAAGGCCTACCGACTATCGCCTGATGGCCGAGAAGTGGTTTTGGGATTTTTCTTGCCCGGAGACATTGTTGGCTTGAGTGGAATGTCATCCCCCACGCACTCTTTTTTCGCCATGGCACTTGAAACAACTCACACGCGTGAGTTCACCATGACTGAATTTCAGCGCGCCATAAAAAACGATCCGGTGGTTGCTGAGGCGGCCTTCCAGTCCGTCTCAAGTGAGCTCGATTTAGCACAACATTTGCTGTTCGTCGTAGGACACCTCGAAGCCAAAGCCCGCGTGGCTGACTTTGTGCTCTCCATCTCCCATCGCCTACTTCGGAAAAAAGGACCTCAAAGCAGATTCAAATTGCCGATGGATCGGCGTGACATCGCCAATCATCTGGGCGTCACAACAGAGACGGTCTCGCGCGCTTTATCGCAGCTTCAACGCGAGCGACTGATTGATGTTGAAGGCAAACACATGAGGGTGCTCGACCGCCGGGCGCTGGAACGGATGGCCAGGCCCGGCGATCAATCGACTACTCGTTCGGTAACCGAGTCGTCCCCACCAATTGGCTGAAGAACAACGCATTGGCAAAGAGACGTTCGCTGCCCAACCAATATCCTCGGAACAGATAGTCATCTGCCATTCTGACAACCACACCTTGACCATGTCGAGTGGCCACCAATGCAGGCGTGCCCGCGAGTCTTTGTTTGTTCGCTTCGCCCATATAGCCAGAGCGCAATACTGGATCTTGATACACCCCAGCGCGCGTGTAATGGTTGGTGTCTTCGCGCAGCACATGCGCTCCGCGGCGAAAAACAGTCAGATCATTGTCTCGATAACCAAAGCCCAAAGGATGAGACACATCTAAGTCAATGGCCAAAGCGCTCCCACCGATCACTTCGCGCGCAAAATCAAGCGAGTGGTCCTCATAGGCACGGCGCTGAGGTGCCTCATCATCAGCTGAAGCCTCATCAACCCAAGACCACCCAATCTCCAGACCTTCGACCCACTTCGCCGCTGACCGAGATGCCATCAGCACCCCACCACTGCGGACAAAATCAGCCAATTCGCCAGCAAAAGTCGAAGGCATCCGCTGATAGGCGCCTCCGGGCAAAATAATGTGGGTGTACTGAGACCAATCAACAGAGCGCACTTGGCTCAGATCAATTTTAGCGATGGGCTGACCCAAGTGCTGGTCAAACCAATGCCAGGTATAACCTGCGCTGTATACGTTGACACCCGAACCAACGATCATGGCCGGCTTGATGGGCTCTAGCACAGGCACAGACGGTGAGCCCAAATCAGGACCTGCCGCCGCCAGCCCAGACTGCACAGACCGCACCTCCACGGGATGGTCTTCGATCAGCTGCTGAAGTCGCCCAGCCACCGAAGGAAGGGTTTGCGGCTGTATCCCAGGATGGATGATCAAAGACCCCCGAACCAGGGGCTGGTCGCTGCCATCCACCGTCATGGGATCGGTGGTTGCCTGTACGCGATAACCCTCTGCCATCAAATTCGCCAGAATGGCTGAGGCATTGTACTGATCCCAAGGCACCACCCAAGCCACAGCGTCAGCATTGATGGCAGAAGGCACCCATGTGGACACTGAGGTCAACTGTTCACCCTGATCTGGCAACCGGCGGACGCGGGCATGGGGCAAGTCAAACGACAGCCCCAAAGGCCAGGTCGAAACGTCATAAAACGTCTCCATCGGCAGATCTTGTATGGGATCCATCAAAGAAAGAATCAGGCGGTACTGATCTTGATCTGCCGGAATGATCCAGCTTGAACTCGCTGGGTATTCAATGCCATCGATGGTAACGGCCTCATCGGCCTGATAGATTTTAATTTGATGACGCAGCAAGCGATCCAAGAGCTCATTCGCCCTGACGGGGTCCCCACCATCGGTGATGACCCAACCAGCTTGGCGATTTTCTCGAGCTAAGTCTCGCGCGCTTTCAAAGAAGCTTTGCTGATAGCCAATCAACGACTCCGCATTCGCTGCACTGGCTCTTAGCGAGGACAAACTGGTTCTGACCTGATTAGCAATACCTTGCGCAAATGTCCGCTCACCGAAATCTGTCTCCTGAACATGTCCCCTTGCAGAGCCTTGCTCAAACAAGATGCCCACCGCACCCGTGATGTCTGGGTATGTTGAGCCTTTCCCAATGTAATAGTCGTCAAAAGACTCTCGGGTGTAGTAAGGCTCACTGGCATCATCCAATGCCTGTGCATGGTATTGCGCGATGGCATCTGTGAGCTCGAAAACCCGCTCAGGCGTCAATGGGTTGTTTCTTTTCGGCACACCTGGCTGGAAGAAGTACGTGCTGTTTCGGCCCATCTCGTGAAAATCTGTCACTACATGCGGCTGCCAAGCGTAGTACTGCGCCATCCGGGCCCGTGACTCCGGATGGACCAGCGGCATCCAATCTCGGTTGAGATCAAACCAATAGTAATTGGTCCGACCATTGGGCCAGACTTCATTGTGCTCACGATCATTGGGATCAGCTGATGGATGCTTACCTTTATGCATATTGACCCAGTGAGCAAACCGATCATGGCCGTCGGGATTAAGCACGGGCTCCATGACAATGACCATGTCTTCTAGCCATGACAAGACTTCCTCATTTTCTGACGCAGCCAAGTACCAAGCGGTTTGCACAGTGGCAGACGCTGCTGAGGCTTCATTGCCATGGACGGAGTATCCCATCCATGCCACCAAGGGGCCCTCACCTTCACGGCTGTTTTGGGCTCGCTCGGCTTTGATGCGGGCCGCATCGCGCTCAGGGTCAGTGAATGTGGCCAGAATCAACGGCCGACGGTCATGGCTGCGACCAGTGATTTCCACCTCAACGCGATCAGACTGCTCAGCGAGGTAATTGAAATAATCCACAATCTGGTCGTGGCGGGGATGAAACTCACCCACTGAAAATCCCCAGAATTCCTCGGGTGACTGAATACTCGTATCGCGTGGAAACTGATCAGGCAGCCCCAGCGTTGTTGAGCTCTGGGCAATCGCTGCGTGGGCAAAAAGCACTGCGAGTGCAGCGATCAATACATTAAGACGTTGATTCATGGACAGGCCTCACAAGATGTAACCGGTCTTGCTAGGATAAACGACAAATCACGTCAATGCGAGGGCGCCATGAAACTGATTTCGAACGACATCAATGACCAGCAACCCATAGATCCTCGATTTGCGTTTGCTCGAAAGGGCGACGACGCGCCGATGGTGCTCAGTGACAACATCAGCCCACACTTTCAATGGTCACAGTTCCCTGACAACACGCAGTCTTTTGCCTTGATTTGTATTGACCCTGATGTGCCCAGCGTGGCGGATGATGTCAATCAGGCCGACCGCATCCTTCCAGAAGCGCTTCCCAGAGTTGACTTCTGTCATTGGGCCTTAGTGGATATTCCGAGCCATACAACAGAACTGAGCACTGGTCAGTGCTCGAATGGCGTCACGCCAAAAGGAAAACGAAACCCACAAGGACCCAGTGGCGCACGGCAAGGCCTCAATGACTACACGCAGTTCCTTGCCGGCGATCCTGAGCTTGCCGGAGACTACTTTGGATACGATGGGCCATGCCCCCCGTGGAACGATGAGCGGCTGCACCACTATATTTTCACCATTTATGCACTGGCGATCAAAACCCTCGACTTGCCAGAAACCTTCACCGGCCATCAAGCGGTGGACGCCTTAAAACCCCATGTGCTCGATCATGCCACGGTGACGGGCACCTACTCATTGTTCAAATCTTGAGCATATTTACCATTGACTTTGGCTGAAATTGCTAATAATATAAACATAACTGAGTGACTGCCTAAATTTTGCTGATAATTTGAGCAGATTGTGGGTCAATCCTTGTTGCAACGGGGTATAGTGTAAGGGAGCGTCAAATCACTGGTATGCCCAAATTTGAGGCCACATCCAACACACCGACCACAAGAAGGTAACGACATGACTCCCCAAGAAGTGCTCAAACGTATCCGCGATGAAGACATCGAGTTTGTTGACCTACGCTTCGCCAATACGCTGGGTAAAGAACAGCACGTCACCTTGCCCGCTGCAAGCGTAGATGAAGACTTCTTCACTGAAGGCAAAATGTTCGATGGCTCATCAATCGTAGGCTGGAAAGGCATCAATGACTCAGACATGGTGCTGATGCCAGACCCCACAGCAACCTTTATTGATCCATTCACCGAGCAGTCAACATTGAATATTAACTGCGATATTCTCGAGCCGGCCACCATGCAAGCCTACTCACGCTGTCCTCGCTCACTGGCCAAGCGTGCAGAGGCCTTTTTGCGTGCCAGCGGTGTCGCTGATGAGGCGTTTTTTGGCCCCGAGCCAGAGTTTTTCGTCTTTGACGACGTTCGCTGGAAAAATGATATCTCTGGTGCTGGCTTTGAGATCGCCTCAGAAGAGGCGGCCTGGAGCACGAACAACGAATATCCCGGTGGCAACCATGGACACCGCCCGAAAGTGAAGGGTGGCTACTTCCCTGTCGGCCCTGTCGACAGCATGCATGACCTTCGAAGCATAATGTGCAGCACCCTTGAGGCTGTTGGCATTCCTGTGGAAGTTCACCACCATGAGGTGGGCACTGCCGGGCAGTGTGAAATTGGAACGCGCTTTAACTCTTTGACCAAAAAAGCGGACGAAACACTGCTTCTGAAATACATCGTGCAAAACGTGGCCCATGCGCATGGCCACACCGCCACTTTCATGCCCAAGCCACTGGTGGGCGATAACGGATCTGGAATGCATGTCCACCAATCATTGTCGAAGGCCGGCGAGAACTTGTTCTCTGGTGAGGGCTATGGGGGCTTGAGCGAGACGGCATTGCACTACATTGGTGGCATCTTTAAGCACGCACGCGCCATCAACGCATTTTCTAATGCCACCACCAATAGCTACAAGCGCCTGGTTCCGGGTTTCGAAGCCCCTGTGGTTTTGGCGTATTCCGCCAGAAACCGCTCGGCTTCATGCCGGGTGCCCTGGGTCGCCAATCCCAAAGCTCGCCGCATTGAGGTTCGCTTCGGTGATGCAGCGGGCAACCCATATTTAATGTTTGCTGCCATGATGATGGCCGGCCTTGACGGCGTACTCAACAAAATTGATCCTGGTGCGCCGATGGACAAAGACCTTTATGACCTTGCACCCGAAGAAGAAAAAGACCTCCCACGCGTCTGTCACGCCTTGGATCAGGCGCTGGAAGCCCTTGATCAAGATCGAGAATTTCTCAAAGCAGGGGATGTCTTCTCCGACGATCTCATCGATGGCTATATTGATTTAAAAATGGAAGAGGTCACTCGTTTCCGTATGTCGACTCATCCAGTTGAGTTTGACATGTACTACTCATGCTGATCGCGTTGACTATATGAATGACTTTGTATTCGACGCTGATCAACTCTCCACGGGCTTGATCAGCGTCGATACAAATCAAATCATTCTCCAATGTAATCAAGCCGCCTGTACTTATCTTGGCAAGCCATCCATCGCCTTGCTGGGATCAAGCATTGAACCCTTTGTGCCTCAGGCATTGCTCATGGCCCTGCTTGATCATAAGCGGCGACATACCATTCAAATGAGCGAGGTCGAGCTGGGCGCCCAGCAGAAAAAAGTCGATGTCGAAATTACGCCACTTGAATCAAACCATGCACTGATTGAAATCCATCCAGTTAGCGAGCGGATCCGTCAGCGAGCACATGCTGATCGAGTCGATAAGCAACAAGCCGTTGGACACATGGCGAGGCAGTTGGCGCATGAGCTTCGAAATCCGCTGGCTGGCATCAAAGCCGCCGCTCAGTTGATTGGGCAACAGTCACGCGAGCCGAGCGTCACACGACATGCTGACATAATCAATCGGGGAACAGAGCGAATTTTGGCCTTGCTGGAGCACTTTGCGCAAGAAAAAGAACATCAAAAAAGCAGGGTTCATCTCCACCAACTTCTTCAAGAGACCGCTGACTTAGTTGCAGTCGAATGGGGCAGCCAGCTATCGATTGATCGTGATTTCGATCCCAGCATCCCCCTGATCTACGCTGACGAAGATCAGTTAAACCAACTGTTCTTAAACCTTATTCGCAACAGCGCTCAAGCCAACGCCAGCGTTATCCGGATCACAACACGCATAGAGCACAACGCCCCAGTGATCGAACCACCAGCCAAACATGCCATTCGCGTTGAAATCCGAGACAACGGCGATGGGGTCCCCGAACACTTAAGGGAGCGCTTATTTTTACCGTTGGTCTCAGGGCGAGAGCATGGTTCGGGCTTTGGTCTTGCAGTGGCTCAGCAAATTGCCAGGGCTCACGATGGCCTAATTGAGTTTGAGCCCGGTGATGAAACAACAGCATTTGTGATTCGTTTACCGCTGCTTGTCAGTGACACGATCGAGGCGAGCCATGCGCAATAAAACAATTTGGGTCATTGATGATGATCCTGGTCTTCGCTATGTGCTGGAAGAATATTTAAGCTCACAGGGATTTACGGTGCAAGCTTTTGCTCAAGGTGAGGCGCTTCTTGCAGCAATCCATGTAGACGCATCTGGAAGTCAGCCCAGTTTGGTGATGGCCGATATCCAGTTAGAAGGTGAAAACGGGCTGGATCTCATGGAGACACTGAGGCAGCAATATCCCAATTTGCCGGTCATCATCATGACCGCTTATTCGGATCTCAAAACCGCTGTGGGTGCGTTTCAAGGCGGTGCCTTTGAATTCTTAGCCAAGCCATTTGATCTGGATGAAGTCAAGCGCCTTATTGACAAAGCGCTGCAAGAAACCCCGCCCAATGAGACGAAAGCTCACCCAAGCCCAATCGGACTCATCGGCCAATCGGCCGCTTTACAAGAACTTATTCGAATTGTGGGACGGGTGTCCAATACAGACATCCCTGTATTAATCACCGGAGAGACAGGCAGCGGGAAAGAGCTGGTTGCGCGCGCCCTCCATGAGCACTCAACTCGATCAGACGGGCCGTTCGTTGCCATCAATACGGCGGCAATCCCAACAGAGCTATTGGAATCAGAGCTTTTTGGGCATGAGCGCGGTGCATTTCCAGGCGCAAGCAGTACGCGCCTTGGCCGCTTCGAACAGGCAGAGCATGGGACCTTATTTCTAGATGAGATCGGCGATATGCCCCTGGCGCTTCAGACTCGCTTGCTGCGGGTTCTCGCTGAAGGAGAATATTATCGGCTCGGCGGTCATGACTTAATTGATGCTAAAGCACGCATCATCTGCTCTACCAACCAAGATTTAGAGACCCTTGTTCAGCGCGGAAAGTTTAGGGCAGACTTGTATCACCGACTGAAAGTGATCTCAATTAAAGTGCCCTCTCTGAGGGAGCGGCTAAGCGATATTCCTGAACTGGCCCATCATTTTTTCAGGCAGGCATGCCAAGAATTTCAAATCGAACAAAAAACGCCTGAGCCTGATCTGCTTGAGGCTTTGACCGAACTGGATTGGCCAGGCAATGTCCGCGAGCTTAAAAATCTTTGCCAATCCATGGCCGTGCTTGCCCCGGCCACAACGATTGGCGTGGACGATTTGCCTGCAGAATATCTGGCACAGCTTAAAACCGCTCAGCAAGACGGAAGCGTTTCATACGACTGGAGTCACAGCCTCGCTCAGCACGTGGCGGCATCCAAGAGAACGTCAGAGCTATTCAATTACTATAAAGCAAGCTTCGAGCGAACCTTGGCGCAGACGGTCTTAAGCCGGTGTGGTGGCAATCAATCGAAGGCCGCCAGAATCTTAGGCATCAGTCGAAATACACTGGCTCGATTCCTAAACCAAACGGCCGAGTAAACCGTTACTCCTCTATCCAAAAAGTAACAGGGCCGTTGTTGGTGAGCGAAACTTCCATATGCGCACCGAATTGACCAAATTGAGAGCATGGGAATTGAGCCTTCGCATCCGTCATCAATGCATCAAAAAGGCTGACCGCCGCAGGCGGTGGCGCGGCATTTGAAAAGCTGGGACGTCGACCACTTCGGGTGTCCGCGACCAAGGTAAACTGCGGCACCCACAAGATTTCGCCTTCTTTGTCCTGAACCGATTGGTTCATTTTTCCGTTTTTGTCCGAGAAAATTCGAAATCCGGTCACCCGCTCAACAAATCGCGGTATTTTGGGGGGTTGATCATCTGCCTGAAAACCCACCAGCACCAGCAAGCCTGTTTGGATTGAAGCGGTGGTCTCGCCCTCCACGGTCACCTGAGCGCTTTTCACTCGCTGAATTAATCCAATCATTTTGAACCTCGCTTAATCACAAATGGCATACTTTGCTTTATTGTTTTCCGCCAGGGAGCGGCCCGAGATGAAGCAGGCGTTGGCCTTGATCATCATAAAAATCCTGCTGCGCGTGATCCACCATTTACCGCTGGGCACCCTACACCGGCTTGGGCAAATTTTAGGCTGGGCACTGTACCACTGGCCAAGCCATAAACATACCATCATTCAAGGCAATCTCAAACGCGCATTCCCCCATCGCAACGCAGAGGCGATTGATCATCTGCATCGCCAAAACACCACTGAGATGGCGTGCTTTGCCCTCGAGTCAGGTTTGGTCTGGCACGCGAGCAAAGATAAGCTCCTGGCTTCGATCAAAGACGTCTCTGGCTGGGAGCACGTCGTCAATGCTCAGCAGACCGGGCGAGGCATATTATTGGTGGGTGCTCACCTCGGCAACTGGGAGATTCTCAACCTTTATTGCATGTTAAAGCTACAAATGGTCGCGCTTTATAAAGCGCCTCAGAACGAGGCATTTAACGCCTGGATCAAAGATGCGCGGGAGCGCTTTGGCGGCTTGCTTATTCCCAGTGGCTCACAGTCGATGCGCCACCTGCTCAAAACGCTCAAAAATGGGGGAACTGCAGGCATCATCGCTGATCAACGACCCCGTTTGGGAGACGGTGTCATCGCTTCTTTTTTTGACTCACCTGCATTGACCATGACCCTCGTCGGGCGTCTGGCCCAACGGACTGGCTGCACGGTCTTATTGGCCAGTTGCACCCGGCAGCATCGGCAAGGGTTTGCTATTGAGATCAGCCCGGTCAGTCACGCGATTGCTGACCCTGAACCGACCGTGGCGGCCAACGCGCTCAACACTGCGATCGAGGCCAGTGTGCGTCAGCACCCTGAACAGTACTTATGGCGCTATCCTAGATTTGAGATTAAAGGGCTCGCCACGCCTTGTCATGGTTTCAGAGGCTCTTTCCAAGCCAGCAAAAGGCGTGCCAAGGCTGGCAGCAGCACCATCGCGCCGATCATGTTGAAGATAAACATGAACGCCAACAGCTTGCCCATATCCGCTTGGAATTGCAGCGCTGAGAACAGCCAAGTGCCGACGCCAACTGCCAGCGTCAATGCCGTAAAGAACACAGCACGCCCAGTGAGGCGAAGCGTTCGGATATAAGCGTCATTTAAGCTCAGACCCTCCTGCATAAAGCCTCGCATCCGAGAAAAGATATAAATCCCATAGTCCACACCAATGCCCACTCCCAACGCGACAACCGGCAGGGTGTTCACTTTCAGACCAATATCCAAGTAAGCCATCAAACTGTAGGCGAGGTAACTGACCAGAACCAGAGGTAAGACAATGCAAAGTGTCCCCAAAATGGTGCGGAAAGTAACCAAGCATAGGATCACAATGGCGGCGTAAACATAAATCAACATGGGGGTTTGCGCAGCTTCCACTTCTTCGTTAGTCGCGGCCATGACGCCCACATTGCCTGTTGCCAGACGAAACTGGAGACACTCCTCGCAGACTTCCCCATCTGGCGTTGTTAAATCTTGTAACTCAGGCGAGCTGGGCGTGAAATCAAGTGAATCGACATAAATGTCTTCTCGAGCATCTTGGACCGCCTCGATCACACGTTCAATGGTGCCTGCCTTATGATCTTCGGTAAAAATCATAATGGGCATTGCGCTGCAGTCTCGATTGAGCAAGCCAGTGCCAGTCTCCACGTTGGCCAAGTTCTGGCGCATCACGAAGGGGTTACGAGGCAGGATTTGCCACCTCAGGTTCCCCTCATTCCACCCAGCATTGATGATTTTCGCAACCATAGGCAGTGAAATGACTTTTTGCACACCTTCGACGTTCGCCATGCGCCAAGAGAAACGGTCAATGGCATTCATGATCGTATATGACTCGGTACAGGCCTCTGGCACAGTTTCTGCAATCACAGAAATCACATCCGTTCCCAATGCAAACTTTTCAGCGATGAAACGAGCGTCTTGGTTGTATCGGGCATCTTCTCGGAGCTCAGGCACACCCGGCTGAGAGTCTCCAATTTTCATGTCTTGAGATTGAACCCAAGCAAAGGAAAACAAAATCACTGCGCCAATCACAGTGAACGTCGCCACACGCGGCCGCGTAAAACTCGCAACAAGCGTCCAGACCACACTGGTTTGCAGGCCACGCTCATATTGCCGCTGACGCGCGCTCTCCTCATTTCTCAAACGCACATAAGACAAAAGGGTGGGCAATAGCACCATATTGGTGAAGATGATCACCGCAACACCAATGCTTGCGGTCAGCGCGAGCTCTTGAATGATCCGAATATTAATCAACAAGATCGTCAAAAAGCCAATGGTGTCACTGATCAGAGCGATCGAGCCCGGGGCCAGCAGGCGTGCAAAGGTCGCTTTGGAAGCTTCTAGGCTAGAAACAATCGGGATCTGACTTAAATCTGCGCCGGATTGTGCCACACCCACCGCACTCCGCCCCCCAAATAACTTTTCGGAATTCCAGCCACTGATCATCTGGACGCCATGGCTCACACCAATCGCAAAGACCAAAAAGGGCGTGAGAATGTTCATCGGATCAATGCCAAAACCGAATAGGCTCAACAGCCCCATTTGCCAAATGACCGCAGTCACAGAGCAGACCAAAGGCAAGACCGTCAACCAGACAGAGCCAGAGTATAAAAACAAAAGCACGGCGGTAATTAAGAAAGCCACGCCAAAATAGGCCACAACGCCACGAGCGCCATCAGCAATGTCGCCGACGATTTTCGCAAACCCGACGATGTGCACCGAATGGCCATCGTTTTCGAAATCCTGACGGATTGATTCCAACTGAGCGGCCACATCTTGGTAATCCAACTGCTCACCTGTGGAGGGGTCAATCTCTTGGAGATTGGCCCAGACCATGGCGCCTGAGAAATCTTCGGCCACCAGTCGGCCCACCTCACCGGACTTCACAATGTTCGAGCGAACCCGTTCAAACATCTCCTCAGTGGGCTCAAAATCTGCAGGAATCACATTGCCGCCGGCAAACCCATCGGCAACCACCTCAACAAATCTGACATTTGGCGTGAAAATCGAACGCACGCTCGCTCGGTTCACCCCAGGAATAAAAAACACGCGATCTGTTATGGCTTCAATGTCTTGGAAAAATTCAGGGGTAAACATGTCCCCATCTTCAGCAACCAGGGCCACCATCACCCGATTGGCGCCCCCAAAATCACGCTCATACTCCATGAAGGTTTGCATGTACTCATGATCCAGCGGCAGCTGTTTCATGAAACCCGCGTCCACTCGAAGCTGGGCCATCATGACAAGCATTGCCAACGTGCCCAGTGCGAACAGCCCTAAAATAACGGGCCGGATACTGAATACGGCCTCGGCCATTTTCCGCGCAAAAGAGGGTGCGTTATTCATGGCTGATGCCCTCCTCACCGGCATAGATTGCTGATCCATCACGTTTGAACACCACACTCGACAAAGCATTGCCCAAACGATCCTCAGTGAGCTCAAACGTCTTTAGTTCAGGCCTATAGGTCAAGCGAGCTGCGCCAGAACCGACCATTAAAACGGTCCCATCGTTTGCCTTATCTGCCCCGAGAAGTGTTGACTGTGTAGGCGATTCCAGCAAAGTCCAAGTTTGGCCGAAATCAGAGCTGTGCTGTACATTCCCCCGTAAGCCATAGGCCAGAATGCCGTCGCGCACCTCGATCAGACCAAACATTGATCCGGAGTAGGCAAATCGAAAACTCTCCCAAGTCTGGCCTGAATCTTCGCTTCTGAACCCATAACCTCGCTCAGCGGCAATCATGTACCGGCCATCTCCCAAATCAAGGAACGCGTTCAGGTGGCACTCCATAAACTCATAGCACCCCCGATCAAAGCCCAAACCGTCCGGATTCTCAGCGCGGTAGCGGGCCTCGACGGCTTCCCAGTCGATGGCTTCAGACACAACCAAATCGGCCATGTTGAGTTCACGCCAAGTCTCGCCACCATCGTTCGTCACCAGATAGATGCCATAGGCCCCAATGGCCAAGCCATTGTTGCGATCGCTGAAATGAACATCCAAAAATGGTTGCTCTAATTCTGGCTCAAACCACTGTAGATCCCAGGTCTCACCACCATCATGGCTGTGGATGATGGTCGCGTCGTGGCCAACAGCCCACATGTGCCCATCTTTCTCAGTCACACGAGTCAGGGTCGCCTGCACCGGCACAAATTCCGCCTGACGCCAAGCATTCCCGTCATCCGATAAGAGGACATGTCCACGCTCACCGACCGCCACCCAACCTGAATCAATGGCAATCAGATCCAATGTCAGCGCTTGAGTGGCATCAGGGGCGTGATAGGCAGGCCGTGGCAGAATTTCATCTTGTCCATTGACCGGCTGCGCCAGCCCGATGGCCAAGAAAAGAGCCAGCCATCCAGCCAAACGCATCAGATGTGGGGACAGATCAGGCATTGGTGAAAACCTCTCCGGCAGAGCAATGCAAGTGAATCACTGACCCAAATGCTACCAACAGATCAGGCCCTTGCCCTTTGTTTCATTCGTTCAAAACAAGACCGGCCCCTAAAAAGAGGCCGGCCAGACGTACCCGTTTCAGATTAGCGACGGCCCCTGGTGCGCAGTGCCTGGGGTGTGTAGTCGCTGGGTTCCAGTGACTGGTTGAAAGTGATCACTGGGTCATTGTTGTCGAGGCCTGTGGCCACGTAGCGGCCCGACTGAAGATCCATGTGAGTCTCTAAAGTGGTCCAATAGGTGGGCACTTCATAGAAGTTTAATGAGTGGGCCTCCGAAGCACGCCAGAGCTCGCCTCGAGAGTCGTAGTGATCAATCAAAGCAATCTGATAGCTGTCTTCGTCCAAGTAGAAAGTGCGCCGGGAGTTGATGTGGCGCGTACCGTCTTTCAATGTTGCCTCAATAACCCACACCCGATGCAGTTCATAGCGCATGTACTCAGGGTTTAAGTGCCCTGGCCGGACCAAATCTTCAGGCTCGAGCTCATCGTTATGGGCTTCATAGGCGTTGTAGGGAATATACATCTCGCGCTTGTCGACAATCTCCCAATCAAACCGGTCCATCGCGCCATTGAACATGTCGGTCATGTCATTGGTGCGCAATCCGTCTGACGCAGTGCCTGGATTGTCGTACGCAACATTGGGCGCACGACGCACGCGCCGCTGGCCTGGGTTGTAGATCCACGCTTGGCGAGGTTGCTCCATCTGATTGAGTGTTTCATGAACCAGAAGGATGTTGCCAGCCAACCGCGCCGGAGACTCAACCTCTTGGAAGAAGTACAACAGGATGTTGTCGACATCTTCGATGTCCGTGCCCAGCTGGTAATACAAGCCCAAAAGCTCCTCACGCAATTTCACCAGCTGAAAGCTGCCGTCTGCCGTGGGGGCCACTTGGTTGTTGTAGCGAACGCCGCCGTCACCTTTGTATTTGAGCTTGTGATTCCAAATCAGCTCGTAGGCATTTTGTGGCAGCGGAAAGGGGAAACCCTCAGACACATCAGCCACACCCTCACCATTCGAGACCAACCGGCCTGTGCTGGCATTTTCGATCGTTTTTTCATAGATGCGCTCTGGGAAAGACGCACTCCGTCGCGTTGGAAAAACGCGCATGTAGTAGGTGTCTGGGTAGCGTTCGAAAGTGGCAATCTGCCCAGGAGAGAGCTTGTCAGCATACTCCATGTAGTTTTGACCGGTGATGGTGAACATGGGCTCATCATCGGCAAACGGGTTGAGATGGCGGTCACCAGGCTCATACCCTGCCGGCCAATCCTCACGGCCCAGTCCGCCGTTCCACGCTGGGATGGTGCCGTCCTCGTTGCCCGCGCGCACAGACCCCATTGGGGTCAAGTCNTGACCCAGCCGGGCAATGTTGGCTTCGGTTCTCGGAATAATGTAATCACCGGTATCTGCCGGCACGCCACCATCCTGGGCATGGGCTCCGCTGAGTGCAAGGCTGCCGGCCATAAGCCCAACCGCCATGGATGAGAGGAGCTTGCTTTTGAAATTGAGTACATCGTTCATGACATGAAACTCCAGAAATTAAAATGAGTAGCTGATCGAGGCTGAGACAAAGTCTCTGTCGCTGAGCAAATTATTGGCACCCGCACCAAAGAAATTGGTGTAAGAAAAGCCCGCACGCCACGTGGACAGATAGCCCACGGTCATGCCCAGCGTCACCTGCTTTCTACCTTCAATAAAGTTGCCGCCAGGGCCCGGTGACACACCATTGACGTCGTGGTTAAATGCAATGCGTGGGGTCACGTTAAACGGTGTGCCAAACACCGAGTTGTATGTCGGCGCAATGACCATGCGATAGCCCCAGCTGAAGTCAGTGGCGAAACCACTGGCCGTGGTGACCGGGTTTCTGCCTGCGCCTGAAAAGCTATCCGGTCCGCCACCGGTATCGGTGCCAGGGCCTTCAAACCGCAACTCACTGTGCGGGGGCAAATTCCAAAAGTGGGTTGCCCCCACCTCAGCCACCATGGCCACCTGGTTGGCATTCAGCCAGTTGCTGGGGCCCAGCAACTTGGTGAACGTCACCTGAGCTTGCGACACTTCTTGGCGCTCATACCCTTGAATGAACTGACCCGGCTGATACGAGCCCAACTGGCTCCTAAAGCGCGAGTATTCAGCAGGAATGGCTGCATTCAGAGGCGACAGGCCCGCAAACAAAAGCTCAACGTCATCGATCTGGATGGGGAGATTGTCGCGATAGCTGACCTCGCCGCCCATCGACCAACCACCTGGGATGGTGGTGTTGAAGCTCAAGCCATACAAATTAATGCCTTCTGGATATTCAACAATCACCCGACCTGAAGAAGGTGCGGGACTGGTGACCGCCTGACCTGAAAGCACTGGCAACCGACTGTGGTACGTGAAGTAATAGGCACCAAATTCGGTGTCGTTCAATTCACTGGCAAAATAACGAAGCGCCAAACCAAATTGCCCGGTGTCTTTCGGTCGATTGTCCTCAGCGCGAGGAAACGCCGCGCTACAGCCCAAAGCCACCAAAGAGGTTGGCAGACCCACATCACTGGCCGCATAATTGCCACCTCCACACACCGACGGATACAAGTCGGGATTCGTGACAGGCTGCGGGACAGTACCAAAGCTCAACATGGCGTACTGACCACCGGCGGTGGCGAAGTCATTGGTTGAGAAATACGTGCCCACTGGCTCAGCTTCAATGGGGTCCCACTCACCCAAGACCACCGCTTCTAGCGACAGGCTTGGTGTCAGGTCAATGCTGCCCCACAGCATGTTCTGCGGCAAAAACGCATCTCTCAGTTCCGCGCCCGCCGTTCTGATCGCGGTCACATCCACTGGGTTAATGGTGTTGATGCCACCCTGAATGAATGTCGACTCACCCCAGCTGACCACCTGACGACCCAGACGCAACGACAACAGGCTATCCCCAACGTCAAAGCTGCCATACACGTAGGCATCCAGCAAACGCGCGCGTTCACCCGCCTTGTCTTTGGCATCTTGAGACAGGAAGTCTTTGTCGTTCAGCGTAAAGTCATAAAAATAGTTGCCTCGCACGAATGCACCATAGCGCTCGTAACGAATTTCCAGCTCAGATGTGATGCGCGCGGCGTTGAAGATCAAGTCATTCTTGTCAAAGTTGGTGTTGCCATCGTCTGAGTTGGTGGAGTAACGACCGGGTGAGACAATCTGATCGCTCACTGGCAATGCCGCAACGCCCGGATTGAATCGCCATTTGCCGATCAAGTCATCATCGCGATCACTGACGCGCATGCCCACCCCGTAACTGACGGTGGTGTCTAGGTTGATGGAAACATCCCCGCGGCTAAAATCAGCTGCGTGAATATTGGAACTCGACATGGCCACCGCCACAGCGCCGGCCAACAGGCAGGGGCGCAGGAGTTGGGCTTGCCGAGCATTCTTTAAGTTAAGCCGTTTCATGTTCTATTCTCCCTGTCAGTCCGTCTTGATGAGCGAGTCATCGCCAATCACGACCGATGCGCCACCACTGCTGATCATGCTGGCTGCTTGGCCTTGCATTTCTGCGGTCACGGTTGGGCCCGCGGTTGGATCGAGCAGCGAGCCGTGACCCCCCTGAATCATCCGAACAGCCCCCCGAATGCCCAATGGATCGGTGGTGGTCTCGGTGATGGCATCAAGCCCCATGATCCGAATCAATGGCTCGGTGCCCGACAGTGGCGCCGTGGCCACTGCATTCGGCACCACGCCGTCATCTTTGACCTGCTGCAACAGCACGCTGTTGGTGGCCGCGGTCAACCCGCCCCAGTTGATGGGGTCGGCCGAATCCAGCACGGTCTGAGCGATCAGCAAAAACTGCTCATAGTCGGCTGAGTCAGGCTCCACGCCCGCGGCCGAAAGCCCAGCCCGAACGACCGGACCAAAAGAGTCAGAGTTTGACAACAGTTGTGCAATCCCGCCCCCGGGGACAGACAGCACCGCGTTGTTGACCGTCGATTCAACCGCCAAGAACGGCACACCGTTCATCGCGCCCAACGACAGACCCACAAAGTTGATGTTCGAGCCGTCAAAATCAGACACGCCATCACCGTCTACATCCATGTTGGGGATGTTCAACGCCAAGGTGGAAAGATCGACTTGTGACTGTCTTAAGTTGTCGCGAGCGGTCAGCAGGCTGCCCAAATTGACAAACCAAGCACCCGAGTCATCGATGATGCCATCGGGCCCTGAAGCGCCTGTTTCGTTGTTTTGGAGATCGAGATCGAAGGTGCGCTCATTGGCGATCGCGCCAAAGCCTGTGTTTTCACATACAGCGGGCTGGTGACATCGGTCAAGCCATGCAAAGGCTTGTCAATCGACACCACCGCATAGCCAATCGCCGCCATCGCATCGGCCAATGCCAAAGCTTGCGTTCGATTGCCAGTGATCCCGTGTTGGAAGATCACCACCGGCCAACCGGCCGCCGGCTTGACTTGACCTGAGGAGGCATTGGGCACGGTGACCAACATCGGCGCTTTCTGATCAGCGGTTTTCACGGGGAACGGATTGGCGACCGTGACGTTGGTCGAGGTCGGATTCAAACCCAAACCATCAAAGGGTGGCACATACGCGCCTGGCGCGGCCGTCCAAAAATCGGTCAACGGTGCCGTTGGGTTGGTCTGAGAAGGCACACCCAGGTAATACGGCAAATCCACCACGCCCACATATAAGTCCGCAACGCCCGGCGAAGCGCCCGCTGGCAACACATCAGCGGTGCTCAAGCACGCGCCCGGTGCCGCGCACACCTGGGCAATCTGGCTGGAGGTCGGCTCAGCTGCAGAGCGCATCGCGCTCAGCACCGGCGTGACCGCCTGGGTGGTTGCAGTGAATGACAAGACGATGTCGTCTCGGTCGATGCCCTCACCAGCGGCTGCCGTCTCTTGGGCATTCACCAACTGACGAATGGGCTCCAGCGCGCCGGCGCTGGCATTATCCAACAAAGGCTCGGTGGACACACCGGCCGGATCCACCAGAGGATCCGTGCTCTTGGTCAAAAAGTAGGTTTGAGATGGTGTGGCGGCATTGCCTTGCTGATCGGTGATCCCATTGGTCACCACCGCCATGTAGCCGGTCATTTCTTGTAGTGGCTGCGTGGGCACAATCGCCACGCTGGTGGGTGACACCGCTTGGGCGATGTAGTCGACCCCTGGCGTGAGCTCGCTGTTGATGGATTCAACGGTGACCGTGCCGAATGCGAACTGCACCTCAAACAGGCGCACGCTCGATCCGGCCACCACGGTGTCTGGATCAATCGGTCGATCAAACGAGAAGCTCCACGGTGCAACGGTGCTGAAACCATCCAACGCACTCAGTGCCACGGAGGGATCCCCAAAATCAGTGGGATCTTCAACGGGCGGATTGAGTGTCAAATCCTCCGAACCTGACAACAACAGGTTGTTGGGGAACGGCAAAACACCGTTGGCGGGGTCAAATTGTGCTTCAAGCACCGCAGTGGCTTCACTGCCGTCTGGGTTGGTGGCAGGCTCTTGTGGGGTGGCACGATCAACGCTGTCGCTGCCGCCGCAGGCCGCCAGCACAAGCGCCGATGCCAAAGAACCTAGTACAAGGCGTAACTTCATCAGATTTTCTCCCCGAAGCTAATGGTTTTATGATTTGGGCTTCTAACACAAACGCTGTTCTGTGCCGGCCGCTGCCCTATGATATGGACATTAACTAAATTTTTGCAAGCAACTTCGATCAGGATGATGACCGTTTGATGTCACTGCCTCTGACCTTACCACAACTCACTCTGGGCCTGGGTCCAGCCCTGGCGGGGGGGCTTTTGGCGACGCTGTGGGGATTTGACCTGCTGGCCTGGCCCGCCGCGGTCACGGCCGCGGTCACGCTTTGGTGTGCGATTTGGTGGCTCACCGAACCGGTGCCCATTCCAGTGACCTCCTTGTTGCCCCTGGCACTGTTTCCTCTGCTGGGCGTGATCACCCCCACCCAAGTGGCCCAAAGCTATGGCAGCCCCTTGATTTTGCTGTTGCTGGGCGGGTTTATGCTCTCCGGCGCCTTGGCCAAATGCGGGGCCCACCGACGCTTGGCGTTGGTGATGATCCACGCCAGCGCGGGATTGGGTCAAAAAGGCCTGGTCTTGGGGTTTATGCTCGCCGCGGCAGGATTGTCGATGTGGATCTCAAACACCGCCACCACCTTGATGTTGCTGCCCATCGCCTTGGCGGTGCTCGAAAACGATAGGCTTAAGCCATTAACAATACCTTTATTATTAGGCGTCGCCTATTCTGCCAGCCTGGGCGGCACGGGGACGCCGATTGGTACGCCGCCCAACCTCATCTACATGCAGGTCTCTCAAGACCAATTCGGCAGCGCGACGTCGTTCCCCATGTGGATGAGCTTTGGGGTGCCGGTGGTGGTGTTGCTGTTGCCGATGATGTTTTTGTGGTTGACCCGCCACGTGGCGTCAGGGGCATTGCCCAAACTTGATCCGCCGGGTGAATGGAAGACCGCAGAAATCCGTGTTTTGGCCGTGTTCTCACTCACCGCGTTGGCCTGGATGACTCGGGCCGCACCGTGGGGCGGCTGGCAAACATGGCTCGACCTGCCGTGGGCGAACGATGCATCAGTGGCGATGTTGGCCGTTGTCTTGCTTTGCATGTTGCCCAACGGCGACCGCAACCAACCTGGGCGCTTGCTTGACTGGCCTACCATCGAACGAATCCCATGGGGCGTGCTGATTTTGTTTGCCGGCGGCATCACCATTGCGCGCGCATTTATTGAAACAGGATTAAGCGATGCCTTGGCCAGCTCAGCTGACCACGCTGTCGGCATTGCCCACCTGGCTGATGATTCTTGTCTTGTGTCTGAGCGTGACTTTTCTCACCGAGGTCACCAGCAACACCGCGACCACGGCTTTGCTGATGCCCGTCCTGGCCGCCACTGCGGCCGCAACAGACATTCCCCATGAACTGCTGATGGTGCCGGCCGCGATCAGTGCGTCGTGCGCATTTATGCTGCCGGTGGCGACCGCGCCCAACGCCGTTGTGTATGGCTCCGGCCGGGTCAAAGTCAAAGACATGATGAGAGAGGGCCTGATCTTAAACTTACTGGGCGCGCTGGTCATCACCGCTGTGATGTTGGTCCGCTTCTGAGCCCAAGCAGGGCGCCCATCGATGAGGCGGGTTTATTTTTTGGGCAGATATAAATCCGTGATGGTGCCCTCATACACCTCACTGGCCATCATGACCGATTCACTCAAGGTCGGGTGTGGGTGAATGGTCAACCCAATGTCGGCGACATCGGCGCCCATTTCAATGGCCAAGGTCAACTCCGCGATCAAATCGCCTGCGTGCATGCCCACCAAGCCCGCACCGATGAGCTTATTGGTGTCTTGATCAAAAATCAGCTTGGTCAACCCTTCGGTTCGATCCATCCCAATGGCGCGCCCCGAAGCGGCCCAAGGGAAGGTGCCCACGCCATAGTTGAGGCCTTGCTGTTTGGCGTCACGCTCTGTCAGGCCCACCCAAGCAAGCTCAGGGTCGGTGTACGCCACCGATGGGATCGCCCGCGCATCGGCCACCCGCGGATGTCCAGCGGCGACCTCGGCCGCCACCTTGGCCTCATAACTGGCCTTGTGGGCAAGCATCGGCTGGCCCACGAGATCACCGATGGCAAAAATGTGGGGTTGTTGGGTGCGCATCTGTCCATCGACAGCGATAAATCCCCGCTCATCCACATCAATACCGGCACGATCGGCGTTGAGTTGATCGCCGTTGGGCCGGCGGCCCACCGCGACCAAGATTCGATCGAAAGTGTTTTGCGTAGGCACATGGTCGCCGGCAAATTCAACCGACAAATGCTTTTTCGATGCCTCGACTTTCTCAACACGCGTGTTCAAACAAAACGTCACGCCGAGCTTTTTGAAGTGGTTTTGTAAGGGCTTCACCAAGTCAGGATCGGCGGGCATCATCAACTGATCGGACATCTCGACCACGGTGACATTTGAGCCCAGTGAGCGGTACACGCACGCCATCTCCATGCCAATGATGCCACCGCCAATCACCAACAGCTTGTTGGGGATGTCTTTAAGCTCGAGCGCGTCGGTCGAGTCCATCACGCGCTCATCGTCATAAGGGATGCCCGGGATCTTGATCACCCGCGAGCCGGCCGCGATGATGCACTGATCAAACGACACCGTCTGGCTGTGCGCGTTGTGGTGAACCTCAACCGAGTGGGCATCGACAAACTGCGCGGTGCCCTGAATGACCTCGACGTGGCGTTTTTTCGCCATCCCGGCCAAGCCGTGGGTCAGCTTGCCCACCACACCACTTTTATATTGGCGCAGCGCATCCACATCAATTTTTGGCTGGCCGAAGACCACCCCGTGGTCTTTGAGGTGGTCGGCCGAGTCGATCACCTGACCAACGTGCAACAGCGCCTTGGAAGGAATGCAGCCAACATTGAGACACACCCCACCCAAGCTGTCGTAGCGCTCCACGAGCGCGACCTTCAACCCCAAATCCGCGGCCCGGAACGCGGCCGTGTAGCCGCCAGGGCCTGAGCCAATGACCACCAAATCGAAGCGAGCTGAATCGGCCATCACATCAACAGCCGTCTTAAGTCTTCTAATTGATGACTCAAATGAGTGACAAACCGCGCCGCATCGGCGCCATCAATCACGCGGTGATCGTAAGACAGCGACAACGGCAACATCAGCCTTGGCTGAAAATCTTGACCATCCCAAATGGGCTTTACTTGCGCTTTGCTGACACCCAAGATGGCCAGTTCTGGCGCGTTGATGATCGGCGTAAACTCAGTGCCACCGATGCCACCCAGGCTGGAGATGGTCATGCAACCCCCTTTCATCTCATCAGCGCTCAGCTGGCCATCGCGGGCGCGGCTCGACAGCGCGGTCAGCTCTTGGGCCAACTGCAAAAAGCCTTTCTGATCGCAGTCTCTCAACACGGGCACAACCAAGCCCCCTGGCGTATCCACGGCCACGCCGATATGGAAGTAATGCTTTTGAATCAGCGCCGCGCCGTCGGCCGTCAAAGAAGCGTTGAAATGAGGGAATGCTTTGAGGCTGGCCACCAACGCTTTAATGATGAACACCACCGGGGTCATCTTGGCACCGACCTGTGCGGCGGTGTCTTTTTGGGCGTTGCGAAAGTCCTCCATGTCAGTGATGTCGGCTTCACCAAATTGGGTCACGTGGGGGATCGAGACCCAGTTTCGGTGCAAGGCTGGCCCGGAGATTTTTTTGATGCGGCTGAGCGCGACCGTTTCGATTGGACCGAAGCTTGCAAAGTCAACCTCGGGTGCCGCGGCCACGGCCAAACCACCAACACCCCCACCTGCACTCTGGGCTTTGATTGCACCCGCCAAGTCCTCATCGGTGATGCGGCCTTTGCGGCCTGTCCCGGCAATGCCCTCCAATGAAATGCCCAGCTCACGAGCGAGCTTTCTGACACCCGGCGCGGCATGCGGCGTTTGATGGGCGGGTGTGCCCAATTCAGCGAACGGCTGGCTGGGTGCGGCTGGCGACTGGCTGGTGGGCGCTGGGGCCGGCTCGCTTGGCGGCGTCTCCTCGGCAGGGGCGTCAACCGCCTCGTCGGCTTTTGGCGAGTCGGCCTGTGGGGCTGGCGTGGCATCGTCGGCGGCGTCATTGTCAGCGTCTTCGGTGATCTCCATTGACCCGATCACATCGCCCTCTGACAGCTCGTCGCCCTCTTTGACGGTCAAGGTCACCAAAGTGCCGCTATGAGGCGCAGGCACTTCCATGGTGGCCTTGTCCGACTCAAGGGTAATCAAGGATGCCTCTGCTTCAATGGCATCGCCCGGTTGGGCCAGAATCTCAATCACAGGCACTTTGACAAAATCGCCAATGTCCGGCACGCGAATCTCTACTGTTTTACTCATATTGGCTGTCCACCTAAACCTGTAACGGGTTGGGTTTTTCGGCATCAATGCCCAGCGCATCCCGTGCGCTTGTGACCGTCTTATCATCCACCTGGCCCCCATCGGCCAGGGCAGAGATCGCAGCCCAAGCGATGTGATGACGATCCACCTCAAAGAAGGCACGAAGCCCCGCACGGGTGTCTGAGCGTCCAAAACCATCGGTGCCCAGAACGACATATTGAGCCTGAGGCACGAACGCCCGGATCTGATCGGCATAGCGGGTCACATAATCGGTCGCGGCGATCACAGGTCCTTCGCGACCCGACAGCTGTTGAGTGACATAGGGGGTTGGCGCGTTGCCCTCACCCAATCGCTTGGCCCGCAGCGCAGCCTGGCCATCTTTGCCAAGCTCATTAAAGCTGGTGGCCGACCACACGTCACTGGCAATGCCATAGTCTTCGGCCAACAGCTTGGCGGCGGCAAGAACCTCTCTGAAAATTGACCCACTGCCCATCAGCTGCACGGTGGCCCGTGCCTGACTGGGTTTGATCTGATCAAATAAATACAACCCTCGGCGGATGCCTTCTTCCACGCCTTCAGGCATCGCTGGCTGGGCATAGTTTTCGTTCAGGATTGTGATGTAGTAATACACATCTTCTTGATTGACGTACATGCGACGCATGCCATCTTGGATGATCACCGCCAATTCGTAGCCAAAGGTGGGGTCGTAACTGATGCAGTTGGGGATGGTCCCGGCGAGGATGTGGCTGTGCCCATCTTCATGTTGCAAGCCCTCGCCATTGAGCGTGGTGCGCCCCGAGGTCCCACCCATCAGAAAGCCTCGCGCCCGCATGTCGCCAGCAGCCCACGCCAAATCGCCGATTCGCTGGAAACCAAACATCGAATAAAAGGTATAAAAGGGCACCATGGGTTTGCCGTTGGAAGCGTAGCTGGTGGCCGCGGCAATCCAAGAGCTCATCGATCCAGCTTCGGTGATGCCCTCTTGCAGCACCTGGCCTTTCTTATCTTCTTTGTAGTACATCAACTGATCNGNGTCGACCGGCTCATAGAGCTGACCAAACGGCGCATANATGCCGATCTGGCGGAACAAACCCTCCATCCCAAAGGTTCTTGCNTCATCACAGATGATGGGCACGATGTGATNTTTGATGCCTTTGTCTCGAAGCAACACCGCCAAGATCCGCACAAATGCCATGGTGGTTGAAATCTCGCGATCGCCGGAGCCTTTGGTGATGGACTCAAAGGCCCCCAGTTCAGGCACGGCCAACGATGCCTCGCTGACCACCCGCTTGGGCAGATAGCCGCCCAATGCTTGGCGACGGGCTTTGAGGTATTTGACCTCTTCTGACTCGTCGCCAGGGTGGTAGTAAGGCACTTCCTCGAGTTTGTCATCGGGCACCGGCACATCGAACCGGTCGCGAAAATACTTAACGCCCTCAGCATCAAGTTTCTTTAATTGGTGGGTGATGTTTTGGCCCTCACCCGACTGACCCAAGCCATAACCTTTGATGGTTTTGGCCAAGATCACCGTGGGCTGTCCTTCATGGTGCACGGCTTGGTGGTAGGCGGCGTAGATCTTGTGTGGATCGTGGCCGCCGCGATTCAAGCGCCAAATCTCTTCATCGCTCATATCAGCGACCATGGCTTTGAGTTCTTCATACGCCCCAAAGAAGTGCTCTCTGACATACGCGCCATTGTTGGCTTTGTACTTTTGGTAGTCGCCGTCCAGCGCTTCTTCCATGCGCTTTTTTAACAGGCCCTTGTCGTCTTTTTCCAGCAAGGGGTCCCAATACGAGCCCCAAATGACTTTGATCACGTTCCAACCGGCGCCTCGGAAGACCCCCTCAAGCTCTTGAATGATCTTCCCGTTGCCCCGGACCGGGCCATCAAGCCGCTGGAGATTGCAATTGACAACAAACACCAAGTTATCGAGCTTTTCGCGCCCGGCCATGGAAATGGCGCCCAGCGACTCCGGCTCGTCGGTTTCACCATCGCCCATGAAGCACCAAACCTTGCGGTTTTTGGCCTCGATGAGCTCGCGGTTGTGCATGTATTTCAAAAACCGCGCCTGATAAATCGCCATGATCGGGCCCAAACCCATCGACACCGTGGGGATTTGCCAAAACTCAGGCATCAACCACGGGTGGGGATAGGAGCTCAAGCCCTCACCACCCACTTCTTGGCGAAAATGGTCGAGTTGGTCTTCGCTAATGCGCCCTTCCAAAAAGGCGCGCGCATAAATCCCAGGCGATGAATGGCCTTGGATAAACAATAAATCAGACCCGTCTGGGTGTTCGTGGCCTTTGAAGAAGTGGTTGAAACCCACATCATATAACGTCGCGGCCGAGGCGAAGCTGGCAATGTGACCACCCAATTCGCCACCGCGCTGGCCCGCACGAACCACCGTTGCCATGGCATTCCACCGGATAATCGAGCGAATGCGACGCTCCAGCGCACGATCACCAGGGTGGGGCGGCTCCTCATCTGGTGGGATGGTGTTGATGTAGGCGGTGGTCAGGTCAAACGGCAAGTGGGCGCCGGATTGACGAGCAAACGTGACCAATTGCTCCAGCAGAAAATGGGCACGCGTGGGGCCGTCTCGATCCACCACCGCGGCCAAAGAGTCCAGCCATTCCTGGGTCTCAATTGGATCCAGGTCTTGGGCGTTGTCTTTGGATGGTTGCTCGCTCACGATACCGTCTCATTACTCGATTCAAACACAGTCCACTATTGTAGACGGATTGAGCGAAGCACGCACCCGCTGGCGCGCCAAGGGGTAGACTGTTTCCATCAACCGCACTCTGGGTTCCAAACACTCGATATGACAGACCGCCACGCACCGAACCTCGTTTCTTGGCTCATTGCAGCCGCATTGGCCATGATGTCTTGCGCTGTCGATGCGACCGAAGATTGCAAAACCATTGAGCGCGTGGACCCCATCCCTTCTCCACCGAGTCTTGTGGGCCTTGGCAACCTGCCTCAGGTGCCCGCGGATTGGCCTGACGCAACACGAGCGCCACCGATCCATGCGCTCACCGAGGCTTCAAAGCGGTTTGCCGATCGCGCACCGGCTTGGTCATTGGCTGTGGCCAGTCCTCGTCTGGGGCTGTGGCAGGCCCATATCGGGGGCAGCGACAATGCGCGGTTTGCGGCTGCATCCATCGGCAAATCAATGACGGCAGTGTTGGTTTTCAGAGCCATTGAAGCGGGCCTGTTGAGCCTGACTGACCCCATCGACCGATGGTTTCCCGACTTGCCCGCGGCCGATCAGGTCACGATCGAGCATCTGCTGACGCATCGGTCGGGGTATTTCATTCCAGCGGATGGACCACTGAGTGGGCCATATCAAGCCCCTGAAAAAGCGTTTGAAAAGCTTCAAAAAAGCGAGCTGGCGTTTTGTCCTGGTCAGGGCTGGGCGTATTCAAACGTGGCCTATCAATTGTTGGGCCGAATCATTGAGGGCGTGAGCGGACAAAGCTATGCCGATCAATTGCACACTGAGATCATTGAGCCATTGGCACTGACAAACACCAAGGTGCTCCGACCGAACACCGCCGATCCCCTTATGGTTCAAGGACATCACGCTGGCCAGCCCGTCGGCCCTGTTGACTATGCCAGCGCATTTGCCGCCGCGCCGGTGGTCAGCACTGCACCCGATTTGCTTCGATACTGGCGCGCTTTGCTGGGCAATGAGCTCGTCTCGCAGGCCTCACTCAAGCGTATGATCGATCCTGCCTGGCCCATGTTTGGTGACCCACAAATGCGCTACGGCGCAGGGATTCAAGTGGCTGAAGTCCCCGGCCCTGGATTGATGCTGATGCACTCAGGCGGCATCACCGGCTTTAGCGCCACCGTCGCTTGGCTGCTGGATCATGATGTTTGGGTGGCGGTGATGACCAATGAAAAACAAGTGCCCGCCGAGGCGGCGATGTGGGCACTGGCTCAAGCGCTCAACTCGGTTGAGGGCCAGTCACGCAAAGCCCACGACCTCAAATCAGCGGCCGGCCGGCCTTTCGCTCATATTGCTGAGCATCCACCACTGCAATGGCGGCCATGTTCACGATCCGGCGCACCGTCGCCGATGGGGTCAGCACATGCGCCGGGCGCCCCACACCCATCAGCATCGGACTGACATTCACCGCTCGGCCAACGATTCTTGACAAGTTAAAAGCGATGTTGGCGGCGTCTTGGTTGGGCATGATTAACAGATTGGCCGAGCCTTTTAACAAGGATTCAGGGAAGACCTCATTGCGAAGTTCTGGCATCAAAGCCAAATCAGCCGGCATTTCGCCTTCAATCTCCAGATCCGGTGCGCGCTCTTTGATCAGCGCGCGCGCCTGACGCATCTTGGAGGCTGATTCGTCGACGTGGCTGCCAAATGCTGAGTGGGACAACAAAGCCACCTTCGGTGTAATCCCAAACAGCTGCACCCGTTGGGCCGCCATCAGCGTCAGCTCTGCCAGTTGCTCAGCAGTGGGGTCTGGATTGACGTGGGTATCGCACACAAACCAGGTGCCCACATCCGTGGTCATGGCCGATAGGGCGCCCATGGTTTGGGCCCCCTCTTGGTAGCCCAGCACCTCGGTGAGGTATTTAAGTTTTTTCTCGTAGCGTCCCACCACGCCACATATCAGCGCATCAGCCTCGTTGCGATAAACCATCAGTGCGGCAATGATCGTGTCTCGTGTTCTCACCAAGGCTTTTGCCGATTGAGGCGTCACCCCACGGCGTTTGGTGATGCCATAAAAGGTTTGCCAATAGGCTTTGAAGCGAGGATCAGATTCTGGATTCACCAGTTCGAAGTCTTCGCCTGCACGAATCCGCAGCCCGGCCTTTTCAATGCGCATGCTCACCACATCAGGTCGACCAATTAAGATGGGTTCAGCCAACCCATCATCGACCAGCACCTGCACCGCCCGAAGGACACTCTCTGCCTCACCCTCGGCAAACACCACCCGCTTGGGCTCGGCTTTGGCGGCGTCGAAGATCGGTTTCATCAGCAAGCCTGTCCGAAACACATACTGACTTAAGCGCTCGCGGTAGGCCTCCACACTGTCCAATGGGCGAGTAGCCACACCAGAATCCATCGCTGCTTTGGCCGTGGCGGACGCCACCTCCACCAACAGCCTCGGATCGAACGGTTGCGGAATCAAATAATCAGGCCCAAAGGTGGGCATGCTGTCGCCATACGCCGCAGCAGAGACATCACTGGCCTCTTGTCGCGCCAGGTTTGCAATGGCATGCACGCAAGCCATCTTCATCTCATCATTGATTTCTTTGGCGCCCACATCAAGCGCTCCACGGAAGATGTAGGGAAAGCAAAGTACATTGTTGACTTGATTGGGGTAATCCGACCGACCGGTGGCAATCAAGGCATTCGGTGAGGCTTTGCGGGCCAACTCTGGCATGATTTCTGGAACTGGGTTGGCCAACGCCAAAATAATTGGCGCCTCATTCATCTGCTCGACCATCTCAGGCGTTAAGACGTTCGGCGCCGACACACCCAGAAAAATATCCGCACCGGGAATGACTTCGGCCAGGGTTCTGGCCTCGGTGTCAATGGCATAGGCCGCCTTTCTGTCATCCATGTCGGTGGTTCGACCCTGATAGACAACCCCTTGGCGATCACACACGGTGATGTGCTCTCGCTTTAAGCCCATGGTGACCAACAAATCCAAACACGCCAGGCCCGCGGCCCCTGCCCCTGAAGCGACCAACCGCACATCACAGAGCTTTTTGTCACTCAGCGTCAGCGCATTCATGATGGCAGCGGCGGCGATGATCGCAGTGCCGTGCTGGTCGTCATGGAAGACGGGGATGTCGAGTTTTTCTTTGAGGGCTTTTTCGACCTCAAAACACTCCGGCGCTTTGATGTCCTCCAAATTGATGCCGCCAAACGTGGGCGCCAGCGAGGCAATGATGTCAACGAGTTTGCTCGGGTCTTTTTCATCGATTTCGATGTCAAAGACGTCGACGCCGGCAAACTTCTTAAACAATACGCCCTTGCCTTCCATCACCGGTTTGGCCGCCAGTGGCCCAATGTCACCCAAGCCCAGTACGGCGGTGCCATTGGAGATCACACCCACAAGGTTGCCGCGCACGGTCAACTCACGCGCCAGATCCGGCTCGGCATGAATGGCTTCACTGGCGGCGGCCACACCCGGAGAGTAGGCCAACGATAAATCTTTGGCGGTGGTCAGCGCCTTTGTCGGCGAGATCTTAAACTTCCCTGGAAAGGGCAGCCGATGGTACTCCAGCGCTTGGTCTTTGGCCTTATCACTCATGTCACTGCCACCGCTGGCGGACGCTGAACCCTCACTGGCCCTCTAGATCCTCTTCCCACTGACCGATGGAGGCCAAGCTGTTCATCCGTGCGCGGTGCAGCAAAATCGCTTGGGCCTGAGCTCGATGCCCCTTCGGGTCTTTGGCCCAGTGTGCCAAGCTCTCAGCTTGCAGCGCCCGACCATACGAAAACGACAGCGGCCAAGGCATCTCACCGATTTTGTTCATCGCATCCAAGTGGGCCGTGGCCTCGACATCGCCTTGCCCTCCCGACAGGAACACCACGCCTGCAGTGGCCGCAGGCACCGCATTCAACAAGCAATCCACGGTGGCTTCAGCGACGTGCGCCACATCGGCTCGGTCGCTCGCGTCCGATCCTGAAATCACCATCGAAGCTTTCAACACAGTGCCCTCGAGCATCACGTTTTGGTCATAAAGTGCACCAAACAGTGCTTTTTGAGTGGCTTCGGTGACATCAAACGAGGTGTCCAGGTCATGATCGCCATCCATCAAAACCTCGGGCTCAACAATGGGCACGATGCCCGCCTCTTGGCACAGCGCCGCATAGCGCGCCAGCGCATGCGCGTTGGCATCGATGCAGGCTCTTGAGGGGATGTCATCGCCAATGGTGATCACCGCACGCCACTTGGCAAACCGTGCCCCCATCGAAGCATACTCAGCCAGGCGCTCGCGCAGTCCGTCCAGACCTTCGGTGACTTTTTCACCGGGGAAACCCGCCAGGTCTTTAGCGCCGGCATCAACCTTAATGCCAGGAGCGATGCCGGCCTCTGTCATTGCCTGCACCATGGATCGCCCATCAGGCAAAGTTTGGCGAATGGTCTCATCAAACAAGATCGCCCCAGAGATAAACTCACCCAAGCCCTCGGTGGTCAGCATCATCGAGCGATAGTCCAACCGGTTGTCTTCAGTATTCTCAACGCCCACAGAATCAAAGCGCTTTTTAATGGTCCCGCTGGACTCATCAATCGCCAAAATGCCTTTGCCGGGCGCAACAAGTGCCGCTGCGGTCTCGGCCAATTTCTGGTAATGATCGGTCATGGTGCATGTTCCCTTTTTGGTCAGACAGTTATTCAAGTCACTCAGTGTGCCGTCGCATCGCGCTCTATTGTACCGGGGCTTGGACGGTCATGATCTTTAAGGTGTTGGTTTGACCGGGCGTGCCGTACTGATCACCCAAGGTCACCAACACCCGATCGCCCGGGCAGACCAAGCCGGCCTTATGGACATGAGCCAACGCACGTCTGGCCACCGAGGCGGCGGTCTCACCGCTGGCGTCCAGCGGTGGAAAAAACAGCGGTTTGACGTGCTGAAACAGGTGGGTTCGTCGCAAGCTCGCTCGATTGGGGCTCAACGCAATGATGGGTGCAGGGGAGCGCACCCGCGACAGCCATTGGGCGGTCGAGCCTGACTCGGTCAGCGCGATGATCGCGTTGACCGGCAGGTTGTTGGCTGTCATCATCGCCGCCATCGCGATGGCTTGGTCAATCCGCTCGGCACGCACGTTTAAAAGTCCCGAAGGCACATGAGCCTCCACATGCCGCTCGGCGCCTTGGCAGATTCGACTCATCGCCTCAATGACTTTGACTGGGTGCTTGCCCACGGCCGATTCAGCTGACAGCATCACCGCATCGGTGCCATCGATCACCGCGTTGGCCACGTCGAGCACTTCCGCGCGGGTGGGAATGGGGTTTTCGACCATGGATTGCATCATTTGTGTCGCAGTGATCACAGCTTTGTTGTGCGCCAGCGCCGTCTTGATAATGCGTTTTTGCAACCCCGGCAGTTCAGCCTCGTCGATCTCAACGCCCAGATCCCCGCGTGCCACCAGCACCACGTCGCTGGCCTCAACCACGTGCTCGAGGTTTTCGATGGCCTCGTGGCGTTCAATCTTGGCGACAATCGAGGCGTGCCCACCTGCTTGGCGCAGCAGCGTGCGCGCATGGTCAATGTCATCGGCATTTCGCGGGAAAGACACCGCCAAAAAGTCCACTTGCCATTCAGCAGCGCGCTCAATGTCTTGCTTATCGCTGTCAGCCAGCCCGGGGATGGACAGCCCGCCACCGCGCAGGTTGAGGCCTTTTCGATCAGACAACACGCCCCCATTGACGACCTCACAATCGATGCGCTGGCCTTCTATCTGGGTCACCCGCAAGACAATCAGCCCGTCATCAAGCATCAGCTCTGAGCCCACGCGAACATCCTCAGCCAAGCCCAGGTAACTCACCCCCACCCCGTGTTGATCCCCAGCATCGGGCTGATCTTGGGCATACAGCGCGAAGGCCTGACCGGGCTCGAGGTTCACCCGGCCCTCTTTGAAATGCCCGATTCTAATTTTGGGGCCGGCCAAATCGGCCAGCACGGCGATATCGGCATCGAGCTCGCGCGCAGCGGCGCGCACCATTTTGATGCGTCGAGCATGGGTCTCAGGGTCACCATGGGAAAAATTCACTCGGACCACATCGCAACCGGCTTGAATCAGTCGCTCTAGCGTATCGGGATCATCGGTGGCCGGACCCAAGGTGGCCACAATCTTGGTGCGCCTGGCCATGACCGAAGCCGACGACTCAGACCGAGTCATTCAGCGCCTGCAAGGCGGGCAATGGCTTGCCCTCGACGTACTCTAAAAACGCTCCCCCCGCCGTTGAGATGTAGTCAATGTGATCGGCGACCCCATACTTTTCAATCGCTGCGATGGTGTCACCACCGCCAGCGAGACTGAAGCCGCTGGATTGAGCCACGGCTTGTGCAATCGCCCGAGTGCCGCCGCCAAACGCATCGAACTCAAACACCCCCACGGGACCATTCCACAAAATCGTGCCCGCGCTTTGAATGATTTGGCACAGTCTCTGGGTGGTGTCTGGACCAATGTCCAAAATCATCTCATCGTCATGCAGCCGACCCACATCGCGAAGCGCCGGGTGAGCGTCTTGGTGAAACCGGGTGGCGGTGACCACGTCACTCGGCAGCGGAATGTCGGCCCCTTTTTGAGCGGCTTGATCGAGCAGCGTGCGGGCGGTCTCGACCCAGTCAGGCTCATGCAGTGANACGCCCACGCGGTGGCCTGCCGCCACCAAGAAGGTATTTGCGATGCCGCCCCCAACAATCAACTGATCCACGCGGTCAATCAGGGCTTTGAGCACGTGCAGCTTTGAAGAGACTTTGGCCCCGCCCACGATGGCCACCATGGGTCGAGCCGGTTGTTCCAGCGCCTGATCCAATGCGGCCACTTCCGCCGCCAACAATGGCCCGGCACAGGCTTGTCGGGCATGTCGAATCACCCCCTCGGTTGAAGCTTGTGCGCGGTGGGCGGTGGCGAACGCATCCATCACCACCACGTCGGCCAGGTCGGCCATCTTTTGGGCCAAGGCATCATCATTGGCTTTTTCGCCCGCCAAAAAACGAACGTTTTCTAAAAGCACCACCTGGCCCGGTTCGACAGCCACTCCGTCGATCCAATCTTTGATCAGATCAACGGGCTGACCCAGTTTTTGGGTCAACACCTCTGCCACGGGCGCCAACGACGCCTCGGCATCAAACTCGCCTTCTAAAGGTCGACCGAGATGCGACATCACCATCACCGCCGCACCCCGGTTCAGGGCCTCTTGGATGGTCGCCAGACTGGCTTCGATGCGCGCAGTTGAGGTCACTTGACCGTTGGCAATGGGGACGTTGAGATCCGAGCGGATCAATACGCGCTTTTGGTCGATGTCCATTTGCTCAATGGTTTTCATTGATCGCTCAGCTCACACGTCTCAGTTTCGGATTGATCGTGCGTTTTTTCACGTCGACAAAATCGAGGTTCACCTCGCCCATTGGCCCAACACCGAAGCGGTATCGAGCATTCGATTTGAAAAGCCCCACTCGTTGTCATACCACGACAGCACTTTGACCAAACGTCCACCCGAGACTTTGGTGAGCGTCGCATCAAAAACCGACGAGTGCGGATTGTGGTTGAAGTCCACTGACACCAAAGGCGCTTCGTTATACGCCAAGACCCCCTGCATCTCACCTTCGCTGGCGGCCTTAACCACCGCGTTCACCTCGTCAACCGTGGTCTCTTGCCCCGCGATAAACGTCAAATCAACCACCGAAACATTGATGGTTGGCACGCGCATGGCAAAGCCATCGAGCTTGCCGTCAAGCGCGGGCAGCACCAGACCCACCGCTGCTGCCGCGCCGGTCTTGGTGGGGATCTGACTCATCGTCGCCGAACGGGCGCGGCGCAAGTCGCTGTGATAAACGTCAGTCAACACCTGATCATTGGTGTAGGCATGGATGGTGGTCATCAAGCCAGACTCCACCCCAATGGCGTCGTGGATCGGCTTGACCAATGGCGCCAAACAGTTGGTGGTGCACGAAGCGTTCGACACCACATCGTCTTGCTCGGTGATCACACCGTGATTGACCCCATACACCACGGTGGGCAAATCCTTGCCTGCAGGCGCGGAGATCAGCACCTTCTTAGCGCCGGCTTGCAAATGCGCCGAAGCCTTATCTTTCGACGCAAAAAACCCGGTGCACTCCAGCACCACATCCACACCAATCTCACCCCAAGGCAACTTGGCCGGGTCGCGCTCGGCCAGGCAGCGGACATGATCCCCATTGACCACCAGGTCATGGCCCGCCACCGATACATCGGCGTTGAACCGCCCATGGGCAGTGTCAAACTGGGTCAAATGAGCATTGGTTTGCGTATCGCCCAAATCATTGATGGCGACAATTTGGATCGCCTCGCGGCGACCCGACTCATACAACGCGCGCATCACATTGCGTCCAATCCGCCCATAGCCGTTGATTGCGACTCTTATCGCCATGCTGTCACTCCCCGCTGAGAATTGAAGTTGTCATTGCTGCTTAAATTGTACTGCGACCGGTCTCGCCAGACCACCCTTTGGCGCCCTAAACGCCTTAAAAAACGGTGATTTTGGGTCAGTCGAAGTGGGTTTTAATGCGACCGATCACGCCTTCGACATCGAGGCCATACGCCTCAAATAAGACCGCTGCAGGCGCCGATGCGCCAAAGTCATCAATGCCAATGGTGAGGCCCTGGTCGCCGACCCACTGCGCCCAATAGGCGCTCACACCCGCCTCAATCGCGACGCGCTTGCCCACCGATGGCGGCAGCACCGCATCCCGATACGACTGATCTTGTCGAGCAAATCGATCCGGGTTGGGCATGGACACCACGCGCACTGACGTCCCCTCATCAGACAGCCGAGCCGCCACTGCCACGGCCAGCCCCACCTCTGAGCCGGTGGCCATCAGCACCAGCGAGGGCGATGGCGCATCGATCAACACATAACCACCCCGCTCAATGTCGGCCATTTGCGTGGCCGACTTGGGCTGATGCGCCAGGCCTTGCCGGGTCAGCACCAACGCCGAGGGGGTGCGGGTCTCTTTCAATGCCGCCCACCAAGCCACCAGGGTTTCTGTTTTATCGGCGGGACGCCACACCGACAGATTGGGAATCAAACGCAGCGAGGCGACGTGTTCGATGGGTTGGTGTGTGGGACCGTCTTCACCCAAGCCAATGGAATCGTGAGTGTAGACGTGGATATTGGGGGTTTGAATCAATGCGGCCATGCGCAAGGCATTGCGCGCATAGTCAGAAAACACCAAAAACGTGCCAGTGTAGGGAATGAATCCGCCGTGCAGGCTCAAGCCATTTGCAATGGCGGTCATGCCGAACTCACGGACGCCATAGTGGATGTAATTGCCCCGCGCACCGTCTTCCAAGATGTCAACACTGCCCGACCAAAAGGTGTTGTTGGACCCAGTCAAATCGGCCGAGCCACCGATTAACTCAGGCAAATGTGGGCCAATGGCATTGAGGGCCATTTCTGAGGCTTTGCGGGTGGCGACACCGCTGGTGTCTTGTTGCAAGGCCTCAAGCGCTTGATTCATGGCAAAATCAAAGTCTGCGGGGAGCTCACCGCGCATGCGCCTGGCCAGTTCTTGGGCGCTGTCTGGATAAGCGCTTTCATAGGCTGCCCAGCGCTTGTTCCACGCTGCTTCAGCCTGTTGGCCACGCTCGCGAGCATCCCAACCTGCGCGGATGGCATCGGGAATATCGAACGGTGGGTGAGTCCACCCCAATGCTTGCCGCGTGGCCTCGATTTCATCGTCGCCGAGCGGCGCACCATGGGTGGCGGCGGTGCCTTGCTTATTCGGTGACCCCCAGCCAATGACGGTCTGACAGCAGATCAATGTGGGCCGTGAGGTGTCGTCTTTGGCCGCCCGAATCGCCGCATCAATGGCTTTAGGGTCGTGGCCATCCACCGTCTCGATCACCTGCCAACCATAGGCGCGGAACCGCTCGGGGGTATTGTCAGTGAACCAGCCATCGACCTCGCCATCGATGGAAATCGCATTGTCATCGTAAAACACCACCAGCTTGCCTAACCCCCAGCTTCCCGCCAGCGAGCACGCCTCGTGGGAAATGCCCTCCATCAAACACCCATCGCCTGCAAACACCCACGTGTAATGGTCAACGATCGAGCGCGCCTCGGTGTTGTAGCGTTCAGCAAGAAGCTTCTCCGCCAAAGCGAAGCCCACCGCGTTGGCCAACCCCTGACCCAGCGGGCCAGTGGTCGTCTCCACCCCCGGCGTGTGGCCGTATTCAGGGTGGCCTGGTGTGGCCGATTGGTATTGGCGAAATGCTTTGATGTCGTCCATTGAAACGGCATAGCCGCTTAAGTGCAAAGCGGCGTAGAGCAACATGGATCCATGTCCATTGGACACCACCAAGCGATCACGGTCCCACCAATGGGGATTCATGGGGTTGTGCTTGAGGTGGTCGTTGTAAAGCACCTCGCAGATGTCGGCCATGCCCATCGGCATCCCGGGGTGTCCGCTGTTGGCTTGTTGAACCGCGTCCATGGCGAGGGCGCGAATGGCGTTGGCAAGGGTGCGACGATCGATAGAGGTCAAAGGAGGTCTCTTTTTGAGCAAGCAATGGGCCTGAAAACCCTTCGCATTGTGCCTCCACAAACCCCAACAATCAAGACAATCGGGGCCAACGGGCGGATTTTGAGTGCAAGTTCAGGGCGGGTTTGCTACAATTTCGGACACGTTGGCGCAACACCAACTTGTCTGCGGTTCAGCGCAAAACTTTTTGGGGGTTTCAGGTTCTAACGACAATAATGACAACACGACTTGACATCATCACCGCCAGCACCGCCTTACATCCTCTTAAGCGATGGACGGCAGGGTGCGCCTGGGCGATGGGGGTGATGGCCGCCGCGTTGTTGATCGCCAGCAGCGTTGCCGCGCAGTCTCAACCCAATGCGCAACGGACCGATGAAGCGGCCGAGCAGACGTTAAATGCGGGCCTGACAGCGCCGCAACCGGCACTCAGCCTGCCCAGCAGCCGACCCAAACTCACGCTTTCGTTGCCGCTGTCAGGGCGAGTGCTCGGTCTGGGCGACCGCATGGGCAATGACGCCGGTGCCTCTGCCCTGAACCAAGGCGTGCCCGTGGATGAGGCCGATCGGGTCTCGTGGTCATTGGAGGCGTGGCAGCTCAACACGGCCAGCTTGGCCCACATTCAGTGCAGCCAACACACGTTAACGCTGGAATCGTTCGTGGCGGAAAACTGTCAGTTTGTCGACCAGCCAGTGCCGCAGGATGCGGTGAACCTGGTTCAGATCCAAGGCCAGTGGACCGCGGCCCCCAACATCGAGGTCGGCGGGGCATTGTTTCGGAGCACCAGTGACAGCGATCAGCTCAGCGCGCAGCTTGGCCAACCGCTTGATCAGGTCGCGAATTTATTCGGCCTGCCCGGTCAGCGCGCCGCCGGTCCTGCCGGCGAGGTCGAGGGGGTCAGCGCGAACGTCAGTTTTGGCATTGAGGTCGAGCGCGTGGGTGAGTTCTTATTGGGGCTTCAACTGGCCCGCTACCGGCAACGCACCAGCTTGATGGATTTGGGCAATCCGATGGCTTTGACCGGCGACGGCCGGCTGAACGAAACCGGTTATGCCGCCGAGCTGAACTTCGGGTGGCAGCGGGGCAACTTCCGTGGCGATCTGTCTGGCCGCTATGCCAACCGCCCGATCCGATTGGGACAACTCAACGGTCAGACGATCAACAGCCCAGCCAATGGCTTCGATCTGGAGTTCTCGTGGCAGCCAGGGCGCGCATCGTTCAGCGTTGGTGTCAGCAACGTGCTTGATTCAGGCAACAATCCACCTTCATCGGATGCGGCAAGCGAAGACGGCACGCGTGACATCTACGGTCGCATCCCCTACGTCCGCTACAAACAAGACCTTTAATCGAAACCAGTCGAAGTCCCTTAAGGGCACCAAGACCGAATGAGTGAAAGGGAACGGGTGGACTAAAAGCGCCGTTGTCTCGGTCGCGAAAGGTGAAGCCACAGCAGCCAAGCGCGCCCTGCCACATAAAACAAGAAGCTCATCACCAACACGCCCATGGCCCAGGGCGGCGGCGGCCACTGCCAGCCTGTGTCTTCAAAAAACCACCAGCCCAACGCGCCAGCCAAGGCCAAGGTCAACGCCAGCAAACTGATCCGCTTGGCCCACTGAATGTGGCGCTGTCGTTTCAACGCGGCAATCTCACGCTGTTTTTCTGGGGTCATCTCACCCAACGGCGCGCTGCAGTGGGGGCACACCTTTGACAGTGAGGAAATGCGCTTTTGACAAACGGGGCATTGGACAATGGCCATATGTCAGTACGTTATCACTTCAAGGGGTCAAGATCAGGGAAGAACCGCAAATGCACAGTGAGTCCACCCTCAGGGCGATTGGTGAACTGAATCTGCCACCCATACAAATCCACCAGGCGCTTCACGATGGACAAACCAAGCCCAGACCCTTTCGTGCCTGACGTCTCGCGACCACGGAAGTGCCGCTCAAAGACATGGGGCATTTCTTCAGGATCGATGCCCGGACCGGTGTCGTGAATGGCGATGGCGCCGTCACCGACTTCGACATGCACCTGGCCGGCTTTGGTATAGCGCACCGCATTCCCAATCAGGTTCCCCACAACCACAGCAATGACCGCTTCAGGTGCGATCACACTGACCTCATCGTTGACGGTCATTTCCAGTGTCAGCGGCCGCTCACCAATCAGCGGCCGGTAATTGTCCAACACTTGGCTGGCAACATTCGAGACAGATTGGGCCGACTCAGACCCCAAGTCACCGTGGTTGGCTCGCACCAAATACAGCAGCGCAGTGGTGGTGTCGGTGGATTGGCGTGCCGCCCTGGCAATCCGAAGCAAGCGCTCTCGATTTCGATCGGTCAAATCCGGTTGGGCCAGCATCAGTTCGGTGGCGCCTGTGATCACTGCCAGCGGGGTTCTGAGCTCGTGGGAAACGTCAGCATTGAATGCTTGATCCCGCTCAATCAGCTCATGCTGGCGCGCAGCGTAATCATCCAGTGCGGCTGCCAACTGCCCCACTTCATCATCGGGAAAGTGCTGCTGGAGGTTGACTGAGGGATCATTCTCATCCAGCGCCTCAAGGCGCTTGGCCAGCGTGGTGACCGGTGCCAACACCCGGCTTGATGACCACACGCCCAAAGCAAGCGACAAGGCCGAGAAAAAAATCACCACCGCGATCAGCGCCATGATTAACTGCCTGGAGAGCTTGCGATTGTCCGAGATGTCGTAGGTGAGAAACACCCAAAAATCGCTTTCCTTGCGAACGATGGCTTTGTAGTAGGCGTTGTCGGTTTCAACCTCATGCACCCCTGTGGGCAACGCTCGAAACGGCGCCGGCACAATGTCGGCCCGATCAGGCCGCGTGACATAGCCTTGGATGCGCGTATAAAAAGGTTCCACCAACGTGGGGTCTTGGCGAAGATCAACAATGTATTGATCAACCTCTTCAGCCAAGGTCTGGGTGATCAGGGCATCTTCCAGGAGGTTTTGGACCAGCAAAACGGCCAGGGCGAACAGCACGCTCAAAAGCGTGCCAAAAACCAAAAACGACAGAATCAGTCGGCTTCTAAGACGTCGCCGATACTTCATCCGGCGCAACCAAGCTATAGCCTATGCCGTGGCGGGTCTGAATCATGCCATGCTCAAAAGGCTTATCGATGGCAGTGCGAAGTGAGTGTATATGCACCCTGAGGCTGTCGCTGTCGGGCAACTCCTCACCCCAAACATGATGCTCAAGCTCTCGGCGACTGACCACAGCCGGCGACTCGCTCATCAACTTCTCCAAAAGTTTGAGACCGATCGGGTTGAGCTCTATCGTTTGCCCTGCGCGGGTCACCCGATACGTTTCGAGGTTGTACTCCAAATCTCCAACCACCAGCGACTCTGGCTTGATTCTTTGACCGCGCCGAGCGAGCACTTCTATTCGCGCCTCAACCTCTTTCAATTCGAAGGGTTTGACCAAATAGTCGTCTGCCCCTGAATCGAAACCAGCCAACTTGTCTTCCAGCTGATCACGCGCGGTGAGCATCAGAATCGGAATGTCAATCTTGGCCTCGTTCCGGAGTTGGCGTGCCACTTCAAGCCCATCCATCCCCGGCAAAGACAAATCGAGCACCAGCGCATCGAACGGATGCGTCTTGGCCAGATTCAGGCCCGTGGGTCCATCATAGGCGTAGTCCACCTCGTGATCACGATCAGAGAGGAAATCACCCAGGTTAGCGGCGATGTCTCGGTTGTCTTCAACAATGAGTATGCGCATGTTTCGATTCTACAAAAAAATAGCCCGGGCAATTTCACTTGCCCGGGCTCACACTGCCCTGTCCATCGGCATCGACATTGGAGTCTGACCAAAGAATGAAGAAACCTTTAGACCTTGACCAACTTTAGGATACGACTCAATCGGTTAACGCCAGGTTAAACTAAAAAAACAAGCATCGGCGCCCGAAAATCGCGGCCCGACGGTGCCCCACCACACCCCGTTTGGGGGCTTTTTGGCCCAAAATAGAGCCCATTATGGACTTTACGACCCTAAAACTGGCCCATCAGAAGACATTGGACAGAATCCAAGCGGCATGCCAAGCCGCTCAACGGGACCCTGAGACGGTGGCGCTGCTGGCCGTTTCCAAGACCCGAGATGCGGAGGCTGTTGAGGCCTTGGCCACGCTTGGACAACGGGCTTTCGGGGAAAACTATGTCTCAGAGGGCGTTGGGAAAATCCAAGCATTGGCCAATCCCGACCTGATCTGGCACTTCATCGGTCCCATTCAATCGAATAAAACCAAGCTTTTGGCAGAACACTTTGATTGGGTGCAAACCGTCGATCGGCTCAAACTGGTCAAGCGCTTGAACGATCAGCGCCCCTCATCTGCGCCGCAGCTGAATGTGCTCATCCAGGTCAATCTGGACGGCGAGGAACAAAAGGCCGGCTGCGCGCCATCCGAGATTGCTGATTTGGCTCAAGCCATTCATCAGGCGCCTCGGCTTCGCTTGCGGGGGCTGATGGCGATTCCAGCGGTGCGCCAAGCGCTCCATCAGCAGCGCGCGGTCTTTGCCGATTTCAAAGCACACTTTGATCAATTACAAACGCAATACCCCCATATTGATACTTTGTCGGCGGGCATGTCCAACGACATGGAGGCGGCCATCGCCGAAGGCGCGAATTTGGTTCGGGTCGGAACGGCGCTGTTCGGGCCACGACAAAAGGCGTGATTTTTGAGCGCTTGCTCTACAATAGAGACATGACAAGCACCCAAGTGACATTTATTGGTGGCGGCAATATGGCCAGCGCCATCATTGGTGGTCTGCTGACCCGCGGGGCCTCGCCCCAATCCATTCGAGTGGTTGATCCCGACGCGAGCGTTTGCGAGCGCCTGAAGGCAGAAAAAGGCATTGATGCCACCCAAACGCTGGAGGCGGCCTGGCTGGGTGTCGACGTTGTGGTTTTGGCCGTCAAACCCCAGGTGATGCCTGAAGCCCTTGAACAGTTGGCGGCCCTTTGGCCCGCATCCAATCCACCGATGGTCATGAGCGTGGCCGGCGGGATCACCATAGACCGAATGGCCAAAACACTGGGCGCACAAGCCATTGTTCGTTGCATGCCAAACACCCCTGCTTTGGTGGGCGCGGGCATCACCGCTTTGGTGGGCAACGCCCTAACAAGCGCCGAACATCAACAGCTGGCCAGCCATTTGATGGACCAAGTCGGCACACACGTGTGGCTTGACGACGAGTCGCTGCTTGATTTGGTGACTGCGGTGTCAGGCTCTGGGCCGGCGTACTTTTTCGCGCTCGCCGAGCACATGATTAACGCCGCCAGCGCTCGCGGCATGGATGACGCCCTGGCGAAGGCGCTGGTCCATCAAACTGCATTGGGTGCGGGCAAAATGCTCGGCGCCGAGGGCATGGATGCTTCCACCCTTCGTCGCAATGTCACCTCCCCGGGAGGCACCACGGAAGCAGCGCTCACCGTCTTTGACTCGGCCGATTTTGGAGCCACCGTTGACCAGGCCATTGAGGCGGCGTGGCAGCGGGCCCAAGCGCTGGGGCAAACGGCCACGCCTTCATCGCCAACACCAAAACCACAGGAGACATAACACATGGGTTCGACGAGCCAGGCCTTGGGATTTTTGGTTGAAACTGCGACAGACCTTTATCTGTTGGCGCTGTTAATGCGCCTGCTCTTGGAGTTCCATCGCGCTGATTTTTATAACCCGGTGGTCCAGTTTTTGGTTCAAATCACCAATCCTGTGATTGCCCCCTTGAGCAAGCTGCTGCCGCGCACCAAGCAAGTCAATGTGGCGGCGTTGGTCGCCATGTTTCTGGTGCAATTGGCCGCGTTGGTGGCGTTGGTCGCGCTATCGGGGCGAAACATCAACCTTGCGGTGTTGATGGTCGCAAGCCTGACGCAGCTGCTGCAGTTGTTGCTCACCACTTACTTGGTGTTGATCATTATCAGCGTGATCTTGTCTTGGGTGGGCCACAGCTTGCGCCACCCCATCATTCCACTGATCTATCAACTGGTCGATCCGGTGTTGATGCCCATTCGGCGTGTGCTGCCCAGTCTGGGTGGGTTGGACTTGTCCCCGCTGGTGGCCATTATTGGCATTCAGTTTTTAATGATTTTATTGGGGCTATAGATGGCTCAAAAACTCCAACACCTGAGCGCGTGCATCATGTTCTGCTTCCTCGTGGCCTCAGCGCTTGGTCACGACGCCAAGGCTGAGCAGTTCGAGGCCTTTGGACCCTACACCGCCCATTACAATACTTTTAACACCACGCTGTTGACCGCTGAGGTGGCTCGGGCTTACGAGATCACCCGATCGGGCAACTTGGCCCTGATCAACATTGCAGTGCTTCGCACCCAAGACGAGGGCATGGATGAGCCCATGCATGCCGATGTGAACGTGGATGCCGCCAACCTCGCCGGGCAGCGTAAAAACATTGAAATGGTCGAGGTTGAAGACCGCGGCGCGATTTACTACATCGGCACTTTCAGAATCCGTGATGAGGAACGGATTAATTTCAATGTCAGCATTCAGCCTGCCGATGACCCCCGGCGCGTTCATCGATTTTCATTTAATCAGATGTTTTACGTCGATGACTGAACTCACCGATGCGCGTTTGGCCCGAATCCATGAGGTGGCCCACCGTCGCCAGCATGATTTGACCGTGCTGATGGAGAAAGTCCATAAACCACACAATGTGGCTGCCATCATCCGCACATGCGACGCGGTGGGCATTGCCACCGCGCATGCCGTGCCGGGTGAGGAGGGCATCTCAAAGTCAAACCATGTGGCTCAAGGCGCGCAGCGCTGGGTCCAGCTGCGTCGTCATTTGGACGTGACGTCAGGCCTGTCCGAGCTCAAAGCCGCGGGTTTTCGTCTGTATGCCGCTCATTTTGATGATGCTGCCGTGGACTTTCGCTCGGTGGACCTGACGCAACCCAGCGCGATCGTGCTCGGCACCGAAAAGTTTGGTGTAAGCCCTCAAGCATTGGCTCACTGCGATCAAAGCTTGGTCATTCCAATGATGGGCATGACCCAGTCACTGAATGTCTCGGTCGCTGCGGCGGTGATTTTGTATGAGGCTCAGCGCCAGCGCGCCCAGTGTGGTCGCTATGAGTCTCAAGCACCGTCCCAGGCCAACCAAACTTTGGCCAAGCAATGGGTGGATCGAGAAATCGCTCGTCGCCAGCGTCAACCGTGCTCAGAAGAATGGGTGCTCGACAGCCATTAAGGAAACAGTGTGGTCGATACCCACTGTCCATCGACATCATTAAAGCACACGCGCTCATGCAGTCGGTAAGGCTGACCGTACCAAAACTCCACTCGCCGGGGCTTAATTCGAAATCCTGACCAATGCTCGGGCCGCGGCACATCTTGCCCCTCAAATCGAGCTTCAGCTGCGGCGACGGCGTCGAGCAGGGCCTGTCTGCCATCGAGCTCGCTTGACTGTTTCGATGCCCAGGCACCAATCTGGCTGCCGCGCGGGCGTGAAGCAAAGTATTCATCGGCTTCTTCTGGGCTGACCGGTTCGACCATGCCATCGATGAGCACCTGCTCTTCATTCTCACGCCACCAAAAAACCACCGAGGCGTGCGGCGTGCGCATCAGATGTTGACCTTTGCGTGACTGAAGGTTCGTGTAGAACACAAATCCGTTCGCATCATGGCCTTTGAGCAACACCGTTCTGGCAGCGGGGCGGCCCTCGGGATCAACGGTGGCCAAGGTCATGGCGTTGGCTTCCGGAATACCGGCCTTCCTGGCGCGCTCGAAACCCTGCTGGAATCGCTCCAAAATGTCGTCACTCAAACGGGTCATCCGCTCACTGCTCCGGCTGGGGCATTGCCATCGTTGTTCTTGGACGGCGTTGCAGGCAGCATCCTCAGCCAAATCAGCCAAACGACCAGGGCATCCAAAATAATCAAGGCCTGCCAAAGATAAAGATGGAACCAATTGAACCAGGTCATGGACCACTGGCCCATGTAGAAGAGGCTGATAATGCGCACCAGATTCAGCGACTGAATCGCCACAAAACCAATGCCAAATCCAATCAATTTGTGTTTCAGCGGTGCCGGAAAAGCAAAAATGGCGGCAAACAAGATAATTAAAGCCTCGACACCATTGCAGCCGGGCTCGATGCTCACCGCAAACCCGCTCTGCGCATCTCGGATCACTTTGCCCGCCGAGATGACACCATCGTCAAACAGCTCGATCAAAAAAACGCTGACATTGGCAATGCCCGCGGTGAACGGCAAAATGACGTGATCTTGAACAGGCTGAAGCACCTCAATGGTGAACAACGCCAAAATCAACACGACAAATACGATTGAGAAACGCCACATACCCGCTATAGTAGCAAGAAACCATTCAAAATCGGCACGACAATGACATGCATACCCACACAACTGTTCCTCATTGGCCCGATGGGATCGGGCAAAACGACGGTGGGGCGTGCACTGGCCAAGCGCTGGGGGCTTGGGTTCATTGACACCGATGAAGCCATCGAGGCCCGCTGTGGCGTCGAGGTGGACCGAATCTTCGAGATTGAGGGCGAGGCAGGGTTCAGAGCCCGGGAGTCCAACATGCTCCAAGAGCTGACTGGTCAGCGGGACCTGATCGTGGCCACCGGTGGTGGCAGTGTCTTGAGTGCCAACAACAGGCGGCTTTTGAAAGACCATGGCACCACAGTGTGGCTCAAGACCAGCGTCGCGCAGCAGCTGAAGCGCTTGGCTCGCGACCGCCGACGGCCTCTTCTGCGAAGCCCTGATCGCAAAGCGCGACTCGAAGCCATGGCCAAGGCCAGAAATCCGCTGTACGCTGAGTGCGCTGATATCATCATCGCCTCGGCCAATCTAACGCCCGCGTTGATGGCCGAGCGTGCCGCTGAACAGATCACTCAACAGCTGTCTGACACCGCAAAGTGAGCGCCAAACCAACATGTCCCTAACACCCGCCATCGATACCATTGAGATTCCGCACTCAGCAGGTCACTGTCCCGTGATCTTGGGGCGCGATTTGCTGACCCAACCCCAACATTGGGCACACACTTTGACCGGAGCGGTGTTGGTGGTCACAGAACAGACGGTGGCTGAACACCACCTCAAGCCGCTGATGGATGCTTTGGGCAATCGCGCCAACACCGACGTGCTGGTCTTGCCACCTGGCGAATCCACCAAAAACATCGCCGCGTGGTCGTCCGTTCTTGATCGGTTGGTGTCCATGGGCGCGATGCGCGATGCCACTGTGATCGCGCTGGGTGGTGGGGTCATCGGCGATCTGGCGGGGTTTGCGGCAGCCAGTTACATGCGTGGCATTGCTGTGATTCAGATGCCGACAACGTTGCTTGCTCAAGTCGACGCCGCCATTGGTGGGAAAACCGCCATTAACCACCCGCAGGGCAAAAACTTAATCGGCGCATTCCACGCCCCTCGCGCGGTGGTCTCAGATCTGGCCACTTTGGACACGCTGTCGGATCGCCATTACCGAGCAGGTTTGGCTGAGGTCATCAAATATGGCGCCATCGGCGACATCGCTTTCTTTGAGTGGCTGGAGTCTCGCACCCAACCACTCAGTCAGCGTGACCCAGAGACGTTGCAAACGGCGATCAGACAATCCGTGATCAACAAAAAAACGGTCGTTGTCGAGGATGAAAGAGAAAGTGGGCGGCGCGCGCATCTCAACTTTGGGCATACTTTTGGCCACGCTTTGGAAGCCCTCACCGAGTACGGCAGCTTAGAACACGGTGAAGCCGTGGCGATCGGCATGGTGCTTGCCGCCCGACTGTCATCTGAGTTGGGGCTTCTCCACCAAGACCAAGCACAACGACTGTCGACATTAATCGAGGCTCTGGGGCTGCCCACTGAAGCGCCTGCCGGTTACGGTGCTCAGAAGATTATCGAAAGAATGCGACTGGATAAAAAAAACAAAGACAACACCATCCACCTGGTCTTGCTCGACGACCTGGGACACGCGGTGATCCGGCCCACTTCAGAAGCCGAAATCACCCAAGCCTTTTAAAAAGGGGCGGCTGGGTGACGAGCCCCCAGCCGGGCATCAGTCGCCGTCAAGGAAGCTGCGCAATTGCTCCGAGCGCGTGGGGTGGCGAAGTTTTCGAAGTGCCTTGGCCTCTATTTGACGAATGCGCTCCCGAGTGACATCAAACTGTTTGCCGACTTCTTCTAGCGTGTGATCGGTGTTCATATCAATGCCAAAACGCATCCTCAAGACTTTCGCCTCGCGCGGTGTCAGTCCACCCAAAACCTTGGTCACCGTATCGGTTAAGCCAGTGTCAGTGGCCGTGTCGATGGGTGAAAGAATATTCAAGTCCTCAATGAAGTCACCCAGATTCGAGTCTTCATCATCCCCGATCGGGGTTTCCATTGAGATGGGTTCTTTGGCGATTTTCATGACCTTGCGAACCTTATCTTCCGGCATCTCCATCTCTTTGGCCAATTCTTCAGCCGTCGGCTCGCGACCCATTTCTTGAAGCATCTGACGCGAAATTCGATTGAGCTTATTGATCGTCTCGATCATGTGAACCGGGATACGAATCGTCCGGGCCTGATCAGCAATTGATCGCGTGATGGCCTGACGAATCCACCACGTGGCATAAGTTGAAAACTTGTAGCCTCGGCGATATTCAAACTTATCCACGGCTTTCATCAGGCCAATGTTGCCTTCTTGAATTAAGTCTAAAAATTGCAAGCCGCGGTTGGTGTATTTCTTTGCAATGGAGATAACGAGCCTCAGGTTGGCTTCCACCATCTCTTTTTTCGCTCGACGCGCCCGGGCCTCACCAATGGTCATGCAGCGGTTGAGCTCACGCAGCTCGGCAATGGTGACTCGATTGAGCTCTTCAAAATTTGCCAAGCGTTTTTGCAAATCCGCGACTTCTGATTTTCTCTCTTTGATCGCCGAAGCCCACGGTGCTTTGCGCCGAACCAAACCGTTGAGCCAATTGGATGACGTCTCATTGTCCTGAAAGCTTTGCAAGAAATCTTTTTTGGGCATACCGCAGTCATCACAGCAGATGCTCATGATCTGGCGCTCAACATCTCGGATGATGGCCACCTGAAACCGCATGCGATTGACCAAAAAATCAAACATCCGCGGCGGGAGCTTCAACCGCATAAATTGCTCAGAGATTTGATCTTTCAGTTCATTGGTGCGTTTTCCATTGGGCCCATAGCGGTCATACAGCTTGATGTAGTGGTCATACATCTCGCGAAGCTCACCAAAAAATTGTGCAACCTGCTCGGGATCGGGGCCCGTGTTCACCGTCGGGGCGGGACGCTCCTCATCATCATCAACCTCTTCTTCCTCATCGCGGTATTCGGCTTCCTGCTCGACCGCTGCTTCCATGGTGTCTTCAGAGATCAAGTCCATCTCAGCGAGCAATGTGGGATCGATGAATCCGCTGATGAGCTCATTCAGCCGCAGCTGGCCGTCCTGCCAGTCTTGTGCTTCTTCGAGCAGTGCCTCCATCGTGCCGGGGAAGCGCGAAAGCGACATGTTGACATCGTTCAGTCCGTCTTCGATTCGCTTGGCGATGGCCTTTTCATCTTCACGAGTCAACAGATCAACGGTGCCCATCTCGCGCATGTACATGCGCACAGGGTCGGTTGTCCGCCCAAGCTCGGTCTCCACAGCAGCCAGTGCAGCTTCAGCTTCCTGCTGTGCTGTCTCATCATCTGAATCTGTGCTGGCGGCATCGTTCAGGATCAGCGCATCGGCATCTTCAGGCGCTTCTTCGAAGACCTTGATGCCCATGTCGTTGATCATGTTGATGATGTCTTCAATCTGCTCGGCGTCGACGATGTCGTCGGGCAAATGATCATTCACCTGGGCATAGGTCAACCAGTGACCTTGCTCACGGCCTTTTTCAATCAGGTTTTTGATCTGAGACTGTTGCTGGGAAGTGCTTTCCATATCGGTTCAACTGCCATCTAATGTCGGTAAGCGCGCGTTTGTAACAACTCACGCAGTTCACGGGTTTTCGCTTCATCCAGGCCGCCCTCGACCAATTGGGCTTGTTGGAGGGCGCGCACCCGCTCTTTTATGTGTTGATCGCTTATTCTACCTAAGGTTTCGGCCAAAGCTTGCGGCATGGCATCGAAATCACTACAAACCTCGCGGCTGGCCAACTTCGCCAGCCAAGGCGTTTCCGGACGATCACGCCACAATTCCAGGAGTTTAGCTGTAGAAAGGTGGGGCTTTTGCTGGCAAAAGTCAATCAATTCGACCAGAAAAGTTAACCCCTTGACCGCCTCCTCATCCCCTGAAACCAGGGGCAACGTCTCCAAATCGACCCCTTGAGCGAGCTCCGGGCGTTGAACCAACAAAGCCACCGCGTACTGAACAAACGTCAGCGGCTTATCGGCTTGAGGGTCAGCCAGTCGGCTGCTGGATGAGCTCGTGGAGCGCTGGATCCCCACCGAATGGCCACTGTGCTTGGCCAAGGCCTGATGCATCATGTCGGCATAAGGCCCCTCGGGCAAGCGTTTGAGATAGGGCTGAGCAAGCGCCACCAAGCGCGAACGCCCCTCGAGACTTTGCATATCCACTTGAGCGCTTAAATGCTCAAAGAAAAACGACGACAGCGGCTTCGCCTGCTCCAAGGCCTCCCGAAAGGCCCCTTCACCCCGATCCCTGACCAGACTGTCCGGGTCTTCGCCCTCTGGCAAAAATAAAAACCGGACCTCTCTGTTGTCCTTGATGACCGACATGGCCGTTTCCAGACCCCGCCAGGCGGCCTGTCGGCCTGCTCGATCACCATCAAAACAAAAAATGACCACGGGCGTGGCCCGGAACAACAAATCCAGATGCTCCGACGTGACCGCAGTGCCCAGCGTGGCGACCGCATCGGTGAAGCCAAACTGGTGGAGCGCTGCGGCATCCATATAGCCCTCCACCACCAAGATGTGTTCGGGGAGGCCTCCTTTGCGGACCTGGTACAGGCGATACAACTCACGGCCTTTATGAAACACCGGCGTTTCTGGAGAGTTCATGTACTTGGGCCCTTGGTCTCCTAAAGCGCGCCCGCCGAACGCGATTACGCGCCCTCGACGATCGTGAATCGGAAACATCACACGATCACGGAACTTGTCTATTGGGCGATTGTTTTTAAGCGTCACTAAGCCCGCCTTCTCAAGGGTCTTCACATCAAAACCCTGAGCGGTCAGGTGATCACTGAGGCCTTGCCATTGATCAGGTGCATACCCCAGCCCAAATTCGTTGACAGTCGCTTTATCAAATCCGCGCGATCTCAGATACCCTTTGGCGGGTTCACTCCGCCCCAAGGATTGGCGAAACCATTGCTGGGCGGCGTTCAGAGCGTCGTACAGCGAATCAAATCGCTCCGCGGGCGGACCGCCTGAGGTTCGTGGCACCTCCAAACCCACCATCTGCGCCAATTCTTCAATCGCTGAAGGGAAATCCAAGCCATCATGCGCCATCAAAAAACCAATGGCGGTGCCGTGGGCACCGCACCCAAAACAGTGATAGAACTGTTTTTGACTGCTGACGGTAAAAGACGGTGATTTTTCGTCGTGGAAGGGGCACAACGCTTTATGTTCACCCCGGCCTGTGGCCTTCAGGGCCAATCTCGAGCCGATCACCTCAACAATGTCGGTCCGCTCTAGGAGCGTTTCAATGAAGGATTCAGGGATGCGCCCAGCCAACGTCGATACCGGCTTACCCGGCAGACGCGGCAGCGCTTAAGCGGTCTTTAACTTGACCCGAGACCGCCTTCATGTCCGCACGGCCCTGGACTTTCGGCTTAATGCTGGCCATGACCTGCCCCATCGCAGCCATTGAAGGCGTCTCAAGCTGACCGATGGCTTCGTCAATCAGCGCCTCCAACTCAGCCTGACTCAAGGGGTCTGGTAAGTAGTCTTGCAAAATATCAATTTCGGCCTGCTCGGCCTCGGCAAGCTCAGGCCGGTCGCCTTGGCGGTATTGCTCGATTGAGTCACGCCGCTGTTTGACCATTTTCTCGACGATGGCCAAGGTCTGGGTCTCATCGAGCTCAATACGCTCGTCGACCTCTTTTTGTTTGATCGCCGCGCTGATCATGCGCAATGTCTTCAGCCGGGTTTTTTCCCCGCTTTTCATGGCGTCTTTGATGTCTTGGCTGAGGCGATCTTTAGTGGTCATGGGCGGGGCCACCCCGTGGGGCGTTTAAGGCAGTACAATGCAGGCTTAGTACAAGCGCCGCCGATTGACTCGCTCACGCGAGATTTTTCTCAAATGACGCTTCACTGCGGCTGCTTTTTTACGCTTTCTTTCTTGCGTCGGCTTTTCAAAAAACTCGCGGCGACGGCTCTCGGAGACGACCCCGGCTTTCTCGCATGAGCGTTTGAAACGACGCAAGGCGTACTCAAACGGCTCGTTTTCTTTGACTTTAACGCTGGGCATTGATAACCATCCAAGATGTTAAATTTGTGGAAAGTCCGCCATTATACCGCGCACAAAGGTCAACATGCAAAGCATTCTCGGGATTGAGACATCGTGTGACGAAACCGGCGTAGCGGTGTTCCAAGCCGGTGCTGGGATCGTGGCCGAGCGGGTCTATACACAGCTTGACCACGCCCAATATGGCGGCGTGGTGCCAGAACTGGCCTCTCGTGACCATCTCAGAAAGTTGCCAGGGATGATTGATGAGGTCCTGAAAGCCGCTCAGATCGCGCCCACCTCGCTCGATGGCATCGCCTACACCCAGGGCCCGGGGTTGGCCGGCGCCCTGCTGGTGGGCGCATCCACAGCGGTCAGCATGGCCCAGGCCTTAAATATCCCAAGCATTGGTGTCCACCACATGGAAGGACACCTGCTGTCGCCGCTGCTGGAGAACCCGGATTTGGCGATGCCCTTCATCGCCCTACTGGTTTCTGGAGGGCATACGATGCTGGTGGAAGTGAGTGATTGGGGTGTGTATCGACTGCTTGGCGAGACTTTGGATGATGCCGCCGGCGAGGCCTTTGATAAGACCGCCCGACTACTGGCGTTGGGGTTCCCAGGCGGACCGCTGGTCTCAGCGCTTGCCGAGGCCGGAGACCCCAAGCGCTTTCACTTTCCCAGACCGATGCTCAATCGACCGGGCCTAGATTTCAGTTTCTCCGGACTCAAAACCCACACGCGAACCCTCATCGCCCAATGTGACTCGGATGATTATGCCGACATTGCCGCCGGCTTTGAGGCAGCGGTGGTCGACACCCTGGTTCAAAAATGCGCCAGGGCGCTGAAAGCCACTGGCCACAACCGCCTGGTGGTCGCCGGTGGCGTCAGTGCCAATCGATTACTGAGAGCCACTCTCGACAAACGTCTTTCGTCTCAGGTCTACTACCCCAGCTTGGATTTGTGCACCGACAACGGGGCCATGATTGCTTGGGCGGGCTGGCATCGACGCCACATGGGCACACTCGATGGCACAATCTCAGTTCATCCTCGTTGGGCGCTGGATGGATTACCACCGATTGACCATCGAGGCGCTCAGGTTGAGTTATCCAAGCACCATTCATAAACGGGCGACCCCACATGGATATTGTATTTGTCAGTGATTTAGATATTGAAACAGTCATCGGGATTTTTGACTGGGAACGGGAAATCAAACAAACGGTTCGTTTAAATATCGAGATGAATGCTGACGTGGCCAAAGCAGCACTGACCGATCACATTGACGACACATTGGACTATAAGGCAGTCTCCAAACGCTTGATTGGCTTTGTAGAACGTGCCGAGTTTGGCTTGGTGGAAACGCTGGCCGAACGCTGTGCTGAGATCATTCTTAATGAGTTTCCTGTCCAGTGGGTGCGATTGAAACTGGACAAACCTGGAGCGGTCAGAGGATCACGCTCAGTGGGCATCATCATTGAACGTGGACAAAAGCCAATCCCTCATCAGTCATGAGCCAGCGACAATGAGTCATCCTGTTTATCTTGGACTGGGGAGCAACAAAAACCCCGATTGGCATATCCAAAAGGCGATTGAAGCGCTTGGACAAATCTTTGGTGATGTGGTGATCTCACCGGTCTATCGCTCGGAAGCGGTGGGGTTTTCTGGAGATGATTTTCTCAATGCCGTGGTGTTGGTTTACACCAACCTCAGCGTCGCCGAGATCAAAGCCCATTTAACCGCCATTGAAGATCACAATGGTCGTGACCGCAGTCAGCCCAAATTCTCTGATCGTGTTTTGGACATCGATTTATTGCTGTATGACGACTGGGTGGGTGAATATGATGGCCTCGAACTCCCCCGCGATGAAATTACACAGTACGCACACGTGCTAAAACCATTGGCAGACCTCGCCCCCGAGATGATCCATCCAGGCAGCGAGCAGACCTATCAAACCCTGTGGGACAATTTCCAGGGTGATCGGAGCTTAAAGCCGCATGCCTTGAACCCTTAAACACTGCCATCACAAACCAAAGGCCAGACCATGCCACAAGACCCAGCACCTGCATTCGAACATCCAAAGCCTGACAACAGTGTCTTGCTGTTGGTGGATGTTCAAGGAAAATTGGCACGCTTAATGCATGAATCAAAAGCCATGATTGCTCAGCAAAAGCTGTTGATTGAGGCGTGTCAGGCTTTATCGGTCCCCATCGTTTGGGCTGAACAACTGCCAGAGAAATTGGGCGCCACAGTCGATGAACTACAGGCGGTGTTGCTCGGCCAGCACCCCATCATCAAATCAAGCTTCGGATGCTGCCAAAACCCCGAGTTGATGGCGGCGATAGAAGAGCATGCGCCCCGACATGTCATGCTGGCCGGCATTGAGACGCACGTATGTGTCTGGCAGACCGCTGCCGGCCTTTGCGCTCAGGGGTTTTCGGTGCACGCCATTGAGGATGCCATCTCATCTAGAACCTCGGACAACAAACAGGTGGGCTTGAGACGAATGCAACAGGCGGGCGTCAAAACCAGCTCTGTAGAAATGGTGCTGTTTGAATGGATGGGCAACGCCACCCATCCGCAGTTTAAGACCATCAGCGGTTTAATAAAAGCGGCTGGCGCTTAAGGTCACAACCATCACATGTTGAGCAAGCGTCCACCATCGACGGCCAAAATCTGGCCCGTAACGTAGGGCGCATCAAGCCCCAAAAATGCCACGGCTTTGGCAATATCAGATGGCTCCCCTTGTCTTGCCAATGGGATTTTGGCCAACATGGCCTGATGCTTCTCAGTGTCATTGATTTCAGATTCTGGCCACAGAATCGACCCAGGCGCCACACCATTGACCCGAACCTCCGGTGCCAAATCTTTGGCCATGGCCTTGGTCTGCATGATGAGGCCGGCTTTGGCCGAGACATAAGGAACATGGTCTTTCAATGGCACCATTGCATGAATGTCCACCAAGTTTATGATCGCTCCCCGATATTGACTTAAGATGGGCGCGCAGGCTTTTGAAACCACGAAGGGCCCTTGCAGATTTGAGATCATCAAATCCTCAAACTGCGCATGTGTGGTCTCATGCACCGGAGTCGGGTAAAAGCTTGATGCATTGTTCACCAACAAATCAATCCGACCAAAAGCCTCCAGTGCCTGATCTCGGACCAGATCGCCAACATTGGGGTCACCAAGATCGATGCCAATGGTATGTGCAGAGCCTGGTCGAACGTGATTGAGCGTCTCGGCCAATGTCACCGCATCTTCACTGGACGCTCGATAATGAATTAACACGTTCATACCGCGCTGGTGAAGGTGGCGAACAGTCTCGGCACCGATGCGACGGGCACCGCCTGTAACAATGGCGACGGGGCTTGAATCAGTCATAGCGTTTCACTCTTGTCTAAATCGATACAATGAGACCATGCAATCGGCATTGAATCTACCGACTCCACCGCCTGAATTGCAGGTGTTATCGCACACCCTCGGTGAGCGAATTGTGGACTGGATTGAAGACAACGGCCCAATGCCGTTTGATCAGTATATGCAGATGTGCCTTTATGAGCCAGGATTGGGCTATTACAGCAACGGGCTTCATAAGTTTGGCGCCAGCGGGGACTTTATCACCGCCCCCGAGCAAGGTGACCTGTTTGCCCAAGCACTTGCGCGGCAAATTGATCGGGCAAGTCCTGAGTGGGGGGATGACTGGGTGCTTCTGGAGCTGGGTGCAGGCTCAGGTGTTTTGGCCAAAGACATCCTGAGGCATCTCCAGCATTGCCCGATCCGATATGAGATTTTAGAGCCCAATGTGGCTTTGCGGTCAGTGCAAGCTCAAACCCTGAAAGACTCGCCCCATCAAGACCGTGTTAGTTGGATCGACCAACCACCCCAGGATGCCTTTCGGGGTTTAATTCTTGCCAATGAAGTCATTGATGCATTGCCAGTCAAGCGGTTCAAAGTGACTGCAAAAGGCATCAAAGAGCTGGCTGTTCACACCATCCAAGACGGCGACACCGCGCGGTTTGCCTGGACTGAGATCGCGCCTGCACCAAGATTGATACGCGCGATTGAAGCGCTTCAGGAGCGCATGACGAGTTCTCTGCCCTTGGGCTTTGAAAGCGAGCTGTGTGTCGATCTGCCGTCGTGGTTGGCTGAGATGACCCGTGCACTTGAGCATGGCATGGCATGGTTCATTGACTATGGGTATCCGACCCATGGGTACTATCACCCCCAGCGTGATCGGGGCACATTGGTTTGTCATTATCGGCATCGGGCCCATTTTGATCCCTTTATTTGGCCCGGGCTCACTGATCTTTCATGCTTTGTCGATTTTGGGCTATTGGAGTGGGCCGCCATGAATGCAGGCTTGGCACAGACGGGGTTGACCAGCCAAGCCGAGTTTGTTCTTGCCATGGATATCCATGAGGCCGTGGTCGCGCAAAAGGATGAGCGTCTTCGACTGAGTCAGCTTGCTGAGCTCAAACGCTTAACATTGCCCGGCGAAATGGGCGAGAAGTTCAAGCTCATGGCTTTGGCTCGCGGTGACCATCCGCCCCTTCATGGCTTTTGCGGTAGCATGCTCTCATGAAATCCAGTTTTGATTACATCATCGTTGGCGCGGGTTCTGCGGGGTGTGTCTTAGCCAACAGGCTTTCTGCCAATCCGGATATTGAGGTTTTGCTGATTGAGGCCGGTGGAAAAGACTGGAATCCTCTTATCCACATGCCCGCCGGGCTATCAAAACTCATCAACTTCAAGTCATTAAATTGGAATTACCACACCGAGCCACAGTCCGAACTCCATCAGCGGCGGTTGTACTGGCCACGCGGGCGCGTACTGGGAGGCTCAAGCTCAATCAATGCCATGTGTTTTTCCAGAGGCCACCCAAGCGATTATGACGACTGGGCAGCGCTGGGCAACAGCGGCTGGGGCTGGGCTGACGTGTTGTCCTATTTCAAGTCCTCGCAAGATCAAGCGCGGGGCGAGGACACACACCATGGCACTGGTGGACCACTCAGGGTGGAAGACCTTCGGTTTACCAATGCGCTGAGCCATGCCTTTGTGGAGGCGGCGTCGCAAGCAGGATACCCAAAGAACCCAGACTTTAATGGCGCAACCCAGGAGGGCGCGGGTTTTTATCAGGTCACTCAAAGAAACGGCCGCCGCTGCTCGACAGCATCAGCATACCTCAGTCCAATCAAAGCACGCCCCAACCTGACGGTGCTCACCCACGCGCTGACTCAAAAAGTAACGTTCAAAGGAGACCATGCCAGTGGGGTCATCGTTCAACAGCGTGGTCGAGTGCGCACTGTGAATGCAAAGCGCGAGGTGATCCTTGCCGCAGGCGCGATCAACTCACCGCAGCTTCTGATGCTCTCAGGCATTGGCCCAGCAGATATGCTTCAAGCGCATGGTATCGATCTCATGGCTGATCGGCCCCAGGTGGGACAGAACCTTCAGGACCATTTGGACATCTGCGTGCTGACCGAGTGTTCAAAACCGATCACCTATGATCAGCTCAATGAACTCAAGGTGGGGTTCAATTATTTCTTTCGACGGCAAGGGGAAGGGACATCGAATATTGCAGAGGCTGGGGCGTTTTTGATCAGCGGTCGTCATGCGGCTGATCGTCCCGACATTCAGATGCATTTTGTCCCCGCCTGGTTGGATGACCATGGCAGAAACCGCCTGCCTGGGTATGGCTATACAGTGCACGCCTGCCCGCTGCGGCCTAAAAGCCGTGGCCATCTCACGCTCCAGTCAGCCGAGCCGACTCACCCCATTGCCATTCAGCCCAATTACTTGAGCGATCCCCATGACTTGGAGTCCATGCTGGACTGCATTGAGCTGGCTCGATCGATACTCCATCAACCGGCATTTCGGCCTTATCGCTTACAAGAGTTGATGCCCGGTGATGATGTGAAAAACCGAGCGGGCTTAATTGACTACATTCGAAGAAAAGCTGAGACCATTTATCATCCGGTCGGCACCTGCAGGATGGGGCCTGACGCCGATGCCGTTGTGGATCCAAAGCTCAAAGTCAATGGGGTCAGCGGCCTTCGCGTCGTTGATGCCTCGATCATGCCCACACTGACCGGGGGCAATACCAACGCCCCCACAGTCATGATTGCCGAAAAAGCCTCAGACCTGATTCTATCTGAGACTACCTCTGTAACTCAGTTCGAAGAGCACTGAGTTTATGACGCAAGGTGTCCGGTAAGCCCTCCAGCGAGAGCGCCTCATCTAGACAGCCCACAGCAAAGGCCGAATCACCGGCGCGCTGAGCCATCTCAGCCATCTGCAGAGACACTGCAGGAGGCGGTGAGTGACGCTCGAGAAGCTGCTGTAGCGCCAAGACGGCCTGTTTAGACTCGTGACTGTCGAGCAAAAGCTCTGCCCTCCAAAGTCCCGCTCGAATTGAAATCGACTCACTGGATATCTTCACCAGGTCTTCAAATGTCTCCATCGCATGGGACAGCCTGCCATCGAGCGCATCGCACACCGCATCAAGATATCGCTTAAGGTGTGGAACCTCGTCTTCGTATTGATGCACTTGGTTCTGTAATTTCGCCAGTGCTTGCCGATCGGAAATTCGAAGATAAAGCTCAACCAGATGAAGCGCAGCCTCGACGTGTGGCCGTTCAGAAACAAGCGCTTCCCAAAGCTCACGGGCCAGATCGGGTTGATCAAGCTGAGCCAGGCTTATCGCTCGTGCATGCCGCGCCTGGGGCCTCTGTTTATCAGTCCCGCTCAAGCGATCCAGCGCCGTCAACGCTTGTCGATGGTGCTGACCCAATTGATAGGCTTTGGCCAACATCAGCAGGCCCTGTGCCGAATCAGGATCAAGGTCGGTGGCCTGAATGAGGTGATCCCTGGCGTGTTCCCAGTGGCCCTGAGACAGTTTGACGGCGCCCATGGCCAGGTGGGCTTCGGCCACACCGCCCTCCAGGGTGAGCGCCTGACCTGCGGATTCCAAAGCCCCTTGCACATCGCCTTGCTCCAGCAGCGCCAACGCCAAATCACAGTGAGCAGGAGAATACCTGTCATCAGCCTTCAGGGTCGTTTTCAAGTGATCAACGGCGTCATCGAGGCGACGCTGCCGCAACGCGATGCGTCCCAGCAGGTGACGACTGGGGGCGTGATTGGGCTCAAGTAAAACCACTTTGGCGAGCGCCTTTTCGGCCTGATCGAATGCGCCTTGAGCCATTAGAAGCCGCCCTTTGTGGAAGTGGGCCCGGGCATGGTCTGGATGGCTCAGACAGACACGCTCGAGACGTGCCAACGCTTGGTCGGGTTGCTGACGAGACTCCTCGCACAGAGCCAGCAAAGTGATCAAGTCAGGATGATTGGGTTCATCAGCCAACAAGGCCAAACAATCGCGTTCAGCGGTGAGGGCATCACCTTTGGCGAGTGACCGCTCAATCTGGTGTATCGATGACACGGTGTACCGCCCGATGAAATCGCACCAGTGCCAATGCACTGGCGCAGTAGAGACTATTGCTCGCTGTTTCGATCGGCCTCGGCCCGCGCCTCAGCCTCTGCCAAGATCTGCTGACACTCTTGGCTTAAGGAGGACCCCGCCAGCTGGCGTGCGCGGCAAGATGTCAACAGCCTTTCCTGTGCGGCCTCTTCTAGACGCTCAGCTTGCTCACGCTCCAATGCGATTTGCCGACGCTCGGTCTGATTGATTGCCTCGATGTATCCGCGCCAACTTGACGCTTGGGCCTCGGTATTGTCATATCGCTCAGCCTGCTCAAAAGCCTCAGCAGCCACCGCGCGCTGATCAACGTCACCTGGACCGGCCTGATTAAAGCGAGCATTGCCCAACAGCATCCAGGCTTCACCCATCATGCCCTCGTCCATGTCCCCTTTTTCAATCGCGTTTTCAAGCGCTGTCTCAGCCGCTTCGTTCTGCTCATCCGCCAACAACGATTGTCCCAGGCGGAATGACAGTTTCCCGGTATCGGCCAATTGAGCGGCCTCTCGAAGGACAGGAATGGCTTTTTTGTGCTCGCGTGCTTGACTCCAAAGCTGCGACAACAATTCTAAGTTCTCGACATTTTTCTCAATGTTGCCTTCCGCCATTTCACGCTCTAAAAGCTCCGCGCCACGGTGGGGATTGTTAAACCCGGAGTAAAACTGAGCCAAGATGACCTTATCATCTTCTTTGATCGGCAATCCCTCCAGATAGGCGGTCTCAAGGACAGCAAATGACTCCAAACGCATGTCTTGCTCAAGATAGATTGCCGACAGCTGCCGATAGTAAGGAAGCTCTTCTGGCCAGATCTCTACCATGGTCTCTAAGTGCTCTGTTCGCTCCTCAACGCGCCCCAGCTCAGACAAGGTGATGTTTTTTAAGTCATAGCTTCGCTTGTCAGGCTCGTCTGCCAACTCAATGGCTCGATTGATGTTGACAAGGGTGTTCTCAAAATCCTTGAGGTTGTAGTGAGATGCGGCCAGCATAAAGAAAGCGCTGTCATCGGGGTTTTCTTCCACCGCGAGCCAGTCTTCAAAAAACCGAATCGCCTCTTCATACTGCTCAGTGACAAAGTAAAGCTGAGCCAAATTAAAGCGCATCCGAACATTTTGTTCCTCTGGAAGCGCATTGAGGCGGATGACCTCAGCAAAGTCCGCGATGCCGGCCTCATAATTTTCCATATTGACATGCGCTGAGCCTCTGACTTGCAAAACCGAGGCGCGATCAAATGGGCGCATATTCTCACCACGACTCTCAATGATGTCGTTGAGTTGATCGAGGGCTTCAGCAAAGTTCTCTTCTTCAATTTCTTCGTAAGCATTCAACAGCTGTTTGGCCACTCTGGGTGACAGCGTGTTGCTCTGCGCCAGCACCGAGACACTGAAAAATGCCAACACGACAAATAAAGACACACGGAGAAGGCCGGTTGACTGGATGTCATCCAAAAATGAGACATTCTTTAGATTCGACAACATAGGCTTATTCCTCCATCCTAAAGTCAATGGCCGTCCTCACGCCGAATCGGGACTGGGCCACACCCTCAACGACACGGGGCTGATAGCGCCAGCGGGTGACCGCTCGCATCGCCGCTCGGTTAAAACAGGCGTTGGTGGTGCTCAGGACACGCGGCTCAACCACATTGCCCTCTGGCGTCACGTTAAATTCAACCACCACGGTCTCGACGTCGCCAGCTGAGCGAATGCATCGCTGTGGGTACTGCGGCGGGATTCGCACCAAAGGCTGCGCGTCTCGGTCGGGGTTGAACCCACTGCCAATATCTAAATCTGCAGCCATGTCGGGCAACGCACCCATTTCCACATTCATATTCGGTCGGAATGAAGGGTCACTGACCATCGGTGGTGGTGGCGGCGGCTGGTCCATGACAGGACGTTCTAAATCTTGTGCAGCCTGGTCTGAGGTGTCATCGAGCTGGCGGGTTACGTTGATCTGGACCGAGCGGTCCTCATCTAAAACAACGTCTTGTTGTTGACTGATCACCGTCGCCAACAGCAAAAAAATCAGCGAGGTGACAACGAATGCCCCCGGCAGACCTGTGACAATACGTGCGCTACCTGTAATCATGACTCAACCGTAGAAACCGCAACATCCTCTTGAACACCAGCATCGCGGATTTGCTGGAGCACTTTCACCAAATACTCAGAGTGAGCGTCGTTGTCGGCCTGGATCACCGCAGTGCCTCTCGGGTTTTCACGACGCAAACGCTCTACCGCCAACCGGACACCCTCCAGCCCAACTTCTTCTCGATTAACCCACACGCCATTCTCAGAATCAATGGCGACAAGAATGGAGACCAAACGTTGCTGTTCTGCCGTGGTCGCATCCGGTTTTTGGACCGTGACACCAGGCTCTTTAATGAAGGTCGCCGTGACGATAAAAAAGATGAGCATAATGAAAACGATGTCAAGCAAGGGGGTCACGTTGACATCAGTTTCCTCTGTTTGTACGGCTCTTTTGCGTTTAATCATGTTATCTCTTGTCTCAGTTGACGAGCCGCTGAGCACTCAGCGGCTGTGCAGTCATTCTTGCCCTTGAATGGTGACCGCCGGATCAACTCCGGCCAAGCGGCTTTGATCTAACACCAACACCGTGGTTTCGACCGCCGCATCCGGAGCAGCACTCAGCAACACCACCCCACGTGGGTTTTGTGCCTTGAACGCCTCGACAGTGGGCTTTACTGATCTTGGATCAATCAAACGACCACCGTCAACCGCAACGAAACCATCATTGCGTACAGCAAGCACAAGCGATGGGGGTGGCCGAGTAATCTCTTCAGGTGGATTTTCTTCAGGTGAAGCGATCGCGATGCCTTCCTCATCCAAAAAGGTCGCCGTCACAATGAAAAATATGAGCAGGATAAACACGATATCCAACAAAGGGGTGATGTTCACCTCGGCCGCCTCTTGCTCAGATGTGGTTAACCGGCCTTTGGATCCATAGCCAAGACCACCCTCCGCTTCAAGAGACTGCCCCAGACCTGTAATAATCTTGTCGTGTTTTCGGTCTAGATAGTTGATCGCAAAAACACCTGTCAATGAGACAGCCAAGCCGGTCATTGTAGGGATGGTCGCTCTGGAAATCCCAGACGCCATCAAGCGTGCATTCGACGAGCCAGTGTCGGTGATTACCTGAAACACCTCAATCATGCCAGTCACGGTCCCCAGAAGACCCAGCAACGGCGTGATCATGATCAAAGATCGAATGGCGGCCAAAAACCGCTCGTTCTCAATGCGTGCCTCTGAAATCAGCCGCTCGCGGTAGGCATGTGCTTCCCAGCTCTTGCGGTCTGATCGCTGAGCCCAGAGGTTTTGCTTATCTTGGATCAGCTTGCCAGCGACAAAGTTGAAGTACAGCACGCGCTCACTGATCAGCATCCACATCAAAAAGGTGCTTGCCAACAGCGCGACCACAACGGGCCCACCCATATTCAGGTAGCCCGATATGGTCTCCAACATGTTGAACGGGTTTAGCATCTCAAGCACGGTTGCTCCTTTATTCTCAGCGCAATCAAATGCGACTCAATCAGTTGGCTTTTTCGGCAGACTCTGCCACCAAGCTCACGGATTGTTCTTCGAGAATTTGAGAAACACGGCGTGAGGCACCCGAGGCAAAGGCATGCAACAACAGCAACGGAATCGCCGCCATCAAGCCTTGCACCGTGGTGACCAGTGCCTGCGAAATACCACCTGCCATCAGCTTCGGATCACCCGTGCCAAACAGCGTGATCGCTTGGAAAGTCACGATCATGCCAATCACGGTACCCAACAGGCCCATCAATGGCGCCACCGCTGCCAACACCTTCACGACATTTAAGCCCGCTTCCAGCTTGGGCAGCTCTTTCAGCACGGCATCATCCAAGCGCATTTGCAAGGTCTCAAGATCGGAGCCTTTGTTTTCGTTGTAGGCGATCATGACCCGGCCAAGTGGGTTGTCGGCTGAGGGAGTGGAAGACTTGCGTTGCGCAGAGACTTTCCGCTCAACGGCAATCAGCATCGCCCAGCGATAAAGCGCCAACAAGACACCGAAGGTCGCGACCACGATAATGGCATAACCAATGCCGCCACCCTGAGCCACGCGCTCACCGAATGTCGGTGTTTCAACCACCAAGCCCAGCAAAGTGCCCAAGGATGGATCGATCAGTCCTTCTACCACGCCCTGGCCATCGTGATTAAACACATCGCTGGCAGCACCAACGGCGCCACCCGACGGCTGACGGACCAAGTAGCGGAGCGTACCGTCCCGTGGAATCAAGAATCCGTCATCGGTGAATGCGGAAAATGAGCCAATTCGAACCACCGTCTCGGCATCAGAGCGATTGTCACCCGTGATCACAGGCGCGTCATATCGGACGACTTTGCCCTGCTCACCAGCCTCTTGCAGCATGGTGTACCACAAAGCCTCAAGCTCTTCGATCGTGGGCAGAGACGACGCTCTGGCCATGCGCGTCAGAACTTCACCACGATTGGGGAACTGCGTTGAGATCAATGAATCGTTCAGCTGTTCGTTCAAATCAGCAGCAGCAGCGCGAGCCACACCGAACAACTCGCCAAACTCACCTTGACGTTCAGCCAGCTGCGCTCGGAGTTCTTCGAGCTCGCGATCAAGCTCGTTTCGAAGGGCCTCTAAACGACTTGCCTCAGCCTCAGCATCGGCAACTTCGCGTTCGATCCGATTGAGCTCGGCCTCTTGGTTCGTCTCCTCCCGACGGAAGCGCGCCTCACGCTGGCGGTTCGCCTCCGAGACAGCACGACGCTCAGCCCGAACAGCATCCAAGACCTCTTGAATTGTCCTGGCAGCGGGTTCAGTGGCTTGTGCACCTTGGTTCTCAGAAGCTTGGGGCTCGTCCTGCGCCACAGCGGGAGAACCAAATGCCAGCAGGCCTGCAAGCGCCAATAACGCGCTCATTGAAATATTTTTCAAGTGTTGCATTGAAGCAATCCTTTCGTCTTTTTTATTCACTGGATTCATCTCGGGCCTCCTCAGTTGGCTGAACCGTCGGCCGGGGCGCCAACTGGGATGTACATCAGCTCAGGCGGAATCTGCTCACGAGCCACCCGGGATCCACGCTTGATCGCTGGCAAGAAGGACTTATCCAAGTCCATCCAGCTGCGCTCATCGACATTGAAGTATTTCAAGACCTCATCGTCATCTGTCTTGAACACCAAAGCCACGCGACCAATCCGCAAGAATTCGACGTTTTCATATGAACGTCCATCCACGTCAATGCTGCCGCGATAGGACTCAATTGTTCGACCATATTCGTTCTCGATTTGATAAGCCTCAACAATCAAGCGATATCGCTGTGCTGGAGATCGCTCTGGGTCATCCATGATGTCTTTAAGCCGTTCCACGCGATCCCGACGTTCTTCAATGAGGAAGGGGACATCAGCCTCAACCAAGTCTTCCAAACCCGCCACCATGTCTTCCATCAGTGGCTGCACGGCACGCTGCAGGCTGGCAATGTTGTTGATGTCTTCTCGCAAAGAAGCCATCTCGCGTCGCTGAGCTTCCACTTGACGTCGCTGTGAAGCGTTATAGCGGTTGAGCTGCTCAAGCTGTTTTAAATTCGCACGATAATCATTCAAGAGGGATTGAATGCGGGCATCAACCTGGTCAATTTCCTCTTGCGACTCGGCTGTGTCATTGACTGCCGCAGCTGATGTTTCAATGATGGGCTCAACTTCTTGTGCGAGAGCTGACCACGAAAAAAACAATGCGGCCATCGTAGCGAGGAGTCTGCTTGGGCTTGCGATGTTGTGTAATTTCATAAATTTACTCATACCAGTCACTGTCTATCCAACGCATTGTCGGATGAACGTTGGGTGGATTGTCGTATGTTTGCAAAATCTGCCTGAATTGAGGCCTCGAAAGTTCTCAAGGAAGTTATTCTAAGCACATCCCAAAGAATAACGCAACACAACGGCGGGAATTGACCCGAATTCCCCCAAAATGCCCGCTGATCGCTCACTGCGTCAGACTGACATCTTGTAATCGCCCATTAAATGATCGAATTGAGACCGGTTCAGCTGGTCATTGACCGTTGGCAGTCATGAGGCCGCCTGAATTGATTGGTTGCAAATGCAATGGATTGACGGGGTTGTCATCGCATGCTTGCGCATAAAAAAAGCCGCAGACCCAAGGCCTGCGGCTTTTATTTACGACAATGTGTCTTTAAATATTACAGACGATATGTTGCACCCAAGAAGATGTAACGGCCTGTATCAAAGACTGTCGGGTAGGTGTTGCCGTTACCCAACGGAGGACCTGATGAAGTGATCACCGGTGTTCTCTCGCCCAAGATGTTGTTGATGCCTGCTTTGAAGCTCAACGTATCAGAGAAGCGATAGTCCGCTGAGATATCGAAGTATTGGACAGTGCCAATATCACGATCAATCTCAGGCTGAACATCGGAGCCCGCATCGTTATCCGTGGCTGAGTAATAACGCCATGCAGCAGTGAAGCGAACATCCCATGGCGTATCCCAATTCACCAAACCGCGGTGACGGTACTCAGAGTTGGGCGCGCCGCAACCGCCAGCGAACTTACCGGCACACTCAATCGGATCAGCGCCCGGGAATGGCGTTGTTGCGAGCGAGTCCAAGTAAGTGGCAGCGTAGTCCACACGAACCGAACCGTAGCTTCCAACATCAAAATCATATGTGGCCTGGGCATCAATACCTTTGGTTGCCAACGTGGCCAAGTTGATGTTGGTTGATTGGAAGCCAACGCCCGGTGTACCCGCGATCAATGAACCCGCGCTGTCGCGCACGATGAGGTCACAGAACGCTGCATCACCTGAAGCCAAGCAGTTTTGCAAGGTGGTGTTGGCCGGAATACCTGCAGCCACTGCGTCTTCTACTTCGATGTCGAAGTAGTCGATTGAGAAGCTCAAGTTGTCAGTCGGCGTGAAGATCGCACCATACGTGTAGGTATCAGACACCTCAGGATCGAGGAGCGGGTTACCCCCCGTGATGGACTGTGTTTGACCCGAGATCACATCAGGCACACGACCATACTGAGCCGCAGTCACACCAGTGTTGGCACAGGCAGCCGCGCTCGCTGCAGGGTTTGGACCAGCACATGGATCAAAGAACCCATTGGTCCCTGCAGTCAAGTTAGGCAAGTTTGTGCCCTGCGGAGTGAACAGCTCAATGACGTTTGGTGCACGCACCGCACGCTGATACTGAGCACGCAACCGCAGCGACTGGTTGGGGCTGTAGTTCAAGAACACGTGGTAGGTATCGGTATCGAACTCGTTGGTGGCGCCAGCGCCATCCACTGAGTAGTCTGAGTAACGATAAGCACCACCGATGCTCAAGTTTTCAATGCCGGCCCGGCCAGTCACCAACGGCAGCTGCGCCTCGGCATAGAACTCTTCTGCCTCAATCGAGCCTGAGACCGGCAGCGACGGACCGCCCACACCAGTGAAACCACCGTCGGGACGCTGTGAAGTTTCGTCTGGCTGGTTGTTCAGCTCGTCTTTGCGGTACTCAACACCCACCAATGCGCCCAAGCCTGAGTCTGCATAGGGCGAGGCCACGCCAAATCGACCAAAGTCGGTCTGGACGTTACCACCAAAGATGGTTTGCTTGGTGCCACCCAAAATCACGCCTACACCGGTGACATAGTCAACGGCTTCTTGCGTGACGGCGGTTTCGCCATTGGCGCCACGCTGGAAGATGTTAAACGGCACACAGCCTTGGTTGCCGGAGCGACACACAGGGTTTCCATTTTCGTCGGCCACAATGTAGAACGCATCCTGAACCCGCTCGATGGAGAGGTCATTCAAGCTTGTGTCAGAGTTGGTGACTTCTGAAAACTGGCCAAAGACCTCGAAGTCGTACTCATCCGCAAATGTGCCGCGCAAGCCAGCGACCGCACGCCACGTGGTGATGTCGATTTTGCTGACCCGAGGATCGCCTTCCACCATGCGGTGTGACGCAAAGATCCCATCGACTTCTTCTGGCAAGCTGCCATCAGCGAGGGGTTGATCACAACCAAAGACAGAGAACAGGTCGTTCTCGCCCGGCTGGCCGGTGAGCAGTGGGTTATCACAGTTCATGGACCAGCCAGTACCGAAAGATGCAGACTCTGCGATCTGAGCGTCGGACTGGTTATTCAAAAAGCCAAGGTCTGCAAAAGCTTCAATGTTATCGGTCAGTTCATACTTGCCTTTGGTGTAGAACTGGTAACGCTTGGCTGGACGCTGGAAGTAGTTGTTTGGTCCAAAGTTATAAGTCTCAGCAGGACCACCAGCGAAAGGTGTCAACTCGCCAGTGGGCTGTTGGAATACGTCATTGACGTCCCANTCCCCGGCAAAGTTGGCAAAACGACGGAAGTTAGATGAGCCCACGCAACCCACGCCACCAAACGAGTTGGGACCGCNGGATGCGCCCATGGCACAGCCACTGAAGTCCCGATCGACCTGGCGAATCGCGTGCATGTCTTCGTAGTTAAAGAACATGGTCACGTTGCCTCGGCCGTCGGCGGTGTTGGCGCCCATGGTCAAATTGACGCGCATTTCTTCCCCATCTGTCGTTGAACCCGGCACAGGCTGCTCTGCCGCTGTCAAGACATTTTGGAAGAACTTACGATCGTTGTCGGCATAGTTAAAGCTGTACTGGACGTCCAGCTCGAAGCCTTCAAAATCATCTTTCAAAATGAAGTTGGCCACACCACCGATCGCATCCGAACCATAAACGGCCGACGCACCACCGGTGACGATCTCAATCCGCTCGATGAGCTGTGCTGGCACGTTGTCCAAGTTCACCGACGAAGTTGATGATGAGCCAAACGGCAAACGACGGCCATCGATCAAGGTCAATGTACGAATTGCACCCAAACCGCGAAGGTTCAAGTTTGATGTACCGCTGGCGCCGTTTGAGACCTCAGAGGCCTGGCCCGCGAAAACTTGAGGCAATTGGTTGGTAAGGTCCTCAATACGCGAAGTACCCCGCGCGCTGATTTCCTCAGCACCGACTGTCAACACCGGGTTGGGCGCGACAATATTGTCGTTCGTGTTCAATCGCGAACCAGTGACCTGGATGCGATCGCCGACTTCTTCACTTTGCTCGTCTTCTTCAGCGTCCTGAGACCACACTGGCGCAACTGTAAATGCCAGAGAGGCCACAAGGCCGACTTGAAGAGAGTAGCGAATAGCGTCTGCAAGTGAATTCTGCTTATGCTTCATCAGACTCTCCAAATTGTTGAACATTAATTTCTATTTCTTGCACTCGATACATGTATCGACAGCTTGTGTCGGAGTCGCCAGGTGGACGCGCAAAGTTGCCCGAAGGCATCACTTTTGCGCGATAAACCCTTGACTCAATTGCATCCTAGCACTGTATTTTGGGAAATAAAAGGGGTTTGTTAAAAATCGGTAAACAAAATTTGAAGTCTTGATTAAGACCTAATACATTGTTTTATATGGATTTTCTTAAAACCGGTCGATTTTGGGACAAAATCGACCCGTCAGCCGACCGCCGATTTGATCGCTTCAAGCCGTTTTAGAAGCGCCTCGGGGACGCGCGACCCATATTCAGACAAAAAGCCCTCAATGGCCATCAGCTCCTCGCGCCAACCCGCTGCATCAATGTCAAGGAGCTTTGACATGTCAGGCCGCACCGCCAAGTCATCCAAGGCGATGGCGTGTTCGCTTGGCAGCCGGCCCACCGGCGTCTCCACGGCCTCGGCTTGATTCTGGCAACGCGCCACGATCCACTCAAGCACCCGAAGATTGTCGCCAAACCCTGGCCAAATGAACCGGCCGTCCTCGTCCCGACGGAACCAATTGACCTGAAAGATTTTGGGCGGCTGGGAAAGCCCTGCACCAATGTTTAACCAATGTTGCCAATAATCGGCAAAGTGGTAACCACAAAAGGGTTTCATGGCCATCGGGTCTCGGCGAATCACCCCCACGGCCCCGGTCGCCGCGGCGGTCGTCTCTGAGGCCATGGTTGCGCCCACCAACACGCCGTGCACCCAGTCTTGTGCCTCCAACACCAACGGGGTCAGATGCGCCCGGCGCCCCCCAAAAATGATCGCATCAATGGGCACCCCCTGAGGATTGTCGGCTTGCTCGGAGTAACTCGGACAGCGCCGCATCGACACCGTGAACCGGCTGTTGGGGTGCGCCGCGGGGCCATTCGCCGGATCGAACTGACGCCCCTGCCAATCGGTCTGGGGTGAACGCTCATCCAAACCCTCCCACCACGGCTGATCATCGTCGGTCACCGCCACATTCGTAAAAATGGCGTCGCGGTCGAGCATCGCCAGTGCATTGGGATTGGTGCTGGCCCCTGTCCCCGGCGCAACGCCAAAGAAACCGGCTTCTGGATTGATGGCATAGAGACGGCCATCGGCCCCTGGATGCAGCCAGCAGATGTCATCGCCCACGGTCCAGACCTTCCAGCCTTTGGCCCGATAAGCTTCAGGTGGAATCAACATGGCCAGGTTGGTTTTCCCGCAGGCAGAGGGGAACGCCGCGGCCACATAGCTGACCTCGCCTTGAGGGTTCTCAATGCCAACGATCAACATGTGTTCGGCCAGCCAGCCCTCTTGACGAGCTTGGTAACTCGCAATCCGAAGCGCATGGCATTTCTTGCCCAAAAGCGCGTTCCCACCGTAGCCCGAACCAAAACTCATGATCGTCAAGGTTTCAGGAAAATGCATGATGTAACGGCGATCAGGATCGAGCTCGCCGGTGGAGTGCAACCCTTTAACAAAGTGTCCCTCTTGTTCAATTCGCGCCAGGGCGTCTTTGCCCATCCGCGTCATCAAGCGCATGTTCGCCACCACGTAAGGGCTGTCGGTGAGTTCGACCCCCAACCGCGCCATCGGGGAGTCGATGGGGCCCATGCAATATGGGACCACATATAAAGTCCGCCCCCGCATGGCGCCCTCGAA
>PR_CR_10_Liq_1_inCRDRAFT_1000001_pt1 | contig 167091 bp, 142 predicted proteins | sample PRCRCaboRojoPR_3_FD_10241 | JGI IMG/M metagenome (IMG submission 10241) | reverse complement strand
AAGCCAATGTTGAGATTTATGGCTTGTGGGTGATGGGAGCAATGCTTCACTTTTTGTTAGTTCTGCACATATATTGGTTTTGTCTTTTGATTAAAATGGGTGTAAAGTTCATCAAAAAGGGAAGACCTCAAGACACCCAGCACGACTTAGGAAGTTAATTAATTAAACTTATCCACTATCCAAACTTTCGACCGATCATAAGCCACTGCTAAAACTTTGCCCCTCCACAGCGCTACTCCCGTTAGTAAAGTATTTGCAATCTCGTTGCAAGACACAATCCCTAAGTTCCCTTGACTCAGACTCCACAAGTTCAAACAACAGTCTTCCGAGCAACTTACAAACCCACACTTACTTGGATAACTGCATAACCCAGTGACCCACCTTGAGTGACCCCAAACTGTGTACTCCAAGCAACTACTTCGTAAGTTGTAAACGTTTATCTGGCCATTGCCGAAACTCACAGCGGAATACTCGTTGAAAATAGTAGCTGAAGTAGCAGGAGTGCTACAGGGGCTAAAGGAACTTATTAAACTTTGTGAAGCAATGTCCCACAGAACTACTACTCCACTTTCGTCTCCAGAAACTGCAAAGTTGTCCAAGCATGCAAGTGCACTAATAGCATCTGAGTGCCCTGTTGAACTGTATACTCTTTCCAAAGTGTTGGTTCTTTCTTCAACTCTAGTTACTTCTAGGGACCCTTTAGCTGTTCCGAACAAAAACAACTCTTGTGTTTCACTTACCGCACTTGTCAAAAAGCCACTGTTTTGGCTTAGTCCTAAGTTTTCGCAATTGGTAAAGGCTATTATCTTCCTCCCGTCTTCAGTCCAAAGTTGGATGCTTCCTGTAGTTCCTAGAACAAGGTACCACTTGCTTTTTAGGTTTAAGTAGTTTATGTGTAGAACTTCTTCTTTTCCTTTGTATTTGCAAGACTCAAACCGCTGATTTTCAGGAGTGTCAATTGCTCTTAGGTCCATCAGTTCAACTTGTGATTCTGTAGTGGTAATGTAAGCTAGGTACTTGTTTGACACTGCAAGGTTGTTATGGACTAATGAAGGGGTATTTGACAGTCTTACACGCGATTCCATTTATCAAGTTAAACTACGAATTCTAAGTTGAGCTAGGTCTCTTTGATGTTCAGCTGAGCGGAGTTGCTCCTTCAGTTCCCTTATTTGCAGCATGTAGGACTTTTTGGAAGTTTCAAAGGCTTCCTGGAGTTTGTTGATTTTCTTTTCGTAAGCCTGTCGCATCATTGATAGTTCGTGCTTCATAACATTTTCAAAAGTGTCTTCGTCGTCACTCCCTACACCCATTAGTTCGTTTTGGAGTCGCTCAATAATGGAATCTTTGTCCTTAAGGTCTTGGATAAGGTCTTGGATTTCCCAAGTGAGTTTGTCCACCTTAAGGTTTGAGTCTTCGTGTTTTTGTTTTAGGTCTTCTAACTGGTTTCTTAGGTCAGAAATTTCTTTGTTAAGGAACTCTTCAACTTGTTGGGATTCTTTTTGTTTGGAATTTTGTGTTTTGGCTTTTTCGAGTTCTTTAGTTACACTTAAATAGTTGTTTTTTAGAGTTTGGATTTGGTTGTTTAGTTGTTCTTTTTCTGTTTGTAGTGACTCACACTTCTTTTGGTTGGTTTGCTGAGAGTCCTTGAGTATTAGTTGTTCAGACTCAAAGCCTTCTATTCTTTCATTCAGGAAAGCAATACTTTCGTTGAGTTTTTTAAGTGCTTCTTGAGACGCTAGTATTTCTTGGTCTTTAGCTGTGAGTTGTTTGTGCAGGCTTATGTTAGTGTCTTTTAAAGTTTTAAGTTGACTTCTGATTTTTTCTGAATCTTCTTTTTGAAGAGTTTTTTGTAGTTCTTCAACTTGAGCTTTTAAAAAGGAATTTTGTTGTTTTTCTTGTTGGAGACTGTTTGCTAAGTTGGAGTTTTGTTGCCTAAGCTCAGAGTTTTCGTTTAGGGTGGTTTTGAGTTCTGAGTCTTTGGCTTCGTTTGCTTCAACTAAGTTGTTGACTCTTTTAAGCAAGTTGGAGTTTTCAGTTTCTTTTTTGTTTAGTTCTGCTTTAAGGCTTTTCAAGTCTTCTTGCGAGTCAACAACTGATTTATTGGTTTGTTGGATGTAGTTATTTAGTTGGTCCTTTTGAGACTTAACTTCACTTGAAAGTTGATTGATTTGTTTATTTTTGGCATTTAAGTCTTCGTTAAGTTTAGAAATAACTAGTTCTTTTTGCTGGATGGAGTTGTTTAGTTGGTCTTTTTGGGACTTAAGTTCACTTGAGAGTTTGGCAATTTGGGTGTTTTTGGAGTCTAAGTTGCTGTGGAGCTGAGAAATGGTTTCTTGGAAGAGTTTTAGTTTCTTTTCAGAGTCCAAAACAATCTCTTTGCTTTTTTGGTACTCTTCTCTTTTAGACTCTAGAGCACTTAGTTGTTTTTCTTTCACACTTAAAGTAGCTTTTAGTTTGTGCAAACTCTCCTCTAGAGTTTTGATTTGGGAGTTTTCTTGGGTTTCTAGCTTGCCTTCTTGTAACAAGTCGCACACTTGAATTAAGTAGTTCAGTGTTCCTTCTTGTATGTTTTCTTTGATGTCTCTTCTGTACAAAACCACTACTAGTATTTCTCCAACCTTCTTGTTGAATATTTCTAGAAACTTAGCTTTGAGCACTACTAGTCTAAGTGCTGTTTCAAGCTGCACCCCACTGTATTCAGATCCCAAACTCGAACTAATTAAATGGTAAAGTGGTTCTGTAAGTACTGAGTTTCTGTGCTGTTGCAGCGACACTGAAGTTTCTCCACTCAAGGAACTTAGTTTCCTTGCAAGTGGAGTCATTGACCTCCGCGAAGTGAGTTTTCCTTGGTAAACTCCTAGTTCCTGACTTGTTATTTTGCTTTTGGAGTTTTGAATGTAGTTTTGAAGCGAAAGAATCTCAGTTTCTAAAGAGTTGAAAGCCTTTGAAAGGTCTTGCAAACGACTGCCTTTACTACAGGGACGCTTTGGGTCAGCTGGGGGGATTGGACTTAGTCCATGTCTAGATAAACTACTCATTTACTATTTAATTAGAGGATTACCTATCTAGTAAAGGCGCATTAAGATCCCTTTCGTACTCTTCTTGTAAAAATGTATACCTAAACTCTTCTCTGCTGCTGTACATTCCGTTGGTTTGTTTTCTCTGTGGAACAACGTTGCAGCACATTTCAGTGATGTTTCTAAAAACACTGCCTCTTTCAACGAGGGTGTCCGAGTCTGACCTTTCGATTCTAGCCAAGTTGCGGGTGCTTCTAGTGTACCTTTCGTTAGTGGTGGTGTTACTTAGTATGTTTTTAGTTTGCACATAAACCAAAACACTCAAAGGGCCTAAAAACCCAAAGCATACCAAAATCCAAAAAGCCGAAACAAAGGAAGAAACCTTTTCAGGCACATTAAACAAAGGAGAAAACTCCCAGTAGAAAAAAGCTTGCACCTCAAGCATTGCAGTGGAAATCATGAGTCCAAAGGTAATCCACAAGAACACGTAAAAAAGGCCTAAGTTTTTACCTCCCACACAACAGTTAATCCAGGGACAGTGATGGTCTAGTTTCTCCACACACCTTTCGCAGATTTGGCAGTGTCGCGACCTAGGGGGTCTTAGAATTACGCATTCAGCACACACCACGTAAACTTCGTTGTTTTTGCAAAGACTTTTAAGTGAGTCGTCTTGCGACTTGCGCAGGTAGCCAGGGTCTTTATTTGTAATAGCTACTAAAAACAAGAACTCCAATCCTGAAAGTACTAAGTACCAAGCCTTTACTCCAAATACAAAAAAAACGTTTGAAAATAACCCAGCAATTAACAAAGACACAAATAAATAAAGCAAGGCCCTTTTGTTTTTATTTGGCCTTTGAGGAGGCTTAATTCCGCAAAAAGCAAGGAAGTCAGGCTTTTCCAGAAGTTTTTTAACTGAGTCAAAGTTGTTGTCTGTAGCAATGTTCATAGGAGTTATTCCTCTGTGGTCTGAAACGTTGGGCTTTGCTCCTTTCAAAAGGAGCTTCCTAACTACTCTTTGGTTGCCTGAAATTGAAGCTAAATGCAAAGGTGTCATTCCTTGGTAGTCAGGCTGGTTGGGATCTGAACCCCAAGAAAGCAGCACCAGCACTGAAATCTCACATCCCAAGTAAGCTCCCCAGTGCAGAGGAGTGCCTCCTTTACTGTCTAAGGCATAGGGGTCAAAGCCTTTTTCTTTGAAGAAAGAAAGCATCAAGATCTGGTCTCCCTGGGCTGCAATATGCATCACACCTAAACCCTGGAAGTTCACAGCTTTAGGATCAGCTCCTGCTTTTAGGTACATCTTGACGAGTTTCTAAGTAGTCCTTACCAAATTCCCTTTAAAAACTGCAAAGTGCAAGCAGGTAAATCCTTCGTCGTTGGTTAAACTAACCCAGTACTTTAAAATGTTTTCAGTGTGTTGGGGGTAGTTCTCGCGTACATACCTAAATAGAAACTGAGCTATGCTAGTTGAGTTGTTGATAGAAGCAATGTGCAGGGCTGAGTAACCGCGAGAATCCTTGCAAGAAAAGGGGTCGAGTTGATGTGTCCTAAGGAACTTGTAGAGGTCCAGCAAGCTTCCTTTGTAGATTTGGGATATGAATAGGGACTCCTTTTCTTTCTGGTTAGATATCATTACAACTTTCTGTTTGGAATGGTGCCTTATAATGAACAGCATACTCAGAATAGTTCTAGAGGCGGGCTTTGTTATTTTAATTATGACTCTCCTCACTCTGTTTCTCATTAGGAAACAGAACTTCAGGTGGAAGTACCTGAGAAGGGACTTTAGACAAGGAAGGGACCCTGGCTTTGCCGTGTTGTAGTGTACTTTTGTAATCCTTATAAAAGAAAAATGGAATTTTCTGAACTAGAAGTTCATTTGATCTTTGTTGCTGTTTTAGTGGTGTTGTTTGGGCTTGTGTTTACTATTAACTTCCTACACAGAAAACAAGTGAAAAGTGAGGTTCTTACTTTCCTAGAGCCTGGCTATGAACTACTTTCGTAATTTCAAGTAACTTTGAATAACTTTAAGTAATCTTTATTAAGTTTAGCACCTTTTTAGAAGTAATTATGATATAGTTTCGAATAGTAACCGTTCTTATAAATGGAAAACAGCGTTTGCACAGGCGACCTTATAACTTTTTACATCGAAGGAAAAGGGTACCTAGGAATGGGCCCCGTTGAGTCTAGTTCTCCCCAAAGTAACTTTGCTCCGAAAATGATCAACAAGCCAGACAGGATGACTTTTCCCAGCAATTTTGCTACACTATGTGTGTTTGAAATTCTTCTAGTTTACGACCACAAAACTAAGGGTTCAAATCGTAATTTTTAGTTAGTTTCTTACGGTGAAGCAATAGCACTCAAGCACAAAGCCTCTGGAAGGTTTTTAGGACTGTCGGACATCACCAGCAGTTCTGCTTCTGACAAGTTCATTTGTTGTCTTTACGAGAACTTTAACAAAAACTGCCACTTAAGCATTACTCCGCGCTTTAAAATGAGAAGTGAAGGAGAGCAAATCTACTACCAAGACAAAATCATCATTTCGGACAAATCAGCCGAAGAAAACTACATTGGGTATTCTGTTAAGGACTATTCCATAGTTTCTGAAAACAATTTAGGCGACGGCTGGAAGATTGAATGCTTCACAAAGTATGACTCTTCTCAGAAACACTTGCTCAAAGGAGGGGACTTTGTAAGGCTTTTCCACAAAGAAATCGAGGGATTCATGGTAGCTCGGGAAAACGACTTGCACATAAGAAGTGGAAGGAACTCTTTAGCAAGGGTTCTGCAGTTTATGTATGAAGAAATGCAGCCTTTGGTGGGGGTAAGGATAACTTCTTCGTTTAAAGAGAAAAATGAAACTAACTCAGTCCTTTCTGTGTGGCAGATAGAAAACCAAGAACTTAACTCGGGAGAACCTATCGAGTGGGAAGAACCTTTCAGACTGAAACACTTAGTGTACAACTCTTATTTAAGAGTGACTTACTCCCAGTCTTTTTTGGACAAAAACAACCTAATGTACACCCAAGCTGGCGAACTCGTTACAAAGGACGGAAGTCCCATGTCAGACCTCAACTTTGAAGTAGAGAACGGAAAGGGATTTATTGATTTTCTGAACGCAAAGGCAAGAGGAGTAGTAGACGAAGACAACTACACTTTGAGTTTCACTAAAAACTACCAAGACCCCAATACCCTTTTCGAAGGAGTGTCTATTGCTGGACAGCAAGTGTCCGACTATGTTCCTGTGAATGGCTTGATAAGAATCAGACACAAAGAAACCAATGCTATACTTAAGTCAGAGGAGTCAAGCGCCTTTAAACTTCCTTCCGCCCAGAAAAATAGTTCCTCTTACATGTACTGGTTTGGGGAAATCCAAAACCCTGAAAGCTTAGAAGAAGACAAAAAAGACGATTCAGACAAATCCAGCCACACTGGCTCAGGCACAGGCTCAATTGCAGGTTCTATCACCTCACAAGGAACTTACCGGTCTTTGGGTACCTTAGCCGAAAAAGAACTTAAAGAAAAGGACAAGTTCAAGAAACTCCAGTTAAGTAAGCAAGGAGCAGACCAGCACGTGTTTCTTGTAAGGCATTGCTCAAACATTACCTACGACTACTTCCTGTATGCTTCAAGCATGGTTAAAGAAGTAAAGGACTTTTTACAAGAACTCAAAGAAAAGAGCCAGAACGGAATCATTATGGGGAGTTCCAAAGAAGAAAAAGAAAAAATAAAGGATATTATTGAAGTGCTGGAACTGCTCAACGGGTTTTTGAAAGGCAGCATAAGTTGGAGTCAGCACGACGAAAACAACACTGGAACCAAAAACTGGAAAAACAAAGCTGTGGAAGAAAATAAAAAGAAAAAGGACAAACTTGCCACTCGCCCAATAAAGAGAAGACAGAAGGTTTTAAAAGAACTTTTTTTACTGGAAACTTTACTAGGGATCATTGAGTTCTTCTGGAACTCCTCTGTTTTTGGGAAGAACATCAACGAAGAGTCTTTAAACAGTGCAAACAAGTACCCCTGGCTACTCTGCAAAAAATGTCACTTCCTCGTTAGAGAAGTAGTTACAGGCAACAAAAGTAACGTTTCAGTACTTATTGAGCTAGGCTCAGTGGATATGATGCTTCAGCAAATTTCTACTGGGTGGAATCCTTGTGTTTCGGAAATCTTTGTAGCTGCAAGTGGTGGCAGTGTTGGGTCTCAAGGCTTGACTAAGCACGACCTTAAGCAAATCGTAGATCAAATCCACGAAGGACTTTTACAACGCGAGTATCCGCACAAAATAATTGACTTTTTAGCTTCAATTTGTGCACCTGCAGGTAAAGGAGACTACTTGATTCAAAAGTGGGTGCTTGAGTTGCTTGTAGGTGGGCAGATTGGACCTCAAGTGATTCCTTCAAGCATGATTTTCCACACTAAAGTGGACTCAAACAAAGAAAACCCTGAAGAAACTCGTGTTTTGATTCTGCTTGACAACGAAGGTTTCATCAGGCCTCCTTACATTGGTTCTAAAAGAGAAAAAGAGATTAAAAAAGAGGACTACAAAGACGAGTTCTACAATGAAGAAATGTACAAAGAGATCGAAAGAAAGTGGATTCCTTTAGATGAGTTTTTGCCTGACAACTTAGGCATCTATAAGGCCCTTGGAGGTGAGGTGTCCTACGAGTTCAGTGAACTTCCAGAAAAGAAAAACGGACACCAGGTTGAGTTAAGGGACAAACAAGTTTTGTACTACAGAAGTATCCTTAACCTTTACAGAGCTCTCTGCACTTCCCAGAACTCAAAATGCCAAAGGATCATTTCAGGACTTGTCCCAGTAGACCACATTCTGGCAGTGCTGAACTCCAGAGAAATCTCTGATTCAGACAAGCAGCTTTACCTAGAACTTTTNAACGAACTTTATGCNAACTCAAGTCCTTTAGGGCTTTTGCCTAAGTCTTGTTTGCCAAGCATACTTATTTGGAAGGGTTCCCAGGACTTACTTAAAGGAGAAGCTGAAAAAGAAGTAAATCAGAGGATCTTTTCAGAGAACTGTCAACCTTACATAACTACTATGATTGGGGACTGGGTTACCAACTGGGAAACTGAAAAAGAAGCTGAGATAGAAGCAATTTCCACAATAGAAAGTGTTCTTGAAACCGAAACACTTAGCATCGAAGAATACATTTTCAAACAAAGACTTGGGCTTTACAATTACATGATAAACACCTTTGTTGGAATTCTGAAAACTTGTACTAAAGAAGGCAGTAACTTAGCTACTCATGTGTTCAAAAGCAACCCACAGCAGCATGAAAGCAAATGGCGTAACGAAATTGGGTACTGGTTGTCCTTTATAAAAGTTTTTAAAACTTTACTACTTAGGAACTTTTTTGACGACGAATACAACATGGACATACAAGGAATTAACGAATTTCGAGAAAGAAAAGAAAAAATTCCAACTTGCAGTGAATACGAAGAACTACTGGCACCAGGAGACTCAGGAATCCAGTTTTGGGGACTTGTAGCTATAGACCCTTTGCTTGAAAGTGACGACTTAGCCTGCATCAGCAACATCATTACTAACATACTAATTCAGACCTCACCTAGAAAGCACTACAAGTACATTCCAAACCCCACAGTAGACCAGTACAACAAGGTCTTTTTGAACCTCGAAGAAGGAAACATAGGCCACTTGCTATGTGACATGAAAACTGAACTACTTAAAGTGCTGAATATTGTTTACGAACTGAGACAAACAGAAAGGGTGTTTTGTTTGTGGGACGAGTACTTCAAAAAACTCTACTCAAGAAGGTTCAAGAACTTCGACTACATGAAGTTGCAAATTGAAAGTTCCAAACAAGAGATTTACAAGGTGGACGAAAAAGCACTTCAGTACATGCAACAAGGATTCAGTTCCTACATGGAAAAAAACGTTGCAAAGAAGTTCCAAGTAGTTCCGAGTGAGTCAAATTCCTTTGCAATGAAAAGTTACTTCAAAGAAATGCTGAGATCATTCAAAGAACTCTGCAGACATGATAGGTCACTTATAAACGCAGTGGGAAAGTTGTTTTACGAAAACCAAGAGGAAAAAAAGAAGCTTTCTTCAACTTTACTAGATATGACTCTTTACCAAAGGTCAACCCTGGTAGTAGAAGCCACAAACATGCTGCACTGCCACTTCAGTCAAAGAAAAGAAATTCAAAGGATCTTTAACGAAGCTACTTTGCTTCTGGATGAAACTTACTACAAGATTTACAGACTGTTGTTGAAACACCAAAGCAGACTAATATCCTTAACACAGAATTTCTCCAAGGTTCCTACGAAGCCAGAAGAAATGACTGAGTTTTATGAAATATTCAAAGCTGGGAACCCTTTGCTAGACCCTGAGGTTAAAACTAAGCCTGGGTTAATTGACTTGTGCTACACAGGCTACGACTTGCGAGACACAGAATACAGTGTGTTTAGAAGAAACAAGTTCCTTTACAAAGGCAAATCAGCATCTAAAAAGAAAAAGAAAAACCTAGCTAAAATCATTGGTTTGGGACTAGGCAAAAACAAGCAACAAATCATAAGACTGAAAAAGAAACAGAAAAAAGAACAACTGGAAGAAGAAATTGAGACCCACAAACTCAAAGACTGTGTAGAAGCTATTCACAGACTAAAAGTAAAACCAATGGTTGGCAAGCTGGACATTTGGGCAAAAAACCAGGAACTCATCAAAACTGTAGGTCTTCACAACAAAATCCTTAAACTCATAGGTAGGATTTTTAGCCCTTCTTCCAAAATGCGCCCTTCAAAAGACCCTGACCAAAGGTACTGCCAGTTAGAAATGCTTAAGGTTTGTTATGAGTTTCTGTTTTACTTTATTTGGGACAACGGAGAAAACTACGTAGAACTTACCAACGAAAAAGTAATTGAAATGCTTTTCAACCAAATGGAACTAGACTCCTCTGTTGTAAAGTTGCTTACTGAAATCATGGTTGACAACGACGAAGCCAACAACATGGTAACTGAAACTATGATCCAAAACGTAGTGAAAAAACTCAACCCTAAAACTTGGATTATAGACAGTGTCCAAAAACCTGAAAAGGACGAGCAGCCAAACTTTTTGTCTAACATAAGGAGCCTTGCTAGTCAGTCCCAGCCTGAAATTAAAAACCCTCCTTACCCAGTAAGGTACATTTCTTTACTAAAAACCTTAGTTGAGAGTGACATTGGACCTAAACCTAGCAGACAAAAGCAAGTCATTGAAGTACTTATGAGAATTCAAAGTGAAGACCCCGACTCTTTTGACCACTTGTTGTTAAAGAACGTTAACGGAGATTACGACTTTGAGTTTGCTTTAAAGCTGTTTGAGGAGTACAAAGAAACTGTAATGAAGGACTCCAAGAACCTAACAAAGGTACTGGACCCCAGAGAAGAAGAAATAGAGTTCAACTTCCACTTAGAGTTCCTGGACTTACTAGGCATGTGCACTAAAGGAGCCAACGTGATTACAACCAATTTTTGTAGAAGTTTGTATGCTTCTCCAGACTCAATAGTTAGACCTATTGCGTCTGAGCAGGTTCCTTTAAGTATCCGTATAGTTCTGACTCGTTTTTTGCACGGAGTTTACTTTTCAGACAAGAACCGGAAGATCTATCAAGAAGAAAAAAGCCAAAGCATCTGGCACATGTACAACTACCTAGACTTCAAAAAGATGTTTGTGAACTACGCAAATGACTTGCTTGCACTGAAAGGTCTTTTTGACAGAAAGAGCGCCATTGAAAAAAGAGAGGAAGAAAAAGAAATCATGGAAGAGGACCAAGAGGAAGAAGAAATCGAACTTAAAAAACAAATGAAGCTTGATAAAAAGAACAAAATGAAACTTAGGCAAAGCAAAGCTCTGGAGTCAGACTTAGGCAATGGCTTAGTTGCCAACAGTGCTTTTCAAAGCATAGACAACTCAACAGAAGTAGAGGAACTAAAAGTATTTTTGGAACTTGAACAGTACTCTGACTTTGTGTTTGACGTTTTACTGCCTTTTCTGCAGGAACTTCTTGAGCACGACTTTGAGTTCATGCCTCTCAACGTGTTTGGGGACCAACTTGTATTTGAAAACATGCCTTGGGAAACTTACCAGTCTTCTGAGATTCCAGACTTTTCGGATACTTACGACCTTAAGTACTTGTTTAGGGTGTTAGTCTTTCTTAGCATAAGGTTGTCTTTAGAGGGCGAAGTGCTCCTTAAAGAAAACTGGAGAGAGGGCTTAAAAGACTTTTTAAAAGCAATCATGAACTTTATAAACCGACACTATGACGACGAAAACTCTATTTTGGAGGAAGAAGAAGAGTCTGCAAAGCAAATGCAAATAACCATTATTTCTTTGGTCAACAAACTCGACAGTGCAGAAATGAAACTAGAAGTTGAGGGGTCGATGGAACTCGACAAAGAACTTGTGCGAGAAAGGAAAAAGCAAATACTCATTAAAGAAATGGTGATGCCTGAGTTCATGAAGTCTGTGAACAAAATGTCTATGTCCAACGAATCCTACTACATAATTCTTACCTCAGAGCTCAGAAAGAACTTACAAGACTCAGGAGTGCAGCCTGAGTTTGCTGAGTACGTAAGTATTCTTTTGAAGAAACTAGAAAAGCACATTTACTGGAAAGAAGGCATTGCTGAGTCTCAGGTTAAAAAAGACCCAAGAGACATAGAGTCCAGGAAACAACTAGAGAAAAGAGCAATGGCAGAAATGGAAGTAGAAGTTACTTTGCAAACTAAAGAAAAAGAAGACGAAGAAGAAGAAAAAATACGGCAGGAAGACATCCCTATGGAAGAAAGCAACCAAGAAGAAAAGATCCTTAGTGACTCAGATTCCCCCCGTTCAGAAGACGAGTACTTCAGAAAAAAGAACCAAACTGCAACTCCTGAAGACCCTTACAACTTCAAACCCAAAAGAGTCAGTTTTCGGAATCCAGGGTCTCCTTTTAAAAACAGGTCTAGTCAGAACCTTTCTGTCGTTGCTTTCAACCAAGTGGACAAAAAGGACTTTATGCGGTGGACGGGTTTCGGAGGAAAGTACCTATTCAGGCTAGTAGAGATACTTGAAGACATCACAGTAGAAGGGCAAGCTGAAGCAGACTGTTTCCACCTCCAAGCTCTGCAGTGCTTGGTTACTGAGTTGGATCAGTCAATATCGCCCCACTCTCTAAGGAAAAGGCAAATTGCTCTTAAGGAGTTAGGAATGGTAAGCATGCTTATGTCTTTGATTTCGCGTGCGAAAGAGCCTGAAAAACTTTCTAAGTACCTTGAAAAAATACTACCTGAAGTTGTTAAGTTAGGCGCTAACTTGCTTGCTTTAGGCATTCAAGAAATTCAAGACAACTTTATAAACTTGTACTACGAAGCCTGCAAGAAACTAGACCTCAAACACTCCTTTTTAATGGGGATAAAAGCTTTGCTCAAAGAAGCCAGAATCAATATCAAGTTCCTAAACACTCCCAAAGGCGACATTTTCATCACTAGGATTCTTCCCAACTTGCTTCACTTCATCAAAAACCTATGTGAAGGCCACCATATTGCTACTCAGGAGTTCTTAAATATCCAGCCAGAGTCCCTTATCAACATAGACTTGATTACTGAACTCTCTTACCTGTTCCAGGCTTCGTGTGACAAGCTTTGCAAGAACTTCAGTTTCGTTGACAACGTTTACTTTGAAGAAAAAATGAGTCCTGTATTGTTTACTGACTTAACTAAGAAGAGGAAGTTGATCGCTTGGCACAGGCAAAACTGCAGAATTCCTAATGTAAGTGACATCAAACTTTGTTCCCAAATCTTAAGAACACTCAGTGAAACAGTTCAGGGACCCTGCGTCAGGAACCAGTTAGCTCTGACTAAAGCTAGGACTTGCAGAAGCATGCATGTTATTATGGAGTACATTGGAACTTTCTTTTACAGAAAAACTGACAACAAAGGCAATTTAAGGTGGTCTGGCCACGGAATGGAAGCTTACTACCAGTACTTGGCATCAGACCCTCCACAGGAAGACATTGAAACTATCCAAATTACTCAGTTCTGCCAGCACATGCGTTCAATTGCAAATGACCCTGAGTCAGACCCCACTCGAAAGCACATTTTGATAAAACACCAAGGGCTAGAGTACTTGAGTTTAGTGGAGGCTCTGGACAACTTTGAACAGAACTGCTTAGTGTTTTTGAACTCTTTACTAGAAGGTTCACAAGCTTCCACAGCAACTCTGTCGACGGGAGAAAAGATCAGAGACACCCAACTAATTGAGATTCCGACTTACATCCAAAACTCAGTAGATGAAGACATTTTGATCCACAACCTCCACAACTACTGGAAAACAGCACGCTTAGACAAGTTATCCACACTCAAAGCTGAAATCAAAGAAAATGACGAAGCAAAGTGGATTTACAGACTAAGAAGGAAAGTGTTTCTTTACTACTCGTTTTTGACTTTGCTCATTGATAAAGACGAACAGGCAAAGAACGTTATAAAACCCAAACTTTTGGAGTGGGAAAGAAAATACAACATTAGTATTCAGAACGTAGTTGGTAGAATCGAAATACAGAACCCAAACCAAGAAATAGAAGTAGTGTACTTCCCCTTGCCAGCAATGGTGAGTGTGTTTTGGGCAAAACAAGTAGTTAAGGAGAAAAGGGAGGACTTGCTTTATAAAGTCAACAGAGACAACCCTGAAGAAAAAGTTATGGACTTCCAAGACCGCTCCCTTGACATCATTACACTCATCTACATTCTCAAGCAAATTTACTTAATGCCTTTTAAGTACGGAGTATTTGGAAGCCTGTATAAGCAAGTGGTTGAAAAAGCTAGACTCTGGAACTTTATTTTAGTGCTGCTCACAATAGCTTTGAATGTTTTGTTAGTGATTCTTTACGAGGAAGTGGTGGACGGGGAAATAAAGTACAGGTACGACTGGGGAGATTTTGTTTTAGTTACTTTAGGCAGAGTGCATGCGTTCTTTTCAGTGGTACTCTTTTTGTCCTACACCTTTATGAACGGAATCTTAAACGTGGAAATTAAGATGGAACGTAAAAACAGCAACATAGTTAAAATTCCAAACTACGTACTGAAGATCTGGGGCACTATTGTAAAGCTGCTTACTTGCTACAAGTGCTTTTCGTGCTTGTGCCGGAGAAGAAGGAACAACTTCATCAGCAATCTGGTAGACACTTTGTCTAAGTCAGTTACCAAGGTCCAGCTTCCTAATTTTGTGTGGGTGCTGTGGTTTTACTTTTCGAGTTCCTCCACAATATACTACTTGCTGTTTATGCTTATATCTTTTCTAGGTACTTTTTACGACCACTCCTACTTTGCTTTTCACTTAATCATTTTAATCAGAGGAGTTCGGTTGATTGGCTATGTGCTGAGCTCAGTCACTAGAAACATAGGGCAAGTTATAGCAACACTGGTGCTTGCACTTATTGTTTTGTTTTGGTACACAATAATAGCCTTTAACGTTGACGAGTTCAGGGGCCAGTACTCCTTTGAGGACCGAATGGCTTGTGACTCCCTTTTAGACTGCTTAAGGACTCACGTTGACTACGGGCTTACAGTTAACCCTTTTTGGAATGACGGTTTAGTTCCTGCTTCAGGGATATTCTTTAACTTCACTTACTTCATTATTATCAACCTCATTATGACAGCAATAATCAGTGGTATCATTATTGACACCTTTTCGGAAATGAGGGCCAACAGCCAAACAATCGAAAACGACATTTACGAAAGGTGCTTCATCTGCAACATAGACAGAGACGACTTCGAAAAACTAGGACTGGACTTTAACAAGCACATTAAAAAAGAGCACAACATGTGGCAGTACTTGTTTATTCGGCTGTACTTATTCAACACTGACCCTACTGAAATGACTGGTCAAGAGACTTACATCTACGAAGCCTTTAAACAAAACTCAATTCCTTTTTACCCCATAAAGAAAGCCATGGTCATAGAAGGCAGGAACAAACAGAAAAAAGACCTGCCGAGTTTGTTTTTGAAACTAGACAAACTAGACAACAAGATTGAAAAAACCCAAGAAGAACTCGAGTACGAAAGAGAAAAGACTGAAGAAGAAAGCAAAAAGCTAAACGCGCAACTTGAAAAGATCATTACAAGACTTGACCAAATCTCGCAGCAAATCAACTTAAGTAAGTAGTTATAATATAAGCTATACATCTAATTCCTAAATTCTTGGTTAGTTTCTAAAAACCGTTTCCGTGGAGAGCCTTCGGCAGAAGTAGTTTCGTCGGAATCAGAAACCTTCCTGCGGGCCTTGAAAGGCTTTTCTTCAACTGCGTAGAGTTCTGGGCACTTGTAAATAGAAGACAGAGGGTGCAGGTTGACTTTGCCGGGAATCCCTCTGTTTTTATACTCCCTTATAAACGCTTTAGAGTCTTCGAAGGAGTAAAAACTCAGGAGAATGCATACTTTTCCGTTTATTCTTTGCTGGGTTTCAATTCTTCTGGGCACGAGGCCTGTCTTCAGAACTAGGTTTTTGATTTTGTTTTTTGCTGGGAAGCCTCTGATGATTACTCCGTGCCACTGCACTTGCTTTTCTTTGGCCTTGTTGCGAAACCATTTCATGACGGAGGGACCTTCTTTTCCGTTTAAAAACAAGCCTAGTGCTTCTTCGTCCATCGTTTTAAGTTGCTTGTAAGCCTTCATGGCGTCTTCTAGATAGTCAAACACAACTAAAGCTGTGTAAATCCAAGCTAACTTAAACGGCAAAGTGATCCTTTCAATCTTCTTGACGCCTTTAGACACTCCTTTGAATTTTTTAAGGAGACTTAAGTTGCTTACAGATGGGTCAACGTTCAAAAAGAAAAGGGAGAACTCAGACTTGTCTTGGAAATGACGGTCCTAAGTAAAACTTACACTGAGAGTAATTTGAGTAGTGTCTAGAAGTTTTGAAGAAGCCAAACTCAGAGAAGGAAAGGCTTCAGTGTCTGACTCTTCTTCACTCGAACAGTCTTCTAGTAGTAAGCTGTCAGGGCCTAAGTTCCTTAGAGATTGAAGAGTACACTTGAGCGGATCTGATGTTATTGAGGAAGGAAGCAGCATTAGTGTAGGCCTATAAGAGAACTTCTGCGTAATCGAATGCAAAATGTTAGGATCAAAGTGACACAGGTTTTGTTTACAGGTTTCTAGGGTCTCCAAAAACTGGTTCTGAATCATATTTTAGGCGAAAAAATTATACGAAATGTCACCAAATTGATTTAAATGATATTTTGATACTGGAAACGCCTAAACTTTCGTAGGCAGCACAAGTTTGTTCTATGGTTCTCATGTCTCCACTTGTTTACTTTGGATCACTAATTTAATTACTCTAGATAAATCAAGTTTTATTAACTAGCTTTTACGGCTTTCATATTTGTTCACCAGAATTAGACTGGGGAAAGAATTATTACAAGTATGTACATTACTTAAGAACATATAGTTTTTGACAGTGTTAACAGTTGCTTGGCAATGCTACTTTGAGTTTTGCGCTTGCAGAACCCAGGCATTTTGCCACGTGGGTTGTAATCCACAAGGTAAACAACCTTGCACTTACCTTCCCCTGAAGGCTTGATCTCAAACCCAGACAGGTTCATTTCAGCCTTTACATTTTTGGTGTCGTTTTGGTAGAACTCTTCGTCCTTAAGACTTTTTTCAATAATGTAGTAAGTTCCTTCTTCACTCCTTTGAGTTTTCTGAGCTATCAACATTTCTCTGTTGGACACGCCCCAAGTGTGCTTTAGCAAGATGTATAGAATTTTCATGTTTTCAATTTCCTGTTTAACCTGAACCTGCCTTACGTTGCTTGTCCAGCGTTCTCTTAAGCTAGGGTCACTTAGTTTGTTAAAAGCTACTTCTGCACTACAGTCAAACTCCATTTCTGACTTGGCACAGTCTAAGTTTTCTTTGTGGAGTTTGAACACCTTCATACCTTTTTTGTGTGAGGTTTTCCATCCTTCGAGAGAAATGGTGTTTTTAAACTGCTCTAGTGCCCCTGTTAACTGGTTGTTGGCTTTTTCAACCCAGTCGGATTCCATTTTATCGTCAGATCTTCCATCTTAATTAGAAGATTGCAAATGACAGAATTCAAAAAACTTACTCAGAGAGTTAAGAACTCCACACTAGAGATCCCCGTTCACCCCAAACCTCTTGACTTCGAGCTTGAAAAATACGCTTCTGCCTACTACCAAAACATGATTATGTCCAAAACTGGGATTGCTTCCTTCAACCAGGAAGAAATACAAAGCTGCAAGAACCTTGAGCACTCTAAGCAAAAGGCTGAACTGGAAAAAAGAATCCAGGAAAAACTCAAGCAAAATGAGGCGCTCAAAAGGATCGAACTAGAAAAAGCCAAACTTAAGGAACGCGAAGAACTCAAAAAGGAACAAGAAGTCTTTGCAAAGAACAAAAAGAAACTTGAAAAACTCTACAAGGAAATTCCTCACGAAAACTACTATGAGAACTTGCCCATTCAGCCAGGGTTTGAGTTCTTCAAAGCCCTTATAGTGAAACGCAAAGAGATAGGGGACCTAGAAATAAACATTCCAGACAGTCTTTTAGTGCTAGATAGGAACTACTACGCCTGCACTTTCCAAGGAACTATAAAAGTGCTTAGAGACTACAAAGTTTCTGAATTCTGTAAAGGTTTAAAAGACTCAAGCAGTAAAAACGCCATGAAAAAAGCAGCAGTTGCATTCCGCACTCCTGTAGGAACTTACATCAACACAACTATTATGGAAGTTAAGCAGTTTTTTGAGTTTTTAAGGATAAGGGAGTCCCTTTCGCAGTGCTTGATCCAAAAGTACGTAAAATCCCAAGGAGACTGTCCTTCAGTTACAAGGATCTTTTACTTCAACAACCAAAAAGAAAAAAAAGGAAACTACGGACTAGTGATTAGTTACTTGAAACCTAAACTCAGCAACGAAGTAGCAGACTGCTTAGTTGACAGCAACGATCCTTACCACTTAGAACTAGTTAAAATATCAGGCCACACTTTAAGACCTTACGAAAAGCAAGTCCAAAACATAATTTATTTCATTGAAAAAACCTACTGCTTAAGAGTTGAGCAAGTAACTCTGGACTTTGTCAAGGACTCTGTGGGTAAGGTTTGGTTCTGCGGGTGCAGGGGGTTTAAAATCGACCTAGCTAGTTTAAACAAAAGGTACTACGTGCCTAGTTCTTTGCACAGAAAAAGTCCAGACTCCAAAAGTTACTGCGGACTGTGCAGTGAAGTTCTGAACAACTCAAGTAAAGTAGTGGGGGAAAGTTTATTCAACCAGTTCAAAACTCATCTTTTGAACAGAAAAGAGGTCAGCCATAAACTTTCAGAAACTTTAAACAAAAAAACAAAAGAAGTAAAACTTTGCAGAGACTGCTTAGACATAGTCAATGCTGAAATAGAACTTATGAAAATAGAAAACAGGTTCAGCAAACTCCTAAACCCTTTATATAGTACCCACAAACCAACAAACGAGTTGCCATGGGAGTTAAAACAGTGGAGGTTCATGATTTACTTTGAAGAAATTGAAGACAAACAAGACTTAGAACAAAACTTGTTTCTGCACCTAAACTTCAACAAAGAGTTCAGTGTATACCCAATCAAAACTACCAAACAAAGACTCAACTTCATTAAAGTAAGTTTTGTGTACATACAAAAGGGCAACAGTTTAGAAGAGTTTTTGAAGCACTTCGAAGCAGAAATCAGGATTTCTAAAGAAAACAACTGGTACAATCCAATAGCTTCGGCTAGAACAAAGCCTTTCGACGAGTTCAAAGAAGAAACTAAAGCTGTTTGCAGAAGGTCTTTTTTGTTGTTTAGGAATTCCACTCGAGCAGTTCACAGAGTCCACTGCAAAGTTGGAATATCTTTTGACGGAGTAGTAAAGTCAAAAAACTTAAATTTGGACTTTGTAAGTTCTTTAGGAGTTTATATAGGAAAAAATAGTTTCTTCAAGCCAGAACCCTTACCCCACGAGTGGATTAAAGGCCTTAACAAGCAGCTGCTTTTAACTCCCAACACAACCGTGAGTCAAGACCCTTCGAATTCAAACAGGGAGTCTTGCAAACACTTTGAAAGGTCAAGAAGAACTCCATCTGTCCAACTAAACTTTGAAAAGTTATCAAGGCGAAACTCTAGTTTGGGCAACTTACAAATTTTTTCTAACCCTTCTAAACAGAACTTGTGTCCATTTAGGAAAAGAAAGTTTAACTAATTAATTGCCAAATTAACACAGTTTAGCTACTTGCTTAAAAACAAAACCATAACTAGAAAGTTCAGCAGACAGCCAAGTAGGTTGCAACAAACTCATGAGTCTTTCCCAAGACTTTTCATTAACTGGAGCGTCGCTATTAGAAGCAAGGTCAAATTTAACTTGAGGCCACTGCACTTCAACAGACAAAGCTAGGATCCTTTCTTCGTCAAGTTCAATTTTGCAGTTAACAGCTTCTCCCGTTGACTTTTTAAGGACTTCTTTAGTGCGTTCTGAAAGAGGAGCTCCGAAGTGGTCAAACATACTGAAGGCATTTGAAAAGTTCTGGTGCTTAAGTCCATCAAAGATATAGAACCTAATACACCTTGAAGCTTTTAAGGGCGAAAAACTAAAGTGAACAGGAATGGGGTTGTTGATTTGGTAGCACCAACGGGCTAGGTTTTCCCTTTCACTTGCACTTACTAAAAACTTGGACAAGTGCCTTCTTTCCATAGGCTTTTCGACTCCGATTCCACAGTCCACTTCACTGCCTAGCTTTAGGTAAAAGACTATGGTTAAGGGGCTTAAGGAGACCAAGAAGTCAATTTGTTCGTTTAGAACGCTTTCTTGGAACTTATGCACTTTGGTGATCTTGCAAATCCCTCCGAGTTGCCTGCAAAACTCACGAATTAGAGAAAAGTCACGCAATCCGTCCACTTCATGGGAGATCGTTAGTGTTCTTCCGGAAGAATCCAAATTGAAGTAAGATTTAATGTCTTCGTTCATTAGAACCATCTCTTCTAATTTGGAAAATACGTATTCCAGCCAGAGTTCGGTTACCTGCATTAACTCAGAGTAGTTTACTTTCTCCCTCAGCATTACTTTGGCAGAGGACTTGATCTTGTTTGCTGTGGATATTGAGTTTTCAAACTCTTTTTTTAGTATGGCAGTTTGGAGTGAGGGATACGTTGAACTCAAGTTAGAACTGCAGTGTATTTTAGGACTTGTTTGTTGTGACAGCAGTAATTCGCTCTGGTCTTTACATAAGGAAGATTTGCAGCCCATTTTTAGTTAACATGACATAAATCTTGGGTTGATAAACACTGTTTGGTTGTGGAGCGCGTTTGAGTACTCGCTGATAGCTGTTCGCTTTAGGTTGTGGCGCTTGTCATCCTGGTCACCGATGTACTGGTGCTCGTTGTGCTCGGACTGGATGGTGGTCTTCATGAGTTGGCTTCGCCATTCAGGGTCCCTGTAAGTTTCGGGGTGGAATATGGAGTTGCTAGCTCGGCTGTCACGGTCTATGCCTTTCATTTGGTCTTTAGAAAGGATGCCTTCGGTGTTGGTATCGTAAAACACCCCTACGGTTTTTTTGTCGGGGTTGTGCAGGGCGTTGGACCTTTGGAACATCTGGGCAGTTTTTTGGAGTAGTTCTTGTTTTTTCTTTTCCTTTTCAGGAGGAAGTTTGTGCTCTGCTTGGAAAGGTTCGTTGGAAGCGTAGAAGTTCTCAAGGTTCTTTTGGAAGTCTTGGGTGGTTTCAGGGGCTTTTTCTTGTTTCCATTTCTTGTAGTAGTCCTTGTTTTTGTTCATTTAAATTATAAGAATTACAAGTTAAGAGCTTTAGTTATACCATGTTCTTGAGTTCTTCTATTTCAGGCGGCTTCATTATTGTACGTGTTTCTTTTAAAAACACTGAAGATATTGTTATAAACAACAGCAAAACGCCCAAGAAACTAACTGACAAGAAAATTCCGAACATTTCATACACCATTCCTACCACAATAGGACTTGTAGCCCCTGCTACTCTAGAAATTGCCATCACCCACCCACTTCCCACTCCTCTAATTTCTGGAGCAAAGCTTTCTGGCACTAGTGCAGTAATTACTGTGACGTTGATCATATTTACAAAGTAAAAAGTGCAAGCACAGGCAATTTGATAAGAAACAGAGTCGTAGATAAAGAACCCAAAAAGAATACCTGCCACTAGAAGGTTGAAGATCACGTGAGTCCACTTCCTTCCTAAACAGGTATTCATTAGCTTGGTCCCCAAAAAAGTCCCTAGAATTCCGCAAATCTGCATTCCTATCATTAGTAAAAAGGAAACCTCCATGTTGGGAGTTTTGATAAATACAGGCATAAATAAAAGCACTCCGAAAAAAATGAAGGTGCTTAAAAACTGGGTGACTGACAGTGCCAGGGTTGTTTTAGCGTTGTGCTGGTTGAAGAGTTGCTTGAAGTCAGCTTTAGGTATTTCTTTTTCAGGGTTTTCTCTTTCTTCAAACAAGTTGTCCACCACTAAGTCCTGCTTCTTGTTTAACTGAGCAATTTGTTGGAGGACCACAATCAGGTCTTCAATTCTTTTTTTCTCGTAAAGAAAAACTGGACTTTCCAAAACACTCATCCTCATGTAAGAAAACACCAAACTCAAGGTGAAGTTTATAAGAGCTACACTCCTCCACATTCCAAACCCACCTGTGCCAGTGAACCTCAGTAACAAGCCACACGCAGCTGAAAATATAGCCCCGATTCCAAACATGACTGCTACCAAAGGAAGCAAGTTCCTTTTGAAAGTCGGGAGGTTTTCGAGCAGTACTGTAAAAGTAATTGCTATTTCACCTCCTAACCCTACTCCCAGTATAACTATACTAGGCAGCATGTAGTAAAAGTTGGGCGAAAATATCAAAAGAAGAGCACCTATGCTTGTAAGAACTATCATCCGACGGAAGGCATAAGCCCGTCCTAAAGTGTCGCCCATCTTACTGAACCAAATGCACCCTATCAAGTTGCCTATGCACAGCATGGAACCGATTAAAGAGTTGAGGTATACTGGAATTTCTGTTAGCTCCAATAAGATAATACTGACAACTATAGGCCAAGACATTGTTAAGCCTATTCCACAGCAGCAGTTTATAAAGACTGATTTTTGGTACCGTCCCCACCCAAGCTCGTCTATTTTGTGTTCCAGTCTCAGCTTTTGGTCCGTCATTAATATTATCAAGCAGCTAGCCAGCCAAAAATCAGCTTGTAAATATGGTCAGAACTGGTTTTTTACCGCTTATATCATTTGTAGTAAAAATTTCTTAGTAGTTCCATAAGCCCTTTAAACTCAGTAAACTACTCTGAGTAGGGTTTTGAAAGGCATTCTAAAAACTCGAGCAGCAATTCTAGTTAGGCGGTTTCATAAAACTCCTGGTTACTTAAAGTTTTTAATGTCCCTTTTGATCTCCCCTACAACTTTAATGGAAACATTAGGAAAGACTTTAGAGATGCTAGGCTCAATTTCTTCAATTAGTTGTTGGGCTATTTTGGTCTGGTGGCTTATTTGGGAGTGGGTTTCTTTGGCGTAAGCCCTTGAAGCCTCTTCGTTCTTTTTGAGTTCCTTAAGTTCGTTGTGGAGTCTCTCAGTTTGGCAAGACTCAAGTTTACTAGCAATTCTNTCTAGAGCTTGGGGTTGNTCGTGGAGCAAAATAAGTTCCTGAGTGTCTTTGAAAAGTCCAATGATGGGCTTCACTGCNTTTTGGTACTGTTCTTGAATGTCAGCAAAGCCTTCGAGTTCAACAAGCTCGTTCAGAAGAGCTGCCCTCACTTCTCGGGACTCCAAAGGCAGCTCATGGTACTGGGTTTGCTCTCCTGACTCCACTGTTTCGATAACCCAGTCTCCTTCAGGTTCCACTTGCAGTTCCTGAACTTCTTCTTCCAGAGAAACAGGAGGTGAGTACTTGTCCTTTATGGACTCTAGTTCTTGAGTTTGTTGGTAGTTTTGGAGTGACTCTATTGTAGGCAAGTGGACTGAAGACCCGTGGTTTTGCTCAGTTACTTTTTTATACAGAGCTATTAAAGACTTAAGGGAGTCTTCTTTAAGAGCAAACAAAATCCTTAAGTAGATTTCAGGAAGTTCCCTAGTTTTAGCTTTTAGTTCTTGTCTGATTTTTTGGCCACTGACTTGGTGTTTTTTGCAGTTGTCTGAAAAGAGTTTTTGTTGTTTCTGTATGCTTTCTTTTATGCTTTGTTCTCTGTAAATAAAGTCTTTCAGTTGTTTTTCGCAACTTTTGATCTGCGACTTAAAAGCTGGAATTTCGTAACTCCCTAACTGAACTAGTTGTTTTGCACAGTCTGCTATGTGCAAGTTGTCTTTTTGGTACAACTTAACTAACTTGCTCCAGTCGTACAGAACTTGGGAAGACCAGTTTCCTAAAATAGTTTTTCCTTTTTCAGCTTCAGAAGAGTTCAAAAGCTTGTTGTAAGTGCTTTTGGCTTGTAAGTACCCTGAAGACTCCTCTTCAAGACAATTCTTTAACTCAGAACTTTTTAAGCTCTGCACAAGTTCTTTTTGTCGGGCGTAGATTCCCCGGAGTTGCTGGCCCCAGGTGTTTTTGAGTTTTTTCCTTTGAAGTAGCCACTCGTTGACTTGGTCAAACTTAATATCGATGAGTTCCATTTATTATGCAAGCACTAGAAAAACGACTGGAAGCCCTTGAAACCTCTGTTAAGTCTTTACTTGAAGAGCACACTCAGTACACTCCTTACAAAGAGCTGGCTGACCACATTCCTAACCTTTTCCGTTTGGACAGCACTTACTCTTCCACTAAAAAGAAATCCATGGGCCTTAAAGAAATCCTTAGAACAAACCTTCAAAAGATAAACAACTACACTAAAGGCATCAGCAACCTCAAAGAAAAAAGCAACTCCCACTCAAAGGCTGCTATTAAAAAAAGAGACCAAAGTTTAAAGTCAATTTCAAAACGCATAACTAGTTTAGAAAACTCTTTCAACCAGTTACCAAGTGAAAGCAACGGAGGGTGCTTTGAAACTTCTATTAAAGAAGAACTAAGTTCCATCCAAGAACACCTACAAAACCAGTTCTCATCCCAAAAAAACAACATACTTAAGAAGTTAAATAGTGACCTGAAAGAAGTTCAAAGACACTCCCAACAAGTCCAAGACTCCTCAGAAACAATTACTCGAAAACTCCAGAACTACGAAACCAACAACAAACACAAAATAAAACAAAGTGAACAAGTACAACCCAGCAATGAAGAAGATGTTAAACACTGGATTGCCTCTGAAGTTTCTTCTAAAATCCACAGTGTGATAAACAACCTCAAGTCTAAGTTTGAAACCAACTACAAGCAAACCACCACAGACTTCAACTCAGAAATTATTCAACTGCGCGAAAATGTTTTACAACTAAGAAACTCTTACTTTGAAGAGGTCGAAAAACCCCAAAACCCCCAAGAACTCAGTCAATTCTACCTAGAAAACGCTAACCGTTTTATCCAACAACTCTACGACTTCTACACTCCAAGCATCCAAAACTTAATTGAGTTGTTTGAAGTCCTAGATGACCAAATAAGTAACGAAAAAAACATGACTGAAAACTTGATTCTAGAGTACAAAGACAAACTAGACAACTACCGCGAAAAGATGACCGCAATCAAGTCTAAAATGGACTCTGAGTTTTCTAAAGCAGTAGAATGCACAAACAAACTTAACTGGGAAAGCACAAACATCAGCAACCACGAAGTCACTCAACTCAAAGAAAAGCAAGAACAAACCAAACAAGAAATGATCAGCAAAAGAAAACTGCTTGAAGAAAGCTACTACTCAACTGAAAACACCCTTTCAGAACTTGCGATCCCTTACAACATCAAAATCCGAAACGACCAGCCACCAGCTTTAGACTCACGACCTGTAGTTAGGGGAGAATCCAGTTCTTCTGATATCGATCTCAGTTCAGATTTCAGTGATTCTTCTGATAGTCTTTAACTTATTAGCCTTCAAAAGCTTTCAGAACTAAACTTGCATAACCTGTTCCGTCAAAATTTATTGAGTTGCACACTACTGCTTTCAGCTTCTTTTCGCGAGCCTCAGTCAAGTAGTCTAAAGACTTTCCTTGGGGCTTTAAAGGATCTTTGAGGTTAGTAATTGGGGGCAGCACTCCAGCTTTCAAAGAGTGTGCAGCCAAAGCAACATTCACTGATGAACTTGAACCTTGCATGTGGCCTAGTCCTCCTTTCAAAGCAGTTACTGAAGGTCCTTTTTCCCCAAACACTTTAAGTATGGCGTTTGCTTCTCCTTCATCAAATTCTAGGTGGCCTGACGCATCCGCAAACACTGCGTCTACATCGCTAGGGTTCAGTTGGGCTTGGTGCAAAGCTCTTTTCATGCTTCTTTCAAGTCCTCTTCCTTGTTTGGCTGTTTCAGTTCCAGCTTCACTCAGCATACTGTAACCAGCTATTTCAGCATAAATTGGGGCGCCTCTTTGTTTGGCGTGGTCTAGGTCTTCAAGAAGAACTGCACCTCCTCCAGTAGACAACACCCAGCCTTTTCTCCCGTTGTCAAAGGGATTCACAGATTCACTGGGATTGGAGTCTGCTTCTGTGTTGTATCCGTAATTGCCTTTTATCAAGGACTCAAACACTGCTGGGTCTAAGTCGTGCTCCGCTGCACCGGCTATAATCACTTTAGAGTCTCCAACTCCTAAGGCCCTATAACTGTCGCCTATTGCGTTAACTCCTGTGCAGTTGCCTGCACAAAAAGAATTCGAGAACCCACAGATTTTTTTGGGAATTGAAATAGTTCCAATGCACATGCTTACAATAACTTTGGGCAAAACAAGCCTTTCAAGTCTTTCGTAGCCGTGCTCAACTACAGCTTTCTGGGCGTAAAGCGAATCAATGGAGCTGGTTCGGTGAGAGCCAAACATCACTCCTGTTTGTGTGATTTCTTCCTCTGACTTGGGGTCCCAGTTAGCATCTTGAAGTGCCATGTTAGCAGTTGAGGCAGAGTGCACGTGGTACCCTGTTTTAAGGGTAGGAACTATCTTCATCCACTTTTCCCTTTCGAATCCCTGAACAGCTCCTCCTGTTTTGACCTTGACCTTTTCTTGGTAAGGCATGTCATCTGGCGTCAGGATTCTTAAACCTGACTTTTTTTCTAGCAGTGACTCCCAATTGGACTCTACTGTAGACCCCAGTGGACTTACCACACCCAGTCCCGTTACTACAACTCTTTTAGGAAGTAATCCTGCCATTAATTATAACGGATAGCAATATACTACTATTAGATATTAAGAAACTGGCAAATGTCTTCTACTTTGCTTTGCATGCTTTCAGCTAACCCGGGCTCGTTGACTTTTGCGTTTTCAATAGCCATGCTTCCGAACTCTGTGAGCATATCTCCTCTGGTTTCATTAGCGTAAATGTCTCTGAGGATTTCAAGTCCCCATACTTCTGGCGGCAGTTCGACTGCGCTTGCAAGTGCATCAACGAGTTTGACTCTGACTCCAAAGTAAAACAGGTCCACAAACTGACTTAGGTTGGCTGAGTTCCTGGCATTTTGTTTGAGTTCTTGTTTGTGTTTGTGTAAAATAGCCCTTTCAGTCTTTTTGTCAAGGGGCTTCAAGTAAACCACAGGAATGTTTTTGGTGTTTTCTATGAGTTCTTCAATAAAGGTTTCAGGTTCTTTTTTAGAGATTTTTTCTTGCAAAGAGTTAAATATTTCTTTGAGGTAGTCTGGAAGTTTGTTTATGAAGCCTTGTCTTTGGTTAGACTGAACTAATGGCAAAGGAAACCCTTGGTTGGCTACTTGCACTGCCAGTAATTCGTTGAACACCTCTGAAACTAGTGTTTTGGTTAGGTGCACTTTGATAGGTTTAACGTTTTGGTACTTTTTTTGGATGGTTGTAAGTGACTTGGACAGGACTTGCAAGTAAGTGACTTTTTGTGTTAGTTGTTCAGTGTCGATTTGGTTAGTTTGTTTTTTTTCTTTTTGTTTTTGAAGAATGAGTTGACTTAGTTTAGGGTGGATGAGTTCAGCAAATTCTTCGTACAAGTCTTCATTTTCGCCTAGAAACCGTTTGGCTTTTAGAACCCTAACTATTTCTTCTTGACTGATTACAGGCGCAGCTGTTTTCTTAGACTTAGGAGTTTTGGTTTCTTCAGCTAGATCTTCAACTCTTTTTTGGAAGTGACTCATTGCTTCCTGCAGAAACTCTTCTTTGAACACAAAGTGCCCAATGCAGTAAAGGTCTTTGTTTACAATGCTTTCAAAGTCTTCTTCTGCAATGCACATAGGAATGTCTGCATCCTCGTACAAGTCAGACATGGTTTTTCCAGCAGTGGCTTCTGAAATGTCGTTCCTGACTCTTTCTAGGAGAGAAGGGTGCACATAGGCAGAGTGCAGGTACTTGCCTCCTTTAAGTTCTTTTTCAATAATGGGTTCAACGCTTGAAGAAGATGGCAAATCCATAACTCTTCTAATATGTTCGTACTCTATAAAAGAGTTTGACTGGTAAAAAGACTGAATTTCTTGCTTTACGTTTTGCTGGTACACTGCTGGAGTGAAGGTGTTGTTTTTAAAACTCCCTTTGACTTGTTTGGTCTTTATTAACTCGTTTACTTGTTGTGCAGTTAAGGCAGAGTTCAAGTCTTTGAGCTGCAAGGGTTTAGTTGCTCCTCTCAAGGTTCCTCTTAGCTTGCACAGCACTCTCTCCATGTAAACGTTTGTGTAAAGAACGTTTTGGTCTTTAAACTGGCCCTGAATGATGGACCCGACTCTTCTGCTTATTTTGTCTTTGAGAAAGTCGAGACTTAATGAATACTTGTGAGTAAGTTCTTTCATAGACACCTGCCCTGCTTCCTCTAAGTGCTCGTTTATTTCTTGGGCTAGTCCATCTAGGTAGGTGTCTGAAATCAGTTGTCCAGTCACAAAGTGGATGGACTCCTTATCTTCAGCTACTTTCAAAGAGTACTTTTCAACAGCTTCCACACTCACGTTTAGCACTGAAGGGAGTTCTAGAAGATTCACTCTGCCTAGTTGGTTAACCTTGATTTCTATTTCTTTCTGGAGCCTTTTAGGCGTGAGGTATTCTTTGCCCGAAGCTGTGAGGACTAGTTCTAGTCCGTACTTGCTGACTAATTTGTTGACTATTTCAACTACGTTTCTATCAGACAACTTTTGGCCCTTAGGCTTGTTTTGGACTTGGAGTAACTTAGCACGCAAAGCACTTAGGTCCATATTAAATTAATTAGCTAATATATGTATTGAAAAGTTGATTCTAGTCATGGGGTTACGCAAACTCTTTTTTATAAGGCTTTTAAACCTTTTTTCAAGTCGCTCGTCAGAAAGGTCCACTAAGGTTTTGTCAAGGTAACCTAAGTCGTGGCGAGTGAGTTCCCTGATTCCAGAGCAAAGCATCAGAGCCAACAAACTAATCAGCAGTCTTTTGTTTTGGTTTAAGACTTTGTAAGCTTGCACACAGTACTCTTGGAACTGTTTGTAGCCTTCACTTTTCTTGCCCCCCATCGTGTAACACATGTCAGGAGTGAACACAAAAGGAGCAGTTTCCCTTTTTATTCCTAGTTTGGTTTTGAAATACCCCAAAAAATGCCCAAAGTCTATGTGGAACAAGTGTCCTGAAGTCTTGAGCATTATGTTGTCGTTGTGTCTATCAGCTATTCCCAGCACGTAAGTAGCTACACAGTAACCTGCACAACTCCTTATAAAGTTTTCTTGGCTGTCTGGTTCTTCGAACTGCTTAAGCCACTTGTAGAGTGTTTTCTCGTTAAAAACTCCAATTTGCCCGCCTCCCCACTTCTGTATTTCAGCCAAAGTAGAAGAGCTGTCCACCACTTCTAAAAGACCTACGTTGTTTCCTAAAGCAAGTGTACTGTAAAGACTCATCTTTAAGTCAAGGCCTTCGTGCAGCCAGAGACTTTCCATTACCTTTAGAATTTGCAAAGTTAGCATGTCTTGCCTCAAGTCGTCCCCCACCTTAAACAGCATGTGCACGTCTGGGTCTGCAGAGTCTACACTTTCGAACACTAAGTACAAAGGTCTTTTTTTAGACTTCATAAACTTGCACTCTTCGCACTTGATCTTCTTTACGAGTAGTTTGGGGTTGTTGGGGAGGGTGTAAAACTCAGGCATCTCTTGGTTCAAAACACTAAGTTCAGACTTTAAGTGCTCAAGTACTTCTTCTCTTTTTAGTTGGCGTTCTGACTGCACGTGCCAAGCAATCCTTTCTAAGTTCTTCATTAGGTGGTCTTCCCACACCAAAGAGTTTCTGTGAGCCCCGCACCTCCTCAAGTACTGCTCCAGCAACAAACCGTACCTTTCTTTGTAGTAGGGGTCGTGCATTTCGCTTCTCAACAACCAAAAAAAGTTGTGTCCTATACTTTCAGGGAACTTGATGGCTCTTCTCAAAAGGAACTTGGCCAGAGCAGAGTCGTGGAAAGGCTCGAACTTCAAAGCTTGAATTAGCTGCAACAGAAACTGCTGGAGCTCGTTGTTTGATATTTGCTCAAGTGAAGACACTGCAAACTGCCTTACTTTGGGGTCAGCAAACTTACTATCGAGGAGTTCCATTGCAATTACCGGGCTAGGTTTACTACACAAGTCTAGTATATGGTACAAGTCCCTAACTGCTAAGGGATCACACCAGTCCACACTAAGCAAGAGCTTGGGGAAACTATCAGGAACACTGCTTAAAAATGCTCTATACCTCCAAACAAGTTCTTTTTCGTACTCAGTTAGTTCATACAAAGGCGACTCAAAAATAACTCTGTTGACTTCTTTTTCGTCAAGGGGATGCAGTCCTAAGTTACGTTCATTCAAAAACTCTTCTAAGTAAAAGTTAGAGTCCCTTTCTTGTCCAAACACAACTGGCTTCACAAAGGAGTCTAGTTGAATAAACAACTGCGAAGCATCTGGGTCTAGGTTTTGCAGAGTAGCTCCAGAGGTAAAGTTTTTAGTGTAAAAAGGGAAAATGCCTAACCTGTGAGTCCCTGTTTGGAGCTTGTTTTCGTAGTCAAAAATTCTGAACTTAACCCAGCCAACCTCTCTTTCGCGGGGATCTTTGCCACTTACCCAGCCCTTTACTACAAACTTAATAGTAGCTGGCAAAGGCAACTGGGAGTACAAGAAACTAGAGCTCATCCACTCGTACCACCTTACGTTTTCAAAGTACTCGTTGCGGATATTTTTGCCAGAGTACGAGTAAGAAGTTCTTAAAGACTGGGAGTCCAGTTTGGTGTCTCCTGAAAACAAGTAAGCTTCAACTCTGATGTTGCTGGGGTTGATTCTTTGCACTGGGTTGGAGTCTTCGTCTGCATTGTGCATTCTAAGGTGCTCTACGCCTACAACTTTGAACCTAAAAGGCCTGTGTAGAGTTCTTGAATCTATAAATTCAAGCTTCTTTATTGAGTTAAGGTCAGTCCCAGTTTCCTTTATACTTGAAAACCGCCTTTTGATTATTGGGCGTCGGAACTTAGCGTTAGACTGAGTAAAAGGCAGAGTTTTGGGGCGTTTTTGTTCTACAGGAGGCATGTAAATGGACTTCATGTCCTCAAAAGTTTGAGCTCTTTTCATGAAATATTCAGGCTTGTCGATAACTGCAATTGACCTTCTTTTGTCAATGATTTCTTGTAAAGTAGTTTCGTCGTCTAAGTCTATGTCGTTTTGCGGAAAGCAAGAAACGTCGAGGTGGGTGTAAATTTTTTGAAGGATTCCAGTTACCATGGGCACTATTATGTCGTAGTACTCGTAAGAGGGAAGGTCCCCTTGCACATAAAGGTCTTTAGGTCTGAGTCTCAACTCAAGGTCAGGAATCATGTTTTTGTCAATGGCTTCTCTTATTCCTTCGATGTGGAAAAGTCTGAGTTCTTTTTCCCAAATGTACTCACTTCTTTTTTTGAACTTTAAAACTTTGTTTTCAACGTTCAGTTGTCTTCCAGTTTTGCTTTCGTACTTAACTTTTAAGTTCTCAAGAAGTTCCCGCAGAGTCATTTTGGTGTTGATCTTAATAATGGTTTTGCTTAAAATGTCTCCTTCTAAGTAAACAGCAATCAGTCCTTCTTTTTCCTTTTTCATGAAGTCTTCAGACTTATCCACAAACTGAGGGTACCTTCCAAAACTGTAGTTAACACTTACTTCTTCAATGGTGGGGTCGTTTATGTACTTAACTCTAAAAGCTATGACCTCGTTGTTGTAAGAGCACCACTCAGAACTAGCAATCAAAGGATCACACGCTGGTACAAGCAACCCTGGCATTCTAAAACCTTTAGACTCACTTAGAGTTTTTTCCCTTACTGTTAAGATTGGACTTTGTGAGTAAATCCAAGGCTTCGACCAAAACCCTAACTTGTGCAAACTCCAAATCACAAAGTAACTTGGCAAAGGGTAGTTCTCCTTAAGCCATTTGCAAGCAGTAAGTATTAGTTCCAAAGACTTTCCGGTCACCAACTCTTTTTTTACTTTTTTGAGCTTCAGAAGCCTTTCTAAAACCTGTTTTGCGGTTGTTTTTTTGCCTACACGGATCATTGTTTTGTCTGAATTAGGCAACTCAACACACAGAAACAAGTTTTTTTCTTCAACAGCTTCAAGTTCGGTATAGTCCACAGGACGTTCCCATCTAAAAGATCCAGCCTTTTTAGACCTGAATTTAAACTTTTGGCAGTAGTAGGTCTCTGTCTTATAGGGATTCTGTGTGTCTATTTCCTGCATTTTGAAAATGCCCATTTAGTTATAAATAATCAAGTGACTCTTGGTTAAAGCTAGGGTGCCTTTGGTGGTTTTCCTCCGAGCTTTGGCTGTAACCTCCTCTATGAAATCCCCGACTTCCTGCTCCTAGTGTGCTTCCTAGTGATCCTGACTCCAGTAGTTGGTTAAATTCATTCCTGTAGAATTTCTTCATTTCCTCAGAGGGGTGGTACTTAGACATCGAACTCCTTGCGTAAGAAGAAGAAGCTCCTCCCCACCTTTTGGACTCGTCTGAAGACTGCTTGCTGGAAGTGTACTGGTCGTTGCTTGAAGAGTACTTGGAGCTTTGGGGTTGCGACTCTTCGTACCTTAAAACATAAGCAGAAGGGCTCTTTTTAACCACGTCAGAAAAGTCCTGAGCCCATGCTTGCTTGCTGGACTGCTTTATAGTTTCTTTTTCGTTAAACTGCTGAGTTTTTGTAACTTGGGGAGTTAGCTCCCTCAAACTCTCTTCAAAAGCAGCTTCACAAGCTTTGTCTGTTTGGTTTTGTTTATATTGAACATCCAGCCAAGGAGCTGTTTCCTGGGGAATGGTTTTTTCAACTTCTTTGGGAGTTTGGTTCCAGAAGTCAACTTTTTTGGCCTTAGCAGGTTTAGGAAGTGGAGGGGGGTTTCTTTGGGTGATTTTTTGTGGGTACTTTTCATGCTTCACATCCATTTCTGCCAGCCCTAGCCACCAAGAAGGGTAAATAGACTCTTGTGGCTTCTGGGCAGGTGTGCTAACGTTCCGCAAAATAGGCTTTTCTTTGGGCAGAGAAGTCCTACCTCTTTCTTGGGAGTTGTAGCTAACCTCCGAGAGAGCGCGCATTTCCATTTGCTGTTCCAAACTTTGGAGTTCTTCTCTCATAGCTCCTAGTCTTTGCTTCATGCCTGGCAAAATGTTGTCTGCGTTGAGCAATGCCCCCGCTTTGCGAGTTTGTTCTTGCAAGGCTTTGAGAGGAATGGACTGGCTTTGGTGAACTTTCAAGCTGTAAATTCCGTTTAGGAGTGTGTTGAGCAGCACTTCTGGCCACTCTTCTCCGGGATACTGTGAAAGGTACTTGTTTATTTCTGAGTGACTCAGTAAGTAAGAAATTAAATCGTTCTTTGAATTCATTTTAGTAATTTCAAAGAAGAGTTAGAACTAGTTAGGAACTAAGTAAAACTAAGTTAAGATTAAATTGCTTTCCACTGCATGATGGTTTGGTCATAGCCTCCAGCACTGAACACGTAAGAGTCCTTGCTGTTCCACTTTACATTCATCACGTGTTCGGAGTGGCCTCTATAAGCCTTTGACTTTGCACCTTCTGAGTTGGGATACCCAAATATCTCCACAAGCCCCCAGTCGTTTCCTATAGCGCATTTATCTGCAGACCTGCTCCTGTCCACGCTGTTGATGTGGGTGTAGTCAATGACACCACCAAAGATTCCTTGAACTGGCCACCCCAAGGGAGTAGACCAAGTTGCCCACTCTTCATCAGCATACCTCGTAGCTCCGTCAGTAACTTGTTCACCGTTGCTTACGTCCCAGAAAAGCAGTTCGTAAGCACCACATGTAGTGTGGATTGCTGAGCCATCTACACTCCAGTCAAGTGCAGTGATGAAAGAAGAGTGTTTGTTGAGTTTATGCAGTAACTTGTAGCCTCCAGCCACATCAAACACGTAGACTGCGTTGTCGTGGGAACCCACAGCCAACTTAGACCCGTCAGGGCTGTACCGCATAGCTTCAATCCACTCTTTGGCTAGTTTGAAGTTGCTAACTGTCGACTCTAAGTTGTCAATAGACTGCTTGATAATAACTTTGCCATCGTTAAGTCCAATAGCAATATGTCCATTTGAAGGGTTGATGCACACAGCACGTCCTTGTTGGTTAGGCGAGGTGCTAGCTAAAGTAGAAGCACCGTAGCCTGCCTTTCTTTCTTCTCCCTTGTTGGGGTCCAGAATTGCGCTCTTTACACACTTCCTTTGTTTGACGTCCCAAACCTTAACGTAGTTGTCGTCTCCTACAGTAACTATCATGTTGTCGGACTTGTCAACTGCAAGCCCCCATACTTCTCCGTCAGCGTGGGACTGCATAAGCACTGAAGCCTGTCCTGATGCTGGGAACTCCCTAATTTGTCCGTCGCGAGTTCCTACAACAACATTCTGGCCGTTCATGTCAATTGCTCTAGGGCAGGACTTAGTTGGAATTTCCTTGATTTTTTTAAAGTTTTTGTCCAACACAGTAACTGAGTCGTTTCTGCCTCCTAGGAGAATGGTGTCTTCAACTATTGTTAAAGCGTGGACTCCAGTTCCTTTGGGAAGTACCTGTTCGGCTCTTTGCAACTCACGTCCTTTCCACTGGTACAGCATCCCGTTTGTACCTCCAGTTATGCATGTTCCGTCACTGAGCCACTGAGCAGAAGTCATGCTGCACATAGGTCCTTTGCCCATGTAAATTCCTTTGTCTTTGGTTAGACTTCCGTTTTCAATAGCCCAGAAGTAAATGTGCTTGATGCCAGCTGTCACAAACCTAGCTTCTGTTTTGCTCCAGCACAAGTCTAGAATTCTGTCTGGGCCTCCTTTGTTTTCGCCTATTTTCCTTCCAGAGTTAGTGTCCCAGACTGAAACGTAGTGGTCGTTGTGCAAGTCTGCCACTGCAATTTGGTTTCCGTCGTGGCTGAACCCAACACATGAAACTGCCCTTCTGCCTCTTCCAAGTCTGAATTCTGACTTAGGACCTGCTTCAGGGTTGCTAGCTGACCAGACACACACTTTTGGGTTAGCACCAACTTCGCCAGTAACTACTAGATCCTTGTTAGGATGGATGGCAAGGGCAGTAACGTCGTCACTGTGCCCATTGGCTTGTTTGGCATCTCCGGCTCCAAAGAATCTTTGGGTGTTGTTCTTTTTGTCCAGAACTACTCCTAAGGCTGCAGTCATGTACACAATTTTGTTGGGGTCAGAGGTGTAAAAAACATTTTGGCGTGAGTCAAAGCATCTGTAGCCATAAACGTACTCTAATTCTAAGGAGACTGAAGGGGGGTCATTCTTGATTTCTGGAGGGTTGGTAGGAGGCTTGATAGCTCCAATCCACGGCTTAGTGGCCATGATTTGGTCTCCGGCTCCAGCTGACTCGACTTCGAAAAGTCCTACCATTCCTGCGTTGTCTTCAGGGCGTTTTTCATCCCTGTCATACTGGGAGACTTTGTTGCCCTTTTTGTCGTACTTGTAGCCGTTAGTTTCTCTTTCGAGGTCTTCGTCTATCATGAACTGCTCGTCCTCCCATTGGTCTTCAGCCGAACTAACATTGATGTTTGTTTGTGCTGAAGCTTTGGGAGCACTAGAGCTCGCTCCAGCAGCCTGTGCAGCTGGTGCAGCACCTGATTTGCTTGGTTGACTAGCTTGGTTTTTAGATCCGCCACAGCCCATATTATTATTACCCATTTAAGCGATTGTAACTGTCGCCGTCCAAAATTATTACAAGTTACAAAATTGGGTTTTTTGGAGCCAGGATTAAAATCTAGCATCCTTAGGTTCCAGTTGAGTTTTAGGGTAGCAGTTAAAATTTTCACAAAACTTTCACTCGGCGTTTTGGCTTTAACACTAGCAACCTAGGCAGCAGTAGTTAGTTTTTAGGGCATAAAATTGTTAAATTCGCTCCTTCGGACGAGCAGAGTTGGTTTATTAGCCTAAATGATTTTCAATCTAAGTATTATGTATTTTTATGATTCACACAGGCATTATGTGGACAATGCTGAAGCTTATAGAAGCTGTATAAATGGAACCCAGTGCAGAAAATGTCACCTACCACGTTTACTGCCAGGAAGAAGTGGCACAGAAATTGCTTACTTCTGGGCAGATACAGTGGCTAGGTAGGCAGTTTAAAGTAAGTGTGGAGTACCAACAAGGGCGGTTCTTAATCCACAGAAACAACGTGGGGATACAACAGCACCAACAAGCCAAGCACATGCTCATCCAGATGATTAAGCAGGTGTCCCCCACTCCTCAGAACTTCCAGTGGTTCTGGACTTCACAGAGAGGGCCACTTCCCTTTGACCCCGACTCGAATGTCAGCATCGAAAAAGCTTTTCACCAGGGAGTCCCAGGAATCGTGCTTAATATCAAAGACAAGTTATATAATATTGACCTGCAGAACTTCCAACAAGTAGGAGTTTCTGGCGGCATCCCTAGACCCATTATGCGGGTGCCTCCCTACAACCCCAATGCACAACCTGTTTGGATTTTTACGGAAGGTAACCGGGATAGGAACTTGCCGTCCAACCTGTCTCAAAGCATTGAAAAAGCTTTCCAGGCTGGGCAACCTACCTGCAATATTAACTTCAACAGGGAGAATTTTACCGTTGAATTTTCAAGCATGACAATGTCAAGTCAGAGAGAAAAAAAGGAGTTCTATTTGCGTAGGGCCTAAAAGTAAACCCCTATCTTCAATTTGTGTTACTTATGTTGTCGACTAATCTTTCGATTAGTGCTAACTTAAAGCCATTGAAATCCTCAACTAGATTACATTAATTGGACAAAGTTGTAAGGAAATGATCCTACCTGATCGTCAATTCTGCCTATCCACCAGCCTGTTTCAGTTTTTTGGAGGATTTCAATCACGTCTCCCCTGCTAAAGCTCAGGTCGCCTTCTTGTTCTCCTTCAAAGTCATACAAAGCAATGGCGCACTCTTGTTCGTTCGTAAAGCTAACGTCTTGTCCTCGAATTTTATTGATAATTCGTTCAGAAAGGCTTTCGCCTGGTTCTATGAAGGAACTGTGAAGAGAGTTGGTTTCTAGGTTCTTGAGAGGATTCAGGGGGTGCAGGTGTTCTTGGGTAGAACCTAAACTTGAAGGTGAGTCGTCGAAATATTCTACTGTGTAAGATATTTGGGGGTTTTCACTTTCTTGGAAGTAGTTGAAGTTCCCTAGGTTGCTTTGGGTTTTCCAGGTTTTTGTTTGTTGGATGTAGGGTTCTAAGTTTATTGCAGTTTCCTCTTGAATGCGACTTAAACGCTCTGCTACGAACTTTTGGAGGTTTTGGGTGTCAGAGGAATCTCCTTTAAGAATGGTGCTCACAACATCGACCATAAACCCTGAAAGGTTTTCTAGATGATTTTTGTGGGTTTCTAAGAGTTTTTTTGCACTATCAAGGTCCTGGGTTAAGTTGGTCTTTTCGGTTTGGAGGGTTTTGTGGCTGGTCTTTAAAGCTTGGAAAGATTTTTGGATTCTTTCCATGTTAGACAGCACTTGGTTCATTTCTGAGTTTTTAGCTCTTTTGAATTCTTTGAACTCCTCTTCAAGTTTAGAGGAGTTTTTCCTTTCTTTAGACAGTTGGTTGGTTAACTTTTTTAAATTGGCCTGGAGTTTGAGGATTTCTTCTTCTTTTTCTTTGACCAAACTGGACTCTGGTTCTTTTTTGTTTGTGTGGAGACGAGACTTGCGCGAAGTGTCTGGAGTAAACACTCTGTCTGTTGCAGGGGCTTTTGTGGAAGTGGGCGATGGTCGAGTTCTAATTGGGGACCTTAACTGGTTGTTGGAGCGCACACTAGAAGAATTAGTTTGGGTTTTGCGTTCTTCAGCTGGAGTTCGGACAAAAGTGAGTGTCGACAACGAAGAAAATACTCCTTTTTCTAAGTTACGCGCTTTGTTAGGAGAGGGAGTTCTTGACCTGTCTGTCATTTATATTTAAATTGGAGTTAAAGAAGTTAATAAAGATGTCTTACTACTCCCCTACACTTTTCCACAGAGAACTGTCACCCAGAGCTCGCTTAGAAGCAGAAGTACTTAGTCCTAGAGGCTATGAGTTCTCTCCTGAACAGGTAGAAGACATTGGAAGACACCACGACTCCCAAATCTCTTCTTTGTATCAACGTCTTTCGCAAAACGAAAGGTACTACAAAGAAAACATATCCGACTTAAGGACTAAAATAAGCAGTGCTCGCGAACAACTTGAGTCTTTGAAGTACAAACACTCTAGAGAACTTGAAGAAACTCGTGAAAGCATCCGCAGAGACCACCAAAGAATAAACCAGGAAAAAGACTCTGAAATTAAAAGACTCAAACAGGAACACCAAGAACTCTCCCAACAAAGAAACGCTGAGTTTTCGGCCATTAAGTATTCCCAGTCTGAAAGTCAGCAACAACTGGAATACGAAAAGCAAAATAACTACAACCTCACTAGGGAGTTCGAGAAACTCAACCAAGAAATGAAGTTCTTCCAAGAAAAACTCAGTGTTTCCAGGTCCAAAACCATAGAGGTCAACCGAGAAGACCTTACAGTTACACGCGAAAAACTATTCCAAGAACTTGACTACTTAAAAAGAGACCAAAACATTCAACTAAAAGACTTCGAAAGACAACTAGACGAAAAGAACTCTTACATCTACAACATTCAAACCCAACTCCAGGACCTGAGGCTCCAGTTTGACGAAAAACAAAGAGAAAACGAAGAAACCCTTTACCAACTGCAAAGCAAAATAGAAAACTCCCGAGCTTACCTAAGAGCCACTGAAGACCAAGTCAACAAACTGAACTTCCAAAAAACAGACGCCCAACAAGAAGTTAAGCAGCTCTCAGACGAGTCTGAACAATTAGAGTCGAAACTAACCCAACTCGTAAAAGAAAGAAACAACTTAAAGAAAAAACTCAAAAAACTAGAATGCACTGTGCTTAGAAAAAGCCCTAGGAAAAAGAAATAACTTAACCAAAAATAATTTAGAAAGGGTAAGTATTCTTTATAATATAAATGAACGTTCCTCAAAAAAGAACTAAAATTACCGAAGAAGCTAGGAAAAGTGTCCAAGGGTTCTACAAGCAAGGCCCAGCAAAGGTAGGTTTAGATCAGAGCTATCCGGCGTACACCCTTCCTCAGCAACAACCCAGTAAACCAAGTACTGAAGGTCTGAAAAACTTCATCATGCGTGCTTTCAGCAAGTGCCAAAGCGATGATGAAAGAGACACTATGGAAAAACTAATTAAGGATGTCATTCAAACCACAAAAAATTCAGGGAAGTTCTACACACAAGACTGGGAACGCACTGAAATTCCTTTGCTTCCTAGAGAACAAATAGTCATTCAAAATAATCCCTCTTCGTCTTTTGAAATCAACCAGGTTATGAAGTCCCAAAAAAGGAGAAAAACTCGCTTTTCACTGTACGAGCCCAAGCAGGACTCTGTTCCCAAAAAACACCCCAAACCAGCAGAGCCTGAAGAAGAGCAGGGAAGCTGGAAGATCGTTGGAGTTTGTCAGGACTTGGAAAAACCCTACTTGCGTCTTACTTCCAAACCTGATCCAGAAAAAGTCAGGCCTGAACCTGTGCTTCGGAAGGCTCTTGCTCACTTTAGAGACAAGTACAAAACCCGAACTATTAGTTATGAGTTCTTTTCAGAACAGTTGCGAAGCATCCGGCAGGACTTGCGAGTGCAAGGAATCAACAACAAGTTCACTGTGGAAGTGTACCAGGTGCATGCTCGGCTTTCCATCGAGAACCAGGACTTAGACCAGTTTAACTCCTGCATGAGTCGTTTGTTTGAGTTGTTCAGAGAAGGCCTCCCAGGTAAGAAAACTGAGTTCTTAGCGTACCGCATTGTGTATTATACTTTTCAAAACTTATACTTGCATCTTGAAAAGTGTCTGAAGTCGTTGACTAAACTTGACAACAAAGCTCCTGAGATCCAACACGCTCTTGCTGTGAAAAGAGCACTTTTACAAGGTAATTACCACCAGGTTTTCTTGTTGCGCGAAACAGCGCCTAACATGGGGCGCTGTGTGATTGATATATTTTTAGAAAAGTTGCGGATGTTTTCTTTGTTAAAGATCTGTAAAGCTTACATGCCTAGGGTGGAGCTCAGTTGGGTAGACCAAGAATTGGGCTTTAATAACTACCAAGACTGTGTATCTTTCTTAGAGTCAAACGGTGCTGCCATTCAAGAAGGTGCTTTGCTGTGCAAGGAGTCTTTGAAAGGACTCAACAATAGCAGAATCATCAATCCCAAGGTTTAATAATTAATAAAATGGAACTGAAGGGGTTTCTTGAACTCTCTAACTACACCAACATCTACTCACTAAGTACTTTTGACATGAAGAGCAAAAGAGGATGTGTGGTGAGCACTTGCAGGAGTGTTTACCGCGTTTGGTGCAACAAAGAAGGACAAGTAAAGTCTGTAAGACTAAACCTGGACAAGATCAACCCTGACACCGAAATTTTAGGCAACACTGGAATTTGCTGGAGAGGTTTTCTGGTGCTAGCTTTAATTTGCAGAAACAGAAACAACACTTTTTCCTTGAATGTTTACTTGAGACTCATGGACGATGCCACTGGGAAAAGCGAAAACTGTTTTACACAAGACCTGGACTTTGTGCCTTACAAAATCTACATAGTAAAGTTTACTTAGAAAGTGTTGGAAGAAGACTTAGTGATTATGGTTGCTAAAAGTGACGGAAAGATTCTGTTTTACAAAGCTGACTACGAAAACTTAGTGCCTTTGAGTTCACTTAGTTTGCAGTCTCTTGTGGAGGACGAAGAACTTAACTCTCAGGAGTCTCCAGTAATCACTATTCACTCCCACTCCCACATTTCGTGCTTTTTAATTGCTTTGGGCTGCCAGGACGGAAGAGTCAAACTAGTTAAATACACCACTCGGTGGGAGAAACTAAGTTGCCAAGAAGTTCAGTTAGACGGGCCCATTTCAAGTGTGAAACTCGGAAAAATAGAGCCTGGAGTTACTGACTTGCTGGTAACTTCAAGCGTGGGTTACGCAGTTGTTTACTCCAACGTAGCTGAAAACTTGTTTAGCAAAAAAACAGTACTCAAGCCAGACACCCAAGAAGCTATTACTTGCTGCACTTTGTGTGACGTTAACTTTGACGGACAAAAAGAAATTATTCTAGGAAGTTACTCTCAAGAAGTTTTTTGCTACAGATACTGTGGAGAGTCTTTCCAGTGTTTGTGGAAAGTGAGGTTTTTGCATCCTGTGATGTGTGTTTGTCCTCTGGACTTGAACAGAGACGGAGTTTTTGAGCTCTTAGTAGTTACACTGTTTGGAATTTACTTATTTTCTCCTGACTTTAAATTAGCTTTGCAGAAATTAAAAGCCGTGAAGGACTCGTTACGAAATTAAACTTAAATGACCTGAAGAGTTCTTTCAACTCTGTCCAAGTAGAAGTTTGCGTGCTTGATATCGAAAACCAAAGCTGGTCTGACGAAAACCGTACTCCCTCTTACAGGAGTGATAATTCCGTACCTGAGCATTTGGTTTTGGAACTTCTGGGCTAGTTGTTCGTTAGGTAAGTCATAAGAGATGTAAGTTCCCATTCCTCTGACTTGGCTTAGTTTTTCTAAGGTGCCTAGGAGCGACTTTAGGTGAATTCCTGTTTTTTCGGCTCTCCAAATGAGCTTGTCGCAGTCCATGGTATGTTTGATTGACTGCCACTTCATTAACTTAAGAGGTTCTTTTTTGAAACTGAATGAAGAAGCCTGGGTTGGCTTCATGTGGGGTTTGAAAAGCACCCCGTTGAGTTGAAGCTTTTTCCCAAAAACAATAACATCAGGGTCAGCTTGGGGTCCCCAGTGTTCGAAGCCCCAGAACTTTCCAGTGGCACCTCCTCCAGTGTTGATTTCGTTAACTATAAACAAAGCACCATGCTTCTTAGCAAGTTCTTGGACTTTCAAGTAAAACCCGGGTGAAGCATACCTTCCGTCGTTTTGAATAGGCTGGACTACCACTCCTCTTACGGCAGAGCCTGACTTGAGTTGGGATTCAAGGATTTCTAAGCTTTCTGCTTCTGCTTTTTGGTTGTGGGCTTTATTGGGGTAAAAGGGGTACTTAACATTTGGGAAGGGAGTTTGTGAGTACTCGTTGCCTGTAAGTTGCTCAAAAGCCAGGATGGAGTTTTTGGGCGATAAGGGTTGGGTTTGTTTGGACTGGGTAGAGGAGTCCAAAGCAGGTGCTGACTGCTTTTGAGCATAAAGAGAGGCCAGAATGTAGGCGTTGTTAAGTGCGTCCTGTGGAGAAGGGGCGCTGTTGAGTAAGTCTTTAACTTCTAAAGGAGCTAAAGCAAGGTAGTTCTTTTTCAAAGAAGAAGCCCATTCTTCTGGAGACATTCCGTTTTCTAAAACTCTGTGATACTCGGAGCTTGAAGATGCCTATGTGAACTTTACGTAAATCCAGTCTTTGTGGTTGTACCCATCTACTAGGCACCCTTCGTTGCCTGCAGTGTCTAGCAATTTGTTTCCGTCTACGTCCACAAGATAGTTCCCTACAGATCTTTCGAGGTCAGGAACTATTTGGTCGCCTTTGGAGTGCTGTTTAAGGGAGTTGGGGCCAGGAACTGCAGTCCTTAACTTAGGAGACCAGGGCTCTGAGGGTAAAAGTATGTTTTTGATATTCAACCTTCCAAGAGCTTTCATTTATTAATGATTAGACTTGTAAGTTAAAGTTGACTTTCCAAACGAAAGTTTTGACTGGACGTGTCTTTTCGGCCTGGTATGCCTGACTTCTTTAGTTTCTTTGTGGATGCTGGAAAGTATCTCTCCCAGAATTTCCCTTGCAACTTGTTCTGTGGTTTTCTCAGGAAGCTCAAAAGACTTTTGCTTGTTCAGCTCAGGAAGTCCAGCTTCTCTTCTGAGTTTTCTGTGTGCTTCTAGTTTAAACTTAAGCTGGTCAATTTCCTGGGAAAGTCTTTCTTTTTCTTCTTGAATCCACTTCTGCGGCAAGTTCTTGTTAAGCATTATTATTACTTAGTAAGTAGCTTATTAAGGTGACTCTTAAGCTCCAGTTTGGCTTGACTAAAGTTAGAAATAGCTTCTTCGGTGCATTTGTTAACGCACTTTTGTGACTCGTTGTATTCAGTCCCTGCACAACCTTTCATGCACTCACTGAATTTGTTCTGTATATTTGTCATGTGGGTTTGGATTTGTTCTTGTGCTTCTTGTATGTAGTAATTGCACTTATCAGCGCACTCTCCACAGTCTTCCATAGAGCCACTGCCTTTGTAGCAGTTAGACATACACTGGAAAGCACGGGAAGTCAAAGCTTTGTTTTGGGGTTCAATTTCCTGGCCTAAAGCAACACTTTCTTTTTCTAGTTTTTGAGTGACTTCTCTGATTAGGGATTCCATGGTTATTATTTATTCAGGTACTCCCAGCCCCTCCAGGTTTCCTTGCAATGCTTGAGAAGGAACTCTTTAACAGGTTCTATTGCTATGTAGACTGAGGGACCTGTGTGGTAGGGCAGTTCTTTTCTTCTTTGCGGAGAACAGTAGTAGTGACCTTTGTTAACTCCTATAACTTCTCCTTCAGAGTTCAGCAAAGGACCCCCTGACATGCCGTGCATCATTTCAGCAGAACTGTATAGGTAAATTCCTTGTCTGTTTTGCAAAAACCCAGTGAACCCCACCAAAGAAGTAAATGCATACCCGTAGTGGTACAGTCTTTCACCCTTTTGAGTCTGTTCAGAGGACCCTAGTTTCAGGTAGGAGTAAGTTTTGTGTCGAGGAAGTTGCAGAAGGGCTATGTCTAGGTCTTTGTCGTACGCAAGCACTTCAATATACTCTCCTCCAACAGTCGTTGTGTGCTTTGCTTCTAAAACGTGCGAAGATGACAGTGCCAGTCCGTTTTTCGAGATTGCAAACCCAGTTCCTTTTGACTCTTTAGTGTACTGGAGAGCCACTACACTCTCCTTAGCTTTTTCGTGGTAAGCGTAAGCACACCAAACCACACCTGCTAAGCCTAGTCTCATAAAAATGTCACAAAGAGCTGTTTGGCGTTGTTTCCAAATGAAGGATTTGAGTGTTTACTACGGAGAAGTAGCTTTTGTGACTAGTTCGGGAGAAGTTGACAAAGGGGACATGGCTACAGAAGAAGAAAAAGAACAAATGAAATTAATCAGACACGGCTACGGAGTTCAGTTATTTGGAACGAATTCCCAAGATGTGCTTTGCAAGTACCAAGGAGACTGGAAGTACGACAAACGCCACGGAACAGGCAAGTGCATTTACCCCAACGGAGATGTTTACGAAGGCAGTCTTGAAAAAAACCAGCGTGAAGGCAAAGGAAAGTACGTTTGGCAGGATGGCAAAACTTACGAAGGCAACTGGCACAACAACATGATGGACGGAGAAGGGACTTTCACTCACCCTTCAGGACATTCTTTTTCAGGCACTTTCAGGGCTAACTACTTCATTCACAGGGGTTTGGCAGTTAACCCGCTTCTGGACAAAGAAGAGTTTGAAGAAGACTTGCTGCTTCAAGACGAACACAAAAAAAAGGCTGCTAAACTAGAAGAAGCTAGGCAAAAACAAGTTAAGTTGTACAAAGTTGAAGACTTAAGGGAGCTCCCTGAAACTCTTGAAAAGGTCAAAGAAAACGGAAGGATTGCAGTGGTGCTTTGCACTCAAGAGTGCTTGCTTGAGAAGTCAGAAATAGTAGAAGCTATCAAAAGCAGCAAAGAAGTGCTTGAAATAGACCTAAGGGGTCTTTCTAACCTTAGGAAAGAACAAGGCAAAGAAGCTGTCAAACAAAACCTACGTGAAACCATTTCCAAAGGGGTAAGTCAAGGCAACTACATACTTTTGAACCTGGACGACTCAGAAGTTAAGTATGAAGCTCTGCACTACCCTGACGTCCAGTACTACTTCAACCCTACTTCTTTTCCTCCCTTGCTTTTCAAACCTGCTTTGCTCGCACAAAAGCCCCAGGTCTGGGATCTTTTCAAAGCTGGAGAAGACATTCCTTTTGACCAAAGTTACCACTTCTTAATGTGGAGTAAGTCCAAACTCCCACTTGCCGACGACCAAGACTTACTTGACAAGTTTGAAAAGAAGTTTAAGAACATACTTCCCCTAGAAAGCGTTGACTTGGTTTTGTGCCACCAAGAAGAAACCCCAGAAAGCCCTTAATGTTAATTTGAGTAATATTTTAGCCCCCAATAATATTTAAATGCAGAGAAGCAACACGCCAAACAAGTCTGCACCTAGAACACAACCTGTGCATTCTTTTGTCTTGAAAAAACAGTCACACTTCTTGCTGTCGACAAAAGCCATCATTTCAGAAATCCATCAGTTCTACTGCAACATAATCGCTAACAAAAACAAGCAGCTCCGTTCAAAAGGGCTTACTTTTGAAAAAACTGAAGCTGCTTCTTTCAAAAAGTTTGAGTTTGAAAAAGACAAACAACTCAGGGATGCCTACATAACTCTAAACAATGCAATTAAGTCCATCTTCAAGGAACAAAGCTACTGGAAGGACCTGTACAAAAAGTTACTTGAAGACTACGAAGAAATTCACAGACAAAATGAAAACTTAAAAAACAAAACTGAGGAGTGTAGTACTGAAGAAAGCACAGCCAGAGTGAGTTTTTCTAGTTTAGAGTACTCTGAAGATCAAATTACTCCTCCAAGGTCCCCCAAGCCCAGCGCCTTCAGCACTCCTCAGTTCAAAGGCATAGACACTCCAGAAACAGTTGCAGCTAGGCTAAGTGCTTGGAAAGAAAACGACAGGAAACAGGCACTCCTTGTGCGGAGGGCTAATTCTTCCTGTGAATTTGCTAGAAAGTGTTTGTTTGGCAAATTCAACGACCAATCCAGATCTTCCCAAGGTTGTTTATAATTTAAGGTAATTTCTAATAATAAGTGAATTAATATTATGAGGAAAAGCATAAAGAACATCCTAGACTCTATAGATAAGAAATTTACTCAGGAGTCTCCTGAAAAGCAAATAGGTCACTTTGCAGGTGCCAACCTAGAAACAATCTCAGAAGACAACGAATCAGAAAAAGTTATTCCTTCGGCCAGTCCTTTCAAATTGGCTCCTAAGAATTACCTCAATTTGCTCAACAACGGCTCCAACTCCACATCCCCAAATTCAGGAGAAGGCTCTACTAATGGCATTTGGAATTGCCTTCGAAAATCAGTGGAATCTCCTAGAATAGACTTTAAAAAGTTCCGGGAAATTTCCCCTTCGAGACGATTGGTTGAACGCACTTCTAGTTTTTCGCCTTCCAGAAGGTCCCAAAACAATTCTGACACGGAAGACAGCTTCCCAATTACTTCACAGCAAGCACTGCACGTTTACGGAAAGCTTTTAAGTGACCTTGATAAGAGGGAGTTAAAAGCTGTAAACCAAGTATACTACTTAGGCAACTTTCAAAAAAGAAGGGACTTCTGTGACGACAAAGGCTTTTACAAACCTTTTAAAGGAGACCACTTAATATTTAGGTTCGAAATAGAAGAAGTCCTAGGAAAGGGTTCGTTCGGAATAGTTCTGAAGTGCAAAGACCACAAAAGGAAAGAAAAAGTGGCAGTTAAAGTGCTTAGGAAAAAACTAAGCATAAAAAGGCAGGGAGAAGAGGAAGTAAGAATCCTACAAGAAATTTGCGGCGATGAAAAAGACGATGGAAAGTGCATAGTAGACCTAAGGCTTTGCTTTGAAGCTAGAGGCCACCTATGCATGGTTTACGAACTTCTGTCCTTGGACCTGTACTCTTTTTTGAAAGAAAGCAGCTCTGAAGGAATGGACTTGGGACTCATCAAAAGGATCGCCACTCAAATCCTGATAGGCATCAAGCACATTCACAACAAGGGCTTCATACATTGTGACCTTAAACCTGAAAACATACTTCTTAAGTCCAGACGCAAAACTAGCATCAAAATCATTGACTTTGGGACTTCAACAAGAGTCTCAGGAAGGGTTTTTTCGTACATTCAAAGCAGGTACTATAGGGCTCCAGAAGTAATTCTGGGTCTGAAGTATGGAACTGAAATAGACATTTGGTCCTTTGGCTGTATTTTAGTAGAACTCTACCGAGGGTATCCCATTTTTCCAGGAGAAACTGAAAAAGACCAGATCTGCCGGATAATTGCTGTTCTGGGAAACCCTCCTGTGGACCAAATTGAGTCTTCGCCAAGAGCTGACTTGTTTTTCGAAGAAGACTTTTCGCCTAAAATCACCAAAAGCAGAAGGGGAATAAAGCAGTACCCTAACTCTAGGCCACTTTCAATAGTTCTAGAAGAAGCACCTAGCGAGTTTTTAGACCTAGTAACCAAGTGTCTGGAGTGGAACCCTGCACAGCGCATTACTGCAGAGCAAGCCCTCAAGCACCCTTGGATTAAAGGCCGTCATTATAAGAACAGAGGCCGTGCTAGGTAGTCTGATTCTAATGTAAAGCTAAGATGGAACGGTACCCCGCACATATCCAGCACCTAGTTTCTGAACTAGAAGCAGAAGAGGACACTTCTAATGTGCTGAAAAGGTACATTCCTTGCATCAGAAGTGACCAGTCCTTATATTGTGTTTTTTTAGTGCTAGGGTACATGCCAGAGTGTGGGGATTTCAAAATCAAACCTTCACGCGAGCAAGCACTTGAACTCATAAGCAACGAGTACAAAAACGCCTACGTAGGAGAACTAGAAATGCTTTCGAGTCCCAAAGGACTGTCTCCTCTAGCCTGGGACCTCAACAAAGGGGTTAAAGACGAGTTTTTGAAAACTTACTACGACAACAACATTTCGGAGTTTTCAGCAGCTTACGACTTGGGGCTAGATGAGATTCCGCCTTTGTTTTTTGAGGAGAACTCCTTACAGGACATGTGGGAAACCAAAGAAAAGAAACACAAACCAAACATTAAAGGCCTCAAGTCTTTAAGTCTTAGAGTGAAAAACATTATTTGTGAGCAAGGAATGATTTCTTACAAAGAACTTTCAGACCAACTCCTTGAAGAGTGCAACCTCGGACCCAACTCCCACAAAGAAGAAAAAAACGTTTTGAGGAGAGTTTACGATGCACTTAACGTACTCATTGCAGCTGGAGTTGTTGTTAAGGTAGGCAAAAAGTACGCCTGGCGTCCAGACTCCCCTGAAAAGTCTCCTTTAGAAGAAAAACGTGCTGAACTTAAAGACCTTTGCAAGCGTTTTTACGCAATTAAAGCTTTGATCCACAGAAACAGAAACAAAGGATGCCTAGGAGAGGTGCTTGCTTTTCCTTTCATCGTAGTAAAAAGTCAGTCTGAACCTAAGGTACTTTTTAAGTAGATTAACATGACTTGCTCTCAAAGCACTGAGCTGCAATTAAAGTTCAACAGCAGCTTTAAACTTCTGGGAGAAGTAGAAGTTCTGCTGAACTTAGGTCTTCATAAACAGGGCTTCGAAACGTTCAGTTTGCCTCCTAAGCTTTCTTCTCTTTTGCGTATGTAATATAATCCATGTTTGTGTCTAGAGAACTTTATATTTATTCTCTTAAATGGAGTCGAAAAACACCACCAAAAAAACCAAAAAATCAAAGAACCAAAAACCACAAAAAACCCCCCAAACAAGAACTCCAAGCTCGCCTTTATCCCCAGACAGAAATTCGTCCACAAAACTTTCTCGCAAGCGTCCATCTTTTTTGGACTTGTCAAACCTTTCTAACGCAAGGATCTTACAAACTACCCTGGTTTACATTATCAACATTTCCCCCTCTGTTGCCGATGAGAACCTACTTAAGTCCTACGAGTACTTCGGACAGTACGGAAACATCCAAAAATGCGTTGTCAACAAAAACACTGTATATACCAACTCCAAAGAAGGCCCTGCTTACAGTGCACACCTTACTTACGAAACTGAAGAGCAGGCTGCACTAGCTATCAAAGCTTGCGAGGGGTTCATACTAGGAGGCCGTTCTTTAAAACCTAGTTTTGGAACGACAAAATACTGCCACTACTTCCTTAAAGACAATGCTTGTCCCAAGCAAGACTGTCTGTTCCTGCACCACTTTGCCCCTGAAAACCGAGTTTATAACCGCGACACAGTGTCCAAAACCAACAACATTACAATTGGCCAAGCAATACTAGATAGTATGAAGGTTGTAGTGGAAGAACCTAACGGCACTGTGCTTCCAAGGGCACACATAGTGAGGAAAAGGGTTTACTCAGAACAGATAAACTTACTTCCCAAACAAGTTACCAGAGACAGACTCTACTCTAGAGATCTATACCCTTTTTCGAGTCGATTTGGCTTTGACGAACCAACAGAAGAAGAAGAGCCAGAAGTTTCCCCTACTCTTCGGAAGCTGAGTTTGACTATTTCGCCCTGCAAAGACAAAGCTTCAGTTCCCAAAGAGTTCATTGACGAAATCATGAGTCCTACTAGCCCTGACAAATGCTGGGTGGAAGACGTACTCGAAATTGGCAGTGACCAGGACCCCTGTGACTCTAACTACGTTTTAGTTTCTGAAAAAAAGAGTCCAGTCCTTCCAGTTAATGATTAAGCCTTTGGCAGTAATTAATATGGTCACGACCAGAGGTCAGTCAGGTTCATCCAAAAAGCAATCCAGACCCAAAGAAGCTAAAAAGGATGTTAAGCCCAAAACCAAAGCCGTCCCAAAAACCAAAAAGTCCCAAAACACCTCTGCTAAGGCACCACCCCCTAAAAAGACCCAAAAAGGAAGCAGTTATAAAGGGTACACTTCTGACGAATACAAAAAGTTGTTGAAGTTAAGACCTGAACTAGACCAACTCGCAGCAACTAAACTAAAAGAAGAATGCAGGCTCAACGACCAAAAGGTAACGGGAACTAAAAAAGAACTGATAGAAAGAGTTGCTGACGGAAGAATCAAAGGAGCCATTCCCAAATGCGAAAACTGCGGAGGAGGAAGGCCCAGATTCGACCCTAAAACGGGGAACTACAAGTGCCCAGGCTATATGGAAGACGATGACTTTGTGAACTGCAATAAGGTGTACAAATCACTGGAAAGAACTAAGTGGCAATTAACAGTGTAGGTTAAATAAAAAATGGCCAAAGGAATAAGAAGCAAACAGAGACAACGCTGGAGCAAACTTAAAAGAGAAGTAATTCGCAACACAAGAGGCGTCGAACACCTCAAAAGTTTAGGCACTAAACACTACACTCCTAAAAACGCTTTTTTGAACCCAGACGATCCAGAGGCTGTGTTTCCTCAGCACAAGGTTCCGGTTAGAATGGACTTTAGGTCGGATGCAATCATGGGATACGAGTGTCCCGTTAAAAGTGATAAAATTATGAAACAAAGACTGCCTCCCGGAGTTAGGAAAATACTTAAGGGAAGAGGTCTTGAATTGCCCGACTTCTTTATGGGAGACCTGGCCCACACCCTCAAAAGCATTGAAGCTGCCAACAGCGGCATGAACATTGAGTAATAACACAATTTAATATTGGCCAATTCTTAATAATAAAATGCACTCAGACATCACTTTCAAAAACGAGCACAGAGAAACTTCACTTGAAAAACCAAAACCATCTTTTAAATGGCTTCTAGAAAGAGACGCAAGCGAACTGATAGAAGTTGACTTGCCAGATGTGCCAAAGGAACAAGAGCTTCTAATTGAAAACACAACTTCGCGGACTCTAGACTTCAGTAAGGAACTAGAGTCCATCTACTCAAATTTCCAACCCCAAAGAAAAACTAACTCAGAGTTTAGTGCTGTCACTTATGAAAGCCTGGATCAGATTCCTGAATTCCACGTGCTTTGCAAACAGATACACATTAAATCTGAGCAAAGCTTTGACTGGCTAAGCGAGATCAACGCTGAAGAAGAAAGCATAGCAGTTTTAGAAGCAGGTGCAGGCATTGAAAGTGATTCTTCCACGCGCGGCATTTACTCTGCTATGCTGAGTTGGGTCAACAATTCTTTGGACGAAGAAGAGTGGGTCCAGGCACTCCGGAGTGTGTACTTCATGTTTGCACACAACAAAATAAACGAGTTTTACGTAATTTTCAACAGGCATATGTGCAAGTTCATGAGGAACCAAGAAAACACCTTTTGTGTCATCTCAAACCCCAACTCCCAGCTCAAAAAGAACCTTAGGAAGTTCCAAGTCATGATTCAGCTTGAAGAAACAGAAAGTGATCACTTAGCCAAGCCCAAAAGTGGCAAAAAACTACCCCCTATAAAACTCCAAAACTTAGCTGTGCACAGTTTTTACAATTTTTTGCTCAACAACTACAGAGACTCCACAATACTGGCTCCTAAGTTTTTCATAAACGCTGCTCTAAGGACACTGAAGGTCACACACAACGGAGAACTAAGGAACTTTTCAATTCCGGAACTTTCGCCCAACTCTAAGTTCAGACAAAGAGTCCAGCACCAAATATCGTTTAAAGGCATTGTTACGCCCCAAGCTGTTTTAAAGTTTTGTCACTACTTAGAAAAGGTGCAACCGGACTTTTCGATCCAGCTCGTCCAAGAAACTGCTTCAGACCAACTAGGAGACTTCAACCCCAAGTACATCACTTACAAGGGGTCTTCATACGAAGTAACTCTGTAAATTAATTAACTATACAAGAAGTTTAGAGTGTGCTGCGCATAATAGTTTGGAATTCATCAAAACTAATTACTCCGTCACAGTCGTAGTCCACTTCTTTAACCATGTTTTGGTAAATGTACATGTTTTTGAGGCTTTGTTGTTCGTCAAAGGTTTCCCAAAGTTCCTCAGGAGTGATTTCTCCTAAGCCATGAATGTCAAACCTTTCAAAAGCAACCCTTAACTTTTCTGTACGCAAGCAAGTTGCCTTTTCCATAGTAGCTGCTATGAAACTGTTTAAAACTACATTCTCAGGGAGTTCAGGGATTTCAGGAATGGCTCTTTTAATGCTTGAAGGACTTAGAATTCCCTCTTTGTTAGTGTCCAGTCTCTTAAAAACCCCAAATAGCTTTTGTAGTTCAGAGTGCGAACACTGAGTAGCAATATAATTTAGAACAGCTTTAACGAACACAGGAAATTCCTGGTACTTCTGCAAAGAAACAACGTCAAGTTTCAGAGGAGATAAAGGGGGCTTCTCGAATGACTTGAGCCAAGGATGGTCCAGAGCTTCCTGTGCACTAAGTCTAGCTTTAGGGTCTACTTCAAGTAACTTACTTACAAGGTCCTTGGCAGACCAACTAACATGCTCCCATACTTTTTCGCTGAAGTCGTACTTAGATTCTCTGACACTTTCAATTATTTCGGAGTCAGAGTTCCCGTCAAAAGGAGGGTAGCCCGAAAGCATCATAAACAGTATAACTCCCAAACTCCACAAGTCACACTTAAGACCATAACTCCCACTCAACGTCTCTGGACTTATATAGTAGCAGGTTCCTATTTTAGTAGTAAGCTCAGTCCCAGGCTGGCACTCTTTTGAAAGACCAAAGTCTATCAGCTTTAGTGTTGAATAAAATTCATCACTTGTGAATAAAAAGTTTTCTGGCTTTACATCCCTATGTACAATGTTGTTGGCATGCAAGTAAGCTACAGAAGACAGCATCTGTGAAAAAGTATCAGCAGCTTGTTTTTCAGTCAGCCGACCTAATCTAGTCATTCTGTCGTAGAGTTCTCCTCCTTCGCAGAGTTCCATTACTAAGTAAACGTTAAAACTGTCTTCGTAAATCTCGTGCACTCTTACGATATTAGGGTGGTCTACTTTCTTCATAATGGTTATTTCTCTGTCCAGTCTGTCCCGGCGTCTTAGTTTGGTTTTAGGAATAACTTTAATGGCTACTTTGCTTAAGTCTCCGAGCCTGGTAGCTAGCTTTACGTACCCGTAAGTTCCTTCTCCTAGCATTCCCTTGCTTAGTTTGTACTTTTTGTGTATGTTTGAGTATTCTGTTGGTATTAAATATTCCTTTTTCACCATTATAAACCACACTTGTGAGTTCTTCAAAAGTTTGAGGCTATAATGGCTATATAATGGAAAACTTCAGAGTTGTTACGAACTCGTTTCAAGTGTTGTCATTTCTGCAAGAAAGCAGAATTCTAGGAATTCTTCCTCTAGGAAACCTTTCAAAGTTCCGTGAAAAAACAATTTCAAAAGTATTAAACCAGGGAGGACTTCAGGAATACATCACCTCACCAATAGCATCCTTTAGCATCGGCGAAACTATTAGAATCGAAACAGATACTTGCAGTAAGTCAAAACTCACAGACCCATCCAAGTCCCTAAAACAAAACTTAGAAGACACCTGGAGTTTTCCAGAGGAGTTCCAATTTTACTCAATAGACTCACTATTTTCTGGTTCCTGCACAAACACTCTGTACTACTCAGGAAGCACTATCAGAAACTTCAGGCCCTCAAAGTGCTTGATACTTCCTGGTTCATTCAACCCCTTGCACTATGGCCATGAGAACTTACTTAAAGCTGCACAAACGCAGTACCCCTCCCATTTTGCCTTGTACGAACTTTCCATAAGTAACTATGAGAAGCCTACAGTACCTAAGGAAACTTTGCTAGAAAGACTCAAGCAGTTTTCAGAGCCTATTTTAGTAACAAAGCATGCAAGGTTCATTGAAAAGTCAAAACTGGGCAAAAACAACGTGTTTGTGTTAGGGTATGACACAGCAACTAGACTACTGCAAGAAAGCTGCGAAGTCCTTGGAGAAATTAAAGCAAGGGGCCACAAGTTTCTCGTAGCAGGACGCTTAGTCTCAGGAAAGTTCCAGCAACTTCATAAAGAGAACTTACCTGAGACTTTGCAGAGCATGTTTGAAGAACTCCCTAATTTCAGAGAGGACATTAGTTCAACTGAAATTAGACAAGGACTAATACCCTAACTGAATAATTCAATTAGTATGAATGACTTTATTAATATTCAGAATCCTTGATCCAAGAAAAAGTGATTGTGTATAGCCAGCAATTTTAAGCTATGGAACAACACCTGATTTAACTGAAATAAATTTAAATGTTAAGTTTGCTTTTGGGAATACTATACACAAGTTCTGGAAGTATGATAGAAGACTTAGGAGAAATAGCACTGTCAAGAAGCTCCTTTGCCCAACTAGGCTCTTCGGAGTTTGGAAGTTTACTGCTGAGTTTACTAGATGTGAACCCCAATCTTTCGTTATCAGAAATTTCCGACTCAGAGTACAAAAGTCAGCAAAAAGCTGAAGCAATCTACAATAACTACAAAGAGTTCTGTCAAGAGCAAGTCTCTAGACTTGAAAGCATTCTTGAAGAGTCGCAGTTGCAAATAGACACAAACAAAGCTAAAATAGAGCAGATAAAACCTGCTCTTAACGGAAAAAGAATGCGCAAAATAGGCTTAGAGTCTAAGTTGGAAGAGTGCAAAGCCCGTCAAGAAGAAATTGCCTCTCAAAAAAATGAGTATTTGGAAAACTTGAAGTTCAAAAGTATGCAAAGTCAGCAACTTGAAGAAATAAAGGAAGTTCTGTCTAGCATAGTGGACAAAGAAAAAACAGACGCTGAGTACATGGCTAAAGACTTGTTCCAAAACGATGTAAAACTAGCTGAAGTAAGCAGCACTGAAACTTTTAGTTCTTTACTAGAAACAAACAAGGTAGCTGACACCGAAAAACTAGCCAAGATTGTTTCTTCTATGGAAAACTTGAAGTTTAAAGTAAGTGAAACTCAAGAAGACTCCCAAAAGCTCTACGACAGATTGATTAGTGGGTACTCCCAGCTTGAAGACACTTACACCCAAGAGTACCAGGCACTAGCTTTTGTCATCATTAACTTTGAGAACCAAGTGTTTGAACACGAAATGGAAATAAGAACACTGAAAGACAAAACGGCAAAAGCAGAGGCAGAACTGAGAAGTCACAAAAACTGGTGCAGCTTCCAGAAAAACAAGTTCCTTGAAGAAAGCAGTTTGCGACAAGAACACCTAGAAACGATACTTTCTATCCAAGCTTCCTTACAAGTTGAATAAGTAGTAAATATGGCTAAGCCTTTTGACGAAACAGGATTCTCAGAGGAGCATAGAAACGACGAAGTATGCAACCAGTTGACTAGATTTTTGCGCCCAGCTGTTGAAGCTCACTGCGGAACTAAATTTGAATTCTTCAAGTGTGCTAGGTACGTTAAACAAGATATTTACGGAACAAACTATAAGATCAAAGTAGCCACTGGAAATAACTTTTTGCACCTGCATGCTTATAAGCCACCTAACCGACCTGCTCAACTCAACTTGGTAGAAAACAACCGCACTTCTGCAGACCCACTGAACGAACCCTTTCCTTTAAGTGGGTTAGCCCGCACCTACAAGATGAAGAGTTAGTAACTAATTCTAGCGGCGATTGGTTAATATTTATATCTTAAAGGGGCAGAGACATGGGAGTTCCCAGCACAGCACTTTTGAGGTAGTAAAATAAAAAGTCTCCTGTAAAGTAGCAGGCCACTAGTTCAGAGAGGAGTGTGAAGTACCCAGAGTAGCCTCCTAAGAAGTTTAGGGGTTGTTCTGAGTACACGACGTTTAACTCTGTGTAGGACTTAATCCAGAATATGAAACTTAGAACCCTAGCAATGGTTTGGGCAGCTAAAAAGTGGGAACTGAAGTTCTCCAAATCAATTGACTTTTTAAGCATTCTGGAAATAGGAATCAAAGCTACAGCTTCTAGGTACATGGACAAAGACCACATCAGGTCTGTCAAGTAGAAGTTGTTTAAAGTTGAGTGTCCGAAGAGAGCCAACAGAGCTGGAGCTAAGCCCAAGTACAAGGTGTTAGGGTCTTCCTGGGTATTCCTAAGTTCATAAGCAACCCAAACACAAGCTGTAAGGTTAACAATTTCCACTAACTGGTAGAACCAGTCGCCACTTGAGTCAAAGGGCAAATATCCTTCAAACACCAGTATGGAACTAAGTCTTGCAGAGTAAATGCATGAGAAAAACAAAGCAGTGTAGAAAGAAACTCCCTCCACAGAGTTCTTGACTTGGAAACTCAAAGCTAGGATAGAAGTCATCTGTACCATTGCTGAAAGGGTCAAAAAGAAAGAAAAGTCGCCATCTGAAAACAAAAAGTACACCAGAATGACCAAAAACAAAACACCTACCCAGTACTTGCTTTCAGGACGTTTTGCTAACTTTCTGAGTTTTCTGGGGTCTCTCATATACCGCTGTACCCAACTCCACATAATTATAATGGAAATAGAGCACATAATCAACTACATTTTGAAGAACCAAAGGAAGTTCCCAGGGGAGCACCTGAAAGCCCAGCCCCGCACTAACTCTGCTTACAAGCCCCTTGAACCCAATTCGCAAATGCAGCTTATTTGGAAAGCAACCGTTGAATACCTTAACGAAAAACTCAACAGAGGCACTGGAGTCAACATCCAGGGCTTTGGAGCATTTACCTTTGACGTGGAAACTAAGTTGCCTTCGCCCGCTTCAATCAACCCCTCAGCAGGCGATATTCACTCGCAACGGTTGGAACGGAAGCACCTCCATAAGAACCAACCTGTGTTTGTTCCAGACCCTTCTTTCCAGAGAGTGCTTCAGAGGTACCACGGGAAGAACCAAATCGAGAAGCCTGCTAGTCAGCACTCAGTTTACCAGAAAGGATTCAACATGGTCTTTTGCAACCCTGTGCCTATTGCACAAGCTTGTTACCTTCATAAAAATGTAGTCAGGGATGCCCATAAAGGCATTTTCGCAGCAATAAAAGACCTTACGCAGTTAGGCTACAGCCTTAAGATTCCTTTTAACTTTGCAGTGCTTCTAGTGAACAATAAGTCCCTTGAGGTTAGGTTCAAGGGTTCCTTTAGAAGAACAGTGAACGCCAAAGAGTACGAAAGGCAGATGAGGAAGTCTGACGACCCCTGCGCAACTTTCTGGAAAACAACTATGCGAGACAAGTGGAGGAGTTCTGTGCTTTCCACACTTTGGGGAAACCCCGACCCTAAAGTCAACCAGATGAACGAAAAAACCCTAGCTTTGAAAATTATGAGTCTCGACATGGCTAGCAATTCTCGGCCCACTACCGCACTTTAATAACTAACTAAATTCCATTTATAATGCAAACAGAGATCATAAACCCGTCTGAAGAACAAAAACCAATCTTCAAACTAAAGATCCATTCCAGCACCCAGGAAGTTGTTGGGCGGAAGATAAATTCTTACAAAAAGATCTCTATGAAGAAGGCATCTTTAAAGCAACCAATCAACTTAATCAAGGACTCAAAACCCAAAAGAAAAACAGAGGTCAGGAAAAGACCCTTGACTGACAGAGAAGCACCCAAAGCCAAAAGAACCAGGAGTGCCGGGAAATTCAAAAACAACCTAAACACCCTAACTCCTGGAAAGGAAGACAAAGCAGTAATGGTCATCCCTCCTAAATCAGCAAGGACCAAAACCCAAAAACGCAGACAACCCAGCCAAGTCAAACCCCAAGAGTCCTCACCCAAACCTAAAAAGTCTACTGGAAAGATCAAGCACATCATAAGCGAAACCCTTCAAAAAAATCAAATCGAAAAGAAAGAAAAACTCAAAAAAGACCAAGAAAAAAAACTACTCGAAGAAACCAAAAAGGCCGAGTTAAAAAGTACTAACGATCTAATCCGCAAAAGAAACGCCAAAAAAGCGCAAAAAGATGAAAAACTCCACTCTGCAGCTTGGGGAGTAGACCAACGCCAATTTAAACAGGAAGGTTATTTCCAAAGAAACCTAAAAACTCAAGAAATCAGAGAAAAACGCAGAGCCGAAAGAGAAAAAAGAAGAGCTGAAGGAAAAGCTGCCATAGGCCTCGAGCACATTAAACTTTCGAAAAAGTCGCCCTCCAAAACCAAGACTCACCAAGCTCCTCGCATTAAAAGCTACGACCCCGAAATCAAAAAGTTCATGGAACAAAAAAAGCAAACCCAACGACTGAATTCCTACAAAGCCAAACAAGAACTTTTAAAAAAAGAACAAGAAAGGGAAATAGCACTCCAGAAACTTGAAATCAAACAGAAAACAGCCATTAGAAAGTCCATTAAAAAGAAAAAGAAAAAAAAGACCAAGTCCCTCAAAGGACTTAAAAGTCCTGGTCGGGACTCCTACCTTAAGGAAAAGTTTTTGGAGTTAAAAGAAAGGTCCCAAGCAACTTTCCAAAGCTACTTTGAAATCGCCCATAAGAACAAAGCTGCAAGTAAAATTCAAAACTGGTACAGAAAAATCAAGGCTAAAGAGTACAGACAGAACTACAGAATGTACACAGAGTCTGATTACTCACCTATCAACTCATTTAAAGAACCAATCAAAACTACCAACTCTGAAGAAGAAAGTGAAGCTTCTTTTAACTTTCAAGACTCCGACGAGGAGTTCCGCACCAGTGAAATAGTTGAAAAGTTCAGACAGAACCTTCAGAGTCAGTATGACGAAATACACCAAAAGTTTCTAGCTAACCAAAGGGTAATGACTGAGCAACTCGAAGAAGTCGGAAGTACTCCTGACTACCCAAAAAGTTTCCAGTCCCATGAAAGTTTTGAAGAAGAGAAATACAACCTGCCTCGCCAGTTAGACCAAAAAGTTCCGCCTTTAGAGCTAGAGAAACTCAACTTTAAAGAAAAAAGACCTCTAGAGTTAAACATTGAAAGGATCGAACAGCCTTTTGTCCACGCAAAAGAAAGCAGCAGAGGCAAGTTTGAGTTCAACACTGAAACTAATGAATCAGAAGAGTCGGAAATCTTCACTCAAGAAATAGAGTCGCCAAAAGTAGGTGCTATAGAGCAACCTAGGTCTTCTGACAGGTACGAAAGCGAAAGGGACTACGACTGGCTAAAGGATAGCAACTCTAGTGAAGACAGAATTAGACAAGTTCCTTTTAGGTTCGACAAACTGGAATTCAAAATTCTAGAAGTTCCTAGAATAGCTCTTGAAAGCGCAGTAGAAGAAAACCTTTTTGGCACTACTTTGACCAAAGAAATCCTGGAAAACGAAGACTTGGACGAGCTAGACTACAAAGAAGCAGTAAAAGACATAGAAAACTCCTTTGAAAAGTCACGAGAAAGTCCTTTGGAAGAATCTAGAGAAGAAAAAACAGAAGACTTTTCTTGCAAGTTCGAAGAAGATTCCTTAGAACAAAGAGCAAAAGCCAACAAACACAGAAGAAAGTCTGAAATACTGTCATTCGAAAATTCCCAGGAAAAAGATGAGTCTGATACCCCTGAAGAACTAAAAGATGCTGAAGAAGTTCCTCCTACCTACTTTGTGCCTGACCTTACAGAACAAATCCAAGCCATACTTGTGCAAGAACCCATCAAGCAAGAGGAGCTTCCACCTAGACTAACTTCTCCTCCTCTAGATTTGAGTTCCCCAGAATCAGGTCCTGCAGAGTCAAGTCCCAATCACTTTTCCCCACTTCCTGATGCGATTGAGAATTGGATACAAAAAGAAATAGACACTGCAATTTCACTCGCCAACCAGCAACCAGTCCCCAACGTGGACAGCTCTATTGACTTTATAGACGACTACATGGAAATGATGCTTAACATTTTGCTAGAAAACGAAGAAGAAATTCTTTACTACATCAACTCTCCCATAGAGCACGAACCCTTGGAAAGACTGCAAGTTTTGCAAAGTTCAGAAATAGGTGGGCTTCCCAAGTCACCCATTTTAGAACTAATCATACCTTCACAGGTATGCAACTACTTGTTTTACGAACTTGAGTCCCAGGAAGACGAAACCCGTAAAGCCTACTTACAGATGCTTTTTGACTGTTTTAATGAAGCTTTAAACTACATCAGACCCTACGGCACCAAGGGAGAACCTGAGATATGGTCTTTGAGAAGCAGAGAAGTCTGTGGAGAAAGTGACTTAGTGGAAGTTTTTAAAAAGGCCAGAGAGTGCCTGAAAAAGTGGGTAGAAATAAAAGGAGGGTACATTCCTGGCGAAGAGGAGTTCTTGGATAACGGAGAGTTGGACCAAGAAAGACTCCAAAACATCAGAGAAGAACGCATGAGTGTATTTCTTTGTGGAGACGTTAAGGAAGAAGAAAAGAACTGGCTGAACTACGAAGAAGAAGAAATGCAAACTAAACTTGACATAGCTGACATGGTTCTTGAGCACCTGGTTTGCGAAACCATTGACTTATTACAAATCCTTAGTAATTAGATTATGTATCAATGAAAATTCAATATAATTAAATGGGCAATATAATTTGTTCAAACGAAGAAACTATCAATCAGGAATTTTTAACACCTGAAGAAGTTTTGCAAGAAAATATTACAGTTCTGAACAGCGAATCCCAATGCGAATTTGAAGCAGAACGCATTAGCAACTCAAGCAATGTCTCACTTAGCATTCCAAGAATCAACACTGTGAGTCCGATCTCTTCCAACCTCAGACTGATGCCCTCTACACAAAACGAAACTTTTCAAATAAACAGTGAAACAGAGGAACTTAACAAGTTTTTGGAAGAAATGAAACTTAAAAAAGACTTTCTAGTAGAAGACGAGCTACTTAGGCACCAGGCGTCTGACAAGTTCATACCGAGGTGGTGTGAGCTGTCTAACTCAGAGTTTAAGTACTTCAAAAACAAGCTTTCTAAAATCTGCGGAGAAAAGCCCCTTAAAAGAATTAGTGTTGAATCCATTGGAAAGGTTATAGAACGCACAGACATCGCAGAAAACACCCTAGAAATTGAACTCAAGCAAACTAGCCAAAAAAGCAGTTTCACTTCAAAGTTGAGTCCAAATAACTCTAGTAACACGTCTTTGTCTTCGCTCAACAGAATGGTTCCTGCATTTAACCCCAAATTCAAAAAACAAGAAACTAAAAACACATGGGCTAATCGTCAAAAAAACATGGTTTACTCAGAAAACCACCTTATCTTCAAGGCTCCTGACTCCAAAGTGTTTCAAAAATGGCAAGCTTCTTTAAATCTAATTCTAAATAATGAATAATTCATCAGACTCAATAGAATACCACTTAGGAGCCTCAATGCTCAACAACACAAAACCTGTAAGGAAACCCCTTCAAAAAGTTGCACCTCTCAGGAAAGTTGCTAACCAAGTATTTCCTGAATCCCAAACTGCAGTTAAAGCTTCTTCAAATAACTCAAAGCCAGAATCTTTCCAAAACAGTCCCATTATAGTTCACAAAAAATCTAACACACAGATTTTCTTCAAAGAATCAAGCCTAGTATCCAGAACTTCTACTGCTTTAAAACCCACCCGAAAAAAACCTTCCCCTAAAAAGCAACCCCAGGAATTCAAACTCCCTGCAAAAGCTATTAACTGCAAACTGTTAAGAGAAGTCACTAGAACTAGAGTTTTGAAAATGCTAGTTGAAGAGAGTGAAAAGCCCCAGTCACTCCCCCCAACCAAAGGATTACACCTAAGAGTTCCCAGCCAAGCAAAAGAAATGTCTAAAGCCCTTAAACAGATGAAAGAAAAGGAAAGAGTCCTCAGACAAGAAAAAGACTTTAGTGAAAAGGTCAGGGACTTGTCCTCTAAAATAGACAAAACTTTTTACTATGTAGAACACAAACGCCCAAAAAGAAACAGTCCTCTAAAGAAAACCAGAAGAAAACCAAAAGCCAAGTCCATCCGGGTACTGCCTTCAAGGATAATAATCAATACAAACGGTTTATAATAAATGGGAAGTTGTTCTGTGAAATCTAAAACCCAAGAAACCATCAGTCCTAGTAAGTTACAATATAAAAGGTTTGCAAAGATTACACTCAGCGAACCCCAACCTGGTAATCTCAACTCAAACACTATGAAGCTCTTTTTAGTAAAACCTAAGTTTGTGGAAGCCAAACCAATTGAGTACCTAGAAAAAGCGTACCAACTAAGCATGTGCATACTCCCAGGAACAGACCCCCTTGAAAGGATCTACAAAGAATGCCAAGATACCTGCTTTTGTCTAAATTCATCAGACAACATATTCATAGGAGTTTACGATGGACATGGAAAAGAAGGCGAGCACGTTGTGAACTTCTGCACTAATTTTGTTAAGAACTTTTACCAACACAACTTTAAAACCAAAGTTGACTCAATAGGTGAGTTTCTAAGAGCTGCTACAAATAAGTGCGACGACTTCATTAAGCTCAATAGCTCGATTGACGTAAGCCTTTCAGGCACTACCCAAGTTTTAGTTGTGTTAAGAAACAACCTTTTGAATATTGCCAACGTAGGAGATTCACGTGCAGTTCTTGCTAGTTTAAGCAAAGAAACCAACCAACTCCAAAACTTGCAACTTACTACTGACCAAAAACCAGAGACTGAAACTGAACTTTTCCGAATTATCAAGTCTGGAGGCGTGGTACAAAAAATGCTGAATGAAGGCCAAAAAGTAGGGCCTTACAGAGTTTGGGGCAAGTACAGTGGAGCTCCTGGACTGGCAATGTCCAGGTCAATAGGCGACTCAATAGCAAGTGAACTAGGTGTAATATGCACTCCAGAGTTAATTGAAAGACCCCTAGAACCACTAGACCAGTTTGTTGTAGTAGCAACCGACGGAGTGTGGGGTGTAATGAGTAATGAAGAAGTTGTTCAGTTTGTACAGAGGTACAGAAAAGTCACTCTCAAAGAAGCTAAACAAGTCTCCGAGGGTCCTCCTAGTGTAAAGAACTCTTGCATTGCCCAGTTGTTGTGTGAGGAAGCTAGACTTAAGTGGCTGGAACTTATTGAACAGGACATGACTATTATTGACGATATTTCTTGTGTAATACTTGAGTTTAATCAGTAATATTTACATTATGCTTTTTGATTGTAGTTTCTGCCACGTCGATGATTTTAAGGTTCTGCTTAACAAAATCATCAGTTGACACAGGGAAGTCGCTGTACTTGGGATAGCTCGAAAGCAACTCAAAAGTTTCTTGCAAAAAGGCCTTAGCTTCTTCAACGGTATTTACAAGCCGGTCTTCGGTTACGGACTCTAGGCATCCTTCTGCCCACTTAATAGTGTCTTGCAACTCTTGCACCAAACTAGGTAGCATTGAGTACTTTTCAAACCTTTTTTTAACGGGTCGAACTAACTCCTTTAGTTCAGATAGTTTTTGGACGTACTCAGTACCACTGCACTCACTGTCAGAGTCTAGCCAAGTTTTGGTTTGCTGGAACTCACTTAGAATTTGACTAGTGTAGTCTGGAATGCAAAAATCTAGGAGTTCAGTTTGAAGCCTAGGACCCCATTCATTCATAAAACTATAAATTTGGGCTTTTTTGTCCAAAGACTCTCTAAAAAGCTTTTCTTCTCCGTACATTCTGCGTTCTTCGTGCATGTATTGGTCTAGTTGGTGGAAGTCCATTCCTTTGGTTGAGATTGAAACTTCTAAAGGCACTATTTTTGTGCAGGGCGAAAGGTCTCCTGGGTAGTTTTCCTTTTCTTCTAAGAACTCATGAAATACTTCAGGTTTGGAATCTAGGGTTTCAAAAGACTCAATTTCTCCTTCAGAACTTATTTTTTGAACCTGTTGAGCATAAAGTATGTTGATGAGTCCGTTTCTGTCTAGTTTAACTCCAAACTCCACAACACTTCTAGAGTTCTTTGGAAGCTGCACTGTAAACTTAGCAACTCCAGGGTCGATTCCTAAGTTTTCTTCTTCTAGGTTGAAAAAGTCAACTTCAAAAGACTCACTCACTTCCAGCTTAAACTTCTTTACCACTGGAAAGTGTCTGTGTGCCTCAAAAGCTACTTGGGGACAAAAAGTGAGGTAGGTGTGCAAAGGAGAAATCAAGTAAGAAATAGAGTGTGGAAAAAAGTCCATGACATGCAAAACCTTGGACTTATATACAGGACTGAGTGCAGCAGCTCTGTAAGCAAGACCAATAGCAACTGCTTGTTGGGGGTTGAAAGTACACTGAGGGTTCTTGAACACCTTGTTTAGAACTTCCTGGACTTGAGTAGTTTTGGAGGCCCCTCCAATTACTTCTAGGTCTTCAACTTGTTCCAAACCTAAATAGTTAGTATACTCTGTCCTTTTTCAAACAGAAGTTAATTTCGCACAGGTTCGATAGTGTTTGAAAAAGTTCTACACTAGGAGACTGTGCTTCTGCAACTTACCTGCAATCTTTAGAGCCCTTACACAAGTTTCTTCTAACCTTAAGTAAAGGTTGTAACACAGCTCCGTGAACTTAGTTCTGCTTAGTTTTGCGTTTAAGTCAAAGTTGTCTGTGAGGTTCTCAATGCTTGCTACTGCTTCAGAGTGAGTTGAAAGGTCTCTTTTGAGCTTTTCAGAGGCTAGTTGTAGCTTTAGTTTGGAAGAGGGTGTGGTCAGGGGTTCAATTCCAAACTCTTTGTAGAACTCTTGAGATAAGTAGTTCATAATTTCCCAGTTAAAGTCCCTGCCTCCGAGGTTTCTATCGTAAGAGTGAGCTAGGACTTTTAGTTGGTCTCCTTTAAACTCTACAATGCTCACAGTGAACTTCGAAGCCCCTAAGTCAGCAAAAGCCACTACTTTAGGAGCCTTGATAAATTCTCCTTGACTCAGAATTCCGTACCCCAGGGCAGCTGCGGTGGTGTCGTGCATAGTTTGCAGACAGTCAGCTTCAGCTATTTTAGAAGCATCCATGTAAGCTCTGCGCTCAACTTCTCTTAAGTAAACCGGAACTGAAAGAACTAAGTCCGAGGAGCTCATAGACAAACCGTGCTCCCGAGTGGTTTCGCTCAGTCCTGACAAAACCATGCCTACTACTTGTTCTGGTCTGAAAAGTTTTTCTTGACGACAAAAAGTCACTTTGTGTTCCATGTGGTTTGTAAGGGTGTTTGTGAGCCACTTAGTTTCTTCGCTGAGGTAACTATACGTGGCACTCAAACCTAGTAGTCGAGTCGGGTAGATGATTGAGTTCTGAGGGTTTTCTTGAAGTTGGGACTTAAAGCCCATTAACCTTTTGTTTTTCTGGAAACTTACGATTGAAGGGATCAAAAACCCTTGGTTTTGCAAAACTTCAACAGTGTTGTTTTTCACTACTGCAATTGTGGAATTTTCACTTCCTAAGTCGATTCCAATTGCACCGACACCTGCCATATTTATTAGCTTGGTCACTATGGATACAACAATGAAAAAGAATAGAAGAATTCATTTCTTATCTGATGAATTATACAAAGTTGAACTCAACAAAGATCAGAGAAAAGTACTCAGAGGAGAAACAGCCAATAGAAACTCCGGACTTACCCTTAAGGGCTCTAGAAAAAGGTCTCAGTCCCAGGAATCTGGTAACTTAAAACCACCAGCTAACCGAAAACAACTCTTAAACGAATACATTAAAAAGCAAGAAGCGCAAAAAACCACCCACCACAAAGCAAAATCGATAGTGACCAGTCCGAGAAGACACAAAGCAAATCACAGAAAAATATTTTCTGACAGTTTAATGCTTAACTTGTCTCCGAAGCCAAGTCCACGAGCACAGCCGAGTGAACGGAAAAGGAGTTCTGACTACTCAGGACTGAGTCTTTCGACAGCTTTTGAGGAAGAAGAAAAAGAGTCTTTAGTTTCCTTTTTTTCTAGCTTCTTCCTCAAAAACTCCGTAGTGCCTTCCACTAAACTTGAGTTTTTCAAGCTAGAGTACGTTATAGGACAAGGGGCCTTTGGAAAAGTACACAAAGCCACTCAAAAACTCACAGGCTTGCCTGTAGCTTTGAAGCTAATAGAAAAAAGCCTCTTGAAAGACGAGATCCTTAGGAGGAAAGTACTTCACGAAGTAAGCATCCACAAAAAAATACAAAAACCCAAAGTAGTAAAGGTACTTGAAACCTTTGAAACTCATAAATTCTTTGTGATTGTAACTGAGTTTCTAGGAGGAGGCAACCTACTTAACTTCGTTAAGAACAAAACTAGGCTTGTTGAGTCAGAAGCAAAATTAATCTTTTTAGAGATTTTAGAGGCAACCAAGCAAGTCCACTCTTGTGGAGTCTTGCACCGAGACATCAAGTTAGAAAACTTACTTTTGGACACTAACTACAGACAAGTCAAAATTTGCGATTTCGGTATTTCAAAAGCAGCTGAAAGAGGGAGTTTTATTTACGAAACGTCCGGAACTCCAGCGTATCTAGCACCTGAAGTTATTGCAAAGCAAGGCTACTCTGGGTTTTCCTCTGACATCTGGAGTCTAGGAGTTTGCCTTTACGCTATGCTTTGCGGGAAAGTGCCCTTTAAAGCTGCCAACACAAACGAACTGCAGAAACTAATCTTTAAAGGGAATTACCACATTCCAGAGTACCTTTCACACGAAGCCGAGGACTTGATAATACAACTACTAGTTGTTTTGCCCCATCAAAGACCCTCAATCAACCATATCATGAAGCATCCTTGGTTCAAAACAACTAGTTACGACGTAGTGGTTTGTCCTAAGTTCCAGCCTGTGCCTGAGTTAAAAAACCACTTACCAGAAGAAGTTATTCTTTCTAGATTAGAGGCTTTAGGCTTCTGCAGGGACTTCGTAACTAGTTGCCTAGAGTCTTCCCAGTTGAACCATGCCACTTTGACTTATAGACTTTTAGAAAGCAATGTAATATAATAATGGAGCCCTTAGTTTCTGTAGCACCTATGGTAGACGTAACAAACGTATTCTTCAGAAACTTCATGAGACTACTTACTAGGCACTCTGTGCTTTACACAGAAATGATGATTGCACATAAAGTTGCAAATGGAACCCAAGAAGAAAGATCCAGGGTACTTCAAATGACAGAAGCAGAACACAAAGTAGTAGCCCAGTTAGGCGGAAGCGACCCTGAAGTTATGGCAGAAGCTGCTTATCTTTGCCAGCAAAGAGGCTACGACGAAATTAACATCAACTGTGGGTGTCCTAGCAACCGAGTTGAAAAGGGGTTTTTCGGTGCTTGCCTTATGCTGGATCCTGAAAGAGTGCGTGAAATTGCACACCAAATGGCTAGAAGAGTAAGTGTGCCAGTTACAGTCAAGTGTCGTTTAGGAGTTGACGACCAGGAGTCCTACCCTAACTTGTGCGAATTTGTCAGTACAGTCAGCCAAGCTGGAGTGACTGACTTTATAATTCATGCCCGCAAAGCAGTTCTTAAGGGACTGAGTCCAGCTGAAAACAGAACTATTCCTCCACTTAGATACAATTGGGTCTACGACTTAGTTAAGGAGTTTCCTGACTTGAGGTTCCAGATCAACGGAGGAGTCCAAACACACGAAATGATATCAGAACACCTAAGGGCAGGCGTGGCAGGCGTGATGCTAGGAAGACACGCCTACAACAACCCTTGGTTTTTCAGAGAAGTTGACAGTTTGCACTACAAAGTTCCTGACCAAAACCTTTCAAGAAAGGAAGTTATTTTGAAATACGGAGAAATTTGTGATAAGATTTGTGAAGACTCAGGAAAAGAATTTAACCATGTACTTATGGCTAAGCCACTCTCTAACTTGTTTGCAGGTGAAAGGTCCAACAAACAGTGGAGGAGGGAGCTAGACCAGTATAGTAAGAGTAAAAAGTTAAAAAGTTTTTCTGAAGTCTCAGAAGCTATGGTGAGAGTTATGGAGGAAGCCAACCCTGAAGCCCTAGACCGGAAGTCAAGTGTGTAATTAAAAATGAAAGGTTTAAGGGAGCCTCTCCTAGGAAAGCAAGAAACCACTTTAAAAGCACTTGGACAGCTTGCTTTGTTTGCAGGTCCTTCTGTGCTGTCTTTGTTCTTCCAGATGTCGGTGGAGTTCATCAATATTTTTTTCATAGGCAACATTGACAAGTACATGCTAGACGGAGTGGGCTTAGGCAATATGTGGGGCAATATAACTGGAATAGCTATAGGGTGGGGTTTAGCAGGGGGTTTGGACACTCTGTGCAGTCAAGCCAACGGAAGTGGTCAGCTCCACATGGTAGGAGTTTGGCTCCAAAGAGCCCTATGCATTTTGAGTTTTTTCTTTGTAGGAATAGCTTTTGCTTGGATTAAAACCCAAGACTTTTTACTGAGCATTGGAGTTACGCAAGTTATTTCGGAACATGCTTTTGTTTACTTGTCACACGTTTTGCCTGGACTTTGGTTTTTTTTAGCTTTTGACTTTTACAGAAGATTTCTACAGTCACAAGGGTACTTTTGGCCTGCTGTAATAGTCAATTTCTGCACAACTACACTCCATGTGTTTTGGAACTGGCTGTTGGTAATTTACTGCGGGTACAACGTGGAAGGAGCAGGCATTGCAACTTCTATAACTTACTTTTCCAATTTTGCTTTGATAGTTTTAATTATTAGAGTGTTTTCTCTTGACAAAAAGACTTGTGTGGGCTGTGACTGGAGTAACTTTTGGCCTGAAGTACTTAAGTACTTAGAGTACGGAATACCTGCAGCAGGCATGGTTGTTTTGGATTACCTGAACTTTGAAATCACACAACTCGAAGCTAACTTACTGGGAGCAGAGGTCCAAGCAGCACATGTTTCAGTGCTGAATACAACTTCTTTGCTGTACATGGTGCCTTTAGGAACTAGCATAGCAATTTCAGTTATAGTAGGGAACTTAGTGGGTAATGAGGAGCAAGCAAGGGCTAAACTGTACTCGTTTGCGTCCTTTTTGATGATAGTGATTGTTATGATCCCCATCAACCTTGTGCTGTGCTTGATGAGAGCAAATTGGGCAGAACTTTACTCTTATGACAGAGAAGTAATTGACTTGATTTCGCAGCTCATAATTCCAATGTGTGTTTTCAACATCATTGACTCTATCCAAACTATTTTGGGAGGAGTGCTTAAAGGACTTGCACGACAAACTTCAGCTAGCATTGTGATATTTATCAGTTACTATGTTTTGTCTTTGCCAGTAGGCTACATGCTTGCTTTTTGGTGGGAACTTAACATCCTTGGAATCTGGTATGGCATGATTCTAGGCGCTACTTCTGCTTCCATTACTTTGGGTTGGCTTGTTTACACATCTACTTGGGAGGCTGAAACTCTTAGTTAACTATAATTAATAGATGAGTGGAATGTCTGAAGAGGTCAGGGATGACAACCCTTACTCGCGCTTAATGGCTCTCAAGAAGATGGGAGTTGTTCCTAACTACTCAGAAATCCGAGAGCACACTGTACTGGTAATTGGACTTGGAGGAATAGGCTCTGTTGCAGCAGAGATGCTTACACGCTGCGGAGTGGGCAAGTTAATACTGTTTGACTACGACACAGTCGAACTGGCTAACATGAACAGACTTTTCTTCAGGCCTGAACAAGCTGGACTCACAAAAGTAGAAGCAGCTAAGGCTACTTTGCAAAGCATCAACCCAGAAGTAAGTATTGACTGCTTCTGCTACGACGTAACTTCAGTTGACAACTACGACCACTTCATAACCATCCTTAGAAGTAACGTTTCGCTTGTGCTGTCTTGTGTGGACAACTACTCTGCAAGAATCACCATCAACAGAGCCTGTGCAGAAGTTGAACAGGTTTGGCTTGAGTCAGGCGTGAGTGAGGATGCTATGTCTGGGCACATTCAAGCTATATATCCAGGGGAAACTGCTTGCTTCGAGTGCGCGCCCCCTTACGTAGTAGCTTCAGGCGGCAACGAAAAAGAAATTCAAAGAGAAGGAGTATGTGCAGCTTCTTTGCCAACTACTATGGGAGTTATAGCAGGTATACTTGTGCAGAACTCACTTAAGTACTTGCTGAGGTTTGGCAAAGTAGCAGCTTATGTAGGGTATTCATCCCTCGAAGACTTTTTCCCTAGTTACTCAATGGCTCCCAACCCAGACTGCTCCAACCCAAGGTGCAAGTCCCTGCAAGCTTACTACTTAGAAAACCCTCACAAGAAAAGGTTTATGCATTCAGAAGAAGTCAAAAGTGAAGATGTACTTCACCAAGAAAACGACTGGGGCATAAGTGTAGTCAACACTGGAGAAGAAAAACAAACTCCGACCCAAAAGCCCAAAACCCAAAACTTAAGTTTAGAAGAGATGCGCAACCAACTTTCACAGATCCAAAGTAAGTCTAAAAGCTAGTTATCATTAAGTGTGTTCGTGGAGTTTTTCAAGTATCTGGAAATGCAGAGAAACCTTAGTGGAGTAGTGGGGGTCTTCTTCTGGAATTAGTTTAAGTTCTTTCAAAGCAGTTTCTAAACCTTCAAAAGAAAGGTCAGACCGGTAAGGACACAAAGCATAGTTGCCAGGCCCTTTCAAGAGTCTGAACCTAAGTCTGTCGTCAAAGTTGCCCTGGGGTTTTTCAGGAATGTAAATTTGGAGCCAAGGGAAGTGCTTAATTTTAGTTCTTCTGCAAAAAGTTGCGTGTTCTGCACAGTTAACTTTTACAAACTTCACAAGACTAGGTAGTGGTTACTTGTAATGCTTTTGAGCAGCTTTGTGGAAGTGAGGGTGCATTGTTTCTGAAAAGATCTCTCCTGGAAGGTACATGAAGGTCATTACAGGCCAGCCTTGTTCAACTAACCAGTATATTTGTTCCTCGCTTTCTAAGTACTCAATAAACTGGTTGAAGTCAACTTTGTTGGCAGCTTTGTAACCTATGTAGTGAGCTAAAAGTGCTACTGGAACAAACCCTACAAGTCCTTTTAAAACTTTAAGCGGAGTGAAGTGTCCAGTGCTTCTTCTGAAAAGTCTTGAGTAAAGAACAGAAAACATAGAAGTAATTCCGTGTCTTTTTTTATAGGAAGCTAGCCAAGCTTTGAAACTCACGTAGGCATCAGCTAGGGAAGGTCTTTCCATTTATTTATTCGATAGGTACTTTATCAGGGAGACTTTGCCAGGCAGAATGCTGAAGCACTTTTCAAGGGAGTCGGGAGAGTCTTTGGAAGCTCTTAAGCAAAACAGAATCATAAGTGCTTGGATGTGTTGTTGTTTTTCGAGTTCGTGGTACTTCAATAGGACTTTTAAAGGGTCCGAGCCGTTTAACACAGCTGACTTGTAAGCAGCTAAGTAGTTGCCTGTTGCTTTGTAAAGGATGTTAAGGAACTTGTAAGCTTTTAAGCTAGAGCCTACTGCTTCTAGGTACTTAAAAGAGTAGTACCCTTCTAAAGCTGACAAAGTGTTTTGAACTAAACCAAAAACTTGTTTGTTGTGGGCAGTGTTGGCACTCAATCCTAAAACAACTAAGTACTTGTTTAAAGTGTTTTTAAAGGCTTCAGGAAAGTTTTTGGGAGAAAAAGTAAACTTTAGTGTAGTTAAGAAATTAGCAACTCTTTCTTCAAAGCAGCTAAACTCGAACTGAGCAGTTTTGTAAGTAACCGAAAGAACCCGTTTAGTTCTGAACTGGGCACTTTTGGGCTTTTCTAAAGGCAAAACAAACATAATGTCTGAAAAGAGTTCTTTAAGATTAGAAAACAGCACATCGATGTCTGATAACTCGTGACACAGTCTGAGAAGTTTGCAAGGCTTTAAACCGTGCAGTAAAAACAAAAGTTCACTAGAGTCTAGATTGATTCCTAACTGGTCTTGCAGCACTAAGAGTTTAACTCTGGTTTTCAAGGAGAGTTTGTTGAAGTAAAGCGGAAGGTGGTTTTTAATGGCTAAGTTAATTGGCTCTCTTGAGAACCCGTAAAGAATAGGCACTAAGTGAATTAACACAGCTTCTTCAGAAACTTGCTTAAAAAGAGGTTTGAACTCTTCGTACTTAACAGGCTGCATAGGAGTGTACTCAGGACTAAAAGAGTCAAAAGGAGGAGGGTTTTCGTTTGAAAAATTCAGTAAAATGTAGCCTAGAACTAAAGCTAAAAGTCTTTTGTTAGTAACCAGTCCCATACTAAAAGCAGCCCAGCCGTAGTTATAGACGTCTATGAAGTTTTGGGGACTCAGGGACTTCAGCATAAGTTCAACAGGCGACTTTGTTAAGAGTGTTGAGATTCTAAACTCCACTAAACTACTTTGTGAGTTGTTGCGTAGGTTCAGAAGTTTTAGTTTTAGTGACTGGTTATTGGGGCAGTGTGTATAAATGTGTTTCCAGAAAAAGTCCTAATTGATCGTTACTATGTCACAGTTTTCTACAGCTCCTAAAACTTCTTGAGTACTTTGAGTTTCCTGGATGCTTAACTCGTGCACAGAGTCATGCCCAACTACTATAAGGTTCAAGGAGTTGTTTAGTAGCTCAGTGCATTCAAAACTGCAGTTGTGTTTCCAGAGCAAGTTATTCCAGTTAAGCCAGGTGCTGTAGTTCATGCCTGGCAGGCTTTGTTTTCTTTGGCAAGAACTGCACACACACACCTTAGCAAGCGGCTTTGGTTTATTTGGAAAGCTTAAGTTTTTGTTACTTATTTGAGGAAACACCTCTAGCTTCTTTTCCCTAAACAACACTAAAAAGCTTTTCCAAACACAGAGTTTTTGGTAAGAAGAGTTAGGTAACTCAAAGGACTTAAAAGGAAAAGAGCAGCTTTCTAGTTTAAACAAGTCCACTCTTCCAGGGTTGAGTGTTGCAAGCACCACCTGGCACCCAAAGTACTGTAAGGTAGCATTTTGTAACTCTAACTCGGTCAAGTTGACTTCTCGGGACTCTAGTAAATCCCTTGTGTAAAGAACACTCAGGCTTCTGCCTTTCAAGAGAACCACCTCTTCCAACACCTGGACAGTCTGGACTTCTGAGTTAAACTGGACCTTTGACTGAAGTCCTAAGTTTCTGAAGTTAACAACTAAGCATCCCTTTTTGAAAAACAACAGCAAGTACTCTCTCCAAAAGTAAACTCCACAAGGAGCGTCTTTAGTTTCAATCAAAGATACATCTAGTGAGTTGTCTATTGACCTTTCGCGACCTGCAAGGCAGCCACCAATGGTTTCCACCACTTCTTCCAAAAGCGAATCTGGAGGTCGGGATGTTAAGTTCAAGTAGTCCTTTTCAAAAAACCTGCGCCACATAGGCAGGCACTCAGAACCTAAAGAACTTAATGGAATCAGAAATATATGGTTCTGAGTCATCACAGCACAAGAACTGCTTTCAATACAAATTTGTATAGGAGGAGAACTGACCCAAGGAATAGAGTGGGAAGTTTGGTTGCTCAGCACAGTTAAATGGGAAGGGAACCCTAGTATTAGGGTGTCTCCAAAAGCACCTACACAGAGACAGCTCTCAAACTCAATAAGCTTCTGCAGTGTAAAAGTGTTTTCCATTTTAGTTAATGATCTGAACAGCTTTGGCCGGAGTTAAGGCCCCTAGTAACTTGGTCGAACTTAGAAACTTGGTTGAATTTCTCCCTTAATTCAAGTAATTCTTCGTCAGTTGTGCTTTCGTACTTAAGCGCTAAAGACCCTATCTGGACTTCGTCAAGTCCGTACCTTTGGTAAACTTCGTCAGCCGCACAAATTTGAGCTACTAAAGATCCTGACGGGTCATTGACTTCGTACTTCTCAATTTCTTCTATTTGGACCCTCATGATTTCCTTTAGTTTTTCAAGGTCGAACTCCTCAGGAAAAGGTTGGTTTTCACACATGTCGGCAGAGATAGTTTGCATTTGACCCATGAATCCCCTTACTTCAGGGTCCATCATGTGCTGCTGCATGGATTGTCCGAAGTTGTTAGGGTTGACTTCGACTTCTGTGCAAGCCTCGAAAATAGCTTTTTGGACTAGTTGAGGTTGGACTTTCATAAAGTTCATAACCACTTCTTTGTACTTTTCAGAGTCAACTTTGTAGTACTGCAACCGATCTTTGATATTTTGTCTCTTAGCTTCAAGCATGCTCTGCATCATCTTAGAGCGAGCTGAGGTAAGGACCCTCAAAACTGTTGTTTTTGGAATAGGTTCTCCTGAAGAAGTGCCTAAAACGTTTCCCATTATAATAAATGGAGTCAAAAGAAGAAGAACCCCAGCAAGAAACTCCTCCCATTTCTATTCCAGCTCCAGAAGAAATCTCCCGTGCGCATAAATTCTGGGATACCCAACCTATGCCCAAATTGTCCACTTTAGTTTCCAAAAATCTTGAAATGGAACAAGGCCCACTTGACCCCCCCAAAACAGTGGATGACGTAAGGCAGGAACCCTATCGCCTTCACTCTTCACTTGAGTGGGTGAGTGTTGACGTTATGGACGAAGAGTGGATGGAACAACTCTACAAGCTCCTCACTGAAAATTACGTTGAAGACGATGACGCCTTGTTTAGGTTCGACTACTCGCCTGAGTTTTTAAGGTGGGCCCTAACTCCTGAAGGCTACAGACAAGAATTCCACGTTGGCGTTGCTGTGAAAGGGACCAAGAGACTTGTAGGATTCATTTCAGGAATTCCTGCACGAGTCAATGTGTACGGGCAGTCCATAGAAATGGTGGAAATCAACTTCCTCTGTGTTTACAAAAAGTACAGACAAAACAGACTTGCCCCTGTGCTGATTAAAGAAGTCACTCGCAGAGTCAACCTCACTAATGTGTGGCAAGCAGTTTATACAGCTGGAGTAGTTATTCCTACCCCCATTGGCCAGGCTAGGTACTGGCACCGATCCTTAGACCCCATTAAACTTGTAGAAATAGGATTTACTCGGTTCGGTCCTAAACTTAACAATGCCAGGGCTAAAAAGCTGTACAAACTTCCTGAAGAACCCCAAATTGCTGGTTTCAGAGCTATGCGCGAGTCAGACGTGGAGTCAGTACACCAACTGTTGATGGACTACTTGTCTAGGTTCTCGCTGTACGTGGAGTTCTCTATAAGCGAAATAGCGCATTTCTTCTTGGAAAGACACAACGTAGTTTACTCTTACGTAGTAGAAGACGAGTCAGGACAAATCACAGACTTCTGTTCTTTTTACTCGCTTCCTTCATCTTGTTTGCGCAGCACCAAACACGAAAAACTCAACGCAGCTTACTCCTACTACAACGTTCCAGGTGCACACACCATCATGGAGCTCTTCAAAGACATGTTGATTGTAGCTAAGTCTAAAGGGTTCGACGTGTTCAATGCCCTCGACATCATGGAAAACAGCACTGTGTTCAACGAGCTCAAGTTTGGAATTGGAGACGGAAACCTGCAGTACTACCTTTACAACTGGCGCTGTGGTTCTATGAAGCCTTCCCAAATAGGTTTGGTTTTAGTTTAAGTAACTCTTGGCATTACTTAACTTTCTCAAAGGTGTTGATGAATGTGTACCTAGAAAACACCACAAACAGTCTTCTGTACCACACAAACTGTGAGTAGTGACTTGCCATTGCTTTCCAGTTCAAAAAAAGGTTCAGGTTCAGAAAGACCACTTTTTCTCTTAAACTAAAAACTAAGTCTAGAATTCCTATGTACTTCCTAGGCAAGCTTGTGCTTTTGAGTTGGTAAACTTCAACTCCTCTAAGGGAGTCTGAAGCCTGGGAAACTGCTATGTGGTTAGGGTGTCCTGAAACTCCGTAACTATCGAAAGTCACTATTGCGTCAATGTTTTTGTTTGCGATTTCTTCTGCTAAGTACTTAGACACTATTTGGGGACTCCAGTCTTCCTGCATTCCGTCTGCTAAAGAAGGGTCATCTATTACTTTGGAGCTTTTGAGCTTCAGCAAACTCCCTGCAGTTGCTAGTTCTTTTTCCCTTACTTTTCCCAAACCTTCTGAGTCGCCCTTACTCAAACACAGCAAGTGGACCTCGTTGTTAAGTGCAAAGTTTGCTATAAAAGGAACAAAAAACATACTTTCGTCATCTGGGTGCGCAGTTGCTACCATGATTTTCTTCCCTTCTAGGTTTTTTCTGTGCTTGTCTGCTGAGATGGTTAGCCAAACTATCACAAATATCAAAAACTGAACAAGTATCAAAAGCCACTTAGCTGCAAAAAGCAAGTCAATAAAGTCCATTTACACTTTACCTAAAGAATTACAAAAGCTTTGGTACCTTTTGTAGTTCGACAAAACCAAAAAGACCTTTCCTTTATAGGAAACTCTTCCACATATTGACAAGTAGTCAGAAAAGCAATGAGGTAACTCATAAAAAATCAGTAAATCAGTTTCTAAGTCCAAGCCCCTTACCAAACTAGTAGTTACAAGCTTCAGAGCCTTTCCAGTTTTAAACTCTTTTAAGTTAGCTTCTCTGTCTGGAGTTTTACTTGTAAACACCTTCAGACACTTAAATGCCTCTGAAAGTTCAGTGCACTTTTTTACAGTGTTGCACACTACAATTACTCTTTCAGAGGAGTGCCTTAGCAGCAAACACCCTAACTGGTTTGCTTTGTTTTCAGCAACAAACACAAAAGGACTTGGGAGCTTAGGTGCTACTTGGAAAAAAGCAGGGTTGTTTAAGAACTGCTTTGAAACTTTGTTGAGGAGTGGACTCCAAGTTGTTCCTGACACAAAGATTTGCTTTTTGCACTTAAGTAGTTTCATCAGTTCTGAAAACTGAGTGCTGAGCAGCAACTTGTCAGCTTCATCTACAACTATGTACATGCAGCCTTTAAGGCAGACTTTCCTGTGCTTGATGTAGTGAATCAAACTCCCAGGAGTACTTACTAGGATCTCGCATTCAGCTTCAGAAATCTTTTTGGAACTACTCAGTCCAATGCACTTAAGACTGCCTGCATACTTTTTGCACACAGAAACTACTTGAGTGACTAGTTCTACAGTAGGAACTAGAACGAGCATTCCAATGCCATTTTGTAACACTTGGTGAATCCCCGGCAATAAATAAGCCAGTGTCTTTCCTGACCTAGGAGGGGCAACAGCTACTAGGTCTTTTCCTTGAAGTGCAGCTTGCCAAGTAAGTTTCTGAATAAAGGTGTGTTTCAAGGGCAAAGCTTTTCCCATTATAGCCCCTTAAAATGAAAAAGCTTAGTTTGTCTCCTAAAGAAGCATTCAGCGACAACTACATTATGAGCCCTTCCCAAGTGGAACTTAGAAGTCGCTTCACTAAGTTTTACAACCAGAAACTAACTCCTAAAGAACGCAACTATGCCAGAAACTTAGCAAGGGACAAACTAAGCAACCACTACGAAACGATTAAAACTAAAGTTGACAAAAAACTAGAAACAATGAACGACTTAAAAGTCTTCCCCGAAAGCATCAACAGAATTAGAGCTAACAGCTTGTACAAGTCTGCCACAAAAAAAACTACTCTCAGGAAGTTCCCTGATTACTACAAAGAAGCTAAAAACCAAGTGTTGGAAAACAAAGCTGCAACCACAAACAAGTTTTTCCGGTCCAAAGACAGAACTGAACTTCTGAAAGAACTCAACCAAAAACTTGTTTTGAAAATTCCTGAGAAAAAGCAAGAACCCCAGGATTACTTCGCTCCACAACCCGAACCCAAACCAAAGGACCCCATGAAAAAAATCAACAAGCTAATTAAAGCTTACATAACTGACTTTAAACTAAGCAAGTATTCTCATTTTTAAGCTTATTAAAATATGCAGAATATAAACAAGCCTGCAACTAAACTAGCTGCAAAGTCTTCTTCCTTTTCCTTTTTGTCAGAGTCACTTTCTTTTTCGTTGGTAGAGACTTCTAACTCTGTGATTTCAGAGTTACAGTTGGGCCAAAGTGGGTAGTTGTCACAAGCAGTGAAGTAACAGTAGTAATCTGTTTCTTTTTCAAGGTCTTCAATAGTGACTTCGTTAATAGACCTGATCGGAGTTCTAGCTGAGGACGCTTCTTTGTACTCAGAGTTTACTCCTAAGTAAATCTGCTCAGCCAAGGGAGTTTGGTCTTTTTGAGTGCACACAGTTACTACTAGCCCAGGCGAAGAAACCTCTATTTCAAAGTTGATTTCGTCCCTTCTGATGTCAAAGGGGTCTGGTTCTTCAATAAATTCAGGTGTGGACTCATACTCCTGTTTGTCAAAGTTAATTTCTATGTTTTTAGGTTCTACTTCTGTGAGTTCCGAGAGTTCTTGTTTAAGTGCTGCGCTGTTTTGACTAGCCTGTTCAGTGAACTTTTCAGGGACAATGTTGCCTTCCCACCTTCCATACAGCAAGTAGTAACTAAACACTGCACTTTGTTTCAAAGACCTTTCTTTAAACTCTGCTTCTTCTTTTTTAGCAGGAATTTCAAACTCTTTTTCAACCACCCAAGCTGTAGGAATGTTCATGTGCTTTGCCAACACCACTGCTAAGTCGTCCGTTATCGTTGCGTCAAAGTTCAGTCGGTCTGCTTCAAAGATAACTGAAACCTTGTAAACTAGTGGCTTCTCAAGTGTAGTGAAGTTAAGTTGCACAGGAACAGGGTCTTCGTAAAACCGCAAGTTGTCCATGTACCCCACCCAGGAGTAACTTGTTTCGGTCATCAACCAATCAACTGTAACTGCTTCGCTTTGGTCTGAGTACATCACGAAAGCACTTCTCCAGGACTCTTTGCAGTGCTTGGTTTGGAGTCTCCTCAGAAAGTCATAAACAGAGTCGTCTTTGTCATTATCCATTTCGTATTCGCTGTTTTTGTACTGTTGAGAGAGTTGTTCGGACAAAGAAAGGTTGTTGTCTTCCTCTACAAAACTGCTAACTGAGTCTTTGAGTTCCTCAAAAGAAGGCAATGGGTTTCCTTGGCAAGCCAACCACCAGTACAAGACTCCGTTGTCGTTGGACTCAAAACTTAAACTCACTGAGGTCTTTTGTAGGTCCTCAACTAAAACGTCCAGGTCAGCTGGTCTAATTTCTTCTTGGGGCTGCGTGATGTATAGCAGTCTGGATTCTGGAGTTTTATACAAAGCTGAAACTTTTCCAGTTAACTCAAAGGACACCTTTGGGTTTTCTGGACCAGAGTAGTCTTTCGGAACAGAAACCTGGAAGTACTTAACTTTCTCCCCAGGCTTAAAAGTGACTTCCGAAGGAACTGCTTCTAAGCCCTCTGCTTCTTCAAAGCTAACTTTTAGGGTGAGCTCTGAGTTGGGGGCCTTTTCAGCTTCTACAGCTACAGGGATGCTGGAGTTTCCATAAAAGATGGTAGGTATGTCAGCTATTTCGATGTCCAGCACTTCTTCAGTGAACTCACAAACTTCCAGAATGATTTTGTAAGGAGCGTTGAAACTTTTTTCTCTGCGGTCGTCAGGCAGTTCGTCAACACTCCACTCGATAAAGTACACACCAGCACTGGTGTCTTTGTCCACTCCTACCTCAAACCACATTTCTTTTCCCCACTTGTAAATAGTGTAGTTGTGGAGGGGCGAGTAAAAACTTATTCCACTTTCCTCTATTTGGGGAACTACTGAGAGTTTCTTTGAGTAAAGAGGCCACTCTCCAGTGTTAATCAAGATCTTGTCTGTTCGCGTGCCTGCAAACACCTGCCTGCGCCTTCCTATAGTTCCTGTGACTGCATTTATTGAACTAAGTAAGTCTCCTGTTTGGTCCAGTCCAATGTAAGCTGCGTTTAAGTTGTCGTAAGAAGAACTTACGTATTCGTCCCTGGAAGGACTGTACCTGAACAGTTTGAACTTTCCAGTCCAAAAGTCGTTTTCTCCAAAAGTTAAGGTATCTTGGTCTTCAAAAGCCCAGGGGTCGGATGACCTTTCAATTCCCCAGTCAGGGTTGCCTAGGTTCTCTATAGTCATGTAAAAGGTTTCTTTGTCTATTTGGGTTTCTTCGAGTTCAGCCAAAATCCACTTTCCGTTTACTTTGCAAGAACTCTTTTTGGATACTTGTTTTTTGCTTCCGCCTTCGAAGTAAAACACACTACATTCGATTTCTTTGTTTTTGGAAATTTGTCTTTCGTACTGTTCAGGGAACCTTACTTGGAGTTCTTCTCCTTCGTTGATATCTCCTTCTAAAATAAACTTGAAAGTGTATTTAGTTTTTTCTCCTAGTTTGTTGTTTTCTACACTCACGTCTGAAATCCTCAGAATCTCAGGCACTGAGGTAATGCTTTGGGTGCCAAACCCGCCTTGGGACTTGATCTTCATGTTTTTGTCAAGTATGAACCCACGCACTTCTGTGATTGTTCCTTGGGCTGGGTTGTAGATTTCTTTGATATCAATGTCGACTTCTGAGTCTTCTGGCAAGTCATTTAACTTCTGGACAACAACCATTCTGTGGTCTACTTTGCACCTTGCGTTGGGAAAAGCATCAGACCTGCAGTCAATGTAAAAGGAGTCTGGGTCGCAAGTAGTTAAGAAGTTATCTGAAGCTCCTAAGTAAAAGTCATATTCGCTTGGAAAAGACAACCAAATTTCGTCGTCTTTAGAAACTCCAACTGAGCTTTTGAACTTAAAGTAATAGTCAGTGGAAACACCTGCGTTCGAAGCCCTAATCCTTAAAGAAGAGTCAGCGAACGAAGGAGGCTTGGAGTCAATGCTTGCTTCTGGAGCTGAAGAAGCTGAAGCCACTACTTCTCCTTGCCACAAAGCCCTTACTTGGATTCCTAAGTTAGAAGTTCCACTAGGCAAGTTGAATGAACTGCCTAAAAAGATCTCGATGATTTTGCCTGGAAGAACTTCTTTTTTAAGAGTGACTTCTAAGCCCTGCTTGACTTCACAGGAGTATAAAGGTTCGGATGCAAAGCACAAGTTCTTAGCGTTGTCTTTGAAGTCTTCAGTCCAATTCTCAGAAGTTATTTCAATGACTGAGAAAACTGGCAAAGTTATCCCGAAAGAAGTCCTAAGGTATAAGTCGACCCTCGGAGCAGATGAGTAATTTGGAAACACAGCTACTTCTTCGAAGTTAGTGTCTCCAGGGTCTCCTGCTGAAGTTAGTTGTGCTTCTTGGTCAATGTCTGTGTTTGAGTTAATTATGTTTCCTTTTGAGTCCAAAGTCTGAATGGACTCAATGTAGGCAGCAGAACTTCCTGACTTTTTAGTGTGTAAGTGTTTGAAAGATATTGTGAGTTCTTTGCCATCCTCTACTGCTTCTGTAACAGTTACGTTAGCGGTTCTGCCGTTTAGAGTGCAGTCTAAGTCGGCTCCGTTGACTTCACAAGCAGTAAAGTCGGTTTGAGTCCAGTCAGGGGAAAGAATAGCTTGAATGTATCCTCCTTTAGGAACTTTAGTGTTGGTTTTAAACACTACTTCAACTGCTGTGTTGACGCTGTTAGGTCCTTTCCTTTCCACAGTTTTGGGAGACAAACTAAGGATTTGGAGTTCTTGGGGTTTGAGGTCAGCTGTGAACAAAGTCGGTTGTGTTGCGCAGGAGTCCCCTGGAGTGCTGGCTTCAAACATGTAAAAGTTGACAGTTTGGGATTCAGAACCCACTCCGTCTGGAGGAGTGACTCCTGAAATAGTTAGGGTTTTTTGTGAGTCTTGGAGGTTGAAAGAAGAACTTTCTTTGAAGATAATAGAAGGATAAGCAAAAGTTCCGTTGTTTACAGTAAGAGTATAGATCTCAGAAGGACTGCTTGACCCGTCCGAAATCGAAGCTGAAGACTTAATGTGGAACCCTTGAGGCAAAATAAGTCCCACAAAACCTTTTGACGAACTGCCTCCTGACACCTGGATTTCAGTTTCTGTCACTAAGTTAGTTTCAAAGCTAGAAGGCTCCAAAAGGTCTACTGAAAAGCTTCCTTCTGTACTGGTGCTTTCAGCTACGTCTTCTGATGTTTTTTCAAACACAACAAAAGGCATGTTTTTGTCTGTTTTCAAGTAATAAAAAAGAGTGGTGATGTCTTTGGAAGACCCTAGGTTTCCTTTGGGAACAAACCAGAAGTAAGAACTGCCTTTTTCAAGCACTTCTTCTAGCTTGATTTGGATCTTAGTGGTTTCTTCGTTAGCCTTAAGTTGGGCTGAAGCTTTCAAACTCCCGTCTACTGGGTAAGTATCTCCTACTTCAAGTCCTGAGTCCAGACTTCCTGGAATAGACACTTCGATGAAATAGTCATAGTCCTTTCCGAAGTCCATTTGCTTGCCTGCAGCTTCCAAGTAAAGAGGAATTCCTGGAGCGTCGTTGTCTGAACAAAGTGTAGTGACACTCCACCCACTGGGCTCTTGAGGAACTACAGTGAACCTAAGAGTGCCTATTTCAGTGGAACTGCCTGTTTGGGCCATAGCCCAGCACTGGTAAAAGGTAGCTTTGTTGGTGGCTGCAAGAGGCATTGCTATGTCTTTAGTCACTGAAAGACCAAAGTAGTCTCCAGAGTCCACTTCCCCAGGCTGCAGACTAACTGCTTTTCCTGAAAAAGTCACTTCGGCTGATGAAGTTCCAGAGTCCAAAGAAAGCACTTTGTCTAGACTGCCTGATTCTTGGCTCCATTCAGACTCTTCGGATATGTAGATTCTTTCAAGGGAAACTCCTTCACTGGTAAAAGGACAGTGAATCTCAAGGCTTGTGTCAGAACTCCAGGAGTTCTTAGGTTCCGTTGCAAATAGAAGCTTTCTGTCGCTCTTTTTGCCTCCTACAAAGCCTTCTTCGGACAAGTTGTCTGAAAACCCTGAAAAAACTCTGAAGTCCTTCATTAGTTCAAAGCCCTCTGGCTTGTAAGGCACTGAAACCACGTCTCCTCCAGTTTCGTCAATCCAGTACCCCTCAGCATTCATGGTTCTGAAAATAGTTTCAATGTTGTTCTTCACAACGAACTCTGTTAAAGTATAAATGCTCACTTTAGTACCTGGGTCAAGTTTTTCCTCAAAAACAGCCCTGGCAATGTTGCCTCTTGGATCAATTTGGCAACTTGGTTTTTTGTCGCTGGGAAGCGCGTAACAAGTTCCTTTCACAGGGTTTCCTTCAGAATCGAGGTACCAAGTGGCAGTGTCCAACTGGGCTCCTTGTCTGAACTCTAGTTCTGCCATGCCTCCTGCAGGAACTTCGTGTTCTATTCTCACAGAAACCTCTGTAAACACAGCTAGTCCGTTAAAGATCTTATCTTTGGGGTACCCTACAGTGTTGAAACTTGCCCCTTCGTTGATTTGGTAAGCAATGGTGTTGACTACTGGAAAGTCCTTTATAGTGTTTGTTTGGAGTTTGTTCCAAGTGCCCCACCTGTAAGTGTTTAGGGTCCAAGAGTACAAAGAGTTGTCTAGTCCTAGCAAGGGCACTATTCCTTTTACCTTGAGTTCCAGAGTTGTGTCTGCAGGAATGAAGTTAGAAATCCCGTAAATCCAAATGTTGCCTTCCACTCCCAAGCAAGGAATGCTTTTTGAGTCTTCAGGTCCCACAGGCAAAAGGTTGTCCTCTAGTTCAACTGCCTCACACTCAACAGCGTTGGGTTCAAAGTACTCACTGAGCTGGATTTCCACTACGTCGTTGGGTTCCAAAAAGGTTTCTGTGGTGAACTTGAAAAGCATAGTTTCTCTTTTGCCCACTTTGAAACTAGATACTCCTTCCGGTTCAGTAACGTTAAAGTCAGAACCTAGAATAGGTTCAGGACCTACTGCAAGTTTGCCAAAGACTTTATTTACATCCACAATAGGTCCTTCTTCGTAGTTGCGAGTTAGTATTCCAAAGGGGCCGTAAGGTCCTGGGTCAGGTCTTTCCTCCAAAAATAAAGAAACAGAAGTGTCCAGCTCTTCACTCAAAGAAACTCCTTTCAGTATCACGCTGTTGCTTCTAATCACTTCTCCTTCGCAGTTCTCTGCGCAGGTTGCTTTTGAAGCTGACAAACTTGAAGGGAACTGGACTTCTAGAATCCCATTGCTGATTCTTGATTCTGGTCGGAAATTAAATTGAACTTTATACTTAGAGTTTTCTTCGTACATCTGTATTGGTGAGGGAACCCAGGTCGCCTTGGGCCATTTTATTATTCCTGGATCTAGGTTTTTGTCACGTTGTCCGTATAGTTCTCCAAAACTTGCCCCGATCAGAAGGGCTAGAATTAAATATCCTACCATTTTTTTTATTAGCCATTAGTGCACTACTTTCCCTAATTCTTAAACATATAACAAAAATGCTTAGTGAACTGCCCATATGCCTCAAAAAAAAACAGCCTAAACCCCACCCTAGTCTCCACCACGTCAAGTCCAAGCCCCAAGTTCTTTACAAGTACAAAGTAAACCGGCCTTCCAAAGAATTAAGCTTAACATGGGAACACTCTTCCCAAAAAGTTGTAGGCTTTAACTTAGACTCAATGCCTAAAACTCTCCGTGCTTACTATTCAGCTTCTAAAAAGCGCAATGCTATCAAACCAGACAGACTTGCCAGTCAGCAAGCAGAAGCTCCTCCCCCACCCCCTGTTGAAAAGGAGTCTGCTCCCGAACCCAAAGTTCCCGAAAAGGTTGACGACGACTACGTGTACTGCGTGTGCAAAAGACCCTACACTACTGGGCACCTTATGTTTAAGTGCGAAGGCTTCTGTGGAAACTGGTACCACCCTGCGTGTTTAAAGATGCAACAGGCCGAAGTCGAGAGACAGCAAAACAGCAACGAAAGGTGGTACTGCCCTTCTTGCAATCTAACAGCTGAACAAATCGTTAATGAATGTGGAGGCAAACGCAGAAGAGGCAACTCTAATCTTAAATAACTAGTTTTCGAAACTTGCTGTATAAAAAGGCAGTTCTGAGGCTACCAATGACCCTGTGGCGTCCAGAAACAAGTAACCGTGGTGATTCATTCTGTTTAAAAACCTTTCTGTGGTAATTCCGTCTTGGTTCTTTCCGATTTTTTCTGCGAAAAAGGATGCCAGCTGCATTCTGCGAGTTTTAACTGAGTCTAGGTGGTTCACGAAAACACTTAAGTTGTCTGAGTTTCCTTCTCTAGGAACTACCAAGGGCGCTGCTTTTAAAACTTGGCACGCTTGGTCGGTCTTTACTTCTAGAAATGCAGTTTCATTGTGCTCGCCTGGCAAAACTTCTAGGTACAAAGACCCAGCCAAGTCCCCTTCCCACAGGTACTCATAAAACACACCTATGAATATTTCAACTACTTCTGTGTTAACTGAGTATAACTCTGGGTAAGAAAGCATGTTTTTAATGTGAAGGTCTCCCACTGCACTGGGCTTGGCCAATAAACCCAGCAACTCACTGCGCAGACTTTCTCTGGGGTCAAGAATGTTGATTCCTTCAACGCCAAGTTCTTTTTCTGCGTAAGACACTGCTTCGTCGTCAGTGCACCAATAAAAGTAGTTGTGCTCCATGCACTCTAAGTACTCTTCCAAGTAGAGCTCCACTGACTCTTTGTCAAGTCTTTTCCCAGTAAGGTCTTCATAGACAAGCAGTCCCAAAATAAACTCTCCTGCGTCTCCACCTGGAGTTCCTAAAATGCCTTGAGTGATTCTTCCGTCTAGGCACCTAAAAGAGCTTTTGGACACTTCTACATAAGTATAGTTAGCAGAAACTAGTTTGTCCTCTACTTCTTCCAAAGAAGCACCTTCTCCTTCTTGTTCTTGAGTTAGACTTAAAGTAGTAGGAGCGCACTTTACGTCTTGTTCTTCAGCTAACTCAGGTGCTGAGCAGTCACATATTGTAGTATAGTCAATTCCATTTATAGCCATTGAGGTTTGGATGTTATTTCCTGTAACTTGAGAAGCCTCCAGTTGGAGTTCTTCGTCCATCGTAAGAGTCCCTGAACATAATGAAAGCAAAAATAAAATAAGCACATTCATATTCGTTTTAATCTTATTAAGAACCTCCGGAAGTATATCTAGATATAAAGATGTTGCAATGCTTGATTTTTTTGGCAGGTGTGCTTGGGGAAGCCCCAGAGTTACCAATCGGACTCATTACTTCTCCCCAGACCGACTCTAGAACTAAGGAACTTCTAGTTAGGGACTTGCACGGACTAGAACTTGAAGTTAAGAACGTTCTAGGCTTTAACTTCAAAGTCTACTGGAGCCACCTCCAAACTGAGTTCACTTTGCAAGTCCCTTTGGAGCTCACAAATAAGCAAGTGATACTGGACGCCACAAACGATCTGCTGTACTCCCAGTTTTTAGCACGCGAGTCAGCTTTGCAAGGGTTTGTGCACATGGTAGTTGCACGGCCGATACAAGAATCAAGAGGGGAAAGTCCTAGCCCAAACACTTTGTACCTTGAAACCTCTTTTTCTTCACAAGCCTATGCCTTTATAGACCTTATCCAGTTTTACAATTGGCACAACTTAGGACTAGTATATGACCAAGGAGTCAACAACATGAGACTAGCAGAGGTGTTTAAAAACAACTGTGAAAAAGTGTACATAAAAGACGAAGTTGTGGTTGACTCCCAGTCAGACAACCTCCAAAAAAGACTTGAAAGCACTACAAAGGACTCAGGAGCAAGGGTTATTCTTGTGTTTGCAGACCCGACCTTAGCCGCCCGACTGCTGCAAGCAGGTAGTCAAAGCGTTATGGGAGGTTCAGGTTACGCTTGGATTCTTAACTCTGAAGCTATGCAGAACTTAGGTGAAGTAGCTAAAAACTCCCATTCAGACCTTGATCAAAACACTTTTGGACTACTTAAAACTGGAGCCGTTGGGTTTGTGCAAGAAGACTCTGAGTACTTGAGTCAAGAACCGCTGGGTACTTTCAGAGCTGCTTTTGTTTTGGTAGCTCAAGCTTTTTCTAAAGGACTTTCGAAAGCCAGTGAAGTAGTTGAGTACATCAAGTCTAACCCAAGCATTCCGGGTTTAGAACACAGATTGCACTTTGACGAGTATGGAATTAAAAAGACTTACTACAACATATACAATATTAAAAACTTTGTTGAAAAGAAAGTAGGAGTCTGGAACTCCCAAACAAGACAAATCAGTATGTTGGAGCAAGTTACTTGGCCCGGGTTCACTACAACTACTCCTGACGACAAAACTCCAGTTCTTAAACTAGCTTTGCTTTGCCCTTTTCACTCAAAAAACGGAGAAGAGTTTTCAGAGAGCTACCACATTAAAAACGGATTTGACTTAGCTTTAAAAGAAATCAACAACTCTACAAGTGTCCTAGCTAACTACAAGTTAGAGCCAGCTTACTTGGACACCTTTATGTCCAAAGACCTTTCAGAAGCGAACTTAAAAAGCGTGCAAGCTATTGGTGCTTTGGGGTTCGTAGGGCCTTTTGACTCAGAAGTGGCCAAAGCTTACTCAGAAGCTTCAAAAAAAGAAGCCAACCCCAAACCCATAGTGTCTTATGCAGCTACAGCTACTAGTTTGAACTCCAGCGAACTTTACCCTAACTTCTTAAGAACTGCCCAGCATGACGGACTCCAAGCAGTTGCAGTGGCCTTGCTTATCCAGCAGCAAGGCTGGAACCGAATTGGTGTTATTTACACCCAGGATGAGTTCGGCACAGGAATTTATAAAAGCTTCATCAACAACGTAAAAACCCTAGACATCAGTATTGAAAACGAAGAAAAGTACAGAGGAATTCCATTTGACACCAGTAAATTCCTCAAAAAAAAGTCAAAAGAAGGAGTGGAAGCTGCTTTAAGCGAAATAGTCAGAAAACAACTAAAAGTAGTGGTTTACTTAGGAGGAGACTTGGTAGGGACAGAAGTAGCCAAAGTAGCTTACAAAAAGGAACTGTACGGAGAAGAGTACTCTTGGATAGGAGGCATGTGGCTTACCTCTGAGTTATCTAAGTATCAAACACTACAAGGAGCTGTTGGCTTGGGGTTCAGACCAGCCCTAGGGGAAAAAGGAAAGGCCTTTGCAAACAACTACAAGTTAGAGTTTGGAAAGGACTACACTAACTTTGCCATGCTAGCTTACGACACTGCTTACTTGTTTGCATACACAATAAACGATATGATTAGTAAAGGCGAAGACTACAACGACGGAAACCAACTTACTGAAGCAATCAGGTCAGCAGACTTCATTGGAGCCTCAGGAAAAGTTAAGTTCAACGAAGGCAGCAACGACAGAAGTGCTTTTGGCTACTCAGTTGTAAACGTCCAAGAACAAAAACTACTCAAAGTAAAAGAATACGACCCCTCAGACCCAGAAATCTTTAAAGAACAAGCCCGAACTGTGTGGTCCAACGGTTCAGACAATCCTCCAAAAGACTCGTGGCCTGAGGAGTTTGACTGTCCCTTTGCTGAACACATGGTTAGGGTGTCCTTGGGAGGAGTGGTTGCTGTTCTGCTTATAGGTGCTTTTATGTTTTTTCTGACTTTAGGACTGAGTGTGTTTTCTTACAAAAAGTGGAAACAAGTAGAGATCCAAACCATCACTGAACCAGTTGTGAGGACCTGGAAAGACACCCTTGTAGAAGTCAACATCTTTGTTGAGTTCTTTCAGTTTGTAGCCATTGCACCTACACTTGAGTCACTCAGAATTGTGATAGAAACCAGTTCTAACGTTTTTATGCTTGACATTATGAAAGTTGCCCAAGGAGACAAAACTTCTTACTGGACTCTGTTGTTGGTAATTTGTTTGTTGTGTTACTTGTGGTTCTTTCTAGTAGTGATGATTATGACTGACGCTGAAAAGTACATCCAGAAACTCCCAGTTCTTCAAAAAGCTTTGAGCTTGCTCAATTCAGTTTACTTGCCTTTTGTCGGCAACACGCTGTTTTTGCCCTTTTCAGCCCTTTTGCTTGACGCTTTTGTGTGTGACCACGAAGCTCAGGGTTATTCTTATGTGTGGAGGGACTGCTACATGAACTGCTGGACTCAAAAGCATATTCCTTACATAGTGATGGCTTCAGTGGCTTTGGCTTGTTACGAGCCCATAGCAGTTTTTTCACGTCCACTTTGGCAGCAAGCTAAAACAGGACTTAACCTTATGATCAAGCCTCTTTTTTTGCTGTTCAAAACGTGCGTCCAGGTGCTACTCATTGCAGTGGGGAAGTCTTTGAAAGGAATTTCTCCCATTTCGCACGGAGTAGTGTTTTCTTTGCTGTGTTTAGCTTTTACAGTTGTCACTTACAAGTTGAAGCCTTTTAACTACAGCAGGTGCAACTTGTGGGAGTTCAGTTCTTTGCTAGCCCTAACTTTTTTGTCAGTGACTGCAACAGTATCTTACTTTGGAGACCCTACCCAAATAGGGTGGTTTGTAGCCTTAGCAGTGGGGTGGAGTTTGATTGGAGGAGTGACTTTGGTGCTGCAGAAGAAGTACTACCCTAAATTACTTGTGCCTTCTGGAGGCGAAAAGTCAAAAAGAAAGGTGTACGACGCTTTAGCTGTTAAAAACTTTGAAAACTCTGAACTGCAGGCTAACTCTCCAAGTCCTGCTGAGTTAAGTGTAGATGACAGGTTTAGGATTGAAGAAGTCCAAGAGTGTTAATTAGTTATTTTTTTCTTATTAATCATTTGGTCAACGTCAGCTTTGAGGTAGTCTGCGTCCCTTTTAACTTGCTGGAACTTGATGTAGAGTTCTCTGCATTCATAAGGAAGAGTCCACAAGTATCTGCGTATTTCACGCAACTTAAGTTTTTGCTTGTACTCCAAGTAAGCACTTTCAATTGTCCTAACAGCGAGTTTGCGCTTTTTGTTGAGTTCAAGAGCTTTGCGCTTTTTAGCAATTGACTGGGCTTGTTTGGTTCTTCGAAGTGCTTCTTGAATAAGAGGTTGGAACTGCTTAAAGATTTTAAACCCTTTGTAGTGCTTTTTGATGGTGTTTGCTGACTTGACTTTTCTGGCGTAAAACCGTTTGGCGAACTTTGAGAGGTAAACTGCTAGTTTCTTTTTCTTAAGAAAGTCTAGTCTAGGTTTCCAACCGTGCTTCCAAACAGACTGGATGAGTTTAACAGCTTTAAGAGTTGAAAGCAGTTTGCTTCTGAGAGGTTTGGTTTTTCTGAGGTACCTTTGCAAGTATTTTACTTTGGTGAGTTGGGCTTTGAAAGTGTTTTTTAAACTAACTGTTGTAAACCAACTTTGAATTAAAGCAGTGGACTCAGTAAGTCTTTTCCGTTTTAGAACTAAACTAGAGAGTTTTTCTCTTCTTTTGAGTTCTACGAGTTTAGATACAAACGCTTTCCAAAGCTTGAAGTCTTTAGAGGGCTTAGTAACTGGACTAGTGAAGGAGTTTTTGGTCTTTAAAATGTTGGGAGTCCGCGATATGGGCGTGTAACTCGACTTATTGCTGAAATTCGTTGAGTGAGAAAGGGGCTCGAGTTTAACGCCATTTGGTTCTGTGTGTAGGTTACTGTTTTTCTGAGTTAAGCTTTTAGTTGGAGAAGCAAACTTAGCTATTCTTCTGTCAATGAGCTAGGTGCAAATTACCTCTATGACTTTAGCCATTCCAAAATAAATGCAAAACCTTCCTGTAAGGTTAATTTCTAAAAGTTCCACTCAAGAAGTCAATGTAGCTAGAGTACTCCAAGCTCCCAACTTCCAACAGTGCCCTGCTGAACTCGAACAAATTCAAACCATCACCCAAGAAGAAAAACAAATCGGACCCAAAAAGATCAAAACCATGATCAGTTCTAGGCGCTCTAAACGCGAAGCCCCCATTCCCGAGTACTTATTACGTGCTGACACAAAGAACCGCCGCAAAACTTGGAAAGGCCGCAGCGAGGCCAGTGGAAGATACGCTATAATGATCTTAGAAAAACAAGAAGCAAAACTAGTTCTGGTGGACCACTGGTACAAGTTCACTCCTCAGCTAGGCAACGCTGACGTGGAGCCTGAAACAGAGTTTGAATTAGGCAAGCGCAAACGCGAAGAACAAGACAAACAACTCTTTAAAGACGTGTTTGGGGAAGACAGCGAAGAGGAAAGCAGACCTAAAAAGGTGCCAGCCGTAAGAGTGCAAAAAGACACCAAAAGAGAAGACCTAGACTACAACGAGCAAGTAGACGACGACGAAGCTGACTGGGAAGAAGAAGAGGAAGAAGAAAAGCAAGAAGAACCTGTTATGCAGCAGCCCTTGTCTTCTTCTGGAAAAGAACTCCAGAAGATGCTAGCTAAATCTTCTTACAAAGAAGAAGAAAGCGGGTCTTCTATGGGACTCTCAGAAGAAGAGTCTGAAGCTGAAGAAGTCACTATGCACTCTGTAGTTAACGAACTGATGCGCATGGGCAAACCCAAACTAAGCGAATTCATTAGCGAATGCAGAAAGAAGTTTAGAGTTGAAGACAACTGGAGAAAGCGCCTCACAGACATTTTAAGGGAAGTAGCTGAAATCGACAGGCAAGGAGACACAGAATACATCGTTTTGAAAGAATACTACAAGAGGTCAATGCCTACACACGGAGCCAGAATACACTTCCATAACTAACGGTTAGACATTATCTGTTTGATAATATTCATAAAGTTCTTGTATGTTTTTTTGGTGCACTTAAAGTTCACAAAGGTGTCAGTTGCAGCCTGCACAGCTATTTCTTCAGAAACCCACTTCATAGTGATTGCCTCTACTAAGAGATCAGTCGTTTTTTCGAAAAATACTTTTACTGAGGGGCTTAAGTCCTCAGGAGTTCCGAAGTCAGGCGGAAGAACAGGCTCAGGACAGTGCTTGACAAGTCCCATCACCAGCAACAAAGACTGCTCTGGAGTCAGTCTAGGTAAACTTCCTTGTTCCAAGTAAGTTCTTACGTACTTTTCTTGCTCGGAAAAAGACAACATAGAGGCAAACTGTGCTTCTGTGGTGTTGGTAAGCACAAAGCGAGTTCTGGCTGCCAGAACTAACCTGTCTAAAGCTTTGAGTCTTTCTTCATAAGAAAGTTCCCCTAGATACTTGCTTTCATGCAGTATTTCTACCATTTACTTAAGAGTTAGGTTCGTTTTCTTGTGCCATAAGAACTGCTTGTTCGAGAGGGGAATTCCTTCTAGGTAAGTACTTCACCCCTAGCAGTATTAGAGCAACTATTAACAAACTCGAGCCTACTATGACAGAAACTATGATAGCTGCAATGCGGCCTCTGTCTTTGTCACTACTTCCACTGCCTCCTTGAGTTTTAGTTTCAGCAAGAAGCAAAGTCTTATTTTCGTAGTCAAAAATAGAGTAGTAGTTCTTCAAAAAGGAATTTCCTAGAACCCAGTAGTCCAAAGTAGTGTTTTTGAAGGGAAGAGTCAAGGAATTTTGGTCTTTAAGTGGTTTAATGCTGAAATCAAAGACTTCAGAGCCAAGTTGAAAACTGAATTCAGGCACTGAAAAATTAGAGTTGCATTGAATGTAGGTGTTTTCTACTTTACAAGAGCCTGAGTCCTGGTTAAAGCCATCTAGTAAATTTTGAATAGCTTTTGAAGGAACTAAAATCCAGTTAGACAAGGGGTCTACAATAGCTTTGTTAGAATCAAGTTCCCAATCACTGCTACCTATTGAGATTCTCGGAAGGTCAACAACCCATAAATCATCCTGTGCAGAGATGCTTACTTGTTTGGGTTTAGAAGAAGAGTACTTATCGAGGTCGTAACCTCCTATCACTAAGTTAGGCTTAGTGGTTTCTTTGCTGAAGGGTTCAACTCCTTCAGCAGTATTATTTCCCAAGTACAATGAAAACAACTTCTTGGTTATAAAACTTTCGTTTACAAGGTTCTGTAGGATGTCTACTGTTCCTGAAGGTCCCAAACCAATCATTCCGTCAAACTCAAAAGCTTGAATGTTGCTTGTTTGAGCAGCTAAGTAAAAAGTTTGGTTGGTAGCGTTGAACCCTCCAAACCTTACTTCGTCTTCAGAAATGTGAGCTTTCACCGAGCCATCTAGAACACTTAAGTTGCCAGGTTTCAAACAGTCGTAAGTTGTTGAAGCTGAGTGATTGAAGGTTTTGTCAGTGTTTACGCAACTACTTCCGCAAGTTGAAGAAACCACCCAAAACCACTAAGTAACACTTACTGGGGTAGAAGTGCTCAGCAGCAAAGAAAAACTTTGCAAAGGAGTGCCTATTTGGACTGCTAGGCCATAATGTGTTTGGTTCTTGTCTATTAAAGTCGACTTGTAACTTTCAACTAAAGGGAGCTCAATGACTGCTTCTGCNGAAANCAAACAAAAAACTAGTTGCCAAATCATTTTTATTAACCTAAAGTTTGCTTGACATTTTTAAGTTGATTCACTAACTTGCGACTGAGATGTTTGGTGTTGTGCTTAACAACATAACACAAACTGGTTTCTTTGCCTAGTGGTTGGAGCTTAAAGCCTCCAATCTCTAAAAAGCCCCTTGAGTTCCCTGGCAAGTTTTCCATAGAAATTCCTTTTTGGACGATGTACACTGCTTCTTTGTCAGAGATTTCTTTTTCTGTATATACAAAGTCTTCTTGGCTGAGTTGGACTTGAATTAGTTTGTTGCTTCCCAAGCACCCTAAAGTTCTGAAGTCTTTGACTTCTAGATCCCAGGTTTTTCGGGACTTAAGCAATTCTTTTAAACTTTCAAGAGTTGCTTTTACAGTCGTCTCTGCTTTAAAAACAACTTCTCCGAGTGAANACACTTTAACGTCTNAGTCTTCTTCTAGTTTCCACTTGGTGGAGTCCAGGGTTTGTTTGAGTTTTCTGTAACCATTAGAATGCCTGAGTGCCATAATATTATGGTTATGTACATTAAGAACTAAAAGTGAAGTTGCTTTTTAGGTTGTCTGCAATGTTTCTTTCGAACTTTTCTTTGAGTTTAGGAGTCATGTTTCCAGCAGGGTCCATGTCAATTATATAGTTGACTTTGCACTTTTGTTCCTCCAAAGGAATCACCTGGTAAGCGTGCATCCGCAAAAAGCCCCTTACGCAGTGTTTCTCCATAGGCACTTCTGGGGCTTCAATGCTCCTTCCTAGTATATAGTAATTGCCTTCTTTTTCAAAAAACCTTTCAGCAAGAATCACTTCTCTGGCCGAAAGTGGAAATGTGCTTTTGAACTGCACATAGAGAATCCTTAGGTCGTGTTCTTCATGCTTTTTGACAATTGACTTTACGTTCTTGCCCCAACGCCTGGTGTTTGTGATTGTGTTGAGGTACTCAAAGACAGACTGGGCATTTTTGTTTGTCTCAAATGAAGACTTGAAAATGCAGAAGTCTGAAGTGGTTTTTTGCTTCATGAGTTGGTACCCTTCGGAGTCCTGAACCATGTCCCAGTAAGGACTTTCTAGCAACTCGTTAAGTTCTCTCTGAGCTAAGTCTGTGGCAACTCTTCCTTTTTCTATCAGATTGGGTTCCATTTATATTCCTACTTATTTACATCACAGAGAACAAGTTTTTCAAGTTGGTGGCAATTACTTGTTCTATCTTTTCTTTAGAGTCTTTGGGTGCAGCTCCGCAGGTGTCGAGTTCTATCAAGTACTCCACTCTGCATCTGTTGTGTCCTAAACTGGTAACTTTGAATCCGTGCAGTAACATGTTACCTCTGATGTGGTAAGCAGCAACAGGCACATCCTCTTCAATGCTACTCCCTACTATGTAATAGTTCCCCATTTCTTGGAAGCCTTTTTCCACCATTAAAAGTTCTCTATCTTCCATAGTTCCTTCGCTTCTAAGTTGCAAGTACATAAGTCTTGCCCCCGAAGCTTCTTGTTTAACTTCTAGTTTTTTGAGGCGTTTTCCCCAACGTGAAATGTTGTTGGGGTTGTTGAGGTACTCAAACACTGTCAAAGGGTTTTTGTAAATTTCAATTGAAGACTTGTATATGTCAAAAGCAAGAGACCCTGGGTGCCGAAAAAGCGTTAAGTTCTCTAAGCTTCTAATTTCATCCCAGCTGGGGTCTTCGAAAAGACGACTCACTCTGTTTTTGGCTGACTCCAGAAGGGGTTCTGCCCTTGCTCTCCAAGTTTCTTCCATATTTAGTATGCTGCCTTTAGTAGTTTGGATAGTTTTAGCTTCCGCAAACCAAACTTTAGACGACCTAGAAACCCAGATTACTCACCTGCAAAAAGAATTAGAGAACTACTCTAAAGCTAGAAAAGCACTTTTAACAGAAGACAAGTACGCTTCTATGGAGTTGCCTCCCATCTCCCCGCTCCCAGTTGAAGTAGAACCCCAAGACTGGCTTTTGCCTAACTTCATTCCTAAAGCCCAGATTTACACCAACCACACTTCCTCAGTAGAGTTACTTACTCTCAAACCTATAGTTTCCTTCAGGGATGTTGTTAACTCATTAAACATAGCAGTAGTTGTATGTGACAACTCTGGAGACTTACTAGTGTTTGAAAACAGTGGCGAACTCCTTTACAGACTTCACATTGGGTACGAAGCTAAGCTAGTCAGCACAACTACTTCTTACGACGAAATCAAAATAGCAATAGTGAACCCAAAGAACTACCTAGAAGTTTACTCGGTATTTATGGACCGTCTTCGCAAAAACTCAACCAACACAATACACCACTACGGAGTGCAGTCGCAAAAAGTCAACATGACTATATTTTTGGAAAGCAAAGACCGAATACATCACCCTGCCACTTCACTTTTGTACTACGTGAAGTCAGGCAAAAAGTTTTGGGTAGTCGGAGACCAAGAAGGAGGAATTTCGCTTCACATGCTTAACGGGACTGCAATAAAGCGTGGAGAAGTAACTAAAGGCAAAGTTACTAGTTTGGACAGGTTCGGCCAGATGCTGGCTTTTTCGACAGAGCAAGGAGTAGGAGTAGTTAACACCAACACTATGAACCTTCAGCAGTACTGCGAAGGGGCAAGCAGTCCTATTAACTACATTGCAATAGACACCTCAACTAGCACTTCTATAGTCTACGCAGTCCAAGACAACAACGACATTGTAGTTTTTGACACTAGGTACTCCCACGGAAACGACTACATCTGCAAAGTTTTAGGAAAACTCCACAACCCATTTGCAGGCAGCAGCATGAAACTCTGCACCAGCAAGAACTACTTAACTACCTTTGGCAGTGAAGGAGTGCTGAGTTTCTACAACATAAGTGCTGCAAAGGGCGAGCACTCAGACCCTGTCCACTTGAAGCAGGTCCAGCAAGGAAAACCCTTTATGAAAACACTTAGAGTCCAAACAGGAGGTAACCTTTTGGTTTTTGGGAACGAAAAAGAACTGCTTGTGTATGAGGTCACACTTCCAAATAAACCAACAGGAGGCTTTGAGATGGGCAGTATGCGAGTAGTTATGTAAGTTTTATTTAGACTGGTGTTAGCCGTAGGGGGGTGCGTTCTTTGGCAAGTATACAAAAAAAAGGAACGCGGGAAGTTCTAGTTAATTAAGGCCTTTTAAGGTTATTAGGTATAAGTTCTTCCGAAATAGACTTGAAGTCCATCTCTTCGAGTGCCTGCATGATGTGCTGGGGCTGCACTTGGGGTTTTTTGCGTTTGCCTTGGAACTCTTCAGAGATGTCTGAGGCAATTGTTGAAATGTACAGAGCAAACACCGAACCTGCCTTCGTTAGGTACTGCTTAGCTTCTTTTGAAAAGTGAGTTCCTTTTGGCAAAGCTGACTTTAAGATTTTGTTGACTGAAGCTGCGGGCAAAGAGTTTTCCATTAAACGAATTAGTTATAACTCCAATAATTCTACACACCTTTAGGTTTATTATCCATTGTACTTTTTAACAGACACCCTAAGACAAACGTATGCTAGGAGTCTGATTCCAATGCTCAATGCAATTAGAAGCAAAACATTTTCAGTGATAGTGCTGTCAATGTTCAACTGTTCTAAGGGATTGCAGCCTTGGCCTCCACAGTCTAAATCCCTATCTTCATACTCGTTTATCGCTAGAATTTGGAATCCGTAGTAAAAAGGCTAAGTAAAACTCACAGATATGTATTTGATCCATGCAAAAACTTCAGGCAAAGAATCACTGTTGGCAAAGAAGCCTCCAAACATCAAAAAAGGAGTAATCAGCAAAGGAGCAATAGCCATAGCAGCTTGAGTGCTGTTTACAATGGCTCCAGCTATGTAGCCATAGCCACACCCTGCAAACTGCATCAAAACCAAACCCAAAACTAAGTAATTCTTACAGAATATAAAGAACTTGTCTGCTTGGTTGTCTAATCCTACCGTCCAGTACACTAGTAAACTCAATATCAAAGGAGCTACTATCATGCCTGGAAGTTCTGATATTGACTTGGTGATGTAGTACACTGTTGTACCGTACATGCCTTGTTTGGACTCTTTCAAAAGAACTGGCTTCTCTGAAGGAACTGGCTAGAACTTACAAGCTAAAGTTGAGTTTTGGGATCCAAAGTTGCCTTGAGAGATTATAATGAAAAAAAGAAGTCCTGACCTAGACTGAACACCTTCTAAGTCAGTGTCTAGGTCAAAAAAGATCAAGTCAATTAGAATGGCTATAGCTATTGATTGCATGATTTTCACTACTGATAAAGCAGGGTTTCTAGAAGCGTTTCTGAATGCTCTGATGAGTAGTTCTTTTGTTTGCATCAATAGTCCTTTGGATTGTTGAGTTTTTAGAGTTTGCATGTCTGTTAAGTCTTCTGTTTTTTTGCCTTGGTAAACTTTGGACTCTTGGCTTTTGTAGTAGCTACTTATTTTTTGGAGCTTTTCAGACTCTTCTGGAGTTGGTTCGTAACGGTTCACTACGTGAAGCATTTTCATAAAGTAGTCTGCTGGGTTGATTTCTGCTGGACAAGGGTACCCTAGCGAGCTGAAGTACTCTACACTTTCGTTGGCGTTTCCTTGGTAAATTATGCTGCCTTCACTCATTAGAACTAGTCTTTGGAATTTTTCAAACATTCCTGAGCTAGGTTGGTGGATAGTAGTGATTATTGTTCTGCCTTTCCTTGCTTGCTTGATTAGCAATTTGAAAAGAATCTCTGCAGTGTAAGCATCCAGTCCTGAAGTTGGTTCATCCAAAAACAGAACACTAGGGTCTGACACTAACTCCACTGCTATGCACACTCGCTTTCTTTCTCCGCCTGAAATTCCTTTTTGCTCCACACTGCCTATTTTGTTGTGCGCTATTCTTTCTAACTTCAAGTCGCTTAGTATTCTTTGGACCTTTTCAGAGACATTGCTTTCTTTGCAACGCAGTTTGGCTGAAAAGGTAATAGCTTCTTGGGGAGTTAGCACGGGCAACAGTATGTCTTGTTGAGTTACATACGCAGAAAAGTCCCCAAAAGGCACTTGGTTAGTAGGCACTCCGTTAGCATAAATGCTTCCATTGACTGACTGGTAGGAACTAGAAGTAGTTCTGCCAGCCAGAATGTTGAGGAGCGAAGTTTTACCTGCTCCAGAACTGCCCATGATTGCAAGGATCTCTCCAGGGTTAGCAAACCCAGACAAGTCTTTGAGGATCTTTTCCTCCCCTTTTTTGGTTTCAACGGAGTAGTTAATGTTTTCCCAAGAAACCAAAACTCTGGGGACATCTGGTTGACTAGAAGTGTCGACTTCAATGATTCTGTATTCGCTTTGGCCGTTTTCTGAAGAACTTGAGGAGCTTGAGTTAACAACATGATCATTCGGTGACACGGTTGCCATTTTATTTCTAGATCAATAATTTAAATACCCAAGTAACTACCAATCACTACAGTCAAAGTAAGAAAGGTAGTAGGGGTCCATAGCAGTATTGCAAGACCCACATGTTTTGTAATCAAATTCTGAGTTAGTAAACTCAGGGTTTTGTTCTAGGCTGTTTTGTGACTTCCAGTTCATTTGGCTTTGCAAAGCACTTCTGAGTTCAGAAGACTGAACTTTGGCTTGCCTTGTGCTTTCTTTTTGGGACTCTCTTTGGCGCATTAGGTCGTCTTCCAATTCAACTTTATCTAGTTGTCTTTCGTACTCTTGTTGTTTCTTGATGGACTGTTTTTCACGGACTTGTCTGTCTAGCTCTTGCTTTAAACTTAGTTTTTGAACTTGCAGGTCTGCTTTTAAGCTGCTCATAGAAGACTGCATTTCTTCTTGAACTCTTTGGAGGTACTCTAAGTCTCTTTGTTTTTCAGCCTCAGCTTCTTTGGCCTCGCGCAACTGCTTAGCTCTAATTTGGTCTTGGAGTTCTTTGCGGTACTGAAGTCGTGCCTGAAGAAGGTCTTGGTGGGGGTTGTCGATTGGTATGACTTTTTTAGGAGAAGAGTAAAGGTCTTCTTCAAGTTGTTTCTTCTCAGACTCTAACTCAGCTTCTTTTTGTTCCTTAGCTTTTATGCGCCGCAGTTCAGCTATTTTTCGGTTGATGCAGTTGTCGCAGTAGAGCTCCTTACAAGTTTTCAAATCAGACATATAACAGTTATGAACTATCTGGAATTTTCGGTTGATAATTAAAATGTCCTACTTCAGAACTACAAACGGCGACTACGGAAAACCCTGGGTAACCACCCAAGGCAATGTAGTTTCTAGTCAAGTTAAAACTTACAGAGACATTTCTGACACTGACCTCAAGCAACGCACTGGCCTCAAACTACTCAAAATAAAACTGATGAAAGAAAAGGAAATCGAGGATATCGAACAAGGGGAACCTGACCCTTACGTTTACGACCCTTGCATTCCCCAACCCAAGATCACTCAACTCTCAGTTAGAGCTGACGAAATGCAGTACCCAGCACCTAAAGTAAAAGGCATTGACAACCCTAAGTACTTGTCAAATAACCGCGAGTACGGACGGATTCACCCTGAACAGTCTGACCTGCCTCACAAGTACTTCCCCATCAACAACAAGTTCACTGACAGCTTTGTGGGCGGAAGGATCCCTGACACTGGACTGAACACCTTTGCCACTCCTAGCCGTGTTCACAACTTATTTGACTCTTAAGTTTAAATTATTAGGTCATTTGGCCAACAGTTTTAGCTTTGTTTTCGTTCCTGAAGTCGTTTATGTAAGGCGAAAAAAGGTTTCTCAAAGAAATGTTTTTAGAGGACTTTCTTCGAGAGGACTTCCTGCCAGCTAGTGACCTGGAGGACTTTTTTCTGGACTTAAAAAAGTTTTGAATTTTAAGGTCGACGTTGTTGGAGTGGGTTTCATTAGAAGCTACACTGCTGGTTTCAGAAAGTTCTTCAATTGAGTTGTAAGAGTGGGTTTTTTGGTCTCCAGTGGAGTTTCTGTTTAAGTAGCTAGAAACTATTGTGGGTATTTTCCTGGGGTCGAGCAGTGGACTCAGGAAAAAGTTAGGCAGTTTTATTAAGTTGAAGTAAAAAGCCAGGTTCCAAAAGATTATTCCTTGCTTGTCAGGAAAGTCTTTCCTCAGCAAGACAGTTTTTCCTTGGTTGAAAAGTAAGTTTTCTAGTTCTTTCTTAAGCAAAGGAGGACTTAAAAACTCAATTTGGACGGCTTTGGGGTTGTTCATTACTTTGTAAAAAACAGTGAACCTTGCAAAAAACTTAGTTTCGCAAAAGGCATTTGGGCACTTTGTAGTGTAGTTAGAGTAAGAACGCTCCCAGCCGTTCATGATTTCTTCGTGACTTAAAGTATGTTCGCAGCTAGGACAAATGTCTTCAGCCTTAAATCCACAGTTTTCTAAGTCCAAGTTGAAGCACAAACTTTCAGAAGGCAGTCCTTGGGGCAGTTGTGGGATTTCGTAAGGCTGAGCCACTGCACTTACATAAACTCCGTGAGTGCAGGCGTTAGGTTCTATTCCTTCGTTTTTCATAAACTTGAACAGAAACAAAACCCTTTCTTTAAGACTGCAGTGTCCACAGGCTTCAATGAGTCTCCTGAAGAGTTCTTCGTCAGGTTTATTGGCTTTGGTTTTCATCAACTCCACAACTTGGAAAGCCAAGTCCATCAGTTCTTCTCCGTAGTCCTTGTAAACAGGCATGCAAGTTGTAAACGTTGTAAACCAAAGTCTGTAAATAGTTCCTAGCAAAAACTTAGCCCACTCTGGCTGTGACATTCTAATTAAGCGGTCGTCTTTTAAGTACAAAGTGTGAGGTGGCAAGTGGATCTTGGTTAGGTTCTTTACAAGTCTGGGTTCGCAGAAAAGGTTGTCGTTGAGTTTGGGAAAGTTTTTGTAAGAGAAAACCATGCCTGGCTCTATGCCTATATCGTTTGCCAGTAAAGAAGGCACAGTCGTTTGGGGCAAGTATTCCTTAATGAAAGAAGGGTCAGTTTTGGTTCTTTTGAAGTCCATAGCTTTGCTGAAGTAAGAAGGCTGCTCGGAGTAAGCTGACTCTACAAAGGAACAAAACATAATAGTTTCTGAAACCTGGCTCAGAAAGTGCTCGCTCCGGTTTGCTTTGTGATAAGATAAAAAGGCACTAGTGTTGAAGCACTGCCTTGCGTCCAGCGACCTAAAAGTTTTTTCAGAATGAATAAAGAACTTGTGGTAGTTCTTGAGCAAACTAGTTTGGAACTCCAAAAAGGCATCTCTTATTTTGGAACAGTCTAAACCCTTAGTGGTTTCTTGGGGCATTACTATGTCAAATGCCTCGTCAGACCTCTTTGTAAAGGTGTGGAACTGGGTGTACTCACCCAGCCTGCCTTGCAAGTTCCTTTGGAGTTTTTCAGGGAGTTTAGGGAGTTCCTCGCAGGTGTAGAGTTTGTTTGAGTCCAAGTAAACTCTTATAGTGTCTTGAGGAACTTCAATGTCATCGTCCAAAACTTCAGGAGAGCACCCTATAATGTACGGAAATATTGCTTCTATGTAGTTTTTAAGTTTACTAGGCAGCACAGGAATCAGCACTTGTTCCCACTTAAAAGGAAACAAAAGAGCCACCAAGGCCATTGCAGCATAAGTCAGCAAAGACCTGTGTGCAGAAACCAAAAGTACTTTTTTTTCAACCATCAAGCAGCTCCAAACTGCTATGACATTTTGGAACTCCAAACACCCAAACAGCGCCTCGAAGCACACAGAAGGAACATAAGGCACCCACTCTTCAGGGTGCCTGAAAAAGCGCAGACTCTTCATGCCAATCTTAAACTGAACAGCAGGTCCTCCTGGGCTGGGCAAAGGCACTTCTTCTAAAAGGTTGCATATGATTCTTTCAATAGGTACTTCGTAGTTAGAAAGGTGGAGTCTGTAGATTTCTTTAAGGATCTCTTTGTAGTTTTCTACGAAAGGCCAGTGAGACACCAAGCAAATGGCTTTTGGAACAAACACTCCAGTTTCCGGAACATTCAGTTGCCTGGCTACTTTTTCAGTAAGACTTTCATAAAAAATCAAGCAAGTAACGTAAATCCTCGGAACCTTCCCAGATGACTCTTCTATTGTAGTGAGTATAAACGAAAAACACTTGCAGGACTCTTGCTTACTGGATAACTTAATGCCTTCGCTGAAACAAAACATGTGGATGGCTTGACTCAATGGGGTGTCGGAGTGGTCTTTTCTAGGGAACTTTTCTATGAGTTCAGCTTTAAAAGTAGTTTCTAAAGAACTTTCTATGTGGTTGAAGCACAAGTAAGAGTCTTTGTTTTGTCCAAACAAAAAGTTAATACGCTTGTAGCTTTCTTCAAAGAACTCCTCTGCAGGAATTAGTGTTATTTCGTTCAGAGGGGGTTCTTGGTCTGAGTAACTACAAGCCATCACTAACTTGTGGCCTTCAATTCGCTTAGCTCTGACTAATGATGCTATGTCGTAGTTGCCTAGGTAGTAATGATGGTGATTTTCAGTGTGGGAGTACTGATGTATTGACTGAGAGTACTCAAACACAGGAACAGGTTCATAGCCTTGGGACTCAGGAATCATGATGTAACTTCCTTCACACGGCACGTAAAAAAGACTTATTCGAGAAACAGCATTTCCTTTCCAGTTGGGTCTTACTTTCCCGTTTAGTCTTCCAAAAACTACTTCTAGCCAGAGGCGCTTTCCTTCCCTCACAGTGAGTTCGTGGAGCTGGAGGAACTTGGATTTTCTAGGTTTAAGAGCTTCGCCTTGGTTTGTGACTCTGAGTCTAACGCTAGATACTACGTTAAAGTCTGAGTGTGGATTACTTTTAGATTCTGAGCCTTGAGGTTGAACTGGAAAATCTTCGTTTAACCCGTAAACAGCAAAATAATCGAGTAATCTTGGAGCTTCCATTTATAAAAAATTAATTAGGAATGAACCCGTAAGCACCCTTCCACTTCCAAATCTTTTTTGGAGTCTGACCTGCACTGTGAGAGTTGGCAGGTTGGTTTGTTTGGGGCAAGTTAGGTTTTTTTACACGTACTTTTAAGTCTATAGGTGGAAGCTCTTTAGAAGCTTTGGAGTTCAGGGATTTCCTAGGTTCGTTTTTAGGTTCGAACTGGATTAAATGGTTGATTTGGTTGGTGAACTTGGAAAAGTCTCCAGAGTTCGCTTTGGTTTTAGTAGTTTTGATTTTTTGGTTGGATTTTTTAGTCACACATTGTTTTTCGAAGATTTCGAAGTGCTCTATTGTTTCTAGGGTTCTAAAAGAACTACTATTTACAGACTCCAAGTTGCATTTAGGAGTACTGGTGTCAGAAGTAGGCACTGAAAAGGGTTTTTTAAGGGATTTCCGGTTATTTACATTTACCTTCTGTACAGATTCCGTAAAGTGAGTACTCATTTGTTTGTAGGGTGACTCCGACCTTTCGCGAGGCGACTCAGGAGGAGTATACTGAGCACCAATGAAAACACCCTTGGGTTCCTTAGACAACCTAGGAGCTGAGTGCTTTCTGGAGTATGTGCTTGTGTAAACTATTTTTTGCTTACTTGAAGCAGTTCCCATTAAATTATACTGAATAGTTTCATTAATTAAATGAAGGCTGCCAAAACCATAAACACAGACAAAAGTAGCTCTCCAGCGCCGTTCACACAGAACATATTGTAAACTCCCTGGATCATAATGACTTCTTCAGGAACTTCATTTTCGTCAGAGTTGTCGCTGAGCTGGTAAACTCCTCCCTTTTCGTAGTCAGCCACGTAAACATTGCCGTCTCCGTAACAAACTCCCCGAGGAGACTTAAAGAAGTTTGCGCTTTTGATGATCATGTCTTGGTTGTTGTCTTCTTCTTGGGTGTCGTAAGCCCAGACTTCGCCGTTGTCCAATGAAAAGAACACTAACTCTTCGTCAGTGTAAGTGACTCCCCAAGGAGTGTTGTTGTTCCTCACAAGCACTTCAATGGTTTTTCCGTTTACTGTGTCTGTTTGTGCGTCAGCTTGGTTCACAGTGCCTGCATCTGCACCGTTTTCGTTGTTCACAAAGTAAATGTCTTTGCTTTCGATTACGTCCAGAGCTACTGGAGTACTTATCTTTAGGCTGGAGTCAGTTGCTTCGTAAATGGTGTAGTGCTTGTTTTTGAAGCCTGAGTAAAGGTCTAAGTAGCTGATCATGTTTATTTGGTTCTCACTTGACTCCACGAAAAACATGTTCCCGTACTCGTCAATTTTGCAGTCCTGTGGAGAAGTTCCTTCAAAAACAACTACGTAAATGTTCCTTGCTAGGGTGAACTTGTCGTTGTCGTCCCAGTCAATTTCGTACTGGTAGATGAACCCGTTTTCTCCTTCAAGTCCGTTTTCCACTACGTACAAAAAGTCGTGGTTTACGTCAAAACAAATCCCTGTAGGCCTCTGCAAGCCCCCAATGAGTTCGTAACTGCTGTCTCTGTCTTTTTCGTCTGCTGGAATCACAAACACCTTGCCTGTGGCCTCTTCGTTTTCTATAAACGAAGTCGCTAGCAAAAACTCCAGTTCTCCGTCCATGTAATCGTCCCCTTCGTCTCCTGAGCTTTCGGGTTCAGCTTGGTCGTCTCTGTCTAGGGGGTTGTCAGTGTCTTGAAGGAAAGAAACCTTTGCATTGGGGTTGTCGCTATCTTCAATGTCTTCTTCATTGTCGATTTCACTCCAAGAAATGCTGCCGTTTTCTTCAGGGGCTACTTTGGTGAGGGTAACTAGGTCGCTTGAAGCGTTGTTGGTGTCGTCCCCAATCATTTCTGAGTCTTCCCAGTTAGTGGAGAAAACTGGCACGTCTTCGTCATAGTCTTGGTCTGTGGAGATCCTGTCAGTGTACTCTTGACTAGTTTCTGTGTAGGAGTAAACTTTTTCAACGTCCTTGTACATTTCATCAGTTTCTTGCTTGTTTTGGTTTTCTGCGTCCACTTCTTCAATGCTTGAGGCGTCTGTTTCCTTTTCGCCTGTGCTTTCACTAAGTTCTTTTTGGGTGTCTGAAATTGACTCTTCTTCCTCTTCTTGGAAATATTGCGACTTAAGTGGAAGTCCAGTTTCGTCTATAATCTCTTCAGATTCGTCCCTGTCTTCTTGAGTCACTACTTTGTAAGTTTCTGAGGTCTTGAGAACAAAGTCATCTTCGTCTACTTCGTCCCTGATACCTTCTAGTTCGGATATTTCGTCGTCTATGTCCTGGGCTGTGTATTCCTGCCCGTCAATGGTGGCAACGTCTCCTTCATCCAGGTCGTCCCTGGTACTTTCTAGGTATTCAATTTCATCGTCGATGTCTTCAAGGGTTAAGTACTCGAAGTCCCCAGAGGCCACTCCCATTCTGATTTCTTGGTCTAGTTTTTCTGCTTCTTTTTCTTCAACAGTTCCTTCGTCTACATAAATCACTCCGTTGTTGGCAGTGATTACCCCCAGGTCGTCATTGTCTTCAAGGGTGTTTCTGTACTCTTCCCTGTCTTCAATGGCGTCTTTTAACTTAGAGTTGTCAAAGCTTTCAGGCCCTATTGTAACGCTTTCGTCACTGTCTAGTTCATCATCAACGTCTTCTAGTTCCTTAATAGCTTCATCTAGGTCCTCGGGGGTTATAACAGTGTCCCCTTCTTCTTGGTTTGCTTGGGCTAAGTTTTCTACGTCTTCGACCTGCTCAAGTACGTCTTCGTCAGTAGTTTCATTATTAGTGGTTTCAGTTGTTTCGGTAGTGCTTCCTTGGTTAGGGTTAAGGAAGTCCCCTGAAAGGTAGTAGTCCTCTTCGCTCTCGAATTCGTCTTCGTCTACGTAATAAGAACTTCCGTCAACCACAAGCTGCACTAGGTCTTCGTCTTCTAGGTAATCGCTTTGGGTTTCGCGGTCTTGGATTTTAGATTCGACTATTTCAATTAGTTCTTCTTCTGAGTCTGAGTCAAGTTGATCATCTAGGTCCTCCAATTCGTCAATGGTATCTTCGAGTGAGTCAGAGGTAATCAAAACTACTTCTTCTTGTTTATTTGAATCAACGATTTCTTCTATGTCAGAAAGTTCGTCAACTACGTCGTCACTCAGGGATTCAGTGCTTCCTTGCTGAGACACTTGCACCATTTCTAGTTTTTTCTGGTTTGAAGCCTTTTTAGTTGCTTCAACTGAGCTGAGCAAAAGTAGTAAGCTAAGAACTAAATATGCTTTCCCTGACATATATTTATACCGCTATGCGTTTTTTGACACATTTTCCTTGAGTCAATATGAACTCTTATAGACTTTAATGATTGAACTTATGAAACGGTGTAGTTCATACTTTTACTCTTAGAATTTAAAGCTCGCATTTCGGACTGTTGGGGTCGATGGTAGTCAAGTCTAGTTCCCAAGCTGGTCCTTGTGTAGAAGTCAAGTGTGCACTTCTAAGGTACTTTCCCTTCACTGTAGTTGGTTTTAGTTCCACTAGTTTTTCAACTATAGCCCGCATGTTCACCATCAAAGCTTCGTCTGTAAAACTTACTTTCCCCAAAAGTGAGTGCACAATGCCTCCTACGTCTACTCTGAACTGGACTTGTCCCTGCTTGAGTTTGCCAATGGCTTCTTTGAGTTCTTCTCGAGGAATTACTGTTCCGAACTTCAGGGCAGGCATCAGTCCTCTGGGGCCTAGAATCCTTCCTAGAGGCTTGATGGAGTCCAGCATTTCTTGTGTGGCCAAAGCTTTTTCAAAGTTTAGATTGCCTTCTTTAACCTCTTCGATAAGTTCTTCCCCAGCAAGGTCAGCTCCTGCTTCCAGGGCTTCTTCTTTAAAAAGACTTGAAGTGAACACTGCCACTCGCACTTGCTTGCCCAGTCCTGCCGGCATTGCACATGACCCCCTTACTAGTTGGTCGCCTTTTTTGGGGTCTACGTTAAGACGCACCGATATTTCAACCGACTCGTCAAAAGGAGCTATAGCGTACGCCCTTACTAAGGACAAGGCTTCTCTTGGTGTATAGGTAACAGCGCACCTTTTAACTAAACCTGCTAAAGCCATTTGGTTAATTTCTAAATCGTACAGTATTTACTTAGGACTCTTTATCAAAATTGACCAAAAACTTAACTCCCGAAGAGGTAGGTTTGGCAGGTTTGTACTGAAAAGCAGGGTAAAGTGGGCCTTCAGGCAAGGACGAGTAAACTTCGCCTTGGGGACTGTTAGTAGTAAAAACAGTCAAGGATCCACTGTCAACGTCTAAAACTACTTTTACTTTGACTGCACCTCTCACGAAAAAGTTACTCACTTCCACTCCGTAGACTTGTCTTCCTTTAGGAGGCACTACTCCTACCTTAAACACACTTGACTCGTTCACTGCAAAAATAGCATTGTTCATTAACTTAAGCTCCCAAGTGTACTTTCCAAAGGTGTAAGGGTTGTTCGCAACTACTGTGCCTCCTCTGTCAAACTGGACCCACTTTTCGTTAGCTCTGTTAATCATAGTTGCGTGCATTCCACAAGTGTTGGGATCAATCCGCTGCAAATCGTGTGTGCTTATGCTAGTTACTTCACTCCAATCCCCTTTTTGCCCGCCTAACTCTGCACAGACTCTAAAGCGGTAAGTGGTCTTAGGAAGCAAGTCTGTGATTATGCAGGTGTGGGCAGGTCCTTTGTAAACTTGTCTGAACTGTTCAACGTTGTTAATTTTGCTTCCAATGCCGTACTCCAGAATATACTCTAAGTCTGACTCAAGTCTTGAACAGTGAGTCCAAGAAACCTGAATGGAAGTGGTGCTTTGGAGTTTTTTGCAAAATGAACGAGGAACTAAGGGGTTGTCTTCTAGGATAGACAAGTCCCGAAGTCTTGTAGGAGTTGAAGACCTGTTACTAGTTTTGGGGGTGGCTGACTTGCGGTCTTCAGACTTATCGAAGTAGAAGTACTCTTGGTTGAGTGACTTGAGTTTTTTGAAGTTTTTAGGGTAGCTGTTCCGAGGGGACTTGTTGAGGTTACTAAGCACTGAGTCTCTGGGGGAGCTTTTGAAAAAGGACTCTTGCAACTTAAAGTTAACTTTTTCTAAAGCTTGGTACAAGCACGAAAAGTCCAGGTGGCCAGGCAAACTAGTGTTTAGTAGTGTTTCGGGGACTTCTTCTTTTTCAAGGCCTTCTTCGATTTTTCCACTTAAGTACTTCAGGTGTTTAAAAAGGACTGAAGGAGAGAATTTTGAAGCAGTTTGCAGAAGCAACACAATAGAGTTAATCTTAGATTGGTGTTTCTGAAGGGCTTCTTGTTGGCAGTCAATTTCTTTGATTTTCTTTTCTTTAGAGTGGTTCAAGTCATCAAGGATTTCTTCTTCCTTCAAGTTGAGTTGTTCCCTAAAAGCGCCAAAAGCCTGTTTGATGTTGCCTTGAGCTACTTCAAAGTTGTTTTGTAAGTTGTGCATGTGTTCTTTGAGTTTGTTGAGGCGCACTGAGGTTTGTTTAGAAGTGAGTGTGAGTTTGTTTTCTTTAGAGTTGAGTTCATGCCATATGTTTTCCATTCCTTCTTCTAAACTCAACACAGGGTGCTCTTGGTGGTCTTTCAAGCACCTTTCACAGAGGCCTTCCCACTCCTCTGTGCAGAACTGAGTCAGCAGCAACCCATGTTCTTCACACCTGTCTTCCGAGTCAAAAGTGTACTTCTCCAAAGGCACTACTGAGTGTTGTCGGTAGATCCCTAAAGAGTGCAAATGCGCTGAACAGTCTTTGCAAAGCAGAGCCTTGCAGGTCTTGCAGTTGTACTTTATACTGCGCATTTCGCACCTTTGGCACTGCGACTCAAACACTGCTTGGGAAAGGTGGTTGGGAGTGAGGTCTGTGGAAAGAGTTTTTTCGCACAGAGGACAAACTTCTGAAATATGTATGTCACAAACTGTTTTAAGACAGCACGGAAGAATAAGCGGCATTCCGTAAAAACCTCCGCAAAGCTCGCAGACTTCCATTTTAAATTAACGAACATTCATAAAACCACTAGAGCGAATAGCGTTAGAGCTGGAACGGAAGTTGAGGTGCTTTCTGGACATAAGTCCACTGCTTGAGGAGTGTTTGGGCAGTGAAGTGGTAGTTTGCATTTGACTGACGTTAGGTTGTTCTTTTTCTTGGGTTTCTTGTTTGCGCAGTTTGCGAGTTTCTTCGACAGAAGAAGGCACAATAGAGATTCCTTCTAGTTCTGCAGTGTGCATGAAGTACCCATAAACAGTGCTCATTTTGTAGTTGTGCTTTGGCTTTTTAATAGTGTTTTCGTCAGAAAGGTCTTTGTTCTTGAACTTACTAAAAGGGTTGCAGTTGTTGGGTTTTTGAGTAACAGGCCGTTCTATGTACTGTAAAGGGAAGTGTTCTTTTGAGTTTGGAGGAGGTTCGTTGCTTACGTCAGAACACACGTACTTGTCTAGGGGTTTGGAGTACTTGTGAGAGAGTCTTAGTTTGGTTTGGGAGTTGTTGGAAGGGTTGGGGTTGTAGCCTTCTTTGTGCTCCCAGTAAGACTTTAAGTTAGAAGTAAACTTAGGAAGTTCTTTGCCGTGGACTCCAATAGTTGTCTTAGAAAAAGTTCTTAAGTTGTACTCGTTGTCTGCTTGTTTGCGAGCTTGTTTGAGTTTTTTTTGGGTCAAGAAGTTTGAGTCTTCAGGAATAATGCTTATTAATTGGGACTCCCTTTCAAAGAGTTTTTGGTCCTTAGTTTTGTGGTCGTAGTTAACTTTAGACTGGAGTTCACTCAGCATCTGTTGCTTGCGGTTCTTTTCAAGTAGGGTTTGAGTGTTTATTTGGGGGGCAGGGTTGTAGTTGGTTGAGAGTTGTCTGCTAGTGTCTTTTAAGTCACTTGGTGGTTTCAAGCCTGCTTTGAGTCTAGCTTTTTGTTTTTGAGAGTTTAGTTTTTCAGTTTTAGTTTTGAAAGAAGGATTTTCTACTCTGTAGTCCGACCTTACTTCTTTGTGGAAGTTAACAGGCAGTGCTTTGTAAGTGTTTTCTATGCACTGTTGAAGGTCTTTTAAGTTTTCTTTTTTTCTGAGTTCCACTAGTTCTTTTCTAGTCTTAATTAAAGGCGAAGTTTGGGACTTTGGGTAAGTTGCAAGCAGTTTCGAGTAGTCGTCGCCCACTATGTGGCCTCTTTTCTGGAGAATCCTTGGGTGCTCCAAAGACCCGTATTCGTCTAGGCCGAAAAGGTACTTGTTTAAGTCTCCTTTCCTAACAGCGTCTAAAGCAGCTGCTTTTTCAGACTCAGAGAGGTTGCCTTTTCCTTCTTTATCGAACAGTTTGGATACAAAGTAGTCAGTGCTTCCCACCACTCCGTCTCCGTCTATGTCGTATGAAATGTGGGGAACCTGAGTTAGTTTTGCCTGCACGTCTCTCCAAGTTTTGACGCTGGGTGCTTTTGACCAGGACTTTGGGATTTTTGTCGACTTGATCAAGTCAGTTGTAGGCTGCTTTACGAATTTGGATTGTCCGTGCTTATTGAAGTAAACTGTGCGGTGACCAGATAGTGGGTTTTCAGGAGAGGTTTCGTTGGAGTCTTTAAAGGTTTTCATTATAGTAATGGAGGGATTCATGAGGAGAGCTTTGGAGTTAGCAAGCACTGCGATGGAAGAAGGCGAAGTCCCGGTAGCTTGTGTTATTGTGCACAGAGATAACATTATTGCTGAAGCCTACAACCAAACCAACTTAACCAAAAACGCCACTAAGCATTGCGAGTTTGTAGCTATAGACAAGGTTACTTCTGAAAGGGGGTCTGAAGTGCTTAGTGAGTGCATTCTTTACGTGACTTGTGAGCCCTGCATTATGTGTGCTTATGCTTTAAAGCTAGTGGGAATTCAAAAGGTTTACTTTGGGTGCAAGAACGATAAGTTCGGAGGCAACGGGTCTATTTTAGACATACACGAAGAGTAAGTAGTAACTAGAAACTACGAGTCTGTCGGAGGCATTTTTGAAGAAGAAGCTGTTTGGATGTTTAAAGAATTTTACAGCAAAGGAAATCCTAATGGTAAGAACTACTCAGCTCCACCACACAAGAGACACAGGCCTTTGCAGAGTTAACTACTTAAGTAACTAGCAACTTCTGCATCTGGGTTTCCCAGAAACTTCAGTATGAATTTACAGTCTAACTGAACNCTTCAATAACACTGCTGACGAAATTCAGACAGCAAATTAATTTTTCTTCCAGTGATTAACTCTGTTAACTTTAAGTTCCATTAACCATAATTCAAATATAAATGCAGGAGTTTTCAAGCGACTTAGAACAAGAAATCAAGCAACTTTCTCAGCACAAAGAACAGTGCGTACAACAAGGAGACTACCTACAAGCCGAAAAAATCTTTAAAAGGATAAAAAGTTTACAAAAGCAATCTTCACAGCAAAAGAAACACCAACTCAAAGCAAAACAAAACCAAGAAACTGAAGACGCAAAAAACCAAGAACACCAGTTCTGGAAAAACTTCAACCAGCAATGGGAGCAAGTTACTCAAAAGTTCCACCATGACTTCCAGCTCCACTTTGAGCAAACCAAGCAGAAACAGGCCACTGAGTTCCAAAACTTTAAAAGAAACCTAGAAACTACTATGCCTCTGAAACCCAAACCTCTTCCAAAGAAACTCGAGTTCATCAGGTGCAGAGACAAAGCTATCAAACAAGAAGACTACAAAAGTGCCCACTACTACTCGCAAGAAATCAAAGCTTGTGAAGAACAAGAACTCAAAATAGCAGAAGAGTCCCGCAGAAGACAAATTGACTCAGCCCTCGAAAAAAAAGCTATGCAACAAAAAAACGAACTTGAAGCCTTCAAAGAAAAAACACGACGTCAGTTCGACGAAATTAAAAAAAAGAGAGAAAGCGAAATGGAAAAAGCCAACAAGAAAATAGTTAACTCCCAAAAGGTCTTAGAAAGAGCCCAGTCTTATGAAAAAAACCTTGCAGAGGGGAACCTTAAGAACCCAACAGCTAGCAGAGTTTTCTCAAGCATTACTTTGTCTAAAACTGACTAGTGAATAATTTTCCTATACATTAATCAAAAAGTTGTATTCCAAATAACTCGTAAGGGTCACAGTGCATCTCTCTAGTGGAAATTGAATCTATTGCTTGGATGTCTTCTTGTGTGAGCTCAAGACTTGCACTGTCCAAGTAGTGCCTCATAGTGTCTAGACAAACACACTTCACAATCGGAGCACAGCCTTTAACTAGACACCACTTCAAAAGCACCTGGGCAGGGGTTTTGTGGTGTTTCTGGGCTACTTCTGCAAGGGTCTCGTCATCAGTAACTCTTTTGTGGCTAGAAAGCCCATAGATATCTCTATAGGCACAAGGCACCACTCCAAGCTTTTTGCAGAAGTCCACTAGTTTGCTTCTAGGCAAGTAAGGAGTTACTTCTATCTGGTTGACTATCGGAGGAATCCTTGCGTAACTCATCATGTCGTTTAGCAAAGCTACCGTCCAGTTACAAACTCCTATGTGCTTTACGAGTTTGAGTTCAACTAACTCCTCCATTTGACTCCAAACTGCTTGCAAAGGGAACTGGTCTAACTCCATTTCGCCAAACTCAACCTTAGGTGGGTCTTGGTCATCGTATTTCAAAGCTAAGGGCCAATGCAACAAATACAAGTCTAGATAGTCTACTTTGAGGCGCTTCAAAGAGTTGATGCAGGCTTGCTTCACGTCTCTATAGTGAGAAGGCCACACTTTGCTAGTTAAAAAGAGCTGGTCACGTGAAACCACTTGACTCTTGAAAATGTGAGTCAGAGTATCTCCTATTATAGCTTCGTTGTGGTAAGCCGAAGCTGTGTCGATGTGTCTGTAGCCAGTGTTGATGGCGTTAATGAGTGTCCTTTCTATTTCGTCTTCTTGGACATCGTAAGTCCCAAGTATCAACAAAGGCATCTTCTGACCAGTCGGGAGTTCGATTTCAGCCATATTTATGGTTATTAGTTCTCCAGCTGCTCCTAACTTTCAGAGCAGCCTTCACTTGAACTCAAAGTTTACAACAACTTTTCAATGTCTTGAGTGAACTCCAAGGGGAAAGTCCTTGGGCCGTAGTATCCCTTTACTTCTCCGTTCCTGTCTACCAAAAATTTGCCGAAGTTCCAGCCAATTTTCCCTCCTTTCAGGCTGCTGTGGTACCTCAAGTACCAGTACAAGTCGTGGGTGTCTTTTCCGTTCACGTCCACTTTCTCGAAAAGAGGGAAATTGGCATTTCTGCTGCGAGCGAATTCTTGGATTTCTTGGGGGGTTCCTGGCTCTTGTCTCAGAAACTGGTTGCAAGGAAAGGCCAGCACAGAGAAACCTCTGTCTTGGTAGTTGCTTTGGAGTTCTCTTAGTTGTTGGTAGTGCTTTTCAGTGGTGCCTCACTTGCTCGCTACGTTGACTATGAGCAGCACCTTTCCGCTGTATTCGTTCATGGTTATGGGAGTTCCGTCTATTAACTTGACTGGAATCTCGTACAGAGACGAGTACCTGGGTGGGGGCATTGGTTTGTTCCCCATTATTATCAGATTCCAAAAATAAATGAAGGAAAAATTTGTCGGTAAGCACTCAGGAACTAATTGGAACAGAAGAACTTTCCAGTATTTTAATTGAATTAATTAAATCTCTTGGAAGTCTCAATCAGAAACTTGCCAAAGTTCCAACGCAGTTTGGAGGCTTCTATGTGTTTTTTGTAGCTCGACCACAAGTTCCTGGCTCTCATCCTGAGAAATTCCAGGCTCCCTAGACTTTTCTGTAGCCATTCAGGCTTCACCATTATAATTTATTAACTTAACTCTTAAGTTCTCAGGCAGAGACAAACTTTGGTCAAAGCCGTCACTTGAACTCTGGACTTACAACAACTTTTCGATGTCGGGAACTATGTCGTTGGGAGCGGTGTTGGGTTCGTAGTACTCAATGACGTTTCCTTTCTTGTCAACTAAAAACTTGGCAAAGTTCCAAGGAATGTTTCCACCCTGCAGTCTGCTGTGATACCTTAAGTACCAGTACAAGTCGTGGGCATTTTTGCCAATAACTTCTATCTTCTCAAACATGGGGAAATTTACCCCTAACCTGGAAGTGAAGGTTCTGATTTTTTCAGAGTCGCCTGGTTCTTGCTTGCCGAACTGGTTGCAAGGAAATCCTAATACCACAAAACCTCTGTCTCTGTACCGCTCTTGTAGTTCCACTAGTTGTTTGTAATCCCTTTCAGTGTAGCGTCACTCGCTAGCTACATTGACTATAAGTATTACTTTATCAATGAACTTCCCCATGGTCGTGGTAGTTCCATCTAGATAATTCGCTTGTATTTCATAGATGGTGTTTTGAGCTGGGGGCTGTTTATTCCCCATAATGTTTATAAATCAACCATTTTAGGTGAGTATTTTTCAGTACTTAAAAAGGTGTTTAATTATAAGTTCTCGAGTTAAGACAGGATTTAGCCTTAACTTTCACTTGAACTTGTAGCTTAAAGCAAGTTTTCGATGTCGCTGACGAACTCGCTAGGAGAGACCCTAGGCTCGTAGTAACCAGCAATGTTTCCGCTTCTGTCAAGTAAAAACTTTCCAAAGTTCCAGCTAATCTCTCCGCCATTCAAACTGCTGTTGAGTCTTAGGAACCTGTAAAGAGGGTGGGCGTTGACTCCATTGACTTCCACTTTCTCAAACATTGGGAAGTTAGCTCCTTTAGAAGCGGCAAAGGCTGATATCTCTTCAGGAGTGCCTGGCTCCTGCCCTCCGAACTGGTTGCAGGGGAACCCCAGCACTGAAAAGCCTCTGCTTCCGTAACGGTTCTGGATTTCTACGAGTTCTTTGTAAGTTTTGCTTGTCAGACCTCACCTACTGGCTACGTTGACTAGAAGCAACACGTTTCCTTTGAACTGCTCTAAGCTCGCAGCTGTTCCGTCGAGCTTTTTGAGGGGGATTTCAAAGATTGAAGAAAACTGAGGCGGTGTCACGTTGCCCCTCATATTTATTAGAACATTCGATGGTTAATTATCCGTACATCTCAAGGTCAGAACTTGACACCTGGGCTTTGGCCATTTCCTTGAGTTTGCTGAGTTCTTCTAAAGCTCTGGAGTACTGCTCAAGGTCAAGGTTAGCTATTGCCTGCAAGGTGCCCATCACATCATTTCTCACTTGAATCAGGTTGTCCAACTGGTTCTGCACTCCTGTGAGTTGGGAGTCGATTTGGTGGGTGTTTCCATTGTAAGACTGGGGTTTGTGGACTGCTGTAACTTGGGGTTCAAGTTGGGGAGCGTTTCCATTGTAGGGTTGTGTGCATTGGGGAGTTTCTACTTCCATGGTGTTTTTGTGTGTGTCTGCTGGAGGTCCTTTGAGCTTGGTTTCTTCAATGAACCTTCTGAGTTTGAATGTGTGTCCTTTAAGCATTCCAGCATTCCTCATAATGCTTTCAAGGTCATTTGGAGAAAGGTCTACTAGTTGTTGGAGGCTGTTGATGTTTTGTTTTTGGAAGTTAGGTGTGTAGTTCCCTAAGGAAATACTATCCAAGGCTTGTTGTATTGTAGTCATTTAAGTTTATTAAGGGGGTCTATTTTAGTTATTAGCTAATATTTATTTCTTTACCGTCTGAGTTTTCTTGGTTCACTTTTTCAGAGTAGGAGTTTGCAGGGCCTATGAAACAAAGCACTGCAGGCAAAAACAACAGTCCGTGTGCTATTCCAAACACTACAATTCCAAAGAAGCATTTGAAAAAGGCTCTGAAGATGTAGGAGTCCGCAACACTCAGCATAAGTACAGCTAACAAAGTAGAAATTCCTCCGTTGAGCACACTGATTCCAATCTTGTCAAGTGCTTCGACGACTCTAAGTTTCTTAGTGTCTCCTGAAGAGACCTTGAAAGTATGGGTCACATGAGAAGTGTAGTCTACTGATATCCCAATAGCAATGATCACCTGGGTAATTGTAACTACATTCAGAGTTTCGTTCCAAAAGTAAAGCAGACCTAAAAGGTCCACCACAATCATCCCCACTAAACTAACCACGAAAAAAGCTGCATACAAGTCAGCCATTAAAAATAGAATGATTGTAAATACTGCCACTAACGAGCACGTTATTGAAATTGCAGTTTCTCTTCCAAAGACTGCGTAATGCTCTGCCCATATTATTGACTCGCTTAGTGGAAAAGTATAGCCAGGTCCATAGTCATCGGTAATCTCTCTGATGTCTTCCATAAAGTCCAGGAACTCCTGTGCTTTAACTAGCCTCCTGATGGAGGCTTTCATTATAGTGCCTTGAATGGTTCCTCCCTCGATGTTAATAACTCCCTGGAAAAGCTTTCCTTGGTCAGTTAGCCAGGTGTTAAGGTACTCACTAAAGCTACTTTCAGGAACTAAACCATCCTCGTCCAAGTTGCCTTGTCCACCTACCCAAGAGTTGAACTCTTTGTACCAACTGCTTAGAGTTCCTTCTATGATCCAGTTTTCAGTGCACCCCTCACAACTTTCGAGTTTTTCATACAAAGTTTTGAATTGTGTTTGGGCTTGCTTTGAGTAAAAGTTTGCTTCCTCTGTAAAGATGTTCAGTTCCCTGAGTTGGTTTGCAAAGTACTCGTCTCTAACGTCAATAGTTTCTTTGATATAAAAGTCGTCTTCTACAAACCATTCAATGTCAAAGTCAAGTTGTAGCTGACTGAGTCCATAAATACTCACACCTAAAAACGCAACAAAGCAAACAATCACCGAAATGCTTACTGCAGGCTGCACTATAGCTTTGGCATAGTAGTCACGCATCAACTTCTTGGAAAAAGACTCTTTTTCAGTTCCGTCTTCGTTCACAGTGAACCTACAAGCAACCTCAGGCTTGTAGAAGCAAGCTCCCCAGCAGTCGCCTATTTTCTTAGAAGACCTCCAAACGTCGTAAGCCAGCACAGCTGAAAACAAAGTCAGCAAATTCACGTAAGCCAAAAACAACCCAATAGAGGCATAAATGCAGAAGCTCCTAATTGCAAACAAAGAAGTGATGCTTCCCATCAAAAAGCTGAGAACGTTAGTCAGGGTAGTTATAGTCACAGACACTCCCGCATGCTTCATCATGTACCTTATCTTGTCCCCAGGTTCAAGTTCTTCAGGAGCTTGTTCTAGGTTAAATACTAACACAAACATGTCGTCAACTCCTATTCCCAGCAGCAAGAAAGGCAACACTTGCGTCACTATTGACCCGTCTAGTCCAAAGTAGCTCCCTATACCTATGGCCTCGATGTAAGAAGCCCCCACACTTAGAATCCCTATGAAAGCCATGAAGAGTCTGGACTTGTAGGTGTACAGTTTGCCCAAAGCTAAGAAACACCACACTATTATAAGCACAAGCCCAAACTGAACCAACTGGAGGTCGCCCTCTACTGACTCGTCAGTGCCTCTGTCTATTCCTGTTGAGGAGTAGAGGTAAACTTGTATGAGCGCAGAGTCTTTGTTGAAATTCTGTGCAAATTCTTCCATAGCTTCTTCGTAGCCCCTGAGTCTCTCCGGGTTGTCATCTAGTTCTAAGTTGAACTGCCAAGAAATGGCTTGGGCTTCTAGAATGTTGTTAGAACCATCAGAGTTAGTCACCACTGTTTCGGGAGTAGTTTTTCCAAAAAGTCCGTTTACAGTGATGTAAGAGGTTGTTTTTTCTGAGAAAGCGTTTTTTCCTGACTGGATTTGATCTAGCAGTTCGTCATTATTTGTATCTTCTATGCTGTAAACGTTAGGTTCTTTTTCGTAGAACTCAAGTGGGTGTGAACTAACATCACAAGGAGACTCAGGAGTAGGTCTAGTGCATATGTCTTCATAAGTTTCGCCTTCGTACTCTACTTCATTCTTGAGTCTAGTGTCGAATTTTTGGATTTCTTTAAAAACTTCTAGATCAATTACGTTTTTTCCAGGTTCTTTGTGAGTCAAGTAAACAGTAGTAGGCCGAGCGTCGCTTTCAAAAAGTTCGTTTGCTTTGTCCTTGTCGTTGATTCCACGTGAGTTTTGGGGAACCCACAGCTTGATTCCATCTTCTTCTTCGTTGTGCAGAAAAAATCCATACCCAAAGGCTGGAATCACTAGTAAAGAAATTAATATAACTAGCCAAGGCTTCTTGTACACAAACTTGCCCCAGGAGTCGAAGTAGTCCTCCAGTTTTTGGTTCAGTTTGTTTGAGAACTCTGAAAGGCACCCCTTTGACTTTGTGAGGCATTCTTTAAGCTTATTCATATTAATTACACTGAAATAACTGAGTTTCTAGTACATATTTACTTTCCAAAGTAAGGAGTGCTGGAATTATTTTCAAAGGACTCTCTGAAACAAGAAAGCCTCAGGTCAAGTTCGCCAGTGTCATTGCTCATGAGGGACTCGATTTGGTTCCTAACTCGAATTAAGGCTAGTCTTGACTCTTGTATTTCTTTTTCAATACTTCTGTTTTCTTCTGAAGCTGACTTTATCTGATCTTGCAGTGTGTAGATCTGTTGTTTGTAGCTTTTAACTTGATTTTTCAGTTGAGAGTTCTTTTGCAAGTAAACTTCATGTTCTTCCTGGATGTTTTCTAGTTTCTTCCAGTTTTTTTGTATTTTCAACTGTTTATTTTTGGCTTTTTCGAGCACTGCTTTCTTTTGGTTTTGGATATCTTTAAGAGCAGAGTCCCTTTTAGCTCCGATTATGATACTTCTTAACTGCTTCACTTCTTTTTGGTTCAAAAAAACAGCTCTGTTCACACTCAGCAACTTAGAGAAAACATCTATTTTGGCTTCTTTGGACTTCATTACAACTACTTCTTGTTCGGTTTGTTTGTTTGTATACACACTGGGGAACTTTTCTTTTTGGACAATTCCGTGTTTGAACTGGTCACGCAACACTCCTGACAGTTCAGATGCGAACTTCACCTGAGCTGGAAAGTCCCTGAACTCAAGGTCTAAGGACTCGCCTCCTTGGAGACTGAAAAGTTTCAGCAAGATTTCTATAAGCGACCCTATTTCTTGCTGGTAGTGTCTGTGTTCAATTGTTTTTTCTAGTTGGGACTCGTAGTCCGACACCTCCTCAACGTCTACAGTGCTGTCGAGTCTAGTGAGTGTGTACTCCTCGTTAGGCAACTTTGTTTCCAAGGCAAGTGACTTCCGATTAGTTGCAAAAAAAGTCTTTCTGGGTTCCATTTAAAAATGCGAAACAAGTACCTCTTAGGATTTCTGACTCTAAGTAACATGCTGATATACATAGACAGAGGAGTGATTGCAGCTTTAATTTACAAACTTAAAGAAGACTTAGACTTAAAAGACTCACAAGCAGGAGTTCTGGGCAGTCTTTTCATGCTAGGGTTTATGTCTACCAGTCCTGTTTTTGCACACTGGTCACAAAAAGTGCCCCCTATGAAGCTAATATCTATTGGCCTTTGCATCTGGGAACTCGGAACACTCCTAGCCTCACTAAGTAACTCTTTTTCTATGATACTAGTTGCAAGGGTCCTTACAGGCGTGGCAGAAGCACCAATATGCCCGTTGGCACCTCCACTGATACTAGACTACTCTCCTAAGAAGAGCAAAAGTGTAAGGACTACTTAGTTGTGGTTAGGAGTGTACTTTGCAGCACTTCCTATTGGCAACGCACTGGGGTTTTTGTTTGGGGAGTTTGTAGCCTCAGCTTTGGGTAACTGGAGGTGGCCTTACTTTTTAGAGTGTAACTTTTAAGCAGTTGTGTTAATGGCGCCTTTGTGCGCTGCAAGTTTCTTTTTGGACTTAGAAGAAAAAATGCTTGAAAAAAAACAAGAAACTGAGCACTTAACTTTTTGGAACCAACTCAAAGAACTCAGTCAGAACTCACTTTACAAGTGCATAGTACTTGGCCAAGCTGCTTACTGCTTTACTGTAGGTGGAATAGCTTTTTGGGGGAACTACTACATTGAGACTTACTACAAAGTAGACCCTTCACTTGCAGTATTAAGTTTCGGAGGAGTAACTGTGGTGACTGGACTTTTAGGAACGTTCTTGGGCTCTTTGTTGCTGGACTGGATGCTTAAACCCTACCTTGTGTAACTCTTACTTAGTGAGTTCAGTTTTTCCCAAGTTCCTGCAGATCAACTAGAGGTTGTCAGAACTGTGAAAAGCACAAGTATAATGTTTAGTTCTACAGGGTGTGCAGTTTTTTTAGCAGTTGTAGGGGTGATGTGCAGTAGTTTCTTGGGGTTTATGGTGTTTTTGTTTTTAGCAGAGCTTGTTCTCTTTATGAACACTTCTTGTTTGGGGATCTCTATCATGAGCAGTGTCTCCAGGGAACTGAGAGGCCAAGCCAACGCAGTAAGTATATTCTTTTTGCATTTGCTAGGTGACTTCCCTTCGCCTTACTTCATAGGTCTGTTCAACGAGTTACTAGGAAAACAAGTCAGTATGCTGATGCTTGTGCTGTGGCTGATTTGGGCTTTTATCTTTTGGGGTTTGTCTTGGAACTTGGCCAAAACCAACCAAACTAAACTAAGTCGCAACTATTTACATTAGAACTTAGAGTTCTTAAACCTGTCTTCGTAGTAGAGTTTGTACTTGTTTTTGCACTCGTGCAAGTTGTGTGCAAGCTCTATGCACCTTTGAGGGTACTGGTAGTTTTCCCTTATGCAGTTTTCGTACTTAGTTATGCTCTCTTGGCAAGGGTCGCCTTGCATGTGAGTAGTTCCGTGTTGCTTGTTCAGTTTTCTGAAGTGAGGTCCGTTGAACGCATCAGGCTTGCGGAGAGAAACTCCTGGTTCGTCAGCTATTTGGGACTTTTCTGTTCCTGCAATGTTTTTAGTGCCTTCGTTAATTTTTGTGTTTTTGTCTGACATTTTATTTCTTTAGTTACTTAAGTTCTGTTTATGCTTAAAAACTATTTAAATACCCTGAAATCAACCCTAAAGCCTTGACTGAGTTCGGAGTGAACAACTCACCTTTGCTAAGTCTTTTTTTGATTTCACTTAAGTCCATCAAGGCTACGCCTTCTACTTCGTTTGGGTCAGGAGTCACCTCTCCGTCCCACTGCATGGAATAGTAAACAGCCCACCAGTACCAACCCTCGTTTAGTATGCCTATTGTTCCTAGTTCTTTTAAGTTCCCTTCTATTCCCATTTCTTCCTTAATTTCGCGTCTAGCAGCTCTTAAGTCTGACTCCGAAGCCAGTACCACGCCGCCTGGAGCAATGTCCCAGTACCCTGCAAACACGTACTTGTTTTTGGCTCGTTTCTGTACAAAGAGTTGCTTGCGGGAATTGTGAATGGCGACTTGGACTGTTCTGAAGTAGAGTTTTTTCAGAGTCATAATGTTGCGAGGTTGTTTGTCTACGTAGTCATTAATTGCATTTACAATCTTAACAGGTTCAGAGCTTGAGAAGTGCCTTCTGATCATTGCAAAATGGAGACTCAGTCTAGGTCCTACATCTTTTCTGAGTACTCACCTGTTCACAACTCTCAAGTTAGAGTTGCTATTTCCTGGCAAAACATTTTTTACACAGTAAAAACTAAGAAAAAAACTACAGAGGTCCTAAAAGGCATTTCGGGCTTTGCAAACCCTGGGGAACTAGTTACTATCTTAGGGAGTTCAGGCGCCGGAAAAACTTGTTTTCTAAACATTCTGGCAAAAAAGACCACTAACTCGCATAAACAAATAGTTACTGGCCAAGTGTATGCAAACGAAGTTCCTGTTTCCGAACTGAACTACGGAGACCTTGCAGGGTACGTAACTCAAGAAGACATACTCCTGCCTGTACTGACTCCTGAAGAAGCCATTACCTTCTCAGCCAAACTGCGCTGCAGGGAAAAAGACATTCCTCAAAGGGTGAAGTCAGTAATCCAGGAACTGAACCTCACTGAAGTTGCTAAAAACTACATTGGAAGTGTAGAACAAAAAGGGATTTCTGGTGGGGAAAGAAAGCGTGTGTGCATTGCTGTGGAACTAGTTTCTGACCCCAGTGTGTTGTTTTTAGACGAGCCTACTTCAGGAGTGGATACTTTTACTGCCGAGATGCTTCTGGACTTGCTGATTGACCAAACTCGGAAAGGAAGAACTGTGATTACTACTGTTCACCAACCCAGCAGTGCAATGTTTGGTAAGTTCCAAAAACTAGTTCTGATGAGTGAAGGCCACATAGTTTACCAAGGGGACTCTTCACAAAGTGTAGAGTACTTTAGGTCTTTGGGCTATGCTTGTCCTAGGCACATCAACCCCACTGACTACTTCATGAAGGTGCTCCACGTAGTTGACAGGAACCAACTCACAGAAGAGGAAAGTCACAGACAAAACCTGTTTGTAAGCACTTACAAACACCAAGAGCCACAAGTGCTTTCTGGAAAGCAAACTGAAAACCTCACAGAACTAAAAAAGTTCAAAAGGAAAAGAGCTTCAAGTCGCTTAGTGCAACTAAAAGAGCTTATGCAAAGAGCTGGTAAAAACGCAGCAAGGAACCCAGCTTTGTCAAGAGTCAAGTTACTCCAAACGATTGGAATTGCTTTGCTAGTTGACTTGGTGTTTTATGACTTAAACACAGACTTGGAAGGAATCCAAAGCATCAACGGAGTGCTTTTTTTCCTAGTTATCAACCAAGCCACTTTTGGAAGCCAAAACGCTACTTTGGCATGTAAGTTCTAAGCAGTTCCTTCAGAAAAACCAGTTTTGCTCAAAGAGTATAAACTATCTATGTACGGAGCAACACTTTACTACATTACAAAGTCGTTATCTGAGTTGCCAGGGATTTTACTAGCTCCCCTAGTTCTGAGTTTGATTGTGTACTGGGTAGTGGGATTAAACAACCAGGCAGACAAGTTCTTTATATTCTGTAAGAACTACTTAGATTTGGCATTGGCCCTTATGCAGTTTGCAGGCAGTGGGTACGGCTACCTAGCTGGAGCCCTTGTAAACACCACTCAAGCTGCCATTACTATTTCTCCACTTTTGCTGACTCCCTTTTTGATGTTTGCAGGGTTCTTTTCAAACAAAGACTCTATTCCTGACGCTTTTGGTTGGATTAAGTTTGCATCGGTAAGTGTTATACAGCCTTTCTACTACGGGTTTAGAATTTTAGCTATCAATGAGTTTACAGACCGCCAACTAGACTGTGAGATCTGCAGAAGAGGAGTTTGTGCAGAATGCGACCCTCTTGCTCAGCTAAGTATTGACTCTACTGTGTGGGAGAACGCAGTGTATTTAGTGCTTTTGTCGCTAGCTATCAGAGCTCTAGCTTTGGGTTTTCTGTACATATCAGTTAAAAGGTTCAACGGTTAATAGTGTAATTAGAATTCATTACTTAACAATTCTGCTATTTTAGGGTAGGTCATTATGTTTTTGAGTTTGGCTTCAAACAACTGAGAAACAGTTCTAACTACTTCTTCAAGGGTGTTTACTTTTTCTTTCATTTCTTCAATGTGAGAAGTGGTGCTTTCTTGTATTGACTTAAACTCTTCTTTGAGTTTTCTGTTGCGGGTTTCGATCTCTTGGATCCTTTGGAAGACTCCAGTGGGTTCTTCAATGTCTTCTACAAACATGTCGGGTTCAGCTTGTTGAGGCTTTTCTACAAACACAAACTCAGGGGCGAATTTAACTTGTTTGGACTCTTCAGGAACTGCTTTAGTCAGGAGTTTAGGCGAGGTTTTAAGGTTGCTTTTGGAAGGTTGGTTTTCAGGAACTTCGACTAGGTCTCCTTTTTTTAGGTGTTCTGCAGCTTTGAAGAAGTTAGGGTTGGCTTCTCGCACAGAAGGGTTTCGTTTTTTGTGTTTTTTTTCTTCTTTGAAGTTAAACTTTTCTTTGAACACAGTAATGGCTTCGGCACTTATTTCCCTGACTGCTTTTGCCCGGTCACTTTTGGTCTTTTGAAGCACGTTCATGATGTTGGGAGCTTCTTGTTGTATGCCTTGAGGGACTATAGAAGCTAAAGTGTACAACATCTGCACACTTTGCTTTCTAGTGTTTACGTTAGAGTTGGAAGCTAGTTTGAGTAGCAAGGGCACAAAGTTCTTAGCTAGGCTTTCAAAGTGCTTTTCAACCGAGAGCACCAGAGCTGTCAGCCCTTCAAGTACTTCTCCTGGGCACTTGCACACCTGGAGTACTTCAAGTATTTTGTTAGCTAGCTTTTCTAAGGAGTAGTTAAGGCACTCTACAGGAGAGTGCTGGATCACTTTAGTCAAACTCAAAGCTGCAGCTTGCTGAGCAAGTCCTCCTGAGTTAGACAAAGTCCAAAAAATACCCCTTAAGAGTTTGTTGAGTTCCTGGCAAGCAGAGCCTACGTTCTGGAGAGTGTGAAGGGTGTTGTGGACAAGCATAGCAAAGCTAAAGCTGATGGCTTCGTGGAACACTCCAGGTTCTTCTCTGATCTTTTTATTGAGTGCGGCAACTATTTTGGGGAAGTACTTGAGGGTTTCTGCTTCGAGTTCTTCAGCAAGCACTCCGTAGAGTTTTATGAATTCTTTTTTCTGTTGGTTAGAAAGCACGTGTGCTTTGCTGGTAGAAATTGCTGAAAGGAACAAGTCAACTTTCCGAGGGAACTGGCCTTGGGACTGGAGAAGGGCTTTTATTTCGTCTAAGCCTTTTTGGGAAGTGTGTAGCGAAGAGAGCTTGTCAAGGGCTGCTTGGAGTTGGGTTTGGAAGTCCGCGTTGGGTATTTCTTTTTTCTGCATTAATTATTTAGAAGTTTAGCAAGTTTTATAGAGTTATCAGGAAGTGCAGTTGCTATTATGCACTCTGAAGAAACTGACTTTTTGGCTGTTTGGTAAAAAGGAATTATGGACCTAGAAACAGGTTGTTCCATTTCAAACACCAGCAAAGAAAAGTATCTTCCTAAGTACCTAGCTCTGTACAAGAAAAAGATACTCATTAGAATCGCTAGTTCCATTGCTTCGTGGAAACTGTACCATATTGCTATTTTGGTCTGCATGTAAGCGTCCAAGTCCACAAACAAGTTCTCCACTACGAAGTGAATCAGTGCTTCTGCCAAAAAGTACCCAAAAAACAACAACATGAACCTAGAAAACATCACCTTTTTGTACTCGCAAACAGCAGACAGATGGTTAATTCCTGTTTGCTGCACTAAGTCTATGTGGGCTTGTATTCCTTTCCAAGTGCTGTAGCAGTAAGTAGCTCCGTGGAACATCAACCCAGCGTACATGAAAAAAGTCATAAAAGCTACAGGAGAGCCTATGATGTTGGTGGCACTGTCCATAATGTACACTCCAATCAGAACCAAAACTATGTAGTTGAACTCGTTCCTAGACATGTTGTTCCGGGACACCAACCACCCCTTACTCAGTAACAGAATCAAACTGAAAAAACTAGTTTCGTAAAGAGTTCGGCACTGCTTCCTCATCAAACCCAAAAGTTCAGATGACACAGTTGTAGGAGGGCAGTTTTTGACCTCACTTAAACTGGCCAAAATGTTCAGAAATTTAAACACCAAAACTAAAGTTGAGAGTTTGTGGAAGTGCTCGGCATATTCAGCGTTCTTGTAGTGGTTGTTATAGAACCACCACCCCAAGAACCCCAACCATAAGTAAAGCAGTATTTCGAAAAGAACTTCCAAGTACTTAAGTCGTTCGCAGTGGTCTAAATAGTCTTTACATTTGAAGTAGTATACTAAGTTGCCCCAAGCGTACTCAACTGAGTTTACTTCTTCAGTTAGCTTTTGTCCTTCAGTTTGGTTCATTCTAAACCCAGTGTAGTTAAGTGGCCATTCAATTTCTGTTTCATCAGTGATCAATATAACAGCTGAGGCGTTTAAACTTTCTGAGTAAGAAATAGTCTCGTTGAGGTTCTTTCCTAAGTAAGCTATGACAATCACACTAGAGTCTTCTTTACTGCAAAGTCCTTCCAAACACACCAACCCGCTTGAGTTAAAGCGTTTCTGTTTAGAACTTACGTTAACTCCTAAACTAGTTAAGTTTGAGTAAACAGAACTAATTCCGGTTAAGTGCAGTTCGCCTGTCCACTCTCCAAGTGCAAACCCAATCACTAAAAAAACCCACATTTATATTTAACCATTAGACGAAGGCCTGTCACCTTGCTTGCTTACTGGAGGAAAAGAAACTCCGTCAGTGTTGTTGAGATGGTCTTCTTCGTAAGCTGAAGTTGGCGAGTGAGGGCGGTGCCTGTTCCGGTTGGTAAGGAGTTCAGGCTGGACGGTAGCTAGCATTCGTGAGAAGCCTGGTCCTGCACGTGCTATTCTATCTTGGGGATCTCTATGCGGTAGTTTGTTCCAGGCGTTGAAAGAACCTACTCGTCCCATTAACTTTTCGAGTTGTTTGGCACATGAAGCACATGACCAGCCTCCTAGAGGTTTAGTAGCAAACATAGCGTCCTCTCCTTCCCTTTTGGTTTTGGGAATTGGGTTTAACTCGTTGATTTTCTTTTCTAAGTAAAGCAGTCCTTTTTTCAGTTCGTTTTTGGTAGCGAATTTCTTACCCATTTCGTCACACACTGCAATGACTCTTTCTTGGATTTCGTTTTTAAGGGCTTCTAGGTCCCCGAAACCACACTTGGAACTCAGTAAGTCCTCTACTTCTTTGAACCTGTTCAAAACGTCCCTCCATATCTTGTCAAGTTTGTCGCTAAGTTCTAGAATATCATCTCTGTTTCTGTAAACTTGTTGGATGACACTAAGTAAGTCTTCGTCTTCAGGCAAAAGCAGGCTTCTTAACTGTTCTTCGGCTAAGTTGAGTCTTCTGTTTATAGAGTTCAGTTTTGAAGAGTCCACGCTTGGAGAGCTTACTGAGGGTGACTCTCCTCCAGTAGGTACAGGTCTGTCTTCTAAGCTCTTAGTGATGCTTTCGAGTCTTTCAAGTTCGTTTCTTAGTTTCCTTATTTTTTTGTGCAGTTCGTCTAAGTTACTTCTGTCAGCTTTTTTGCTGAGTTCAGACTCAAGTGCAGAAAGCCGTGACAAAATGTCTTGGAGTAGTTCTGGGGTGAAGTCTTTGAGGTTTTCGAGTTGCTGGCGTTGTTCTTCGAACTTTTTACTGAGTTCACGTAATAAGTTTAGGTCTTTGGTAGAAATGCTAGTTCCTGGTTGCGAACCACCGGATCCACTTGCTTGGGAGCGCAAGGCGTCAAAGTCGTCTGAGTCTACTTTTTGTCTTAAGCTTTCTTCTAGTTCTTTCAGTTTGTTTTTAAGGGTATCTATTTCTGAGTGGTTCTTTTCACTTCGGTTTTGGTTGTCTTGACAGAGTTTTTCAAGTTCACTCAAAGCATTTTGTTGTGAGTTGCTTTCAAGTGCTTTGACTTGGGCTTCAAGTTCGGATACTTTAGTTAGTATGTCTTGTATTCTAGCATCTAATTCGCTATAGTCTCCGTTTGAGTCAGTTTTGGGGGGTTCTGGGGTTTGTGCAGGTAAGTTTTTAAAGTTATTGAGAACTTCCTGGACTTTAGCTTCAAGTTGTTCTATTCTTTTTTCGTTACTTTCGATAGAGCTTTGGTTTTGCTCGATTTTTTGGGAGTTGGAAACTAAGTTGTTTGAGTTGTTGTCCACTAAAGTTCTTAAAGAGTTCAATTCCTCTCTGAGACTTTCTACGTTTCCTTCAAGTGCCGACAGTCTGTTCTGGATTTCAGAGGAGTTTCCAGAAGGACTCTCAGCTGGAGTTTCTCGGGATTCTGATAGTTGGTTTAGCTTTTCTTGTTGCAAAGAGGAAAGTTCCTGTAAAGCAGCTATTTGCTGTTTAAGGGACTCAAGGTCTTCCTGGGAGTTGTTTGGAGGATGCGACTCCATAGACACTTTGCTGAATTTCTCTTCGTGGGTGCTTAGCTGCTGTAGAATAAACTCAAACAGAAGTTTTAGGTTCTCAGTGTTGTAGTTAATAGTTAGAATATTGTCTAGTGAAACGGGGTACTCAAGTTTCACTTTAACAGAGGGTTCTTCTTCAGCCATTATAATTAACTGTTATTGGTTTTTTTAACCTTGGACTGCACACAACTACTTGCATGCTCGGACTTAATAATAAATATGCTCCAAAGAACTCTCCGCCGTAACTTTGCAGCTAACGAGCAAGCACTCAAAGCAAGAATCAAAACAGTAACCAATATTGGAAAAATCACCAAAGCTATGAAGATGGTTGCTGCCGCTAAAATGAGATCAGAATTAGCACGACTTACTGAAGGAGGCGAATTCGGCCATCAACTAGCTACCAACTGGTTCAAAGGCGACGAGACCGCAAGACGCTTCTTGCCTGAATTCAACGAAGAAACCAAAACTTTGATAGTTCCTTTTACTTCAGACAAAGGTTTGTGTGGCGGAGTGAACTCCAGCATCGTCAGAGAAATCAAAAACAACATGGCTCACAAACGCCGTGACAGGTTCGTCATTTTCCCAGTAGGAGAAAAAGGCACCCTCGGACTGCTGAGACCTTTTCCTGACATCCTGCACAAAGCCATCACTAACTTGCAGACTCCTGTGAGCTACGCAACTGCTGCTTCTATTGCTCACCACATTGAAGAAGTTGCTAAGGAAACTGGCTGCGAACGTGTTGAACTTGTTTACAACTACTTCAAAAACGTAGTGACTCAGAAAGTTGACAGAAAAGAACTCATGACTCGCCCTGGGTTCAGAAACGGCCACTACAAGTCTGTTTACGAAATAGAAGAACCTGACTTCCCCCTTGCCACTGAGATTTACTACGAATTATACTTGGCTAGTAATGTCTATAATGCTCTGCTGCACAGTGCAAGTTCTGAGCAGTCTGCCAGAATGTCTGCTATGGAAACAGCTTCTAAGAACTGCCAAGAGATGATCGGCAAACTCGGCTTAGAGTACAATAGGGTCAGACAAGCTAAGATCACCAAAGAACTTTGCGAAGTTATTTCTGGAGCTGAAGCACTTTAAGTAATACAGCTTATAACCTTAAATGCTTACTTATAGCTTAAAGAAAGCTGGATGAGTTTTGACTGGACAATAGGCAAGGCGGGCATTTGATGGAATTTGCCTTGGTTTTCTTCTGCCCAGACTTTAGCTTTCCTTTTCTGGAGTACCCAGTCAGTGAAGTCCACCATCTCGCCCAGTTGCAGTTTAAGACCCCTCCTCTGTATGCCTACCATAAAGATATAGTTCATGAGTCCAGGCACCACTAACCAAGAAGAAGACTTTGCAAACCTTTGGGCCAACAGTGACATGAATGCCCACGTTCCTAAACCTGTAAGGCTGAAGTAGGAAGACTTGCCTCCTGAGAAGTAGTCGTAAACCTTGTAGAACTTGGGGTTGAAGCTGCAGAAAAGGTCTAGTTCTTCTTGCTGTACTTTCCCAATCAGCTGCATGTTTTCAGCGTATTGGCGTTTAAGCAGGCGTTCTTGGTAAAAGGCTGGGTACATTCTGGAGGTGAAAAAGGTGTTTGCGGGTTTCTGCAAAGCGTAGGAGTAAAGGTTTTTGTAGTACTGCCAATATTCTTTGTATTCCTTGAATAGTGCATTCCATGCTGAATACTCAGGGAGCTTCTCCACCATTTTAATTAGAGTTATAGTTACTTAAACCTTCTTTTCTTAGGCTTCTTTTTGGAAGCAGTGGGAGCTACTCCTTCTTCGTCCATTTCAGGTTCTTCTTCTTCAGCTTCTTTTTCCTTCATTTCTTGAGCGGCTTTTCTGCTGGACTCCAGAACTTGCTGGTGGTACTCCATAACTCGGTCTTGGTCGTTGGGGAACTCAGTCATCTTGATGCTGAGCAGTGACTCTACACGCTGGAACAACTGCACGTCATACTGTGTTACTAGGTTTAAGGCCCTGCCTGCCTTGCCTGCTCTTGCAGTTCTGCCTACTCTGTGTATGTAGGACTTGCTTTGTTGTGGAATGTCGTAGTTTACAACTAAGTCTACATTGGGAATATCCAGTCCCCTACTAGCTACATCTGTGGCCACGAGTATGTTGCGCCCTTTGGACTTGAACTTGTTGAGTGCTTCCAAGCGTTTGTTTTGTGTGAGTTTGCCGAACAAAGCTACTGCTTTGAAGTTTAGAAAAGAAAGCAGGTGACTTACTCGCAGGGCAGCCAAACTAGTGTCTGTGAAGATTATAATTGAGTTGCCCATGAACTGGTTGAGCACGTAAACTAAGTAAGTGTCTTTGTACTGTGAAGGAATGAACAAGTACTCCTGTCTGAGACTATCGACTGTTTCATACTTAGAAGAAGCGTATACCTTTACAGCGTCTTTTTTAAGACAGGCTCTTTGGAGTTTCTGGACTTTGTTGGTCATTGTGGCTGAAAACAAGTAAGTAGTTCTATCTTTGGGAGAAGCTCCCACTATCACGTTGATTTCTTTTTCGAAGTCCATGTTCAGCAGTCTGTCAGCTTCGTCCAAAACAAGCACTTTCAAGTTGTTGAGGTTAAAGCCTTTGGTGTTTTGGAGGTGGTCCACAACTCTTCCTGGAGTCCCAATGATGACGTGCGGCTTCTTGCTGAGTTCTATAGTTTGCTCCATCAAGTCAAGCCCTCCTATGAGAGTAGCGGTCTTCAGTTCAATGTTGGCTCCTAAACTCATGAACTGCTCTCTTATTTGTATGGCGAGTTCACGTGTAGGAGTCAGCACCAAAGCAAAGAAAGGCGAGGGGTTTTCTAGTAGTTTTTGCAGAACTGGAATTGCAAAAGCTGCTGTTTTTCCAGAACCAGTCACAGCAAGTCCAATAAGGTCTTTTCCTTTGAGGGCGTAAGGGATGGTTTCTTGTTGGATTTTAGAAGGAGTTGTGAAGTTTAGTTTCTCGCAGGCCAAACAAAGCTCTGGACAGACTCCTAACTCTTCAAATGTTGAGTCGCTCTTGGCTTCGTATATGGGTTCTTCCATTGTAAAACTATGGTTGGAAGTTTTTATTGCTCAGAGTTTAAAATTTAAAAGTTACTCAGAGGTAGTGAAATGGTATCACTCCTGACCTCCGAAGCCGGCATTCCAGGTTCAAATCCTGGCCTCTGACCCTTTTATGGAAGCAAAGTTAAGAACACTTAAGTACTCAGAGGTAGTGAAATGGCATCACTCCAGACCTTCTAAGCCGGCATTCCAGGTTCGAATCCTGGCCTCTGACCCTTTTAATTCCTCATTAGCATTTATTCCAATCAGAGGTAGTGTAGTAGTATCACTCCCGAATTGCAACACGGGGACCCCAGGTTCGAATCCTGGCCTCTGACCTTTTACCATACAAAAATAACTTAATTACGGGGACTTCTTGAACGACATCTTTTTCTTGGAGGTTTCTTCTGAGCTAAAGTCTTCAGCTCAGAAGGAACTTCTTGGCCAGCTTCTTCAAGTAGCTCCACAAACTCCTGTGCACTTCTAGAGTTTTCACTAGTAAACAAAACCACAGCTCTGCCCTTCCTTCCGCCCCTGGCAGTTCTGCCTATTCTGTGTACGTAGTCCTGCATTCTTCTAGGAAAGTCGTAAATCACTACGTTTTCCAGGTCTCTTACATCAAGTCCTCTGCTGGCTAAGTCAGTAGATACCAGTATGTAAGTTCTTCCAGCTCTGAAGTCCAGCAAAGCTTCCATCCTTTCCTTTTGGGACTTTTGTCCATGGAGAGTAGCAACCTTGTAGTTCCTGTCTTTAAGATTGTCAGCTAGCTCTTCGCAGGCTGCCTTTGTGTCACAGAATATCAACACACGGGTCTCTTGGAGAGGTTCCAGTGTTTCAAGCAAAGCTGAAAACTTGTCCTCAACACAACGCACTTCTTGAGTAATCATTTGGTTGACACTGAGTTTGGAATTTCCTATGTGGACGTACTTGGGGTCCTTCATAAAGGACTCAGCTATGCTATTGAGAGTTTCTAGCCAAGTAGCTGTCCACATAAGGGTTTGTCTGTCAGGACGTGCTTGCGAAAGGATCTTAGTAAGTTGCTGTTCAAACCCCATGTCGAGCATTTTGTCTGCTTCGTCAATGACTAAGTAAGAAGCTCTTTTCAGGTTCACTATTCCATTTTCCAAAAAGTCCAAAAACCTACCTGGAGTAGCCACTACCACCTGAGGGTTGACTTCTAAGTCCTTCATCTGGAATTTGCGCCCGTTGCCTCCGTACAAGCAAACACACTTAATGTCCATTCCTTTGCCGAACTTGTTGCACTCAAACACTATTTGCTTAGCAAGTTCTCTAGTAGGTGAAAGCACCAGCATTATAGGAGCCTCCCCTGGTTCCAGTGGATTTTGTGAGTGAACGTGTGTAAGTCCAGGCAGCAAGTAAGCTAAAGTTTTGCCACTTCCAGTAGCAGCAACTCCAACAAGATCTTTTCCTTCAGAAATTGGACCCCAGCAAGAAGCCTGGATCTCTGTGGGCTCTGAAAACTTAGAGTTCTCTAACTCAGCTAAGATGCTTTCGTGGAACTGAGCAAAGGAACTCAGGGAGTCTTTTGGGACTGAGGGCAGTTTTTGGATCTGCTTGAGTTCTTGGGTTTCCCAGTTAATTGGGTCTAAAGAACTTCCTAGCTTTTCAAAGTCCAAAGGAGGAAGGACGTTGGGGTCAGAGTTTTCTTGTTCGCAGGTTGTTTGTGCGCCCCAGTTCGAAGAACTAAAATCACTCATTATAAGTAGTGGGGGCTGAGTTGAATTTAAGTTAAGCATTTGGCGTTAGACACCCTTATTGGCTAAGTGGTTATTTAAGGAACTGGATTTCCCAGTGCTCGTTGACTCTGACTCTCGGCAGTTTAACCGCTATGTAGTTTGAGTACTCATAAAACCCAACGTTGTATTTTTTATCAGTTGTCTTCACCTGGACTCGGCTGGGAGTGTATCCTAGACCTACCACTTCTATTTTCTCAACTTCGTTTTCTGCTTTCCACTTATTGACTACGTTGTTCTTCAGAGTGCCTTCGTTTAGTTCCAGTGTTGAGTAGAGGTAGTTGCCTGCTTTGTACCTAAAAGTTTCTCCGTCGTCCAAGAAAAGAGTCCCGTTGGCTGCTCCCGAAACGTCGCAGGCAACTACTAGAGTGTAGGGGTCCCTAGTCATAGCTTTAGTGCTTCTGCGGACTCTTTCTTGCTTGGGCAGGATACTTCCGCCCCTTAGAAGCACAGGGATCCGGTCTTGCTCAACTGGCAAGTTGCCTTGAGTTACTTCTTCGTAAGTGTGGTAGTTGAACCACCTGCCATTAGGTAGGTATATAGATACTTCAGTGTCTTCAGGCGAGTAGATGCCTGTTACTAAGAGAGCTGGGCCTAGATGAAATGACCTGTCGACTTGAGGAGAGTTGTTGTCTTCAGGGTACTCCAGGAACAAAGGCCTCATTACAGGAGTGCCCTGAGTTGAGTACTCGTAAAACAAAGTGTACAGGTAAGGAATTAGTGAGTACCTTTGCCTAAGGGCTTCTTGTATCCTTGAAAAGTGGGGTTCAGGAAACAGGTAAGGTTCTCTCCGCTTAGTTTCAATGTGCGCNTGGCCTCTGAAGAAAGGAATGTAAGCACCCAATTGGTACCACCTTACTAGAAGCTCTGGAGAAGGGTCTCCGAAGAACCCTCCTACATCTGCTCCGCAAAAACTAATACCTGAAACACTTAGAGAAAGACACATCGGAACAGAGTAGTACAGGTACTCCCACTTTGCAGCGTTGTCTCCTGTCCAAATAGCTCCGTACTTCTGAGTCCCTGCAAAGAAACTCCTCGAAAGCACAAACGGTCTTTCATGGTTGCTGCGTTTGATGAGTCCTTCAAAAGTAGACCTGTGCATGTACATTCCGTAGATGTTGTGGACGTCTCTGTGCTCAAACTCTCCGTGCATGTTTCCTTTGGGCATTGTTTTTTCAGGACCGTTGAAAACTGCAGGTTCGTTCATGTCGTTCCAAATGTGAAGTACAGGAGTGGAGTCTTGGTACTTGCTATAAGAAAACTGACTTGCCCAAAAGTCCCTTACTTCAGGTCTTGTGAAGTCAGGCCAACTAGAACTTCCAGGCCAGCAGTGTCCGTCGTAGTCTTCTCCTTGCTCGTTCTTCACGTAGTAACTCGCGTCTTCAAGCAACCCAGATATCCAGGACTTCCCCCCCGTTTGGGCTAACTTGTGCACGTAGTAGTTCTCGTTGCGCTTCAAGTGGGGNTCTACAATAGTTACTAGCTTTCTTTGGGTCATTGAAAGGTAGTCTTGCATTTCCATAGGACTGGGGAACTTTTGTTTGTCCCACATGAAGTACTGCCTTTCAGGAGTGTGCTCGATGTCCAGCCAAAACACGTCTACAGGCAGTTCGTAGTGCTCGAAGCTCTTTGCTACGTTCATAAGGTCTTCCTGGTCGTTGTAGTTCCAGCGGCACTGGTGGTACCCTAGCGAAAACAAAGGCGGCAGCACTGGAGGACCTGTCAGCATTGTGTACTTTTGAGTCACTTCTAAAGGACTCCCTGCTAGCACAAAGAACTCCATTGTTCCTGATTCCGAGATCCAGTGCGTTCTTTCCGAGTCTACGTCAACCCAGGTTTCTGAGGGGTTTGCCCAGAACACCCCTGCGCTCTGTCCTGAAGGCGTTCGACTCATCACGTAAGGAACTGCTCCGTAAAGTGCCATTCTGGAGTCAATTTCGTATTCAAACACATCCAAGTTAAACAATCGGTAAGGTTCCTTAGAAACAGTGTTTTTCAAAGGAAGGGCGTCAGCATGCTCTGAAAGTCCGTACAAGTGAGTGGACTCGTGGAAGGTAAAGTCCATTGCCACACTGCTGGGGCCTTTTTTCTTCTGGTCGGTAAACCCGTTGAACTTTTCCTCCCAAAGGTCTTCAAAGAACTTGTAAGAGTCTTCTTGTTTAACTAAGAGTTCTGCAGTGTCTCTGATTTGAATAGGAACGCTGGGGTCAAGAGACTCTAAGTCAAAAGGTTTGTAGTCCTTTGGTCTGTACCTTTCGAAGTTCATCAAACTCCTTTCGTTAACAGTCAGTATTATCTTTCCAGAAATGTATACCTCCACTTTGAACTCTTCCAAGTACAACAAGTACTGAGTGTTTCCTAGCACCCACTCTACTTTTTGGTTGTCTACTGAAATGGGGTTGACTCTTCCCAACTGGGAAAGGTCAGCTACGTCGTTTGGAGGAATTCTGTACCTAGGGTGCTTTGGTTCGATTTCTTCACACACAACTTGCAAAGCTCCGTTTGAGTAAAGCACTGCTGAGGTGTTTAAGAAAGGCGCAGAGTCAGAAAAGGCCTCTAGGCTTAGGTTGACTCCTCCTGGAATTGGTTTAAGGGACCCGCTGTGTGCTCTGTAGCGTAAGTCGAATCTCAGACCTTCTTGAGTACTTTTGGCAGAAAACTGCGAAAGGTACCTGTTTCTGTTGCAGAAGCCTGACTGCTCGCAAGTCTTAAAGTCACTCTTGATCACTGCCATGCTGCCTCCCAATAGTATAAGCAACAACAAGTGCTTCATTTAAGTATTTACTGAATAATCTAAAATGAAGCCCCTTAAACGGAACGGACCGCCCCAAGACCACAATTACCTTAAAAAGCCAAAATTGAAGCCTAGCAATTACACTCCGAGCAAAGTCCTTTTTATGAGAGGACTTGCACCTACTTGCACTTACAAAGACATTTTAAAGCTGTGTTCGGAATTTGGAGTTATTTTGCATATACTGTTTTTGAGTCACAAAGGCCAGGCATTTGTAGAGTTAGACTCTTTAGAAGCTGCAAGCCTTTGTTTAGCTCACTTTTCAAAGAACCCTGCTTACTTAGGAAACAATCGCCTTGACTTTTCTTACTCAGGCAGAGAACAAATAGAAACCCAAGAACCTTCCTCCTCCTCCGACACCCTTTTGCTCAAGGTTTCAGAAGTTAAATACCCAGTTACTCCAGAAGTGCTATCTGAAGTCTTCAGTCCTTACGGAAGCATCCTCAAATCCAAAATCTTTCCTCGCAAGTTTGGGTACCAGTGCTTAGTGAAACTAGACTCCACTGAAAAAGCTGTACTTGCCAAGACAGAACTTGAAGGCAAGTGCATTTACTCAGACTGCAATTACATTCAAACCGAGTACTCCCAAGTGCCTTTGCTCTTGAATAGAGACTCTGAATCTAAAGACTCAAACGTAGTGTTTCTCTGCAACATGGGCTCAGGAGCCACTCCTGACATGCTTTTTAACTTGTTTTCAGTTTACGGAAAAGTCCAGCGAGTCAAAGTACTTTTTAACCGGAATGACTTAGGCTTGGTGCAGTTTAAAACCCACCAAGAAGCTTTGAAGGCCAAAGAGAACCTGCACAACGTTCCTTTTTGCGGCAAGCCTTTAAACGTGACTATTTCTAAAAGCAGCTACATCAACATGCATGAGAACCCAGCTATGTGCAAAGAGTTCGGAGATTCAGTTTTGCAAAGGACCAGAGAGCCAGTGACTCCTAGAGCAGTGTTGGAGTTTTCAAACTTGATTGAAGGGATGGACGAGGACTACTTCAAAGCACTGTTTGAAGAACTAGAAAGCTTCAAAAAACTTAAAAAGCGCTCTGCACTAGTTAAGTTCAAAAGTCTCAGTTCAGCTGTCACAGCACTTGCGCTTTACCACAACCAAAGCCTCCAAGGCAGTTATTTAAACATTTCCTTTTCTAATGCTAATTTTTAGTGTGAACATAAACATGAAACCTCTCAGTATCTTTAATTAAATGTTCTTCGTCATAGAAATTTAATGTTCATTTTGAAGTAAAGTTAAGATGCAGGACAATAACGTCAAAAACCTCTTCAAAGTATGCAGAAGAATCAGTTCTGACCCAGGAGTACTCAACTCCCTAATTGAAGAAGTAGAAACAGGTCGGCAAGGGGAAGTTCTTTCAAGTTTAAATAGCAGTTTGTCAGCAATAACAGCAGAAGACTTAGGCTTCACTCCTCAAAATTACTATAAGCCAGGGTTCATCACATACTCAGAAGTCTACGAAGACACAGACCTGTCCATGGGTCTTTTCGGAATGAGTAAAGGTACAGGGTTTCCTATCCATGACCACCCATACATGATTGCTATCAGTGCGGTTTTGCAGGGCAGAATGAAGTACAGAAACTTAGATATGGTCTCTAGGGAATCTCCAGAGCACTGCACTGCAAGGACACTTAAGCAAGGCGAAGTAGTTGGGCCGGCTATATTGTATTTGACTCCTAACATGGGGAACCTGCATGAGCTCTACGCTTTAGAAGAAACTGTGTTTTTAGATATATTCATGCCTAGTTACAACGACCACGATCGCACCTGCACTTCTTACTACGAGTACGAAACTGGCAAACTTCAAGTATTTCAACCTGAAATTTACTTCAGAGGAATTTCTTACATGGGAAAAGCTCTGGAGTGATCTAGGAGTAGCTAACTAATTTAAAACAAAGATTTAAGGTGCATTAACACTGACTCCATAGAAGCTTCTTGGGGAAGTTTGAGTTTTTTCCGGGCTACTTTGAGGAAGTTGCTGAGTTCTTGGATGGTTAAAAACACTGAGTTCATGGTTTCTTCTGCCTGGTTCATAGTTTCTACTTCAAAGAGCAAACAGAACTTTTGGGAAAAAGCAGAGTGACGAAGGACTTCTTCATAGCTGGTGTTTTTGGGAAGTGACAGGTAAGTGGTTAGTTGGTGTTTGAACTTTTTGAGTTGGCTGAGTTCTGTGAGTTGGTGTTTGAGTTGGGGAACTACTTCTTCTAACTGGGAAGTTTTGGTTTTAGTTGATTGTTGGACTAAGTTGCAGATTTCCTTTATAAAAGCTTCTAAGTGGGGAACTGCCCTGAGGACTTTTTCTAGTTTCTGTACAGCTTTTACTAAGTGGTTGGGGTTCTTGAGTGCAAGGATTTGACAAACTTGCTCTACTATTTGTTTGTTGTCCTGCGAGTCCAGCTGGCTGCATTTGTGTTCTAAAACTTGGTTTTTGTGCTGGATATCGTCAAGTGCTTTTTGGTAACTGCTTTTAAGTGAGTTGTGGCTGGAAAAGAACTCGTTTTTCATGTCTTTTATTTCGTTTTGCAGTGTGAGGATCTTGCGCTGCATAGCTCGTTTTTGGTTTTCAAACATGTTAACTAGTTGCAGAATGTTAGAGTCGTCTTGACTAGTTTCGTTGTATTTTCTGCGGAAAAACTTTTCGAAGACTTGGTTCTGGTCTTTTTCGCCTGCAAGCACAAAGTCTAGTTTCTCAAGTACTTTTTTAAGACTTGTCAGTAAGTCTTCTTTTTGGAAGTCAGTTTGAATCTTTTCGAAGCTGAACTTTTCTAGGAGTTGGTTCACTTGGTTCAGTTGAGTTGGTTGCTTGGAAAGCTGGTTCATTTGGTCTTGGAAAACTTTGGACTCTTTAAGGAAAATGTTGGCTGAGTCTCTTAACAAATAAGCATTCCGCTCTATTGACTCGTCCAGGTCCGAGATAACTCTTCGCTTTTCTAAGTTGTTTTCTCCGTAAAGGTCCCCGTTGTCCAGAGGCATTGACTCGTCGCTTTGCAAGTCAAGCACCTCTGCAAAGGCATTCCTAGCTAGGTTCTGTGACTTAGAAGTTTTGTACAGCCAAACCGGTGCTTGGTTTTCGTCTAAAGCCATTTTAAATTTGAATTCTAAATAAAGTTAGCATTATGAACAAAAACCTCAATATAAACAAGTTTACTGACACAGAATGTCATACAAACTGCCACCCAACAACTTCTTGACGTCGTCAGCTTCCAAGTCGGGGTGCTTCACACTCACTCCCAGTCCGTCCACAGGCATGCTCAAAACATACCCGTTGGGGTCTCTTTCGAATATAACATACTCATAAGGAGGGTGGGCTTTACGGTACTCTTCCATTTTGTGGCGTGCGTAATGGGCGTCTCCAACTACTACTCCAGCTTCGTTGAGCCACTCTACCTTGTGAGTGTCCCAGGAGCTGTAGCCTTCTAAAGTTTTGCGTGCAGAAGAGTGACTGTTGAAATGTAAAACTGCGTAAAAGGCCTGCTTGGAGTTTTCTTCTTTTTGGAGTTCTACTTGTTTGATGCGCACTGGGTTTTCAAAAAGTGCTAGGACTGTTTCACGATCATCAGCAGCAGATAATCCTGAAACTTTGAGGCTTTTGTGCATAGCGTTTGCAGAGTTGGCGTGTTTCTGGAGCGTTGAGTAGAGGTTATTGAATTTAGTCAGGTCTTTCGAGAACAAGTGCTTGTAGCTGTTCAGCAACTCACAGGCCTCGTTAGTTTTGCCTCTTTGGTGCATTAAACTCGCTAAGTCTTTCACGGCGCTCTTTGTGCGGTCGCCGTGCTTTATGGCTTTTTTGTATAAGTACTCAGCTTTAGACAGGTTCCTCTCTTTGTACTCAGCTTTTTTAGCCAGCGCGTAGGGAGAGGAGCCTTTCGGGAGAGGTAAGGCAGTTTCTTCACTGCTGCCGTTTTTGTCCTCGGAGTAGGGTTTCTCGGCTTTAGTAGACCTTTTAGTGGCTTTGCTTATACTAGTTTTGGAGTTCACAAAGCGTTTTCTTTGTTGTAAGCACACGTTGTAAGAAATATCCCCTGCCATAATTTATTATAATCAGCCACTTCACTAAAAAATATGTAAGTATTTTGGGTGAAAAAATGGCAAGCTGGAATTTTTGTGAGTAATTTTAATAGTAATAAAAAGGGGCTTCTGAGACCTCACCAGAGTGCATCTTAGGCCAATGGGCTTATAGAAGTTAATTATTATTCATCACTCTGATAGGAGTTCTTCCTATTTTGGAGTCAAAGTCACTTATTGAGTCAAAGCTCAACTTCTTGACAACAGAAGCAGTTCTTCTGTGGGACTTGACTTGACTCGGAGCAGGCGAAGAGAACCTGGGGGTGGATGCTCGGAAAGTACTGGCTTGCTTCCGCTTGATTTTTTCTTGGTCTGCCCAGAACCCAGCGTGGGTAAGAGGGGGACAGGGACTTGGGCTTCTATCAGCAACTTGCCTTCTTCGCTTTCTTAGCACAGCTTGTGTGTACTCTTGCAAGTAGACTTGCTTGTCATAGCACTGCATAAGTGAACTAGTTCTGGGACGGACGCAACTTCTGCAAAGCGAAGCGTGTTTAAGGGGTGAGGAGTAGACTAGGGGTCCAGGGACTTCGTTGCCAGGGAGCTCTAAGTTAGGTGGAAGTGCTACTGTTGATTGGAAGGTCGAAGAAATCCAACTGTTATTTTTAACTTGTATTGACATTAAATTTACTGTTATCATGGAGTGTTTAATTATTGAACTAAGAATCAGTTACTGGTAGTTAAAGTCAACACGAAAACAATATGAAAAGTGAAACATCCTGAGCGTTCTATGCTTATAGTATACCAAGATGGAGCAGGCAACTGGCGGGAAACCCCAAAAAGTAGTAGAGCCTTACTCAGTTACTCTGAACCAAACAGACCTTTCTTACGGACAAAAAGGCCACAACAAGTTTTACATAATACAAGTTCTAGAAGGGCACTCTCTGTACACAGAGTGGGGACGCGTAGGGGTTGCTAATCCTTCTTGCAAACTAGAACCCTGTGCCTCCAAAGAACAAGCTATTGAACTCTTTAAAAAGAAATTCAGAAGCAAAACCGCTAATGACTGGGGACAGCCCTTTACCCCTGTAGAAGGAAAGTACCAAATGGTGGATGTCCAGTCTGGTGCCAAAAGAGCCCAAACTGCTGCTAAACTTGAAAACAAACGAAGACAACTCAGTCAAGAAGCCATGAAATTCCAGATGCACTGCAACCCCCAGGTCGGGGACCTGATGGGGTTCATTTGGGACTTCGAACGAATGAAGAAAACCATGAAAGAACTCAACTTCGACCCCCAAAACTGTCCACTAGGCCAGCTCTCCAAACAACAAATCCAAAAAGGCTACAAAATCCTTAAGAGCCTTAAAAACGAAATAACTACTTCTAAAAGGGAGTCCAAAATACTAGACTTAAGCAACCAGTTCTACACCCACATTCCTCAAAGTTTTGGCATGAACAGACCTCCTCCCATCAACCACATGATGAAACTAAGGGAAAAACTAACCCTTCTAGATACCCTTGCAGACCTAGAAATTGCCAACACCCTTTCTGTGAGGTCTCTCCAAATGCTTAAAACTACTCACCCTTACGACGTGTACCTTTCCCAGCTCAACTGTAGAATCCATCCTGCAGACCTAGCAACTCTGAGTTTTTTGCAAGAACTAGTAACCAGCACTACTTCCCACGAGTTTTCTTTAACAGTTACGCAAGCTTTTACCATAGACCGTCCGCAAGAAAACCCTAGTTTCTGGCCTTTTTCCAAACTGCCCAACCAAAAACTGCTTTGGCATGGTTCCCGAGTTACCAACTTCGTAGGAATACTTTCTAAAGGACTCAGAGTAGCTCCTAAAGAAGCTCCCAGCTCAGGCTACATGTTTGGCAAAGGAATTTACTTAGCAGACTTGTCAAGCAAAGCTGCCCAGTACTGCAGGGTTTCTCAGGGCGAAGGACTGTTGCTGCTGTGCCAAGTAGCTCTAGGCAACATGCACGAAGTAAAAAGTGCTTGTGCTTTCAAAAAGCCCCCTAAAGGCTACCATAGTGTCAAAGGAGTGGGTAGAAACGCACCTACTTCCTGCACCCAACTAGACTCAGTAGAAGTGTACTCAGGAAACATAACTGAACAAGAACCTTCAAGTGACCTTAAATTCAACGAGTACATAGTTTACGACGTAGGCCAGGTTAAAGTTAAGTACCTCCTAAAATGCACTTTTAATTAATGTCTGACAAAATCTTCAGAATAGAAGAAGCCCAAATTCCCAAAAGTAACTTTTCACTGCCTTCTAACATTGACTTGAAAAAAGTAGTTGACCGAGTCACCCAAAGCCAAAAAAGTCCTAAACTCTGGAAACAGTTTTTAAGCAACGAAAACTCTAAACAAGTAATAAGTTGTTTTTTTTGGTACACTCTGGTTACTCTGGTCCACCCCAACCAGGAAACCCAGAACTTCCTTAAAGCCAAAATATCCCACCACTACCTAGACTTGTTTTCATCTACTAGTCATAAACAAAAATCAGTGTTTTTTCCCAAGTTCCACAACGTTTTGGGCCAAACTATTTACTACTGTCTTTTCTTAGCTTTTCCTAAAAGTAGAGCACGTTTAACTCAGGACGAGTTCAAAAGGAAGTTCTACGAAACCGTCTGCAGTGAGTTTTTGGGAGTCCCTCAAAGCTCAGGCCAGTACCAGCAATGGGAACTCGACATGGGTGCCGGGAACCTACTAGCAGGCAAACCTTCTTACTCACAAACCACCCTCCAAAAAAAGGACTTCTCTGTTGTAGAACTGAATGTTTCGCCTGTCCTCGAAAGGTACTTAAAGTCCACTAAGAGAACCAGCAACCTAAAAAGCAGGAGGATGAAACTCAGCATCAAAGACTACCAAAAACAAGAACTCAAAGACTCTAAGTTCAAAGAGTACAGAAGAACAGCTGACGAAGTACTTAGAAACACCAGGAGCAGGTTCAGACAGTTCGAGAACTACGAAAAAGACTCCCAAAAGAATATTTTGGAGAAAAAAAGAAGCACAGCACGGCTTGGAAGGTTCTTGGAAGAACGTGTGGGCCAGATAACTAAAAACAACCCTAACGAGTACGGCAACTACATAGCAACTCTTGGAGGAGTTTTTTCAGAACTATAGATAGTTAAACAGTTAAGTATTAGCAATTCCAGATAGCACACTAGTGGCCTCTATGTACCTTACAATCACGTGGGCAAGAGTCCAAGCTACCTGCCACATGTAGGAGCCTGACCCACTGTTAGCTAGTCTGACAAGAGTTTTGATCAACTTACTAGAAGCACCTGGAAGTTTTCTATAGTTCTCTGCAAGCAAAATTAAAGCGAAAGCTGGAAACATAACTAAGAACAAAGTCTTAAAAGTTTTGAAACTCACAGTCAAAAAAACCTGCATCCTGGAGCGGTTTTCCCTTATGCTGAAGGACTGCAGCCGTTCTGAGTACTCTTTAGGGAATAGGTCCTTTATAAGAGTTTCAAGTAAAATGTTCACCTTGAACTTGCATTTGGGCAAAGACGAACGGCAAATTGGGCACTTCAAGTTAGAAAAAGAACATCCGCGGAGGGAGTCCAGGCAGTTCTTGCAAAAGTTGTGGCCACAAGGAGTTGAAGAAGGTCTGCAGAGCAACTCCAAACACACTCCACACTCCAAGCACTTGAAATCCGATTTTGGTTCCATTTTTTCACTTCAAAGACGAGTTGGCTGGTTAACTATGATTTTTAAGAGGTTTTTTAGCAGAGTTCCAGTTAACAAACTAGAAGTTTCTTTCAGCAGGTCTTCAGGCCCAGGAGGGCAAGCTGTGAACAAGCAAAACACCAAGGTGGACTTGCGGTTCAAGCTTTCAGAAGCTGACTGGATTCCCGAAGCAACCAAAACTAGACTGAACGAACTCTACGCAAACAACATCAACAAAGAAGGCGAACTTTACGTGAGTTCCCAAAGTAACTACTAAACAGAGTACCGAAACCAAAAACAGAATTACGACGACGCTGTGCAGAAGATCGAAGCAATGATTGAAGTAGCCAGCAAACCCAAAGTTGAACGCGTGATCAAAATGAAAGAAGAAACCCAAAAAGAAGAAGATTCCAGAATCAAACAAAAAAAACGCAGAAGCGAATTCAAACAACTCAGAAGGGAAAAGTTCGAGTTTTAACTTAATCACTGATATAAAAATGATGTTCGCGAGAACTCTAAAAAGCACCCTGCGCTTAACTTCGAGTTTCAAGCACCAAACCCGAGTGTACTCCCAAATGTAAACTTAAAGTAGTTACCAACTCCAAGCTTACCGCAACAAACTAGTTACAAGCCACATACACAACCTGGCCTACCTGCACATAGGAGCCAGCAACTACTTGGACCTCAACGACCTCGAAGACTCTGAAGACCTTGAAGAAGACCCAACGTAAGTGATTTTTTATGTAGTATGAGCATTTCTAAGACAACGGGCGCCGNAGCGTAACTTAATACTCCATTTACTCTAATTAAACATGTCATCAGGAAGTCATTTGTCCAAAGAACTGTTTGAACTCGTGAAGTCAATAGGTGAGTCGCGCAGCAAACAAGAAGAAGACAAAATAATCACTCAGGAACTTTCTACCCTCAAAGCCAAAATTGCAGAACCTTCAATACCTCCCAAAAAGATGAAGGAGTACCTTGTCAGAGCCATCTACATAGAAATGCTGGGCCACGACGCTTCCTTCGCCTACATCCACGCCATCAACCTCACCCGCTCCACTTCTGTCCAGGCCAAAAGAATAGGCTACATGACTTGTGCTCTCAGTCTGCCCCAAGACTCCCAGCTTTTGATCCTTTTAGTAGCCACTTTGCAAACAGACCTCAAGAGTTCTAACTACCTAGAAGCTTCTGGAGCGCTTTCAGCAATTCTCAAGCTAGTCAATTCAGGAATGGTCCATGCTTTAAGTGACTCAGTGGTCAAGCTAGTTAGTTCTCCCAACGAAATCATCAGGAAAAAGGCTATCATGGCCCTTATGAAGTTCACCAAACTGAACCCCTCCCTCATGAACGAGTACGACGTGCACTTCAGAAAGGCCCTTTGTGACAAGGACCCTTCTGTGATGGGTGCGTCTCTGAACTACTTTTGGGACATGCTTCAAGAAGAAAGACTCAGACCTTACTACAAAGACTTGATTCCTTCTTTCGTTGTAATACTCAAACAAATAATAGACCACAGACTCCCCAGGGACTACGACTACCACAGAATGCCTGCTCCTTGGCTCCAAATCAAGATTCTAGAGATCTTGGGTTTGCTAGGCCAGGACGACCAAAGGGCTAGTGAGCAGATGTACGAAATCTTAAGCGACGTTATGCGGAGAGCTGACGACACAGGAATCAACGCAGGTTATGCTATAGTTTACCAGTGCCTTAAAACTATCACTACGATCTACCCCAACTCAGGTCTTATTGAAAACGCTGCCCACTGCATTTCTAGGTTTTTGACTAGTGAAAACCACAACCTCAAGTACACTGGAATTACAGGGTTGATTTCAATCGTGAAAATAAACCCTACTTACGCCTCGCGTCACCAAATGGTAGTTGTTGACTGCCTCGAAGACACAGACGACACTCTTAAAAAGAAAACCCTTAACTTGCTGTTCAAAATGACCAACCCCAACAACATCAGAATCATCATTGAAAAGCTCATGAACTTCCTTAGATCTGCAACCTTCGACCCCCACCTCAAAGAAGAACTTGCCACTAAAATCAGCGACGTTGCTGAAAGGTTTGCTCCGGACTCCAAGTGGTACCTGCACACTATGAACACTGTTTTGGAACTGGCAGGCGAACACGTTAAACCTAGCATAGTCAACAACTTAGTCAGACTCATTGACGAGTGGAGAGAAGACCCAGACATCGTCAAGTACACTGCTGAAGAGTACTTAAAGATTTTGGAGGGTTCTAGCAACATCCAAGACCCCATGATGCGCACTGCAGCTTGGGTGTTGGGCGAGTTCGGGGACTACTTAGATTCTGAAAAACAAGAAAAGATCATGAAGGTGCTGTGCAAAGCACTTTCTAGACAGTTCGAAAACCCCCTAACTAAGGGCTGGGTCTTAACTGCTCTTTTGAAGTCAGGCAAAGGAATTCCCTCTGACGAGGTGAGGGAACTGGTCAGTAGGTTTTCAGCTTCAAGGAACGAAGACCTCCAGCAAAGGTGCTACGAGTTCGCAGGGATCTGCACTAAACTTTCCCATCCTGTGAGCTTCAAAGAGAACCAAGGATTGTCTATAGACTTTGAACTGAGTTTTCTGGACAACTACGTGCAAGAACAAATCATGCAAGGCGCAAGGACTTATGACCAAGAACGCAACCGCAGAGGAATTTCTTATATCATTTCAAAAAGCAAAGACAGTGGCAAGAGCTCACAGCCTTTTGAAGGACTTAAGACCGAACCTTACGCTGCTCCTGTAGTCGAGAACCCTGCACCTTTCTTAGTGTCTACTCCACAAGAAGCGCAAGTTGCTTCAGGCCTCCAAGTCAAACAAAAGGTCTGGTCAAAGCAAGGCTACATAGGACAAATGCCTGCTAAAGAACCAAAACCAGCTCCCCCAGCTCCTGTGCCAACTAGTAACCCTTCTGCTCAGCGTTCTTACGCTCCACGCCAAAAAACTCAGAAAGAAATCGAGAAAGAAAAGTTCGCAGCTTCTCTGTTCGGAGGACTTAGTGAAGAACCCCCTGTAACTCAACAAGAACCCAAACCCAAAACCCAAGACCAAGGAAGCCTTTTAGACTTAATATAATGGGTAAAAATAAGGGCCTTAAACTAAAACTTGTTCCTTTAGAGGGCGACAGTTCCCGAATGGTGTTTGCTCCAGTTGACTACGACGAAGACAAACTTTCACGCCTTAAGTCTTTAATAGGGAAAAAGTACTTTGGAGAAGAAGACTCAGAAGACTACGACGAAGTAGACATAGACTTGGACCCCAGCGCTATGGACAAAGAACAAGTAGAAGTTCTAGAGGCTTTGTATGACGAAGACGAAGCAGAGATTCCTGACGACTTCGTGATGGTAGCTAACCAAGAACTGGACAAAGTCCTCGAAGAGTACTCTGACTCTGAAGAAGAGCCTCAACAAACAATCAACCAAGAGGACCTCCGCGAAGCCATGAACGAGTTCATATCAGAACACCCAGCTATGTTCCAAAACGTAGAGGTTGACCTTCCAGAGTTCACTAGCGACGGACTAGTGATTCTCAGGAAGAAAAACTGCCAGCCCGAAAAAATAGCCTTTGAAGAAGACCACGTGCTCCAAGAAATACTTCAAAGGGAAGAAGAAGAAGAAGTAGAAGACCTTCCAGAACCCCCCCAAAGAGACTTCAACGTAGACATTCAATCTGTGACCAGCACGTGGTCCAACATAGACAACCGCCCCAAAGTCATCCAACTCGTTCCTAAACACAAAAAAGAAAAACCCAAGAAAGAAACCCCTCAAGTTGAGGAAAAAGAACCAGTTCAGTTCAAACGAGAACAATCCGAGTCTAAAGACGACAAAAAACAACGCAAACTCAAAGTCAAAGAACTCAAAAAAGCCAGCAGAGAAAGAAAAAAGGCCCTCAAAGAAACAGCAACTAGACAAAAACTCCAACACAACTCAGCACAAGCTAGAGGCTACGACATTGCACAAGGAGTTTCGGTATTAAAACTAAAGTGATTACTTAATAACTACTCTGTCCAACTAGAATCCAGAAACTTTCCACAAGTTTCAAAAGGCAGCAGAAAAGTAGCAACTAGCATCAGTCCGTTAGTTATAAGTAGTAGTATGAACGGCCCTGCTCTAGTCCAGTCCAGCAGCACTGTGAACACAAACGGAGCAAACAAGGTTGCAGCTCTACCTATTGCGTTTTGAACAGAGAACCCCAGTTCTCTGAGTTCGGTCTCGTAAACCTCAGAAGTGTAAGTGTACAGCATGCAAAAAGTACTGTTGTTCAAAGAGTTAATCAAAATAACTAGCACGTATATTGCAAAGCCGTCTGCCAAGGGGATACTTGCAGCACTCAACAACACTAGAAAGAAAAAAGACAACTCGAGAGTGCCCTTTCTGCCTAAAGCAGGCAGGTCTATCAAGTAAGTGCTTCCTAAAGTGATCAAACACTGCGCTCCTATTGCTATTAAAATCAAGTACAAAACAGAACTGTCTTCTTCGTCCGTGCCAAAAAGCTTCGGAAGTATGTAGAACAATCCATAGTAAGAAAATATCGCACAACTCCATAAACACACCAAAAGCAAAGTTGTGAGTTTGTGAGTTTTGTCAAACAGAAAAGAAAACCTAGTAGGACCTCTTTCCACGTGCAGGGGAAAAGTTAAGTACACGTTGTCATACTCTTCTTCGTTAAGTGGTGACTTTTTGTTAACTTTGGCTATGTACTCTAAAGAGTTACTTGCAACCGAGTACCTTTGTTTTCTGGCTGAAAACAAAGGACTCTCCACTACAAACATACTAAACACTATTCCTATTATTATTGGAATTGCTGCAGCAATCAGTAACTCCCTCCACTTGTCTGACTCTAAGTTAGGTGCCAACCACATAGCTATCAGCACTATGTAGATCTGCCCCACTCCAAACAACAACTCTACAATCATCACGTAAGCTCCCCTTTGCTCAGTAGTGCAGGACTCCACTGAGAGTGCAATGTACGGAGGAACGCTCATTGATATAGCTACTCCTGCAAAGCCCCTCAGCACAATGAAACTCCAGAACTCAGGCATCAGGGCTGAGGCTATTCCTAGCAGAAACAAAGCTGCATAAGTGTACTTAACTACTTCCAAGCGGCCCCATTCGTCTCCATAAATGCCTATTATTATGTAGCCCAAACTCATTCCTCCAAATATAATGCCTCCCATTAAGCCTAGTTGAAAAGTAGACAAGCTCCACTCGTCTTCAAGCATAAAAGAGACCAAACTAAAAATAGTTACTTCAGCGCCGTCTGCAAAGGATCCAGTTCCAGTGACTCCCAAAAGCAAGTATTGATAAACACCAAAGCCGATTCTGTTGAGAATTTTTTCTATTCTGTTGTTGGCTTGGTCTTTTTGGTCTTCCTCCTGGACAAGAGGGTTAGTTTCTTTGTCTGCGCACATATTTATGCGTTATTATAAAAAAAAGCAAAACAGGGAGCCTATGAAGGAAGAAATCCCTGCGGTCAGTAATCCGAACTTGTTGTCGTCTTGTTCTGGCCACATCAGAAGAGCACAAGGAAACACTCCTAACACCAACATCTGTGCAAAAAACAAAGAAACTTGCAAAAGGTGGTTCCAAGGAGTGCTTTTGTCTGAGTTCTTGAAAGAGTTCATGAGTTCGTAAGGCAACACACAGTTACTCCCTATTGCAAAGCCACAAAGCGGAATCAGCACAAAAACAGACCTAAAGTCTTCTACGAAGAAAGTAGGCACTAGCAACACCGAACACAACAAATTAGAAATCCCTAAAAAGTAAGAACTTGGAATGAGCTTGTCTTCTTTCAGTTTGTAAATTAAAAGAATCGAAGTTAAAGTGATTATTCCCATCAGCAGCAAAGAAAAAGCCCCCCAAGACACTCCTACATCAAACACGTGTCTGTCAAAGCTCAAACTCGAAGTCCCCAGCAAAGAAAAAGTCACCCAAGAAGAAGCATAAAGCGATATCAAAACGTTACTTCCAATACAAAAAAAGTAACCTGCACTCAAAACCCAGATCTTCTTAGGAGCTCTTTTAAACAGCTTCAGTGACTTCAAAGGGTTCCCAAGTGGCTCTTTGAACTCAGGAATGCTGGGAACCCCTGCAAATGCCCCTAGTAAAAAGAACACTCCTGAAAGCAAGTAACTAAAAGTCATGTTGTCTCCTACTGCGTAGTACAGATACAAAGAGTACTTTTCAAATATGTTGCAAGAAGCCACAAAAAACCCTCCTATTCTGCCCAAACACCCCGAACCCAGTAACAACTGGGACTGAGTCACCTCTGACAACAAACAACACAGTCCAGAGTGACTCACTCCCATCAAAGCAAACCCCAAAAAGCCTGCAGTCACTGCTACTGAGCGTACTTTCCAACCCTTTTCCACCGATTCTCCGAAGTACCATTCAGCTATTCCTCCGGAAAAAACGAATATCCCAATGCCTGCCACCATTACTCCACACAAAGAGTAAACCAAACACTTAATTCTGTTGGCTTCAAAGGCTTTGTTGCTTGCAGGGTAGATTCCAAACAGTCCGTAAACTGGAACTAGCCAAATAAAAGCTACGTGCAAACTCGAGCACCCTAGTCTCATAAAGTAGGGGTTAATAAACACTGACTGCAAAGCATAATCTAAATAAAGCGTACGGAACTCCAAAGAAAACACAAAGAAACACAACGCCCAAGGACTGGAAGTAGGAGTCCTTAGCATCTTGTTTGACTCCATAATAAATGGAACCTGGAGTTTCTTCAAGACAAGAGTCCCAGTCTTCAGGCGCAATGGCACTCCACAGAATGACTATCAACCAAGAAGACAGACTGCTCAGTAAACTTTCAAAAGCCTCTTTAGGCATGGCTTTCCCCAGTTGTCTCATNGGAGTCTTGGGGTTGGCAGCTTATTTGAAAACTAGCCACATTTTCCTCATAATCCCTCCTTTTGTTTCTTTAGTAGCGTTTGGGGGATCCGTTGCTACTTACTTAAGTGCTAAGTACGCCAGAACAAACTTAACGCGGCAAAGAGCAATGATAGGTTCCTGGAAAGGGTTGGTAGCTCAGGACACGTTGATGTATTCACTGTACTTTTTGCATGTAGCTGCGAGTTTTTACTTCTTTTTAGGAGTGATTTCTTTGATTTCCCAAGAAGTACTTATGGGCCCTATAGACGACGAAGAGCAGAAGTGGAAGATCAGGTGGCTGCTTTTTTTCATAAGTGGAGGGTGTTTGAAGTACATTTTGGGGTACCTTTACATTTTCTGGGTTGCGTGTAAGCTTGCAGTGGACTACGAAAACATCCAGAACTACTTCCAGGTGATCCAGTACACCTTGAACTGCATGGGAGTTGCTTTGGTGTTTTGTCCCACAGTGTACTGGTGGTACTGGAGTGCTTTTAGCATACAAGAAGAACTCAACCCCATAATCATCAAGGCAGGAGTGCTCCTTGGAGTCTTTATACTGAGTATTTCTATGCTGAATTACTACTCTGCTTACAAAGAAAAGCCCAACCAACTTGTTTTGTCTATGATTTTGCAAATCATTTCTATTATATTTTGCAGTTTCTACGTAGTAATGATTGTTGTTTACACACAAAGCTACCTGAATTCTCTTTACCCCAGTTGTTATGACATCTTGCGCATGATGTCTTCTACCCACATCCAGAAACTAGGGTGTCCTTATAAGTACTTGGCACTTTCAGACTCTACTAACTTTAACTGTCCAAAAGGCCAAACTTCTTTAGCCTGGGAGGAACCCAGTCACTACGGGTGTCTGAATCCTCAGTGCTGCGACGTGATCTCACAGTCTTCTACTGCGGGACTAGACTACATGATTGGCTTTGCTGTCACTGCCATGCTGATGCTGAGTTTGACTTTTTACTCTTCTCGTTACTTGCTGCGCAAGATCCAGAAGTTCGGGCCCACCCAAGACAAACGAGTAGACGACAAAATACTTCTAGTCATTGTACTCAGCTTCTTCGTGGTGATGGCCTGGGCCTTTGCAGCTAAGTTCGAAGTAGACATTGCTGTTCCTCGAACAGGTGTGAGTGTTCGGGTAAAAGACGCAGGTGCACTTCCTAGTAAGTATTTGACTGAAGAATACTGCGTAAAAGGAATAGACATAGACATAGGTAGTAACTGGAACTTAAGGCGTGAGTTCTTAGTAGAGGTAAGTGCCCAAGGAGCTGAACTCAGAATTCCTGAGGGGTCTGAGTTCACAGCAACTGCTGTGGAAACCAAAAGGATTCTTAAGGAGTCAAGGTTGTGTCCCCACTACTTAGGAATTCCTATTTTGGTTTCAGTCGAGTTGTGGGAAACCCGGAGACTCCAAGAAGACGAAGAAAACGAGGAAGAAGAAGACGAGGAAGAACTTCCTCCCCAGCCAAAGTAAGCTTTACTTAGCTTTTTGTTCCAAAAAAACATAACTATTCACCCTGTATCTTACAGCCAAGTTTCTCTAACTGTGCTGGACGGAAAACAACCACTAGAAAACACTACCATTCAAAGCAAAAGCCACATACCACCCTTCAAACACCACTTGCCTAACTTAACTCTCCAGCTGCCCTTGGCTCCTAGAGCTTACTTATCCTCAGTAAGTATCAGCAACCCTTTTTTTGCAGACACTACTTACAGCATTAGAGTGGGTGCTCTGCCTTACGGGAACTACTCAGTTCCAAGTGTGCAACTTGCTCAAGCAATTAACCAAACACTTTGCTTAAACGGCACAGTTCACGACTTCCATATGAACGAGACAGTACCAAGTGGCAAAGCAGTGCTTAAAAAAGGAGCTTACTCAGCAAGTGCTTTTTTAACTCAGACCTTCCAAAACACCACTTTTAGTTTCTGCAACCTGGAACCAGGGGTTTACACTCTGGAAGTTTCAGCGGACAAAAAGCACACAGCAGTGCTGTTAGTAACTCTCAGCCAAAACAAACAACTTAAAGTGCCTGTGACCCCGTTTAACTTATCACCTGACATGGTTAGATTTGTTTTGGGCTGGGAAGGCCAAACAGACCTAGACATCCACGCAGTTTTCAACACAAACAAGTCCCAAACTTGTTTAGTAGACTTTGCAAATCCTAAATGCGGAGGTGCGAAACTCAAGTCTTCTGAGAACCAAGAAAGTTTGACTCTGAGAGAAGTAGGAACAAGCCACTACCTTTTGTTTGTTAAGAAGTACTCAAAGTCAGAAGGCACTCTGGGAACAACTGGAGCTTGGCTGAGCACTTATATTGCAGACCACCACGAACCAGTAAGCATTGTAGGAATTCCTTACGAAGACTCCCAGAAAGACGCTTGGTTGGGTTTGTGCTTAGAAGGAAGAAGAGGAGTCAAAAGTTTAGTTGCAGTCAATCAACTTCTTGAGTACAACTACTCCACAAACTACAAGCAAGTGTGCAAAACTCTGCTAGGAAAAGAAAGGTGGCCTCAAGAAGAACTTGAAGCTGGCGAGATTCTAGTAGAATAAGAAAGTTAGTTAGTACTTCCTGGGAGATTTAGGAGTCACTTCGTTCAAGAACTCAGAGTAAGAAACTCTTCCGTCCCTGTCTTTGTCGTATCTATCCATTAAACTCTCTACGTCTTTTTTGCTTGCGAAAATTCCGTGGTCTTGCAAAACTGACTGAAATTCGTCCATAGTGATGTACCCATTCCTGTCGCGGTCCACTGACTGAAAAGCGTCCAGCAAACTAAACAAAGGACGCCTGTCTAGTTTTTGCCTGATTGACTCAGCTACGCTTTCGCTTTCAAGGGAGATCTGCATGGCCCTTGTGATCCTGTAAGTAGTTTCAGAGGTAAAGACCCTGCGTCTTTCGGACCTAGTCACGTTGTAGGGAGATCTGTTCCTGATGAGTCTAGCGTACTCAGGGTCTTTGGGAGTGAAGAGTTCGTTGAATTCTGAGTAACGCAGTCTTCTTTCCCCAGTGCTGCTGTAGTGTTTGAAAAGCAAAGAAATTTCGTCCCTCACTGGCCTGATTCCCAACTCCACCAAAGTTTCTTCAAAGTCAAGTTCATTCACGTAGCCTTTGTCATCAATGTCAAACATCCTAAAAGCGTCAATCAAGTTAAAGTCTGCCCTCAAAGAAAGGTCTTTAATAACAGCGTCTAGGTCCCGAGCTAAGTTTATTTGCTGGAAGAAAATACTCACGAGTTCTGACTCTTCCGAAACAGTTAAAGGTGAACGTCCAGACACTCTTGAAGGAGAAGCTCTGGTAGGCGAGCCCCGGCTAGGAGAACCCCGACTAGGGGAACCATAGGAGTTCCTAACAGGAGACCCAGACCTACGCAGGGGAGAAGAGTTTCTATAAGGACTCCTTCTGGAAGGAGAAGCAGGAGAGTAGCCAGTCGTTTGAAGTGCTTCCACAAACTCTGAGTAACTTAAACTTTCGTCCCCGTCAGTGTCTAGTCTCCTTAAAATAGCGTCAACGTCTTCGTCAAACAAAGGCACACCTTGTCTTCTGGCGAAGCTCAAAAACTTGTCCCTACTTATGAAACTAGTGCTGGGGTAGTCCATGACCTTAAAGGCGTCTAGGTTAGTGAAGTCTGGCCTGATTACTACGTCTTTGCGAGCTCCTTCAATGCGGGACTGCGACTGGCATTCTTTTTCCAAAAGTCTAGCAAGTAAGTACTCTGCGTCAAGGCTAAGTCTGGGGTAGGAAGTCCTAGAGACAGCCAAGTCCCTCAAAGCCATATTGGTGGAAGGCAGAGCTAGTTGCTGGAAGTCAGTCAGCTGGAGTCTTCCGTCAGAATCAGAGTCGTACTGCTTGACAAGCTGAGTGATTTCAAAATCAGACATAACTACGCGGTTCCTGTCAAGAAACTCACGAATGTCCAGAAAGTTCAAATAACCGTTACCCAGTCGGTCCAAATGTTGGAAAGCAGAGTAGGGTTCGAAGCTCCTGTTTTCGCAAAGAGAGATTCTGCACAACTCAACATCTCTTTCGCACTGAGAAACTGTTTTGAAGAACTCAGCTAGTCTGCTTTCAGTTTCTAGACTTAATCTTGCCATTTAACGTTATTACATTTGGAGCCAAGGGTGAGAAAGGGCTTCCCGGGCACTGAGTCTGTTTCCTGGGTCAACTTGCAGCAAGCAAGTCAAGAAGTTCAGTAAGAGTTGGTCTTCCCCGGCTATTTCTTGCAAAGTCTTCCCAGAAACTTGGGGGGAGTCTTGGGTCCTGAGCATTCCATCTCTAATGTACATTTCAAGGAGCTTTCCTTGGGTAGGCAACTGCTGAGTAACTTTTTCTACTTTAAGTAGGAACTCCTCAATAGTTTCCCAGCTGAACAAAATGTCTCCGGAAAGAATCTCTACCACCACGCACCCCAAACTCCACATGTCAATTTTGCAGTCGTAGGGTCCTCCCATAACAACTTCAGGAGCTCGGTAGGACTTCGACTGGATGTAGGTCGTGAGTTCGTCAGTCGTGAAACAACTGTTCCCGAAGTCAATCAGTCTGATAGAACAGTGTGTAGGCGAGTGAACGCGTTTCCGCAGAGGAGTAGCAACTAAGATGTTTTCAGGCTTGATGTCAGCGTGGATGACTCCTTGAGAGTGGATGAAGTCAAGGGCTGTGAGGACTTGACTAACAATGCTTTTGACCTGGGACTTGAGAATCCAGGACACTTCAGGCTGTGTATTGATGTTAAAGAGGTTCTCTCCTAGTAATTCATACACTATAAACAAATGTTCCCTGTAGTAGAAGTACTCGTACAAAGCTACGATGCACTGCTGAGCCAAGTCGTTAGCAGCACACCTAGCAAGTTCCTTCATGACTTTGATTTCGTCAAGTCCTTGGTCGAAGGTTTCCTTTTCGTTATGTATGATTTTAAGGCAAACTTGTCTTTTAAGGCGTATGTCGTAGCACTCTATGACAGTGCTGAAGTTAGAGGAAGCAATGATACGTTCTATTTTGTACCGTTCTGCCAAAACTTCACCTAACAACAGTGGAATGTTCTTAGTAGCTTCGTAACCAGTTTTGCGGGGCTTGTAAATGAAGGGCAAGTACATCACTTCGTTTTCCTGCGAAAAGTTTTCTTGGAGGCACTTGGACTCTTCGCGTGCCAGGAACTTTTCGAACTCAATGGTTTCTTTGTCAGGTTGTCTGTAGGGAAAGTTCACTTCTATGTTCTCGTCTATCTCGCCAAAGGAGAAGTTGGAGGTTTCGTCGCCTTCATTGTTTGAAAACGAAAAGTCCCCTGGAGATCGGGCTCTTCCTCGCAACTGCGTGGGAAAGGCACAAGTAGACCCGTGCATGCTCCCCCCAAAACCCAACTTTTCGTTAAGCCGCATTTCGAGTTGGTGCATGCGTCGCATCTTGTCGTCTAGGTTCTCTAGTTCTATAGATAAGTGGTTGAGTCCGCGCTGGAACATCAGTTCTAACTGCAACACGTCTTCTGTTTTGTCCTTGTAAAGCAGCTTCAGGGCTTCTAGTTCTTTTCTGAGCGAGGAAATTTCTTTGTTTTGGCGCTTACTGGATTTCTCAGGGATGGTGGAACTAGTGGGGTGCTCAGAACACATGCAGGACGTGAATTCTTCGTACCTCCTCCTTCCTAGGTCTTTCAAGCACTCTTCCAAACTAGAGTCATATTGCCTTGACATTTCAATATTAATTAAATTCTTCCATATCTGTAACAGAACTCATTTATTACAGTACTTCCCAAGCAGCATCCAGAACTTTCTATAGTGTTAAACAAAATGGAAAGTGTCCACTTAGGCAACTCTTTTTTCTTGCAAGACAACTTCACTGAGTCTGCCAAGCACTACAAAGCTGCTTTGGAGCAAGACCCTAACCTTTTGGAAGCCCTTCTCAACTTAGGCTACTCTTACATCAAACAAGGAGCCTTCGAGTCTGCCTGTGAAGTACTTGACAAAGCAATCCTAGCAGACCCCAACTCAGAACTTGCAGCCTTCAGGAAAGGACAGGCTCTTTTTTACTCTGAAAGGTTCTCAGAAGCCCTGCCTTTCTTCGAAAAGGCCCAAGCCCACTTATGGGCCAGAAAAGCTGCCAGCGAACTCAACAAGTCCAGCCTTCCTCCTGGAAAAGAACCCTACACTTGGTTCCAAAGCACTGACCAACTCTTTGTAGTGGCCAACGTAAAAGCCCGTTCTGAACAAGAAGTCTCAGTAAAGATCCAGCCTGACTTCCTTAGTCTGAGCGCAAAGACCCAACAAGGTTCGGATTTCCACTTCAAAGTCCAACTGCTGCGCCAAGTAGTGCCTGAACAAAGCACCTACGAAGTCAAACCCAACAAAGTTGAAGTTACGCTTAAAAAAGCAGAAGAACTCAACTGGAGCACTTTGGAACCGCAAACACAAGAGTCCAAACCTTCGTACCCAAGTTCTTCTCGAAAAAAGAAAGACTGGAGCCAAATCGACAAAGAAATCGACCAAGAACTCAAAAAAGAAAAACCTGAAGGCGAAGAAGCCCTGCAGGAACTCTTCAAACAAATCTACGCCAACGCTGATGAAGAAACCAGACGCGCCATGATCAAGTCTTACCAGACCTCAGGCGGAACCGTGCTTTCTACCAACTGGAGCGAAGTCAGCCAAAAAGACTACGAAGGAAAAGACAAACCCGAACCTCCCGAAGGCCAACAGTGGGCTAAGTAATCTGTTTAAATTTAAGTCAGTAAGGTAAGTTCAAAACCCAACCTCCTAGATACACTCTATATCCATTTACAATTGCACAATGGACTTCCAAACACAGTTTTCCACCTACAAAGCTTCCCAGAACTCCCTCAACTCGCACAGTCTAACCCAGATTACTCCAAAAAGGGATGAAAGTTACTTTGGACAGCTGCGCAAAGAACTCCAGATGTTTTTTGTGTCGAGTGCAGCTCTTTCAGTAGAAGACGTTTGGGCGGTTCGTAAAATTAACTCTAATTTGAGCCATTAATAAATGACAACTTTTAAGCAGGCTAAAGAAAAAGGCCAGCCCTGGCCCCAGGGCCCTGATGACATGTGCCCTTCAAAAGTGCACAACCAATACCTCTACGGAGGAGGCCGCACTTTCAAACTCAAGTTGCTTTTAGGTAACATTTCTGTGGCTTGGTTGGCCGGAACCGTTTATCTAGACAAGTACCTCACAAAGAACAGGCACATGGTCAAGCAAAACTACTTTTTGGAACGTTTATGCCTCAACTCTGTGCGATACATGTGGCCAGTCTTCTTTGTACTGTGGTTTGGACTTCCTCACAGTCAGTGGTTGTATTGGAAGATCCTTGACTTGGCTGTAGGAGCCAAACCCCTGACAAGGGACCCCAGACCTAACTGGAAGCCTGGTGAAGGCATTTTAGCCAAACTCGAGCAGTAACTAACCAGTTATATTTTTAAGAACTGAGCATTTGGGAAGTAGACTCCTTCTCCGTACTGCGTTGACTTGTCTTGGGTGGGAACAGGTTCTTTTTTATCTTGTTTCTGAGCTAGCTTCAAACTTGCCTCTTTCAAAAAGTACTTTTGTGCGTGACTCCTTACTTGGGTGGGACTGCGTGTTTTGACCAGAGAGGAGATTTTTTTCCAGTTTCTGCCAAACAGAGAAAGTCCATCTAAAAACAAAGACTGTTCTTTAGCAGTCCACCTGCCTGACTTGCAGTTTGAGTAGTTCATAGATTTAAATTATACAAGATACACAATATGGCAGGATCTTATTTACAAACTTACAAAAGTCCAGAAGTGTAAGGTTTGAAGTTAAGTGCTTCTCTAGCAGTAGTGGTGCAAACCACTCTTGGATTGAGTTTAAAGGGCTTGGCTTTGCTTTCCCAGTTAGTTTCAGTTGCGTTCCACAACTCCTGAGTGTTTTGTTGTCTGTAAAGTTCTTCAAAAAACACTTCATTAACTCTTAAGTCAAAGTCTGTTTCGTTATATACAAGCAACAAAGCATGGGGGCCCAGTTCTAAAGGGCAACAAAAGTTCTCAAAAGCAGGGGTTTTTCCTTCAAACCTGACGACTCCGTTTAGCTTAACCTTTTTTTTGTTGGTGAATTTGCTGTTTAAGAACTCCACTGAAACCTCTTTATGGTCGATTCTGAGTTTCCAAAAGTAACGCGTTTTGCTTTGTTTGAAAGTCTTTCCAATTTGGTCTTTTTGGTAGTAAAGAGCTTGTATGAGACTTGACATTTTTATAAGCTGTTTCTATATAATTCAACTAACTATGTCCGAAAGCGACCAGGAAAGGAACTACTTGAAGCAAATGGTTGGAATCAAAAGCGAAAGAGACAACCTGAAACGCACCAACCAGTACTACGTAAAACAAGTAAGCCAAATGGAAGTTAAAATCAGCGAACTCAAAGCAATGCTCCAGGCAAAGGACTCTGAAATACAGTACTATAAAAATAAACTACTCCACCTTGAAGAAGAAAACAGCCGAGCAATGACAGACACCATGGAAATGTCTTCGCGCTCCATCCAAGAATTAGAATCCAAACTTGTAATGCTTGAAGAAGAAAACGAACACCTTAAGTCGCTAACTAACAACTCAGACATACTTGACCTCAAAGTGCAACTTGAACACGCCTTGCTCATGAAAGACACCTTTGAAGAAAAGTACCGCGAAGCCAGACATGAACTCCTTAAAAACGAAGCCTTGGATGAATCCAACAGAAGTTTGCAAGAAAAACCCAAACTCCAAAAAGAGACCCAAGTCTCCCAGGAAAACTCCAAACTCAAACAAGAACTCCAACAACTCAAACAAGAACTCCAACAACTCCAAAACTCAAATAACGAACTTTCCCAACAAAACAGTCAGCTCCAACAAAAGCACACACAACTCACCAAAGAAAAAGAAAACCTAGCTAAAGACAAAAACAGACTTTCTGAAGAGTTTTCTCAACTTGAAAGACAACTAGAAGAAGTCACACAGGAAAAACTCCACTCAGAAGCCAAACTCTTCGAACTCAAAAAAGACTCTGTTTTCTTCCAACCTGAACACATGGAAAAGCAGAACTACTTCCGCCAGACCGAACCTAGTTTCGAAGAGTTCGAAACCTTCCACAGACCCAAGACTCAAAGGTCAGGCGAGTTCTACTCAACCTCCAGCACTCCTTCACAGAAAAAAGCAGCTTTTCCAAACATGCAGATTCCCCAACAGTCCCCTACAAGGCCAAGAATGCTCAAAGACCTTAAGAAGTCCTCTACTTCTTCCTTGTCTTCTTACAACCAAACCTCTGCCAACAAACCAGTAGACTTCGTTCCTAGTTTTATGCGTGCTAAAAAGCCCATGCACAAAAACCACGTGATTGACTTAGACGGCAGTGGGCCTGACTCTTTCGCTGACGACTTTCCTGATGAAGATGAACTTGCTTAATTTAACAGAGACCTTAATCTTTTTTTGTTGGAAGTAATTATTTTTTCGAACTTGAATTTGCGTTCAAGGTCTCCTTGGTACTTAGCAGACCCTTCGTTCATGTAGTCTTGGTTTCCGCTTTTTTGTTTTCGGTGGACTTCGAAGTGTCTAGGTTTGTGCACTAAAAAGCGCCTTTTGAAGCCAAGTTCTTTTTCTAAGTACTTCTGCATCTTCTTTTGCAAAGTGATTTTTTCTCTGTAGTTGGTTTCGTTAAGTGACTGGGAAACTTCATTTCTATGAATATTAGGCAAAGTTTCTTTGTGTTGACGAGAAGGTGAGTGGGAATTTTCTCCAAATTTTCTTTTGTTTACTTTGAAAGCTTCATGCAAAGGGTGCTTTTTGATGGACTCAAAAGTTAAGTTGAGTTTGCTTTTAGGAGTCTTGATTTGCTCTATGGTTTCTTGCACCTCGAGTTGTGTTTTGATGTTTTTTTGGCGACGCTTTTCAATGTATTTCTGTATCTTGCTGTTCTGAGTCAAGGAATTAATGCGAGCCTTTTTGATCAAGAGTTCAGTCTCCTTCAATAAGTTGTTGCTTTGCTTTAAGTTACTTAAACTCCGAACTGAGGCTTGTTCTCTTTCGGTTTTGGCATGGTTTCTGATTGACTCACACTGCTCTACGAGTTGGTCTAGGTCTAGTTTTAAGTTCTGGGCTTTGAACTTTTTCTGATTTAGCTTCATTTTCTTAAAATCTACTATTTACCATAAACGCTTATTTAAACCTTAGTTCCTCTTAGCACCTTACAAAGCAACAACTAACTCATATTAGTTGAATTTAAAATAGCATTGGCCAAAATTTTTAAAATTAAATTCCAGATGGAAACAAAATCATTGGACTGCCTAGGAGAAAAAACAACACACATATACACTCCTGTCCCCTACAGGGCTTACAGAACCCCTGTGACTTCTCCTACGTTTGGGCTGCCTTATTGCCATAAATCATTGTCTCCCTCAGGAGCTTTTCAAAAAGTGAAAAGTTTTCCCTTCAAACTGTTTCCCCTAAATCTAGGGGTTCTGAAAATGACACAAGACCAGCCGGAAGAGGCACTGCTGTCCCTCTCTGCCGGAAAGCCCTTCAAGAGACCTCGCACCAGCTGCAATTGCGTCAAGTCCAAATGCCTTAAGCTGTACTGCGAGTGCTTTTCTTCAGGACAAACGTGTGTGGGATGTAACTGCACAGGCTGCCACAACTCTGAAGAGTTCGACGAACAAAGACGCCAAGCTGTAACAAGTGTACTCGACAGGAACCCTCAGGCTTTCAAACCCAAAGTCAGGACTGTACTCCACAACGGGTCTCACCACTTACTCAACGGCAAAGGCTGCAGCTGTTCTAAGTCCGGCTGCATGAAAAAGTACTGTGAATGTTTTCAACTAGGAGCTCCGTGTACTACCTTTTGCAGGTGCAAAGGTTGCAAAAACCAAACCATAATTCCTTAAGTAATTAGGGTTAGCATTCAAAAGGGGGACTTAATAATGTTTAAAACTCCCAAGAAGTCTTTCCAGGTGCAAACTAACACTCAACACACCGGAGGCAGATACATTCCCAACCGCGTATCTTCTGCACTCAGCGGTTTCACTAAGTCCGAACCACTTCCTAACAAACTCTCTTACTGCAAGATTTTAGAGTCCTTGCTGCCTCTCCCTACTAACTTGTTAAATTACAAACCCCTTCCTGTATCTAGTCCAGACATTTCATCTAGTTTTTCTACCCTACTTCCTCTACGAAGCTGCTTGCCCAGACAAGTCCCTCACTCTCCCTACAAAATCCTAGACGCCCCAGGCTTCCCAGATGACTATTACTTGAACATTTTGGACTGGGGTCCCAATAACCACATTGCAGCAGGCTTGGCACAAAACGTGTTTATACTTCACCCAGTCACAGGAAAAGTAACTAAGTTCTGCAACTTGCAAAACCCAGTTACCTCTCTGAGTTTCAACTCCTCTGGAAACCAGCTAGCCGTTGGAACTTCTTCAGGAAGTGTCTTGGTTTACGACACTCAAGTGGGCAGAGTTACTTCAAGTTTCCACTCCCACAGTGACCGTGTGGGAGTTCTTTCCTGGAACAGCACTGTAATCAGTTCAGGATCTGCAGATCACAACATTTCACACAGTGACTCTAGGTCCAAAGACACCTTTGCCAAGTTCCAGTTTCACAAAGACGAAGTTTGTGGCTTAAAGTGGAACGCAGACGGAAGACTAGTAGCTTCAGGGGGCAACGACAACACTGTAGTTCTGTGGAGTATCAGGCACTCACGCCCGGTGTTTAAATTCACAGAGCACACTGCTGCAGTAAAAGCACTGGCTTGGTCTCCCCACAAGTCTTGCGAGCTTGCTTCAGGCGGAGGCAGTTCTGATAAAACTATTCGGTTGTGGGACACGCAAACCCTTACTAAGTCCTGTGCCGTTAACACTCAGTCGCAAATCTGCAGTTTGGTTTTTTCGAACACAAGCAACGAGCTAGTCTCAGCCCACGGGCCTCCCCAAAACGAAATAGCTGTTTGGGAACTGCCTGGAATGCAGAAAGAAGGGGTTATGCTAGGGCACTCAAGTAGAGTTTTGCACCTTGCCTTGTCTCCAGATTCCAAGTCTCTTCTTTCGGGTTCTGGAGACGAAACACTAAGGTTCTGGAAAGTCTTTTCCTGCACCAAAAACACAGAATTGAAATGGATGATTCCATCCGAGCATTTCCCTAGATAATATTTATAACATGGACAAAGAAAAAAACCTTATGCTCAAAGTACTTAAGGACATTTCCCAGCCAACTCCCCAACTTCCACAAAAGCGCAAACCCTCCACTGGAGTCTCTACTAACTGGAAGAAAAACCCCAACTACCGACCTACTAAAAAACACACATCTCTGCCCTATGTTGCTTTGGACTGCGAAATGGTCAGCACTGAAAAAGACCCTAACACCCTAGCACAAGTGGCAATAGTGGACTTCGATGGCCACGTGCTTTTGAACGAGTACGTAAAGCCTGACTCAGAAGTCAAGAACTACCGAAGCTCCATTACAGGAATCAGGTCCAAGCACCTGAAAAACGCCAAGTCGTTTCCACAAGTCCAGGCCTTAGTCAAAAACATCATTGAAGACAAAATAGTAGTGGGGCACTCTATTTCCCACGACTTAAAAGCTTTGGACTTGCAACTAGACCAAGAAAAAGTTAGGGACACCCAGAAGTTGTTTAAGGCCAAAACTCAAGTCAAAGCAGTAAGTTTGCAAAAGCTGTCTTTTGACGTGCTGGGCAAAGTAATCCAGTTAGGGAAGCACTGTCCTGTTGAAGACGCTCGTTCTACTATTGAAATTTTCAAAGCCCTTTTTCTGCATAAGTAAGAGATAAAATGGAAATTGCTTCTTGGCAAACAAGGAGAAGAAACTACATCCTCGAAAACTCAAAGGCCAAAGTCCAACTCACCCAAACAGACAAACAGCCCTTATCTGTGACTAAACTCCAAAAAGAAATCCCCGACCCTCTTGGCATCTTTGGCCCTGTCAAAGTCAAACAGGAATTTACTGAAAACCCCAAAGAAGACCCTTCTCAGTACTGGTCCCACCTCACTCAAGTTGTGTCCTCTAAGTTCGCAAGTTCTTCTCAGTTCAAAATAGCAACTAACACCCAGGAAGTCCCTGAGTCCAGAACAGTCTCCCCAACTTACTCACGACTAGAAGTTCTGCAGGCCTCCAAAAAACCCAAAGACGAGTTTTCATACGTTTCACACCAGGAGTTCCTGGCCCACATTGAAATGCTCGGTAGGGAAATGGAACAAGCTTGGTCACTCAACGACCGCGTGAAAACTCTTAAGTTAGTTATTCAGACCGTGAAAATGATGAGGGACGTGGTAAACACTTCCCACTACCCAGCTGTTTTCTTCAGTGCTATGAAGATGCTTGACAACTTTGAACACCTAGTTTACAACCGGTTGTTTTCAATAGCCTTCAGTGGAGCAGCTTCTGAAGAGTTTTTGCCAAACCAAGTAAACGAAGAAGCTAAGGACACTGCCAACAACTGGTTTTTGAAAACATCCTGCATAAGAGAGTTGCAGCCCAGGATCTTTGTAGAAATAGCTTTGCTGAAGTGCTACAGGTTTAAGTGGATTGACAAATACCCAGAAGTAATGACAAAGCTAGTTCACCAAATAAGAGGAATAGGCAACCCTATTATGTCCTGCTACGCAGGAATGTACCTTGCTTTACAAACAGTCAAACTCAACCTTAAAAGCAAAGACCACTTGNACTTACTNCTCCAGGACCTGTGTGAGTTTGTGTCTTTAGTTTCTCAAGAACAGTACGAGATTTGTAAACCTGCCCTTCAGTGGTTGTTTTACTGCGTAAGTTACAATTCACAACCTGAATTGATTGTTGAAATAGTGGACAAACTTAGACCTAGTATCGAAAGGAAACCTATACTTCTGGGTTTAATCATTGAGGAGTTTCCTTCTCACCAAGTTACTTCGCACATAAATTTCTTTATGGAAATCTTCAACAGCGTGCAGAACGCCAACGACATCATGAAAGTGGCTATTTCGCTTACAAAAGCCGTTTACAACTCAAGCATGTCCAAAAGCATCCTTAAAGTGCTTAACTTGGTTTGGGACAAAATCAACGAGAACTCTCAGTCCCAGTTGGAACTCTACGTAGAAGCAGTGGAAATCTTCATCCAAATCATGCTTAAGCACGACTACTTGTCACAAGCCAACTCTGTGATCAAAGACTTTATTTCAAACTTGAAGTCCAAAAAGTCCCAAGTTCCTGAAAGTTTGGAAAAAATCATGAGGACACTTCTGCTTTACTCAAAGAACTTTTCTACTTTGCTGTCAATTGAGGACTTCCTGTCGATTCTAGACGAGTTTCCTCTGAAGAAAAAAACTGAACTTTGCCACAAAATAGTTGAACACTACGCACGTGACGAAATCAAAATGGAAGTTTCCAACCCTTTCATGATTCATACTCTGTTTACTGTTATGAGGATAGTCCACGACAGCATCGACTTCAGAGAAAGCAGTCCTGAGTACATCAAACGCATTTCGCAACTAATTTGCAGGTTCTTGAAAAACCTCAACTTCGGAAAGAACTTGGAACAACACCTAAACGTGCTTTCTGAAGCAAGAGCTAGTTTCTCAAGTATGGAAATGGTCACGGAAACTCTAATCCAGGCTTCTCTAGAAATCTGCATGCGTGCTCACCAGTTCGTGAAGGGCAAACATAACTTGAAAACACTAGCTTTCCTCAAAGCTTGCATTTCCTACGCACACATCACTATTCCTTCTTTGGAAGACTTGCCTACCCAGTTCAAGCTTTTCGTGCTTTCCAGCCAAGTTGCACTTGTCAACGGACTCATAGGAGAAGCTGAGGCTCTAGTGAAAGCTGCAGTTTCTTTGATTCCTGAACTGGAAAAAACAATCCACGAAATAGAACCCAGCATCCACTCACTAGTTTCCCAAATGGTGTTTCTTCCTGAAAACCCTGCTTCAACCAGTGGGTTCCTTCTTCCTGCCAACGGACTCTTCAACTCCATCAGAGACCTGCACAAAAACCAAACCCCTCTCAAAGTGAGAGTCTTAATTAGCTTGATGCGTTACTTAAACACCCAAACCCAACTGAGACTGCCTGCCACTATTTTCAGAGTGGACTCCAACGACAAACTTATGTCCGGAAACGAACAGTTTTCAAAAGACCTTAGCGAGCTTTTGTCAGTAGTTGTGGAGGAGCTCATGGAAATACTCAGTCAAATCTACGAAGCCAAAGACCTGTCCCAGGAAAACCTAGAACTCATAGTTTCAATCTACATAGCCCTTGAGGACGTGTATGACAGAGAGGAGAGCTCCCAACTTGACGCTTTGCTCACCAGAATGGCCCAGTTCTGCAAGCAGAAAAAACCTGAAGCTTATATCGTTAAGTATCTCAACTAATTATTTAATTCAAAGCTTCATATACTCAGGCTTCAAAGACTTTACGTGCCAAAAATTAGACTCGAACACAAGTATTTGGTCACAACTAGCCTCAATAGCAAAAACTCTGCCTAAGTAAGTCTTAGCTTCAATGTTGAACCTCCAGTTGCCTTGGGGCAATTGAGGGCCTTTAAGCAGACTGAAATCTGAAGTTTTCACCCAGTAAGAGTCCCTGTCACCAAATACTAAAAGCAAACTAGGCGCAACCCTAGCAACCCCAACTTCCGAAATTGAAACTGGCAGCACTCCCAAAGTTTCCCACTGGTTTTCCTCTGGCAAGAATCTTTCGATTTTGTTGATTGCTTCTGGGCCCGAGTGGCCCCCCATTACAAGTATTTGGGACTCAGTAGCTAAAGCAGTGGAGTTCCTTCTGCCTTGTGGAATAGGGTTTAAAGTCCTCCACTCTGCTTCTTCGAAGCTGTACTTTTCAACAGTAGTCACTATTAAGTTTTTGTCATTGCACCCCGAAATAATGTAAACTTCGTTTTTGTAAGCAGCAATAGCAAAGTCTGAACGGGGAGATCTCAGGTCTGCAAGACGTTTAGGAGTCCAAGTACTACTAGGTATAAAGTAACAGTTAAGTATCCCAACTCTGGGACGCAAACATCCTCCGCCCACAAAAATGTCTTTTCCTACCCAGCAAAAACCAAAGCCAGGCCCTAGGTTTATATTGACTGCTTGTTCTGTGTAAGTGCCTTTTTCAATGCTGTAGATTCCTAAAGTAGGAATTCCATTGGTACTGAAGTGCACTATTTGGTCTAAGTTGTTGGGAAAAGAGTACCCACCTACGCACGAAATTCTAGAGTTAGCTCCACAGCCCATTACCTGTTTTAAATAAATCAATTTTCATAATACGGACAAATGTGACAATTTAATTAGGTTTAAATGAATGCGAAGCAGTTTTCACCACCTTAGCGCCTATAACCAGTTTGGCGCTGCCTGCGTACACGTAAGCCTCCTGAAGTCCCAGGTCGTTCAAAATCTGAGTGATGCCTTCAAGTCCGTAGTATTCCAGAACTACTTCTTTGCTAGTTTTGTTTTCTAGCTCTATTTCGTGCACCACTCTCAGCAACTCTTCCAAACTTTTAGGTCTTTTGTCCAAAGCAACTCTGTTGTCCTGTATAACTATTTCCAAAGGTGCAGTGTAAGGTACCGTTTCAGAGCAAGAGCAATTACACCCCATTATAATTTAATAAGTTGCAAAACCCAACAAAAATTCCGCAACCGGGACTCGAACCCGGGTCTTTCGGGTGAGAGCCGAAGATCCTAACCAGACTAGACTATTGCGGATTGGTTTTATAGTTTACTTAAGCTTTTTATATCTTTAGTGGCAACAACTGACGCACCAGCAACTAGTTATAAATATGTCAGAGTCCAAAGAAGCCTTCACAAGGTTACTGAGAACCATTCCCAAAGTTGAGCACGGACCCAAGTTCAGCACGGACTCCCTGTACCAGGAGTTCTACGCCCAAGAAAAGCCACTTATCATTGAAGGAATTCTCAGCCCTTTCTTTCTGAACTCAATCGAACTTGCTAGTTCCAGGCAAGACCAATACAACCTTCTCTACGCAAAGTACAAGCAAATTTCTAACCTCATGCAGGAGCTTTTTCAGCTTAAAAATCAATAAAAATCACTAGGTCAAAATGGGCTATTTAACACTTAGGTATAATTAAAGGTAATCTATAATAATATGGGCGAACCTATAAAACTTGGCCGAGAGCCAATTCAACTAGGCCAAGAATTCAGCGACTTCAAGTTCATTTCCAGAACAAAGCCTGAAGTTTCTTCTTTCTACCTGTGCTTTGGAACAGCTCTTTTGGAGGCCATAAACCGCTTTAAGTTGTCACCTCCACACTACAATGCTATCACAAAAAAACTCAGCAATTCCCTCGACCATATGATCACGGACATAACCGAAAACGGAACTGACCAACAAAAAGCCAACCTTGAAAGAATCGGAATTTTCAGGCAACTGCTGGAAATCATGCAGGACAAAACCAACTATGACATTGCAACTTGCAAAAGGTTCGTTGACTACTACTTGGATGAACAGAACCAAAACCAAAGGGCAGGCCAGTCCATAGAATGGACTATCCGCGAACTCATGTGCTACGCCAACCGAGGCAAAAAGGACATAGTTAACGAAATACAAACCAGAAAGGCTTTTGAAGTTGGAGTTAGGGAGGTTAACCTCCAAAACATGCTCAGCTCTATTAAAGTGCACCTCCTAATCATAGGATCTCAAAAAGCCAAGTTCATTCAGTGCAACGACAAGAACCAACTGCCCCTAATAACTCTTTACTTAGAAGGCGGCTCCAACTACTCCTTGATTTACCATCAAAGACACCTAGAAGTTGATGAAAGTGGCCAAGCTAGTCTCCCAATTGACAATTACCCTTTCACAACTACTTTCCAAGAAGAACACAAAAAAACTTCTCCATCCACCCATCCACCTGTGCAAACATTATCTGAAAGCCCCCTGCAAAGCTCCACATCTGTTTCCAACTCCTCTTTAACCTCTCTTTTCGAGGTAATCATCCCCGCTATTGACTTTTCCAAGCTCAATGATCCTGACAAACTCCAAAGTTATTTGCAAGAGGTCCAGGAAAGCAACCCTGAACTGCAGAAAACCCTTGAAAAGATCACTCGGTCTTTAAAACAACAACCAACTAGCCAATTTCCACCTGTTCAGCCTACTTCTAAACAAAATTCCTACCCCCCAGTTCAAACTCCTTCTAATACTCAATTCCCGCAAGTACAGGCTCCTGCAAACCAAGGATATCCTCCAGTAAATCCACCTAGTCAAGGACCTCCACCAGTCTCTCCACCTTTTCAGAATTCCCAAGCACATCAACCACCTCATGTGCGTCCTCCAGTAAATCCACCTAATCAAGGACCTCCACCTAGTCAAGGACCTCCACCAGTGGTTCCACCCTTTCAGAATTCCCAAGCACATCAACCACCTCATGTGCGTCCTCCAGTAAATCCACCAGTGGTTCCACCTTTTCAGAATTCCCAAGCACATCAACCACCTCATGTGCGTCCTCCAGTAAATCCACCTAGTCAAGGACCTCCACCAGTGGTTCCACCTTTTCAGAATTCCCAAGCACATCAACCACCTCATGTGCGTCCTCCAGTAAATCCACCTAGTCAAGGACCTCCACCAGTAGTTCCACCTTTTCA